>WNFK01079947.1_pt2 | contig 53554 bp, 36 predicted proteins | sample 5400281 | NCBI WGS metagenome assembly WNFK01 (sample SAMN13153350, study PRJNA577476) | soil metagenome | isolation source: 20 cm soil on Douglas fir-dominated hillslope | place: USA:California | collected 2013-09-17
TTGGACTAATAAGGTGGAGGGCAGTAAATTTAATAAATTTAAATATTAAAGCGAGATGGTGTAATTGGTAACACAGCAGTCTCATGAGCTGTTATTTAAGATTCGAATTCTTATCTCGCTTAAATTCAGTTTTTTTTTTCAAAGTTTACCATATTTATCCAGGCGCTAGTGTGCCCTTATGGTTAAAAGTGGGGGGGGGGGTGCTAAATTTTAAGGTTAAATAGAAGAGTATAAAAATAAAAATAAAAATAAAAATAAAAATAAAAATAAATATAAATATTATAAACGAGTATAGTTAAATGGTATAACTTCTACCTTCCAAGTAGAAATTATCAGTTCGATCCTGATTATTCGTAAAATTTCCCCTAATCCCTAAGACCTAATAACTAATACCCACTGCCTAGGTTATTCTAATATAATAAAAATAATAATAAAAAGCAGTAGCGAAGCAAGACCTAATACCTAAACCTTCAACCTGATAAATGGTTAAACAGTAACAGCCCACCCTCCCCTAAGGGACTAAGCTAGGGTAGCAAAGCAAGTGGGCGGCTTTGGCAAAATAAGTAATTTGTTTAAATAAATTATTCATTTTATAATCTCATTTATATTATTATAATTATAACTATACTTACCATAAATATTCTTTCCACCTGCTAAGGCAGGGTCTAGAAATTGGAACTACCTACTTCAAATAATAGATAAGGCTGCCCCTTCCTTAATTATTAGTTATTAGGTATTAGGCCCCCCCCCCCCTTGCCTTAGCAGTTGCGCAGCTACTCCCTAAGGGAGGCAGGTGGGTGAAAAGGTTGGAGCCTTAGCGCACCCACCTTATTTGGTTAAGTCTAATTTCTAGACCCTGCCTTAGCAGGTGGATAATGAGCTTAAGTAAGATCTTAAATTATAATAAACGCTTTAATTAATTTTTATTTAATTATTTTTATTTAATTAATACCTCCCCTGTCTTTGTATAGTAAAAGGTATCCTTTGGACAACCCACTCCATTGCGGCTTTAGCAAAACTTCAATGTTTCAAAGCTTCAATGCAAGAATGCTTGCTTTCTTCAAAGCTTGCTTTCTTCAAACTGCGTTTGGGGGGGGGGGGTGTTAGCCCCTCCCCTTAGGGGAGGGAGGGCGACATAAAGGACCATAGCTTTTACACAGCGGTGTGTGGGAGTAGCTACAATTAGGATGGACCTTCACGCCATACTAGCCTTATCTGGGGCTTACTATACTACTCTAAAGCGAGGGGTCCCTTAGGGTAGCTGCGCAACTCGGATTAGGTGTAAGTAACAACAACTAAAAATAATACCCAATAAAAGTTAAAATTTTTAAAAGCAGAGATTGTTTTTTCTTTCTTATTTAAAGAAATATTATTTATATTTATATTTAAAACTATATGAATTATATAAATATATTATATATTTCCTTAATTTATTTAAAATTTAAAGAAAAATATATTCTTACTAATTAACTAGTATGCCTCAAATTATTCCTTTTTATTTTTTAAGTCAAATTTTTGTAACGTTTATGTTATTATTTTTGGTTATATTTGTATTATCTAAATATATTTTACCTATTAATTTATTTAACCAAGTTATAAGAAGCTATATAGTTAAATTAACTAATAAAAATTAATTTAAATTAATTAAGCTACCCCCCCCCTCTAAGCCCTAAGTAACACCCTTCGCTTTGGCGAGAGGCAACAAACAGTAAATTGTAAAAATGGGCTCTCACTTTGCTTGCATTGCTAGCTGCTTCTATTAAGCTAGACAAGCCTACCGTTTTTATCATCCCCTTTCCTTAGGGAAAAGCTGGGCTGGGGCATTTTTATCCAATAAAGACTGTTACTTAGGCAATTGAGGGTTTCGTAGTCCAAATACTAGCATCCTAAGTGTTTTCAATCTGGGCTAGGCCTGGGCGGATCAGGATATAAGGCAGTTGCGAAGCAAGAGCAGGTTAGCTTAATTAGGAGTTGTAGAAAAAAAAAGTAGTTTGTCAAAGGTAAGTTCTCAATGTTTAAAGTTAAAATTATAGGTGCCTCCTTTAAGAGAGGGCTACTGAAAATCAAATTTAAAAACTATCTCCAGCTTATCCTGTTTCCTGTTTCCTGCCATTCTTATTTTTATTTCTTAAATTAAATCTAAAAAAAGGCAGGCGCTTAGCGGAGCAACTACCTACTCTAGGTTTCCTTTGGAAATTAGACTATACTCGCTTTGCGACAGGTCGTTTCTATAAATGTAAATAAAGCTAAGGTTATTAAATAAATTTCTAAGGGGCTACCCTAACTTAGCTAGCAATTTAAAATAATTAATGCAGATATATTGAATAGAATCAATTTGATTGCTCTTATTTGTACCAATTTAAAAATTTAAGAGCCCCTCCCCTCCCCCTGCCTTAGCACCCTCCCCCTAAGGGGAGGGGGAGGTGCTAAGGCAGGGGTAGGTAAAGGCAGCAGATGAATTAAATAATTACCTTAATTTTTTAAAATATCTAAAAGGTAGGGTTGCAAAAAGTACTCTATAAAATTTAATTGTAAAAAGGAAAAATATTACTAACTACTAACTAAGAAAATCAAAAACAAATTAAATTTAATCAGTTAATAAGGATCCAGCTTCTCCTTAAGGAAGTAGAAAAACTTAGCTACCTCTCGGCAAAAATTATCCCAATTTTATCCTCTAACATAAGGAAACTAGTTAAAGCTGTAATCTAATCCGGATTCCACACTGTAAAAGTAAAACATTTACTGGACCCTTAGGGTCTGCGCTAGGAGCAGCTAGCCTTATACTAGGAAACTACCTTCTCTAACTAAGCTAATTAGAAATAGTTGCTTTGAAGCCAGTAAAAGCTCTATTCAATTGCAACTCCTTTTTTTTTATCTTTATTTAGATTTATTAACAAATAAAGAAGGTAGTTAGACTCTCTAAAAAAGTTTGTGTTCTATTCTAAAAATAATTTAATTTTTGTAACTACCTCTCTTTATTCAGAGAAATAAAAATAGATAAGTTTATTAATTAAAAATTTTCCAAATTAATAAATTTACCCTAACCAATTTTGGTTTAATTTTAATAACTAGAAAAAGAAATTTTGTTTATTAAAAAATAAAAGAACATAAAGGTAAAATTTTAATAGAGAATAGTTGTTTACTACAAAAAAATAGGAAGAAGAGGTGTCCATCTATTAACAAAGGGATCTTACAAAAATTCAAAAAAAGTTAGAGAGTTTATGAACAGGACCTCTTCAATTGCAACTCCTTTTTTTTATCTTTATTTAGGTTTATTAACAAATAAAGAAGGTAGTTAGACTCTCTAAAGAGGCAAATTGTTTAAAGCTGTTGGGGGGGGGTTACATAATTTAAGATATATTCTTTAAGAAATCTACAATTAATTTAATAATAAAACTTGGTTTATTTTTTAATAATAAATTAAATTCCTCTGTATTGAATTTTTTCTTAATATTAATTTTTGTTTTAAAACACCTATTGTATTATAGGGAGAATTTTCTAATAAACAGGATATTTTTTTAATTTTCTGTATACAGGTACTGCTTGGCTTGGAAATTTTGTTACAAATAAACTAGGGTTTATCAAATTAATATTAACTCTTAGTACATAATTTAGTATATATTTATGCTTAAATTGCAAATTTAAAAACTTAATACAGAAATTTATGGATATACCCTCTTCAAAGATTTCTAATTTAATATTTTTAAGTCTAATCTTAGGAGTATAAACTAATTTACTGATATCTACATTGTTTAATATAAACAGTAATATTATTTCCTCCCAAGAAATTTTATTTTAGTAAAGTTTTAAATTATTTCTAAGTAAATACCCTTTATTTCCAAAACTATACCAAATATTAGAAATTGATATATTACTATACCAAGGCCTGAAGGTTTTTACGGAGGGTTTTTCAAGGTTTAATTTAAAAAGTTCCTTTAATTTATTTGAAACATACAAATAGTCGAATTGTTTGAATTAAGATAATAAATATCAAAAGCTAAATTAAATATTACAATTAAAATAGGGTCAGTCTCTTTAAAAAATATGTTCAAATTAAATTTATGTAACTTAAATTCAGTTAGATATTTTATTATAGAAAGTCTTCTTTTAAATATAATTAATATCTTTAAATTAGCTAAAATAGTAGAGATGTTATTATTTAAAGGGTCTTCAATTATATTACTAAATGGTAATAGCTTTTCTTGAACTGGTTCAAGTATACCATCACAAACTTTCAAAGGTTTAGTTTTAGTATATACCTTTTCCTTTTTCCTTTCCATGCTTAAATCCACAATTTTTCTTTTTTTTAATAAAGGGGATAGCTTTATAGAAGCATCTTTTTTTAAAGATATAGAAAATAAGGTTGGATCAATTAAAAATTTGTTTGTAGTAACCTTTACAATTTCACCTTTAGAAAGTTTAATAAAATCATCTTCTTTTAACAATTTATTAGGTCCCTGCGGACCCTGCGGACCCTGCGGACCCTGCGGACCCTGCGGACCCTTAGATTTTTTTATTCTTTTTCCATTTTCTAATTCTAAATAATATAACTTTGGGGAGATAAAATAACCTTTTTTAACTTTACCTACTAGCTTAAATTGTCCTATCTCTTCACCAATATATTTATTAGGTAAAGGTTTTTCTAAGACAACACTATCTGTATAATAACAATTATTATTCTCCAAATTAATAAATTTATCCCTAAATATACTAGCTTTAGATGTTATCATAAATGCTATACCTACATTTCTACTAAAAAAGTCATTTCTACTATTAAAATTCTTAGTTACCTTTAAAAATTCAGGGAAATTAGTTTGATCTAAAATAGAAGAAGGTTCTTTAATATATTTAATAAATTCTAAATCACTTTCCTCGTCTAATGATTGATTTACTAAAACTTTATATTTAAGTATTATACCTAAAGCTTCAGTTTTATTTACAATTTTAGTTTCATTATTTATATCTTTTAAACCAAACCTTCCATATAATGAATTTAATAATAATTTGGGAATTAAACTTTTTTCTTTATTATCTTTGTTTATTTTTTTATAATTATAATAAATATCAACATAAGTTTTAAAGATAGGTCTATTTTCTAAAGAAGTATTACCGTAATGTATCATTACTCCGACTCCTTGGCTTTTTGCTTTAATATTTCACTAGAGAACCAACCAGTCCAATTACCCTCCCCCTCAAAAGGCAGGGGCTTAGGCAGTTGCTTTGCTAGGGTTATAACTATTTCCATTTTCAGAAATGAAAGGTAAAATAGGTTTATCTAAATTTTCAGGTACATTAACACTAGCATAACAAAATCCATTGTAAAAATCTAGTTCCGAATTATTAGATCTAATAATATTACCACTAGGTAAACCATCTATCATAATATAGGGATATAAAGAATTAACCTCATAATAATATAAATTTACACCATATGGTTTAAATACTTCTACTCTTCCCCCATAATATGCCTTTTTAATTTCTTTATAATGGGAATATAATGGAATATGAATAGGATTATTAATTTTATCAGAATAATTACTTAAAATTACTTTTAAAGCTAAAGAACTTATAGAAATTACTTTTGTAATATTAATTCTTTCTAATTCATAAGTTTCCTTACTAAAATTATCTATAACTTATAATAAAGATTAAACATCATTAAACATATATTTACTATTTTCTAACTTAAATACCCAAGGTTTTTCTTTTTTAGGAGAATAGTTTTCAGATAAGCATAAATAATCTTTCAAATCAGTATCTACCAGAAAATAAAATTTATCTGGTATATCCCCTGAATAATTAAAATCCTCAATACTTTTTATAAAATAATAAGGAAAAATTAACTTAGGTGTAGAAATATTAAAAGATTTAATTAATTTATCTAAACTTAGAGGTAATAACATCAAACTATCTTTAATAGTTAATATTTTTGTATTAGTTTTTTTATTCTTTTCATTTACTACTTCTTTAGTTAAAGTAATCTTAATTGCTCTATTATCCTTAAATATAGTTTTACACTTATAATTTTTATTAAATACTTTAAGCATAAAAACGCTATCAAATGAAGATAAGTTATGTACATATATCGTATAATTGGGGTATTGTAAACAAGTCCTCTATACAGATTTGTAATAGATCATCCCAAGAAGTTTTAGAATTAACGTAATATTCTTTATATTTATTAGGGTGATACCAAGCACAAGAATAAGGCCTAAATTTATTATCTTTGTCTAAAAAACATTCAATATCAAAAGTTAAATATTTATCAACCCTAACCAAATCTCTTTCTTCTAAATTTATTAATTTACTAGGGTTTTTATTGGAAAAATATATAATTTTCTCATTCTGTATAAAAATATCAGTATTTAAAATACTTCTAACAAAATCATTTTTATTAAAAATATTATCTGTAAATTTAAAATATTCATGGTTATTTTTTAATACTATTCCTTTATAGGTTTTAAGTTTGTACTCATATATAAATATACTTATTTTAGGATTTAATACATATTTATCCCCAAGAATTGTATTAATTTTAACATTACTTATTTTATTTCCATAGGGTCCAAATTTATCATTTTGTAAAGGAAATAAGGGTATTTTGTTTAAATATTTTGCCTTTGCAGAAAAATCAAATACTTTATTAATTTGGCTAGATTCTTTAATTTGATCTATATTAAATTGATTGGTTATATTTTTATAAATATCTTTTAATACTGAAATCTCCCTATAAGTAAAATATACTATAAATTCACAATTTTCTAAGATGTCTCCACTTTCTAAACTTAAGTGAGCTATTTCAATTTGACCTTCTATATATGTACTTAAAGCTTCAAAATTTATAACCTTTGTTATTAATAAATGTTTACCAAAAGTTATTATTTTAATTCCCTCTGCCTTTGAATGCAAAGGTCCTATTTTTATTTTACTAAAATTGCTAAGCTATAACTAACCCCTGCCTTAGCAGTTCAATTCCTTATTTATAAGATTAAATAAAGCTACCTTCCAATCGGGATTGTATTCTCCATTTAATATGGGATGGTTATAAAATTTTATAGCCCCAAATTCACAACTAATCTTTTTAAATTTTCTAATAGAATGAGTGGTATTAACTATATTTAGATTTAGATCTAAATCCTTTAAAATTTGGATACTGATACCATCTTCAAATGGAAGGGAACTATTGTTTGTATTAGAGTTTTTCATTTTGTTGTTGTTTTTAAAATTAGAGGTAAATAATTAATTGCTTAATAAAAATTGAAAATAAATATTTTTAAATTGATTTGTATAATATATTTTATTAGAATATTTTTCCTTTTGATTGAAAGATATTACTCTATTTATATAATAAAAATTTAAAATGGTCAATAAACTTACTATTATATAACACTCCTACTTATAGGGGGGTGGTAGTTAAATTAAAAAAAAAGAAGTTAAAAGTAAATATATTTAAAGTTAATAAATTTAAGCAATAAGGACTCTAAAAAAACTTATTATAACCATAAGAAATAAACTAAAATTAAAGGTAAAGTTATTAGGGCTGCTAATCTGAATGAGGGCTACGCTAGGATGGGTCCCTAGGACTTATAAAGGATTCTTAGCTACCTTACTTATTCGGTAGGGAGGGTTCTTCTCCAATGCGTACTGTTTTTTTTAGAGATGGGAGGTTCAAAGCCCCTCCTAAGGGAGGGTGGGCAATAGGATGAAGGTTAAATTAAAAACAAAGATTTTTTAGGTTTAAATAAATAAAAACAAACGGTTGCCAAAATATAAAAGTATCGATGATGATATGGTAATAACATTATAAACAATAAAATAAACAGTAATTTAAAGGGGTTATTAAGGAACAAAAAAGCAAATTTATAAAAAAGGAGGTAAATACCAAAAGCTTTATTCTGCAAATAGGAATTAGTCCAACACCTGCCTTGCTTCGCAACTGATGAATGTAAATAATAAAAATTTAAACACTTTATTAATAAGTTCACCAACAGGGCTTATGCTTGACTAAGAAGTAAGCGATCCTAAGGTAAACCTTAATTAATACAAAACTTCCTGAAGTAAAACATTTTATGTAAGGAAAGGAAAGGAAATCAACCGAGACTCCGAGAGTAATGGCGAGTGAAATCGGATTAGCCAAAATTTTAAAATAAAAGGGTCCCCTCCCCTAAGTGGAGTGGAATCTTAAACAGAAAATATCTTAATATTAACTTGAAATATATCTTTTTATTTACCCTATTCTCTAGCCTTTGACTTAAGACTCTCAAATTCGCTTTGTTACAACCCTAACCCACCCTAATGGTCCTTACCTTTGGAGGGGAGGTGTCTAAGCGCAAAGCATTGTCTAAGCCCCTCCTAAGGGAGGGTGGGAAAAGTAAAAATAATCAGACAAAATTTATAGAAATTTGCTTTCATGTAATTTTTGTACAAAATAAGGTTATACCAGTCCTGTAGAGTTAATAATAAAGAAAAGATCTAGACTTTTAAAAATTTTAGAACTAGATAAAGTACAATGAGAGATAACTTGTTGGAATATAGGGGAACCATCCTCTAAGGCTAAGTATTGTAAATTTAGCGATAGTGAAAAGTACTGTGAAGGAAATTTTTGAAAAGTTAGTAGTATACTAGGTGAAATAGATTGTGAATTAGTAACTCTATAAGCAGTCGAAATTCCAACAATATCTTAGGAATAACGGCGTACCTTTTGCATAATGGGTGAATTGCTTGCCCATCTTAATTGAGAAATTAAGAAAAACACTGACTCATGATAACTTAATAATTTATTAAGTAATCGGTATTATAAATTTATATTTATAATGCTAACGGTGAAGCCTAAGGCTGCTTTCTCTGCTATGGTAATACCGTGGGAAGCTGTAAATCGTAGGAATAACTTAATATTTTAAATTATTAAGTAAATAAGTGAATTTTTTATATTTATAAATTATATTTATTTATTCTTTTTATTAGCCCTGTAACGACTGATTCGAAAGAAGAGACTGATAAATAATCTAATTATTTTTAATAATTCTAAAAATTCCTTAGCGAAGGAAGTGCCTCAAATTATAAATTTGGAGGTTAGATTTAGGTAAAATAAGATTAGACCAAATCAGTAACACGTCAGCACTCAAATATTCCAGTTTATTATGGTTACAAAAATTAAAAATTTTAATAAAAATAAACCAAACATTAGTGGATTATGGATGATGGTTATAAAACAACATCTGGATTTTATTTATGTACAGAGTCTTATACTTTAGATGATAATAAAAAACTAAGAAAAATATTGAAAAATAAATTTAAATTAGATAGTGGTATTCATAAACATACTAATGGTCATAGATTATATATTTTTAGTAGTTCTAAAGATAGATTATTAGAATTAATCCAACATTTTTATTATAAATTTTAATTAGAAAAAGAATCCCCCCCCATAATTAAGCTTTATTAGGTTTTAATATAAAGGGAAATTTTCAGAACCTAAAATTTAAATTGAGTTGAAGGTATAGTCTAATCCAGTATGAAAATATTGGAATTTATTGCAGCAAGTTAATAGGAGTAGCAAGGATAAAACCTTAGCGAAAGCGACTGGACTAAAAATTAGTGATGGGTAAGTTACTTCTATTGGACCCGACATGTGCTCTGGGAAGGCACTATATTGGGTAAAACTATCAAACTCCGGGGACACCCTAAAGCTTAAGATACCAAACTATAGTCGAAATACTATAAGTGGCCAGAATAATTTCCTGGGTATGGTAATAAGTCAAAAGATGAATGAAAACGAAATGGGTTATCGCGGATCTAAATCAGAAATTCAAAACCCAATTCCAAATGGAATTTCTGTAAAAGAGCAACGAGTAGACGGTAGTTGTTTCATTAATAATAAATAAATTAATTAAATTAAGGTGTACTCTAATGGGCTTCGAAAGAAGTTATCAAATCAATAACCCTTCTAAACAATTTAAATTTTATTTCTCTACTTTATATTCACTTCAAAATGTTCAATTAAACCCTTATTGGGTAACAGGATTTACTGACGCTGATGGCACTTTTACTATTGTTATAGACAAAACAATAAAACGAACACTAGGTTGGAGAATTCAATCTAAATTTCAAATTAGTCTTCATTTCAGAGATTTACCTTTATTATTAAAAATACAGCAAAATTTTTGAGGAGTCGGTTCTGTTAGTGTAAGCGGAGGCTTGGCTTGTTATTCAGTATCTAGTATTAAAGATTTAGTACAAATTATAACACCTCATTTTTTAAAATATCCTTTGTTAACTCAAAAAGGAGCGGATTTTATACTGTTTAAACAAATAGTTGAATTAATGGGAAATAAAGACCATCTAACATTTGAAGGGAAAAAAAAACTAAATATTAAAGCAGCTATGAATTTAGGTTTATCTGAATCATTTAAATCTGAGTTTAAAGATTTTATTCCAGTTGAAAGACCTCTAATTCAAAATGAGATAATACCTGATCCTTATTGGATCACTGGTTTTGTCGACGGTGAGGTAACATTTGATATAAAAATTTATAGTTCCAAAACTAATGTGGGATTTGCTTTAGTATTAATATTTAGAATACCACAACATGCAAGAGATTCTAGAATAATTGAGCTAATACTGAAATACTTTAGATCAGGGTCAATAGAAAAACATACAAAACACCCTTCTGTAACATTAGTAATAACTAAATTTACAACCATAAGTGACAAAATTATACCTTTCTTTGATAAATATCCTTTAAATGGTGTAAAATATTTTGATTCTTTAGATTGGTGTACTGTTCAGAAATTAAAGAATAATAAGGCACATCTAACACAAGATGGCTTTAATTTAATTAGAACAATTAAATCAGGGATGAATAAAGGTAGAAAAAGATAAATTAGATTGCAAGATAAATTTTGATTTCCATGGAAGCCAGGTGATCTTACCAAGACCAGATTATAATAGATCGAACGGGTGAATGTTGCATAATTCTCCGAAGAGTTTTGGTAAGCGGTGAAATGCCAATCTGACCTGGTGCTAGCTGGTTTTCTACCGAAACATATTTAAGTATGATGTCTATTTAATAGATTTATGAAGGTACAGCAAGGCGATTCCCAACAAGTTTGAAATTTAAAAATTTTCAATATGTTTAGGTTGCGGGGATCTAGAAAATCTTACCTTTGGAAGCGAATCTCGGAATTACATAAATTGATGATAGATATTCAGACTGTTCATGCTAAGTTGGACAGTCAAGACGGAAACAGCCGAGAACACTGATCAAGGTCCCAAATGATTGTTAAGTGAAAATAAGGACGTAGCAATATCAAATACAGCTGTGAAGTGAGCTTGGTAGTCGCTACTTTTAATGAACGTATGTAACAACGCATCAGCAGTATTATTAATTAAATTTAATAAAATTTGATAGTAGCGCCGAAAATTTAACGGGTCTAAAACAATCAACCGATATCGTGTTGGTTACTTTATTCTAACAAATTTAAAGAATAAAAAAAAAGACTAGATTCCTACGACCTTAGTCCAACGACCTCCGTCCTTCGGAGACACAGACCTTAGGAAAATAAATCACTCCCTTTGAAAGCAACAGCCTTAGCAAATGGAAGTCTATTTTTGTAATCTAGGTAGTAGAACATTCAGTTTAACTGTTTATAAAATAGTGTTTCATTATTTTTTAGGTTACTGAAGAGAGAATGCTGACATGAGTAACGTAAAATTTTTCTATAATGAAAAACGCCGAATACGAAAGGGTTGCAATTAAGAAAGGTTCCACCGTATTGTTTTAAAGCGGCCTCTAAGGACTATAGCGAAAGCTGTGGCTGATGAGTATAAAATAGAAAGTCCATGCCTCTGCCTGAAAGGCCCTCTACTGAAGGTATTAAAAATTGGACCAGGAAAATAATATTTATATTTTATTAAATCTATTTAAATTTTATTTAAATATTTAATAGATACTACCGTACCCTAAACCGACACAGGTTCGTAGGTAGAGTATACTTAGGCGTAGAGCTAAAAGTTGTTAAGGAACTCGGCAAGTTCACCTCAAAAGTTTGACGATAAGAGGTACCTTATAAAAAATAAGGTGGCACAGAATCGGAGGCCCCGACTGTTTACTAAAAACACAACACAGTGCAATCATAAATATGGTAGTATACTGTGTGAAATTTGCCCGATGCCATTAATATAAGAAAAGTTATGGATTTGTTTATTAAAACAATACTGTGACCTATCGAAAATCTGGTTAATAGCGGTCTTAATCATGAGGATTAGACTATTTAAAGGTCCTCATTAAATTCGATGATATGCTGGAACATCCTAAAGCTTTAATTACTTTACAAACTAATAACATTTAAAGTGACAATTTTAAAGATATAACAATGGATACTCAGCAGGGAATATTATAAATAGAAAAAAGAGCTCTTAAATTCAATTCTCGCGACCCTAAGGGTCGACTCTCCTCGCCTCCCTAGCTAGGTAACTCGCCTCGTAATTGTCTACCCCTACCAAAGGCTGTGACTTCTTAAATTGAAACTAAACATAAGAAGCAGTCCTCCCCTTAGGGAGGAGGCGATAAACTCACTCGCGCAAGCGAGGTCCCTGGAGGTGGGGGGGGGGTAAATATCAAACCCTATTATTAAATTTTACACTATTTAATAGCTTTGTAGTATTTAATAGTAGCATTTATTAAATGAAACCAAAATGATTATAAATTAAAAAGAGCTAAAATGGAAACAACAAATAGAAATATTAACAACCCTTCTTATTTATGGTTTTTAGGTGGTTTTGTAGAAGGAGAAGGTTCAAATTCAGTATCTGTCACTATTCATAAAAATTTTAAATTTGGTATTAATATTCAACCTGTTTTCAATGTAAGTCAACATAAAAATGGGGAAAATATTTTATACTCATTTAAAGAACTTTCCGAAGGTGCTGGTTCTGTAGTTGAAAAATCAGGTTCTCCAGATATATTTGTTTACACTATTAAAGGTTATAAACAAATTATTAAATATATTCTACCTTTTTTAGATAATTATGTACAACCATTTAGTTGTAAAAAAGAAGAGTTTAAGATATTTAAAGAAATTGTAATTTTATCTTCTGAAGGTAAACAGAGACATAAGGAAGAATTATTTTATTTAGTAAAACTTGCCTATACTTTACAAGGTAAAGGTAAAACTAGAAAAAGATAATTATTTGAGATTCTTCAAATTATTGCAAATAAAGATGCTTATTTTCAATCGCCTCCTCAGTTAAATTTAATAAATAATAACACCTCCAAAACTCTTTTTAGAGATAGTAAATAGGTAGGAAATAGGGAGATAGTTAGCCTCTGTTTATCCTTAAATCATTATAAGTTAAAGGATAATTATAATAGCCCTCAGAGACTAGATAATCGAACAAATAGTAATATTTAATGATATAGTCCAAACTAATTAGAAATGTTTAGATAAAAAGCCTAAGGTAGCAAAATCAATTGGCCTGCAAAGTGTTATGGGAAAACACTAAAGTGGGAAAAACTATCAAACTCCGGGAACACCCTAAAACTTATGGTACCAAACTATAGTTGAAAAGCTACAAGTGGCCAGAATAATTTCCTGGGTATGGTAATAAGTCATAAGATGATTGAAAGAGAAATGGGTTATCGCGGATCTAAATCAGAAATTCAAAACCCACAGCCAAAACTAATTTCTGTAAAAGAGCAACGAGTAGACGGTAGTTATTGTGTAAAATAAAAATTTATGCAATTAAGGTGTACTCTAACGGGAATCGAAAGAAACTCTCCGGTCAAAATCCCTTCTAAACAATTAAGTATTAGATCCTTTTCAAATACCTCTTTAATTTGCTCTACAAAAATAGAATAAATTCCTTGGTTTCTCTCTGGTTTTACAGATGCTGAAGGATGTTTTAGTATAAAAATAACCACTAATGCTAAATTAAAAACTAAATGGAGAGTTAGACCAGTTTTTTCTAAAACTTTACATAAAAAAGACCTTAGCTTATTAGAAGCAATACAAAATAAAATCAGTGTAGGGAAAATAAGCAAGAGTGGTAAAAAGCGATACTGTATGCAGTAGATTCAATCAAAGATATGCCTATTATCCTAAATCATTTCGATAAATATCCTTTAATTACACACAAATTCTCTGACTATTTAATATTTAAGCAATGCTTTGAAATCATTAAGCAGGGAGAACATTTAACTGAAACAGGTCTATTAGAGATATTAAGTCTAAAAAGTTCACTTAATTTAGGTTTACCCGATAAGTTAAAGAAAAATTTCCCTAGAAAAAAAATAGACTGGAATATGTAATTAAAGGTATACCTGACCCCTTTTGGTTGTCTGGGTTTACTAGTGGAGACGGTACTTTTCACATTGTATTTAGAAAATCAAATAGCAATTCAGGTGTGTTTGCCCGATTTAGCTTACATTTACATGTTAGAGAGTTAGAGGTTTTAAAGGTAATTTAAATTAATTCATTTCAAATAAAGATGAATTAGGCCCAACAAAATGCGAAAGCATTAAAAATAAAAAATTTTATATTTCTTTAACCTGAAAAAGTGCAAATTTACAGATTTCTAAATTTACTGATATTGTAAATATAATTATACCGTTTTTTAATAAGTATCCTATATTAGGTATAAAAAGTTTAGATTTTTTAGACTTTAAAAAAGTGTGTTAAATAGTAAAAACTAAAGAGCACTTAAAATCTCCAGCCCAAAGGCAGGTATTAAAACAAAACCTTAAAATAAGATCAGGTATGAATCTAAATAGACAATGGGAAAAGGTGCAGTCTCTAACTACAAATTCTTTGATTCTTTGATCAAATCTTTAATTGCAAGATAAATTTGATTAACCGTGTTAAATGAGGTCCGGTATCAATAATGTAACGATGGTCTCACTGTCTCTACAACTTGCTCAGTGAAATTGAATTACGCGTGCAGATGCGCGTTGCCTCCAGGGGGACGGGAAGACCCTATGCAGCTTTACTGTAGTTAGTTCTCACATGAATCTAGAACAATCTTGTTTAATAGTGAATAGGTAAGTCGAAAGACTATTAGTGGAAACCTTAGAGACAAGGTTGGGTTTGTGTTTACCTTAAACTTAAAAAAAAAAGGGATAGTTGACTAATTGGCAGTTTGACTGGGGCGGTCGTCTTTAATAGAGTAGCAAAGTACATCCAAATATATCAAAATTTAAAATAATCTTAATTAAAATTTAAGGTGAAACAAAAAAGTGATAAAACAATTTTATAATATTAACTTGTTATTTATAAGGTATAGCTAGAAATTGAATGGAGATCAATCAACCAGTGAAGGGTTGTGCAGGGCTCAATGGCGGAAAGCATACTTAACTGAAAGACTCAAAAGTCGCACAGATATGTAAGTAGGGCATAGTGACCCCTCGCTATAGTATGGGATAGACGGGGATCAATTAATAAAAGTTACGCTAGGGATAACAGGCTGATAGCCGACGAGAGTACACATTGTCTCGGCTGTTTGGCACATCGATAGTAAAAGTCGCTTTAAATAGAAATATTTATTGAAAAATTGGGTTAATTTCAAGAAAATCTCTGTACCATTAAATGCCAATAGGTTAATAATCCAGAGGTATTTAAAATTGTACTAGGTTAAATAAAGATAATATTAGAACAGAGATAACTTGAAGCGAAGCTATTTTCGGCATTACTTAAATTTCAAAATATGAAAATAGAACGTTCAACGACTAGTAGGTGAGTGATGTCCACAATAATCCTAGCACGAATACCCAACAACTAATAAATTATATGTTTATATCTATATTTTCTCAGTAAAAAAGGCAAATGTCCAAGCTAAAGGTTTATTTAATGAAAGAAATACTAATCCTATGATACTTGTTCAGCTAATATTAATCCAGGCAAGATACACCAGCTCCGATATATTGTGCAAAGTTAATAATATTTAAAAAGAAATAGAATAATATGAAAAAAACATTAAAATTAAACAAAGAAATTAGAAATACTAGAGATGGTTATCATCTTAATTCTAAATATTGGCAAGAACATAAACAAAAATTACCTTATTTACCAAATGAGTTATATCAAGTATTAGTAGGAATGATACTAAGTGATGCTTGTATGTATAAAATAAGCAATCATGCACTAATTAAATTTGAACAAGGTTATATTCAAGAGGAATTCTTATTTCATTTATTTTTTCTTTTTAAAGACTATTGTTTCATGATTGAACCTGGAAAACGCCAACAACTCTATGGAGAAAGGAAAGGCTTAATTAAGAGTTTTTGGTTTAAAACTTTTTCTCATGTTTATTTTGATTCTTTGTGGGATTTATTTTATAAAGCTAGTTCAAATAATAAGACGGCTATAAAATATATAAACAAAGGTTTAATCTCTAATCATTTAACAGAAAGGGGTTTAGCTTTTTGGGTTATGGGCGACGGATCATTAAATAAGAAATCAATGATTCTTCATACTCAAAGTTATTTGGAAGAAGAAAATTTAATATTAAGTAAAGAGTTAAATGATAAATTTGGGTTTAAAACTAAAATTGTTCCTCATAAAAACAAATATTGGGTAATAAGTTTTAGTAGTTTGGATACAGTTTTGTTAAATAAATTAATTAAACCTTACATGTTGCCTAGTATGAATTATAAACTACTTATAACTTAAGCAAATTTATTGCAAATCAGTCCAGTGTTATTTGGCTGTAGAAAATATTTAATTATTAGTTGATGACATAGTCTGATCCAATTTGTGAAAGTTGGAGACTTAGGATAAAGAGCCTAAGTGTTAACAAAAATGGTCGACTCATCCTATCCTCCGGGGGTAGAAGCTTGGAAGGGTTCGGCTGTTCGCCGATTAAAAGGGTACGTGAGTTGGGTTTATACTCACAATATAACAATAGTTAAGAAATGACACATTGTTATCTATTTTTCTTTCACTATTGTAAGAATATTTTAGATTAAGCGGGACAAAAATAACAAAAAATGAAGAAAAACAATAATAGATTAAATTATTTAATAGTTGCTAAGGCACTCCTCCCCTCCCTTAGGAGGGGCAGGACTGTTTTAAACACACATATTTCCTTTAATAGTATTAGAGCGTATTCTACAAATTCTATAAAAATTATTCCCTCTTATTTAGAGAGCCTTAGGCTCGCGAGGGATCTACATCATATAATAATAGGTATTATGTTAGGAGATGGTAGTTTGTATAGATCTTCACCTACAACTAATGTTAGGTTTGAAAGGAGCTTAGGTCAAAAATATGAAGAATTTGCATTAGAATAAGGTGATATTTTTAAAGATTCTATGAATAACCCGGTTAAAGCCTTAGTAGTAAAAGGGAAAACCAAAAGTTCTAATAATTTTATTTTAAAAACAAGAAGTTTACCAATATTTTTAGAGTATTATAATATGTTTTATGAATTCAATCAGGATTCAAAGAAAAATGTTAAAATTATACCTACAAATATTGATGATTTAACTGGTTGCGCTGCTACCTGTTCTATTGTTTTAGCTTATTTAATTCTGACTGATGGTAATTTTGATAAAGGTAGAAATAGGGTTAGAATTTACACCAATAGTTATACTAAAGAAGAAGTTGAAAGATTAGCTTTATCTATAAATAACAATTTAGGTATTTATACTGGAGTTTTACATGATAGAAATAATCAATGGATTCTAACTATAGGTGCTAAATATTTAAATCTTTTAAGGGATAATGTATCTAAACATTTTCATAAATCCATGCTATATAGAATAGGCTTATAAATTTTGAATAAAAAAAAAGCCCCTTCTTAATTAATATTATCCGCAGGATTCCCACCTTATCTTTTTATAAGGTACTTGTTACTTCAAACGCAACCTAAGTATTGAAAAGGTTAGGTAGGGGCCCCTTAGGGGGGATATAATATAAAGAAGAAAACCGGATTAATTGCAAGGAACACTTTATAATTGAAGTCAATTTGCAGCCAAACACAATATAGTGATAACTCTCTATTAATTAGATTTAGTATTGTGAAGGTTCAACGACTAATAGGTGAGTACACTAACAATAATCCTAACACGAACATCCGGCAATTGTTTAAATATAAATGATTGATGACATAGTCTGAACTTATTTGTGAAAATAAGATATTTAAGATAAAGAGCTTAAATAACAACATAATTGTTAATACGACGTGAGTCAGTATGGTCCCTATCTTCTGGAGGAATAATTAGTAAAAAGGGGCAGACCTTCCAGTACGAAAGGACCAATAGGCTGTGTTTCTCTAGTGTACCAATTGTTTGTAATTATTTAAAGCAAGATCTTATGCTTTTGAAGGCAAAAGTAAAAAGGTAAAGAGTTGCTATAGTTCTTTTAACTTTTTCATAATTTAAAGTATTCTTCCTACAAATCTGCCTCCTAAGGGATTAGTTGAAAATTTAAAATTTTATTAGTTTAAAGATAACAATACATGAATGCATAGTTGGGTAGCCACAAACATAATAGATAAGTGCTGAATGTCTATAAAGCAAGAATCTAACCCCTAGATACTAAAAGTTTGTTTAAGAGATAAAGTTAATTATAATTAGGTCTTTTTTTTAAATAAAACGTAATTAAGTTGTAGATTACAACTAGATAGGCTATAAATGTACAATTTGTAAAAATTTTTAGTTTAATAGTACTAATTTATAAAAAAACTTTTTATTAATAGTCATTTTCAATTTAAATTGCTGAAATCCCTGCCTTAGCACTCCCTAGACTGGGGGTTGTCATAAGGGACCCTGCCTTTGGCAGCTGCGCAAGTTTGAAGTTTGAACTTAGTTCTTAATTTTTTTTAATAAAGATAAGAATAAAAATGCGAAGACCCTTAGGTGGGGTTAAATTTGCTAAATTTGGATGTTTAGGGTTTTGAGTGGTTTAGTTTCACTAAGTAACCTTAAAATTAATCATTAATAAAATTCTCTCCCTACCTTTTCCTAAGCAAAAGCAACCCTGCCTATGAATGCAAAGCAAATCCCTGCCTTAGCACTCCCCTGCCTTAGCAGTTGCGCAGCTACCCTAAGGGACCCCTGCCTAAGCACCTAAGCAAAAAGGCAGTTGCGCAGCTACTTAGCAAATGGGTGGATTAAAATTATTCTATTAATCCTAATAAAAAGCAGGGGGGAGCACCCTTCCAATGCCCTTGCTTGCTTTAAAGTAACCCTTAGTTATTCAATTTATTATATATTTAAGAATAAAAAGGGAGGGGTCTTTTTTTTAAACCAACTATATATTTAACTAAAAGAGTAACCTTCTAAGTCATCATAATTTTACTTCTTTAAGTAAAAGTTTAAATATTTTTTTTTAATAAATATTCTTATTTTATTTTAAATAGGATGCTGCTATTCCTTCTACAAATTTGTAGTTTTCTTGCATTGACTACCCCCATCTTATTCTAAGGTCTAAGGTATCCCTCCTAAGGGTCCCTAAGGGTCCCTAAGGCTGGGGGGGGGTCTAAGGTATTAGGTCTCAGATACAAGGTATTAGGTAACAGGTATAAGGTATTAGGTATAAATTTTAATAACTTACCTAAACAAAACCGAGCCTCCCCTAGCTTTAAGGCATTGGACGAATTGGACAATGCGCAGTCTTAAGCAAAGCGAGACCCCCCCCCTAAGGGGCCCCTGCCTTTCCAAAGCGGCTAGCCTCCTTCGGAACAAAGGTCCAACAAAATAACCAAAGGAAGGGATTTAAAAAAAGCAGTTCCAAAGGAAAGCATTGAAGCATTCTTGCATTGAAGCTTTGAAGCATTGAAGCTTTGCTAAAGCATTGGAGTCATAAGAAGGGGCCCCTAAGGGGCAAGCTTTGAAGCAAGGGGGGGGGGTAGTTAGAAGTGGCTCCATTTAATAAGCATTATATTTAAATAAATAAAAATAAAATAAAAATAATAATCCCTGCCTCCCCTGCCTTAGCAGTTGCGCAGCTACCCCTGCCTTAGCACCTCCCCTGCTAAGGCAGGGACTTAGCAAAAAGGCAGTTGCGCAGCTACTTAGCAAAAAGGCAGTTGCGCAGCTAGCCTAAGGGAGCCTAAGGGAGCCTAAGCAAATGTAGGGCGGGACTAGGAGCAGCAAAAAATATTTTATGATATTAAACTAAATTTGCTATTTTTTAAGCAAAAATTTTAAAAGTTGATTCAAAATAGAACAATTAATAAATTTCAATTTTTTCCTTTTCATTTAGTAGATCCTTCCCCTTGGCCTATTTTACTTAGTTTTTCTTTATTAAATTTAACAATAGGAGCTGTAGCTTATATGCACGGGTTTTCTTATGGAGGTTATATATTAACAATAGGATTTATATTAACAACTTATGGTATGATTTTATGGTTTAGAGATGTAATAATAGAAGGTAGTTGGTGCAGCTTATTTACAAAACAAAACATAAGGTCTAATCAGAATTATTTTTTTTAAAAAACTATCTCTCCAGAAAAAATAGAATCCCTTAGGACTCTTAATAAATTTAAAACATAAAATAAAGGATATTTAAATAAAGATCAATTCAGTTATTATTTAGCTGGTTTATTAGAAGGATATGGACATCTTTCTTTACCTGCTTTACTTGAGACTACTTTGAACATATTATGAAATACTAGGGTAATTTATACATCACAAGCAAAAAAAAATAGGGTTATATGCTAATATTCCTACTGAACTAGGTGGGATAGGACGGTTTCAAATTTCTGCTAAGAATCAGAATACTCTACGATACATTATTGGAGATGTCTAAGGTATTCTGCTGTTTATAAATTTAATTCATGGTAAACTTCTTGCGGAGCTACACCTAAAAATATTAGATTTAATGAATTAATTAAGTTTCTAAATTTTAAATATTCTTTAGAAATACCAGAAAGTTTACTAGATACTTCAGAATTTAAAAACAATAGTTGGTTTACAGGCTCCTGCCTAAGGGGAGGACTAAAGCTGACGGCCAATTTAGAGTAAAAATTGTTGCAAGTAAACCTAAATCAGAAAGTAAAAGATCTGTTATTGCAAATATTAGTCTGAAATTTAGATTAGATCAACGATCTTAGGATAAACCTAATTCTTCCTCTATGTTTCCTATTATGGTAAACCTACCCTCATTTTTAAAAGTAAACTTAATATCTTTACGATAGAACCGCACTCAAATCCTAGAGAAATACTGTCTCTAAGTGTAACTTAGCTAAATAATTTAGAGTCCGCAGGATTGTAAATTATTTTAATAAATACCCTCGCTTTGCGAATATGTGAAAAGGGGAAAGATTTTAAAGGGAAATAGTTTATCACATGATAGTTTCTAAAGAACATCTTCAGGAGTAGTAAATTAAAAATTAGAGCGGTAGCATATGAAATGAAAAAGAATAAATGTAAATAACTCTCTTTTTTTTTATATGTGGGTGGCGAAGCAAGTCAGGGGGCCTTAAAGGAGGACAGCAAATGCAACTAAATTTGTCGAAGTTGTTTTTCTTTTGACGGTGAAAACAGCAGCAATTCTACTTCTAACAACAGTTTGTATAACCTAAAGTGCCTTCTATAAATTTGACTATTTGCTGGAAACTCCTAAAGCTTTAAATACTCAATATCAAAGTGACAATTTTGAAGATAATACAATGGACAATCAGCAGGAAACCTTAAGATTTATAATTATCTAAGTAGGATCCTCAGAGACTATACGTCAAAAATTAATACGTTGTAAATAGTAATAGTGGCCCCTAGCTTCGCAACTGCCTTAGCAGGGTCCTCAAGGGGAGGGGCTACTACAACCTATTGATTAAGAAATAGTCCAGCCATTACTGAAAGGTAACAGGTATTTGACATATTTAGGTCATCACACTAAAGAAGTAAAAAATGGTATAATGCTTGGTGTTTTATTATTTATTGTTAGTGAAATTTTCGCTTTCTTATCTGTATTTTGGGCTTTCTTCCATTCAAGTTTATCACCAGCTGTTGAAATAGGAGGTACTTGGCCTCCTTTAGGGATTACACCTTTAGATCCTTTTCAAATACCGTTACTTAATACTTTCTTATTATTATCTAGTGGTGTTTGCCACAAATGTGAAATATTTGATTTTTTTGTTTTAGTTAGTTGTAGTTCTTTACCTTTTAGCTCCCCTAGAGTTAATCCTTTTAATAGAATAGGACCTCATAATTTGGATATCTTAAGTATTATTATCGGTTCTTTACTTGGGGATGGTTCAATGGAAAAAACTATAAATGGTAGTAGATTTGTGTTTTATCAAGCTAAAGTAAATGGAGAATATTTGTTATGGTTACATCAAGTAATAAGTAAATTAGGTTATACTGGAAAAATTGTACCTAAAATTTACAGTAGGGAAGGTTCCTTATTACTAGGTGATTTAGATGAAATTAAATATTACTATAGATTTAGAACTTTTACTTTTTCTTCTTTCGATTGGATTTCTGATGCTTTTTATCCTAATAAAAATAGAAAAATAATACCTGATTTTATTTATAACTATTTAACTCCTAGAGCTTTAGCAGTTTGGATGATGGATGATGGGACATCTATTAAAAATAAAGGGTTTAAATTTAGTACTAATAGTTTTACTCTTAAAGAAATACAAAATTTAGCTTTGATATTAAAAACAAAATATAATTTGGATACTACTATTCATAAATCTGGTTTAAATAATCAGTATAATATTTATGTGCCTAAGGCTAGTTTTATTATTTTAAGAGGAATAGTTAAACATTATTTTCATCCTACTATGCTTTATAAAATAAACAATTTTTAGTTGCTCCTCCTTTTTTATACTCCTCCAATCACCTACCTGCCTCACTAAGGCAGGCAGGCAGGGGGGTTGCTAAGGCACCCTTAGAGGCTGTCTTCATTTGTAAAAACAATAAAGATACTCCACTCTGCCTATCTGGCCTTCTTATATCATTTGGAGGGAGCCAGAGCCCATCCTGTTAACCAAGCATTGAAGCAAGCATTGAAGCATTGAAGCCACATTTGCTTAGTTTGGAGGGGGTGGGGTAAAGTTTACCTAATTAATATTTTTATTGTTAGTAATTAAGATATTAATTTTTAATACAAATTTAAAACAAAAACAAATATTTTGCATAGTCAAAGTTATTACCTATTTTAAATTAATAACTTTCTTTATTAGAGAATATAAATTTAAATTAATTTAATTTTGGCGACACTGATGAAAACGGTCAACGTAAAGCATTTGAATTATAAGACCGTCGGCTTTATATTACTTTTTTATGTACAAATTCTAGTCCTTCTATTCTAAACCTTCTATTAAATCTCCCCCCCTTTTTAAGTGTATTTAAAGAAAAAGGACCCCCCTGCCTTAGCACCTCCCTCCCTAAGGGGCTAAGCAAAAAGGCAGTTGCGCAGCTACTTAGCAATAAGGCAGTTGCGCTGCTAGCCTCCCCTGCTAAGGCAGGGACTTAGCAAAAAGGCAGTTGCGCAGCTACCATAAGGGGAGGGTGGTTACAGTAATGGTAGAAGACACTCCCTGCTTTAATTAGGGAGAGGACTAGGCTTGCTTTGTACTAGAAAATTTAAACTATTTTAAGGTCGCTACAGACTGGTACATCGGTGGGTATTGTTACTATTTAACAGTGCTTAATGTACAGTCGGAATCTCGAAAATAAATACTTTATTTTTCAAAGGCTTTATACTAATTTACAACATTAATTAAATTAATTTAATTAATTAATCCAAAGGAGCCTTGCTTCCAAATTCTTTTTTAATAATTGGTCGCTTAAGATGGAAAAAGAAATTGTAACTATATATTAATATAAAGTACAAGGACTATATATACAAATGTATAAATTAGTATCAGATTTTTGTATCTTTTTAATCTTAACCTTTTATTTACTCCACCTATCCATAAGGGTGCTTTGCAGAAGGAGGGGGGGGGGGGGACCCGCTTTTAACCCCAAGACCCTTACCCATCCTCTGCGATTTGGTTAAAGTAGATAATAGGTTATCGCTTGCTTTAAAGCTACCCCTCCAAATTAGAGTGGGGTGTTGCTACCTTGCCTTTTTATTCTTAAACTTTAAATAAAAAAGACCTGATAATTAGGCCCATCTTTACCACCCCTTATGGGGGGGGTGCTTAGCCTACCCCTTAGGGAAGACTGCTTTTGTTTTACTAAAATAATGAGTCCTCCTACGGATTAAAAAGAGCCTTTAAGAATTTAAATGCAAGAGTCTAGCGGAAAAGTAGATAGAAATCTAATTAATTTATTTTATATAGTTGGAGATTTGGCATTTATTACATATGGACACCATGCTTTAATAGCTGGAAACAGAAAAGGGGCTATAGATGGAGTAATTTTTACAATTATTTTAGCTATACTTTTTACAGGATTACAATATTTTGAATATTCTGAAGCTGGTTTTACTATGTCAGATGGTGTATATGGTTCTGCTTTTTATGCCTCTACAGGATTACATGGATTAATACAGTTAGTCCCTATTAAATTTAATAATAAAAATACATTTAGGAATAATACACCAGAGTCTTTTAATAGTTTTAGTTTATTTGTTAATTATAAAAATTTTAAAAATATAAATACTATTTGCCCTTACCATGTTAAGGCAGGATAAGATAAATTTAATAATAAAAATAATCACCAAATCCTGGTAACCCTGCCTTTGGCAGGAAATCAACAGCATTAAACAGAGGAGCCTCAAAATATACTAATTTAATTAAAATTTCACCCTCCAATTACAGGAGAGAGTTCTAATCACTCCGGATCTTGGAAAAATAAATAAGTACAATTAGATCATAAATATTTAGAATGGTTTACAGGTTTTACTTACAGGAAGGTAATTTTAATATAACTTTACGAGAGTTAAATGGAAGTAATTATACCAGTGTAATGTTAACATTTCAAAGAGATTTACATATTGATGATTTACCTTTGCTAGTGTTTATTAAGGATAAATTAAATTGTTATATATATCTAAATCTAGGTCAAATTGTAAATTTATTTTAAATGATAAAGCTTCATTAATACAAATTATTAAACCTATTATTAATTTTATAAAATTAAACAGCTCTAAGTTTTTCCAATTTCTTATTTTTGATAAAGCTATTAATTTAATTAAAGAGAAAAAACATCTAAATCCAGAAGGGAAAAAAGAAAAGTTAAAACTTTATAAGGATATGAAAACTCCTTATTTAGCTGGAGCTGTACAATCAAAATAAGTGAATAATTTACCAATAACTATAAAAAGGTTAGGAGGTTTTACTGATGGAGATAGTACTTTCTCTATACTTAATTATAAGCCAAGATTAAAATATGAAAACCAAATTAAATAATTTATCGAAAGAATTAAAGATTTCTTTAGTATCAATACTAATTTAAATATTTAGAAACCACGAAAAAATAGACCAAATTCAAATGCAACAGTAAGTTTAGATATTACAGATATACATACTTTAAAGAATAAAATTGTGCCTCTTTTGTATACTCCTTGCTTTGCATCCTCTGGCTCCTTAGGATCCCAAAGTAAAGATAAATCAAAAGGAGCAAATGCACAAAATATTGGTAAATTGAAAAGTAAAAAATAAAAAGATTTTAACGATTGGTCTATTGTGGTAGATATTTATTATTTAGGTTACCATTTTATAGGGAAGCTTTTAATCACTTAAATTAAAAATAGTTGGAATAATTTTAGACTGTCTTCGAATAATCTGAATAAAATTGACAAACAAACCATAACCTCCACTAGTTTATCTTTTGAGGATAAATTGAAAAATCTTTTTTTATAACCTTCTCCTGATTAAATTAAAAATGGTATTAGATTTATAAGAGGAACTAATAATTTTGTTAATGAAAGTTTAAAATTTATTACTATTGACAATCTTAATAATAAATCTATTTTCTCTAGTATTACTGAATGTAGCAATACTTTGAAAATAGAAAGATCTAAATTTAAAAACTGCTTAATAACAGGTGAAATTTATAGAAATTATATTTTTATATTGGCCCCTGACAACCTCCCTTAGGTTTAGGGTTTTAAGGCAACTGGACACCTACCTCCTTAGGGTCGCTTGCTTCAAAGCGCAGTCCTAAGGGATCCATTCCAAGGGAGAGGGTCCTAAAGGACCCTTAGGAGAGATGGAAAAAAAATAAATAAACTTTATATTAAATTTAATAGAAAATAGGGTTAAATACAAGAAAGTCCTTAATAAGTATAGTTCAAATTATTATAAAATAAAAGAGTGATGCTAAATATTTAAGGGTAATTTGTAGCCAAGCATATATAAATATATATAAAAAGATATATGAAGGTTCAACGACTAGCAGGTGAGTACTATATTTACAATAAACCTGCCACGAAATCCCTACAATCGTTATAAAAATATTTATGATTGATGACATAGTCTGAACTTATCTGTAAAGATAAGAACTTTTTGTTTAAACTAAAAAAGGGTAACATATTTGTACATGTAATTGTAGGTACTATTTTTATTGGTGTAAATCTAGTTAGATTAATTAATTATCAATTAACTACAAAACACCATAATGGTTTTGAATCAAGTATTTTATATTGGCATTTTGTAGATGTAGTCTGGTTGTTTTTATTTGTTGCTGTTTACTTCTGGGGTAATACATAATAATGCTACACTCTACAAAAATAAATAAAGATAATAAGTAAGTCTTGTTCCTCCCTACCTATTGCAAAAGCAATTTTCTTTCTTTAGATTATTTAAATATAATTACCTTACTAAGAACTAAGAACTTAGAACTTATAACTTATTACTAAGAACTTATAACTTAGTTATTTGAAAAGGAGTCGACCTACCCTCTGATTCTTAGGTTTATTTAATAAAATTAATACTAAAAAAAGCGACCATATCTACCTTTAAAGCATTGAAGCAAGCTCTAGCATTGGACTCGCTTGACCCCCCCCCCCCCCTTAGGGGGGACCTTTGCTATGCCTTCCAAAGGAAGGAGACTAGAAAAGGCTAGATAGGAAATCCTGCTTTGCAAAGCAACTGCTTAATTAGGAATAAGGTCTTAATTTAAAAGTAAAATACCTAACAATAATAAAAAAAAAGACCTCCCCCTAAGGGGCTAAGGCACCGGTAGATGGAGGCAGTGCTAAGGCAGTCCTACCTTTTTTAGGTTTAAATTTATTAAATTGCTATTGCTACTAGCCTAGCTTATCCTAGCTTCGGGCCTCCTGCTTAAGCAATTGTCTATGCCTAGCTACTCCAATTACAAGTAGGAGCGACTGCTTTAAATGCTAAAATAAAAATAAAGTTAGTGATTAGTCAATAGGGAGTTGCTTGGCAAGAGCAGAAAAATTCTTATTTGGTTGTGCCTTAGCAGGAGAAGAAATTAGGCAGCAAAATAAATATATTGATTAATACTAACTCCCCTTTTTAAAAAATAACAAATTTAATAAGATATTACCTATTTTACCTACCCCTGCTAATCCACTCCCTTGCTTTAGCCCCTTAGGGTAGCTGCGCAACTGCTTAGGCTTGAGTAGCTACCCTTGCCAACCTGTCTTTAATAAAAAATAAATAAAGATAATAAGTAAGTCACCCTCAATGCGAAGGGTCTAATCGACACCTGCGCATTGGAGGGTGGATTAGCAACTTTTAAGTTTAAAAGATCCTGCCTTTTTTTATTATACGTATTGTCCAATACCCCTAACCCCTTAGTCCCTTAGTATTAATTACTTTATTTTAATTTAAATATAAAAAGTCCCCTCCTTAGTCCCTTAGTAATAAAATTATTTGAAATATAATCATAAATTGAGAGGTGGCTTTGCCCCTTAGGCTCCCTTTGGCTCCCTTTGGCTCCCTTTGGCTCCCTTAGGCTCCCTTAGGCTCCCTTAGGCTCCCTTAGGCTCCCTTAGGGGGGGGGGGGTTGTCCAAAGGAGTCCTGCCCCTCCTAAGGGAGGAGGGGCGAAGCTAGACGCTAGGGTAATAAACCTTTAAATTATAACTGTCTAATATAAATAATACATATTAATTTAACTTAAAAAATAAGAACCTTTAATTTAATAGGTTAGAATGGTTTCTTGATGAGGAACTTGTAGGAGTTCAAATCTTCTAAGGTTTATAAAATTATTTTTAATTTATTATTATAAATTATATTTAAGAATAGTATAAGTTACCTTCGGTTGCTAACAATTATAAGGGACTCCTTATTTTTTATTCTATTCAAGGATGCTACCTTTAAAAATCTACCAAAGGAAGGTGCTTAGCAAAGGCAGGTCTAATGTCTAAGCCCTAAGTTAGGCAGCATTCTTCTAATAAAAAAACACCTAACTAAGACCTAAGAAAGGGTTGCTACGTATTGGAGTCGCTGGACCCTTAGCCCCTTAGGGGGAGAAGTAGTAACCCTTCCTACTTAAAAGTAGCAGTCGCTTGCTTTAAAGCTAGAGTTAAAAAATTATACTTTTATTAGAATAATACTATATTTAAATTTAATTTAGAGGCCTTTAGGTTTTTATAATAAAGCCAGTTTATTTCCTGTTCTTTTGTTATACCTTTTATTTTTACAATTTGTTCTCTAGCGCAAGCTGCGTAAGCTGCGCAAGCGCAGCAACCCTTTTTTGGTACTTCTTTAAGCTTATTCCAGTCCCATGGCTCCCCCTCCAATTACCCTGCCTTAGCACACCCTAATGGTTAAGAAGGGGGTTGTAGGAAGCTACTCCTGCCTCTGCGCTTAGACATTGCGGCTTGCCTTTGCTAGGCTCATTCCTTTTAAGGTAATTACCAAAGGTAGGATTTGAAAGCAAGCAGTATTAAGCAAAGCGAATCGTCCTAAGGGACTCCTGCTTTTTATTCTTATATTTATACTAAATTAAACCTAAGGGAAAAATGGCAGGTAAGCGAGTACTAAGCAATTATATCAAAAAAGTCAGCCGTTTTGTCTAAGCCCACCCCTTCTACCTATTTAAAATTAACATAAATATAAGAAAAAAAAGGGGGGGAGGATAAAGTAATTATAAAAATTTAAATTTAAAAATTTGTAATTTTTTTACTTATTGTTTTAAAAATTTTTTATTTTATTCTGAAATTAATCAAATTACCTTTGAAAGCTCTTTAATTTTAATAGCAAAGCTATTAATAGGTTCAAGGTTATCTTCTCCAGCTTATTAGCCTAGGCTCCCTTAGGCTCCCTTAGGCTCCCTTAGGCTCCCTTAGGCTCCCTTAGGGGAGGGGTTGCATTTGCACCAACCTTCGCTAATAAATAGCAAAATCTTACTTCTAGCGGAGCTAGATACAGAGAAATAGAAGATGAGAAGGTGCATACAATAATTATGTGTAAAAGTTACAAAGGATAACATTAGAACAAATAAAATAATATATAAATTAAAAAAAAATAACAAGAACTAAGAATGAGATTACTAAAAACTCAAGTATTACTTAGATTTTTAAATTCTTATATAGTAGATTCTCCAGAACCTGCTAATATTAGTTACATGTGGAACTTTGGATCTTTATTAGGAATTTGTTTAATAATACAAATTTTAACTGGAGCTTTTTTAGCTATGCATTATACCCCAAATGTTGATTTTGCTTTTAATAGTGTAGAACATATTTAATCATGATGTGTTCTTTAAATCAAGCTATATGCTGGAAACTCCTAAAGCCTTAAATACGACTTACCTTCAATGAATTCCCTAGCTTCTAACTGCCTTTTGTAACCTTGGGTTAGTCTAACTCGTGCAAATCTTAAGGATAATACAATGGATAATCAGCAGGAAACAAAATAATTTAAATAAATTAGAGTAGGATCCTCAGAGACTATACGCTTGACACTTTAAATTAAAAGGTGAAGAAATAGTCCGGTTTTGGTTGAAAAACCTAGAATTAAAAGTCAACTACCTAATAACCTTAATGATTATATTAATCATAATATTTATTATTAAGGAATTCAATATGAACTTTAAAATGGGAATATGTAGAATCTCTAATCTAAATCAACTTAAATTTAAAAAGGGCAAACTTAATAGTAGCTTACACAAGCAAAATTTTGATTATATTTGTAAGGAACATTCCTCATTTTTAAACTGGTTTTCCGGTTTTACTTTGGAGAAGGTAACTTTTTAATTAGTTTAGATAGAGATTGTATTAGATTTAGATTTAAAATAGCAATGCATATTTACTACTAGAAACTTTAAATACTATAAAATCTTTTTTAATTGTAGGTTTAATAACAGTGGATAAAATAAAAATTGCTGTTCTTTTGTACTACAAGATTTTACATGAATTAGAGATGTAATTACTCCTATTTTTTTTAAGTATCCCTTGTTAACTAGTAAAATTTTAGATTTTCAATAATTTCATAAAGCTGTACTATTAAAAATAAAAATCGTCTATCTTTAACCGATAAAGAGAAAATAATTTTTCTATAAAACGATATGAATTCTAACAGATAAATATTTACAAGTTTTTCTATAAATGATCAAATTAATGTTCCCCTGCCTTAGCCCCTTAGGCTCCCTTAGGCTCCCTTAGGCTCCCTTAGGCTCCCTTAGGCTCCCTTAGGCTCCCTTAGGGGGGGGGGGGGAATGGTTTATAGGATTCCTTGAAGGTAAAGAAACCTTTGGGATCAAAACTGGTTCTTCTTTGTATTTTCAAGTAGCACACAAAAATACTAGTGTAGAAAGTTTAAATGCTATAATAACCTTTTTAACTTACTTAAAAGCTAATCAGTTAAATAAATAAAGTAAAATACTAGCTACCTAGGTAAAGGTAGTAAGTAGTAGTAAGCACTATTAATAAAAAACAAAAACTGATGTAGTATGATTAGTTGTAAGTTTGGTAGATCAAATTTATTATTATTTATTACCTTTATTAGAAACATCTAAAATGTATACCTATAAAGGTCTGGATATTAAGGTATGGAGAATGGCATTAATATTAAAAATACACGGGTATTATTACTTCAAAGAAGGTAAAATTTTATTTCTTGATATTTCATATATTCTAAATAAAAGTTATAGTCCCTAGCTTCGCAACTGCCTTAGCAAATGGAGGACCTATTAATAATATTGATTCCATTATAGAAGATATATTTAATAGGTTAAAGCTTATATTAAAAAAAAACCTCCTTTAATATAGAAAAAGGTATTCCTCATATAGATAAAGTTAGAAATTTTATTTTAGTAAATAAGTCTGATTTTCCAAAAACTATATATATTTACGAAAATGGTTATTTAATTAAAGGCTCTCCTTTTCCTAAAAAAAGGGATTATTTAAGCTTTAGGCTTGAAATCTAGTAACTATACTTGTAATTTGAGCTTAGATAGTAATAGATACTATAAATCTAAAATTAATTTTACCTCTATTACTGTAAAATCTTCTGAATTATAAACAGGTTAATTGTTTTGAATAATACTCTGAGTGGACGTCCCAGAGATAATGGTAAAAGACTTAACGATCATGAGAGATGTAAATAATGGTTGGATAATAAGATATACACATGCTAATGTTGCTTCTTTCTTTTTTATATTCGTATATATGCACATTGGTAGAGGGTTATACTATAGTTCTTATAAATCTCCAAGAGTATTAGTTTGGTCTATTGGAGTAATAATTTTAATACTTATGATGGCTATATTTTGGCCAAATTGTGACTATGATTTTTTTAATTTTACAATTTTGTGTCATACAATGCTTCCTATTAATAAAGCCAGAACTAAAGCTTTATTAAGAGTAGGTCCTCATAATAAAGATATATTAGATCTTATTATTTGTGGAATGTTAGGTGATTTTTGGGCGGACAATATTCCAGGGAAAAAATGTAATAGTACTCGTGTACAAATAGAACAAAGTATTATTAATAGTGCTTATATTCATCATATTACCAAATATTTTTATAAATTAGGTTATTGTTCTAAACTTATACCTGTTTTAGTTAAAAAACAAAATGAAAACATAGAAAATACTTTTAATTACAGACTAACCCTATTCACATTTACTAGTTTTAATTGAATTTATGATTCTTTTTATAAAAATGTTCATGGAGTTAGAAAAAAAATAGTGCCTTTATTTATAAATGAATATTTAAGCCCACTTGGTTTAGCTCATTGAATTATGCTAGATGGCTCCGGACAAAAAGGACTAGGAGTTTTTATTAGTACAAATAGTTTTACTTTTGAAGAGTGTAAATTACTTGCTTCAATTCTAAATTATAAATATGGTTTAATAACCAGTGTAGAAAAATCAGGTAAACCTAATCAATATCGTATTAGTATTTGGAAAAAATCTATGCCTACACTAATTAATATTGTTGAACCTTATTTTATACCTGAAATGTTATATAAGTTAAAATTTTAAACAAAAAATTCATAGTTTACAAAGTCACAACATCAGGGCAAATCGTAAAATGTTTTTTGAAGATTTGGTATTAAAATGTTGAAATACCTTGATAGAGGTGTTTGTTTAATTTTAAATTGGCAATATTAGTGAAAACGGTTAAAAAAGTTAAACCTGCTTCAAGACCGTCGGTTGAAAACACAATCGCTACAGACTGGGTCACTAATGGGTGTCTGAAATGATGCTTAATGTACAGTCGGGAAGTTCTAATTTTGTAATAAAATTACACAAGGCCCTAAGTGATAATTATTAGAAACAATTTAAAGTTGGGGATTAATAATTTGATAGGGTACAGGCTCATTATTGTTAGGTTTTTATTTTATAAAGAATAATGGGGAATTTTGGATAGCTTTTCTGGGTTATATTAATAATAGCCCAAAATGGTTTTATATTAGTATTTCCTATTTAATTTTTTTAATTATTGTATTGAATACCCCTAAGGGATCCTTTGTTCCCTTTAAACAAAATAGTAAGGTATTAATATATCCCTCCTTCGGAGTCCTAAGGGACGAGTCTGCTTCCCTCAAAAGGCAGGGTCAAACTTCGCAAATTAATAAAGGGTTGCTTAAGCACAGCAAGGGCAGGAAATACAAAGAAAAAACAAAATATAATAAATTAAATCATAAGGCAAATTGATATATAAATTTTCTGCATTCAAGAGCAAGAGGATTTAGTCGCTTGTGCTTAACTCAATTAAATAAAGAAACTTCTTTGAAGAGTGAAAGATTGAATACAATTATGACAGAATTAGTGCTCCTCAGAGATCCTGTATATATCTTTGAAAATTTAGAAACAGAAAATATAAAAAAACAAATATTAAATGAGACTAAAGGCTTAAGCGGTATATACATGATACTTAATAAAATCACAACAGATTACTATATAGGTTCTGCGTCAACTAATAGATTTTATGCTAGATTCAGTAATCATGTTATTTATTTTAGAGGAAGCAAAATATTGAAATCAGCAGTAAAAAAATATGAATTAAAAAATTTCGCTTTTATCATATTAGAACTATATCCTAATATTGTTACTAAATTAAATAATAAAGAATTGTTGGATTTAGAAGATAAATATTTAAAATTGTTATTGCCTAATTATAATATTTTAACTGAGGCAGGTTCTAGTTTTGGTTATAAACATACAGAAATTGACCGTATTAAATTGAAAGATCTTTATTCGGTCGGTAGACGGGAAAGGATAAGGAGTTTAAATAAAGGTGAAAATCTTTCTCCAGAAACAATAGAAAAATTGAGAGCTAAAGCTTTAAATAGACCTCCTATGTCCGATGAGCAAAAACAAAATTGTATTAATCATACTAGACCTGTAGTTTTATATAATCTTAATGGTACTGTTTACGGTAAATATTCTTCTAATTTAGAAGCTGCTAAATCTATAAACTGTGGCGAAAAAACTATTAGAAGAGCATTAAAAACAGAAAAAAGATTAGTCAAAAAACAATGAATAGTAGAAGATTTTTTAAGAAAATAGTCGCTTGCGCAGAATATTAGGTCTCCACCCACCATCTTGCTCCTTGCTTCTTCAAACTTCAAACTTCAAACTTCAAACTTCAAACTTCAAACTTCAAACTTCAAACTTGCTTCTAGCAAAGATTCTTGCACAGAGAGAGGGTCGCTTGCGCACAAAAGGAAAAGGAAAAGACCGCAAAGGAGATGGAGGAATAATTATCTTATGATTTATTTTAATTATATTTTATTTTTTTTTATATATTAAATCATAGTCCCGCGAGTAACAATCTTTTTGCAATCTTTATAGAAAAAAAAAGATTAAAGTGGTATAACCCGACGGGGATATAGAATAGTCTTTAATTTAAGATTATTTGGCGATGTTAGTGAAAACGATCAAAAAAGTTAAAATTTAAGATCGTCGGTTATATAAATGATCGCGACAGACTGGGTCACTAATGGGTGGCTGAAATGCTGCTTAATGCACAGTCGAAACTTTTGGTGAAATTAAATTAATTTAACTAATAGAATATACGAATTTAAAGTTATTCTAGCTTATTAGGAATTTTCCATTAATAAGAAAGTTTGTATGTTTTACCTTATGGTCAAATGAGTCTATGGGGTTTAATTGAGCCCAAAATGATTTTATATGATGAAATAAGTGTTATGTTAATATTGCCACTATCTTCTCCAAAATTAAGAGCTGTTAAACGAATCGGACCACACAATTTCGATATTATTTGTATTTTGATTGGATCTTTATTAGGAGATTCTTACGCTGAAAAACAGGGCCCCTTAGGGGGAACACGATTTTGTTTTCAACAAGAACATTCTAACAATGCTTATTTATTATGGTTCCACAGTTTTATTTCTAAACTAGGTTACTGTAACCCTAATACACCTAAAATTCTAACAAGGTTAGGAAAAGGTGGAAAGATTAGACAATTAAGTAGATTTAAAACTTTCACTTTCACAAGTTTTAACTGGATCCAAGAAGCATTTTATGTAAATGGTGTGAAAACTGTCCCCCCAATAGTTGAAAAATTTCTTTCTCCATTAGCTCTAGCAATTTGGATTATGGATGATGGTAGTATTGTTTCTTCTGGTTTAAAAATTGCAACTAATTCATTTAACCAGTCCGAAGGTGAAGTACAAATGCTTTGTGAGATTTTAAAAAGAAAATATGATTTAAAGGCTTCAATAATTTCAAATGGAGTACTTAATCAATACAATATTGATATTTCTAAATGTTCAATGAAAATATTAACAAAGATTGTAGGACCACATATGCATCCTTCGATGTATTATAAACTTAACACATATCTATAAATATCATAGTCTTATTGTATTTGGCTAGCAATCAATGTTGAGAATAGCTTCATATTCCCAGCTTAATTTTAAATTAGCCTCTATTTAAGCAAACACTATCTAAGGCAAGGATGAAAAGAGCAAGGAATTCTACAATAAAATACTACGATGGTAGTATTGAACCCACCTATAAGGGGGTTTGGCAATGACAGTGAAAACGGTCAAAGATATAAACTCATTATTCAGACCGTCGGTTGATCATTCAATCGCTACAGACTGGATCACTGTTGGGTGCCTGAAATGGTGCTTAATGTACAGTCGGATTTATTGTAAAGATTGTAACTTTACACACAAGGCTCTTAACTTATATCAGTAATTTATTTATTGATGTTATGAGTACATGACTCATCTAACTGGAGTTCTGATTTATCTTCTTTTTATTTTGAAGAAAGTTAGTGTTGATGATTTATAATATTGGCTACTGTTATTACTAATCTTCTTTCTGCTATACCTATTTTTGGAGTAGATATTGTTGAATTAATTTTTATTTTTGTTAGAGAATTATTCAATCCCTTAGGACTAGGTAACGATAGTTTTAATTTAAATCAAACAATTATTACGGTCTTACCAACTATAGGAACAGTAAATACACAAGCAATAAAAAAGGGGAAACAATTAAGATTAGATAAAAATGAATATCTATCTATACCTTCTCAATTTATATCTTTTTTTGTTGGTTTAATCGACGGAGATGGTTATATTCAAATAACTAAAACAACAAAAGGGTTTATAACTATCAAATTAGTAATTGGTTTAGGTTTAGATGACTTATCTACTTTAGAATACATTCATTCTGTTTTAAAATTAGGTAAAATAACGATATATCGAGACCTTCGTAATCCAATTTGTAAATTAATAATTAATAAAACAGATTTACAAGAAATTGTATTCCCATTATTAATTTTTCACAATATATTTTGTCTAACTAATACTAGAAGAAATCAAGTTGATTTAGCTATACATATCTTTAAAAACAATTTAAAATATTTTGAAAATTTACCAAATATTAAGGATATTTCTTCTATTTTTAAATTACCTGAGACTGCTATAGGTTATCTAAATTTAGAATTCTTTAGAAATTGAGTAGTTGGTTATACAAATGCTGAGGGCTCTTTTTTTATTAAAGCCAATAATGATGGATGTTTTCAATTAAAACAACGAATTCATGTTGAATTATTTGAAGCATTTAAACTATTATTTTGTAGTAGTAAAATTAGTCTTGAAAAGGGTAGATTTGCTCAGTTCTCTGTCACATCTAAAAAAGATATACAAAAAATAATTGATATTTTCTCGTTTTCAGGTTTACATCCTTTAATTGGATTAAAATGTATTCAATATTTTAAATGGTTGACTCATTTACAAAATAGTTATCGTTACAGAAATCTTAATTTCCCTAAATAATTCTTATAAATTTTACTTATTTATTTATCTAACTTAAAAAAAAAAAAAAAAAAATTGGTTCCTTAAAACAGTAATGTTTTAGTGGCAAATGGGGAGAATTGCAAGAACGTCTGAATTAATTAACAAATCCCCCACTTCTATTTTACGAATATAGGGCTGTTCGCAGGAGTGTAATTAAGATAACTTGCAGCGGAGCTTGATTCGGTATTAATTTATTTAGCGATTGTTAAATTTTTATTTAAATTAAAGTATCAAGAACGTTCAACGACTAACGAGTGAGTTATATCAACAATAAGCTCGACACGAGAACCCCACAACCTGAAAATTAGGTTGAAGACATAGTCTAAACACCGTTAACTGGTGAGGATAGAGATTAAATACTTTATCATAAATATCTTTTGTAATTTGGGGTGGATTTTCAGTATCTAATGCTACTTTAAATAGATTCTTTTCTTTACACTATTTACTACCTTTTTTATTAGCAGCTTTAGCTGTTGGACATTTAATTGCTCAATTGTAGGGCCTTTATATTAATAATAATATGACTTGGATCGAGCTATATGCTGGAAACTCCTAAAGCTTAATTTACAATATTCTTCTAATTCTACTACAAGTCTTTAGGGGTCCTTCGGACAGTACAAAAGAAGATCCCCCTCAAAAGGCAGGGGTAGCTGCGCAACTCCCTTAGGATCCCTTTGGCTCCCTTAGGCTCCCTGAGGCTCACTTAGGCACCCTTAGGGTCCCTTAGGGGAAGGAGAGTCGCTAATAGAATATTTGTTAAAATAATTAAGATCTTACAATGGACAATCAGCAGGAAACCAAAGATTATATATTTAAATAATTAAGTAGGATCCTCAGAGACTCTACGCTTGACACCCTATAATTAGGGTGATGATATAGTCCAAACTATGCTGAAAGGTATAGATTTATTGCATAATTTACAATTTAATTCGAGATTTTTCCATTCTACTTCTCCTAACCTAAAGAAAAGAATTAGTAATAAAGAAAGAACTAAATTTCAATAAGATCCTTTTTTAAAACAAGTTTTAGTTGGAAATATCCTAGGAGATCTTTAATTAAGAAAAGTATCCCCTGCCTTTGGCATTTAAAGTTAGGCTTGTATTTAGACAAGGTTCTGTTAATAGTACCTATTTATTTCATTTGTATAATTTATTTCAATAATTTGTAACAACGCCACCTTCTGTATCACAAGTCGTAGATAAAAAAACAGGTTAATCTAGATTTAATTTAAGTTTTACAACTTTAGCTCTCCGCCAGGGCCTTGTTTTAATGAAATTTACGAAACTTTTTATTTAGAAGGTTAGAAAATTATCCCAAATAATATAGCTGAATATTTAACTAGAGTAAGTTTAGCTAATTGTCTCAGGATGATGGTAGTTTTACAGGTAGTGGTCTAAAATTACACACTAATGCTTTTTCTAAAGAAGAGTTAAATTTATTAATTGAGGCTTTAAATAAGAATTTTTCTATTAAAGCTACTATTAATATTTATAAAAGAGAAAAAGCTCAATACACTTTATATTTCTCAAAAAATCAATTGCAATTGGTTATAGTCGCTTTGCGAGGTAAAAGATCATATGTTTGAAGATATGATGTATAAATTAAATGTAAATTAGCAATAAAATGCTACATGAACATGGTTCTAATAATCCTAATGGTGTTACTTCTAGCGGTGATAGATATGCATTCCACCCTTATTTTATATTTAAAGATTTAGTGACAATTTTTGCCTTTTTAGTAGCATTATCTATACTAGTTTTCTTTTATCCTAATTTATTAGGACATTCTGATAATTATATACCAGCGGACCCTATGGTTACACCAGCTTCAATTGTACCAGAATGGTATGTTAAGAGATGCCATGCATTAGAGTAATCTTATGAATAATAAACTTCACTATATGCTGGAAACTCCTAAAGCTTAGTCTACTTATTATAAAAGAAGTTATAATGATTTAAGATATTACAATGGACAATCAGCAGGAAACCAAAGATTATTTATTTAATTAAGTAGGTTCCTCAGAGACTACACGTGAAGCTCCTTTCTTTTTATCCTTACCACCCTTACCACCCTTACCACCCTGCCTTAAATTGGAGGTAAGGGAGTAACTCCTCCTCCCCTTCCTAAGGGTCCTAAGCGGGGAGGGGTCTTTGCTCAATTAAATACAGAAAAAGTAAGGATGAAGATATAGTCCAGCCATTCTTGAAAGATAATGGGTATTACAAAATTGTATTATTTAATGTGATCAGATAACTTCCACAAGTTTAGTATATTCACAAAATTTATCAACTATAACTAAAAAAAGATTATCAAAATTTGAAAGATCCAAATTAACTCTTGAAAATCCTTTAAATTAAATTATTATAGGATTGTTACTAGGAGATGGACATATTCAAAAAAGATCTTTAATAGGTAATGCGAGATTTATGTATGGTCAAAGTAGTTTAAGATTACAACATTTTAACTATTTTAACCATGTATTAGAATTATTTAAACCCTACTTATCTAAAGAATTTAAACTTAAAACAAGATCATTTGTAGATAAGAGAACTAAGAATAGTTAAAGTCCCGTTAATTTTCAAACATTATCATTGCCATGTTTTAACTATTACAAAAATCTGTTTTATATTTCAGATGGTTTGAAAATAGTTCCTTCAAATATACAAGATTTACTAACTCCTAGAGGTTTAGCTTATTGGATTATGGTTGATGGTTCTATTCAAAATAAAGGTTTACATTTAAATACTTATGGTTTTACCTACCAAGATGTTTTAATTTTAAAAAAAAACTAAGTAGAAAATTTATTTGGAGTCGCTAGCGCATACCCTGAAATGTTCAATACATAATCATAAATTAGGTATTAGAAGATATATATTGGAGAAAGCATGGATGTGATAAGGCACAATATAAATAAGTTTATGCATAATAATTTGCTTTACAAAAGAAATTCTGTCTCTCCCTCTCCCCGCCTTACTAGCAAAGCAAAAGGGAACCCGCCTTAGTTGCTTTGCTAGAGGGAGGGTCGCTTTACCCTTAGAGTCGTCCATTAGGACTACTCCTGCGCTGGACCCTTGAGGAGCAAAAACCCTCATGCAAAGCAACTAAGGCGGGGAGGTGGTGGGGATAAATTAAAATAATACAAATTTATGTAACTGATCTTTTACCTTATTACGCTATATTAAGATCTATTCCTAATAAACTATTAGGAGTTTTAGCAATGTTTGGTTCTTTATTAATCTTATTAATTTTACCAATAACAGATTTATCTAGAATAAGAGGTTCAACATTTAGACCAGCTATGAAATTTGCCTTTTGGTTATTAGTAGTTGATTTTTTCATATTAATGTGGATAGGTTCTCAACATCCTGAAACACCATATGTTGAAATAGGTCAAGTAGCTACAGCATTATACTTTGTATGGTTCCTTATAATAGTACCATTTATTGGTCTGTTTGAAAATACTTTAAATGATTTAGCTATTAATTCTAAGTATTAAATTTTACCCCCCCCCCCTACCTTACAAATGACAAAACTTTAAAATAAATAAAAGTACAACTCAACTTATAACAGCCTAAGCAGTCCAAAGGAACCGTTGCTTTTAGTAATGCAATCAATTTATCTTACGATTCTTTCTTCATTAAACAATCTTCAACTAAAAAAATTAGACAACTTTCAACTAATTCTAAAATAAACAAGATTGCTACGCATAAAATCAGTGATAAAATTTTACATGAATGGTTAAGAGGTTTTACAGATGGGTAAGGATGCTTTCTATTAACTCATTTAAAAACTAGACCCTTTACTTTCAAACTTGTTTTGAATTTTAAATTCCATAAAGATGATAGACTCATACTTATTCCCTGACTTTGGTTGGAGCATTGGAGAAGCTAGGTTCCTACGGTGTAAATTTAAAAACTCGGTTTAAACTTGGAAATGTTTATCCTGCCTACCCCCTGCCTTAGCACCTCCCCTTAGGCTCCCTTTGGCTCCCTTTGGCTCCCTTTGGCTCCCTTTGGCTCCCTTTGGCTCCCTTAGGGGAGGTGCTAAGGCAGGGGGTTTTTACCTTTGCCATTGTCTCCTGCCTTTGTCCCTTAATCTTAAATTTAATCTAAAACTACAAATCCAAAGCAGGAGTCCAGCCCCTCCTAAGGGGGGGGAAGCAACTCATTCCTTTTAACCAAATAACCAAAGGAAGGAATTTTAAGAGAGCAGTCCAAAGGATTCATATAAAAATATAACTAGTACTTGGGTAGTATTTAAAAAAGATGATTTGCTTAAATTAATAGAATTATTTTATAAACAACCCTTAAATACTTATAAATATTTAGATTATATTCTTTGGCGAATTGCGTTTTTTATATATTTAGAATTGAAAATTGTCAGGCCCCCTTTCCCACCCCCCCCACACACACACACACACAATTAACCTAACCCTCCCTAATGGTCATTGGAGGTTGCTACTTTAAAGCTAGGGTGGGCAACCCGCATTGTCTAAGCGCAGAGGGGAGGGGGCTATACAAAACAATTATCAAAGAAAATATTTTAGCACTTAAAGAACAAATGAACGAAAAGAGAGTTTCATTTATTATCCAAAAAGACCTTATTTTTTTTATATCCTTATTCCTACCGAGGTTTTATTGAAGGAGGGGCCTCCTCCCTCTAAGGTATTAGGTATCCCTGCCTTAGCACTCCCCTAAGGGACCCCTCCCCTGCTAAGGCAGGGACTTAGCAAAAAGGCAGTAGCGCAGCTAGCCTAAGGGAGCCTGCTAAGGCAGTTGCGCAGCTAGCCTAAGGGAGCCTGCTAAGGCAGTTGCGCAGCTACTTAGCAAAAGGGGTCTCCGCCAGGGCCTTGTAATAAAGAAAGACCTACCCTGATTATTTTATTTTAATTTAAATATAAAAAGTCCCCTCCTTAGTCCCTTAGTATTAATTGAAATATAAACATAAAAGAGGGTTAGGCAATTGCTTGCATGCCCCTCCCCTAAGGGAGCCTAAGGGACCCTTAGGGGAGGGGGAGGTGTCACCTATTAAAGTTTCTAATTAAAAATATGGTTGAAAATTCTAAACCTTTTGTAAATATTTATCTTTCAATTCTTAGGTTTTATAATAAAGATATTCAGACCTTTTCTTGAAACTTTACAATTTTAGACCAAAAAATGATTGGATTCTCAGGATTGGGCAAATGTTTGAGAATTAAGAAAAGATGGGAAACATTTAACAGCATAAGGTAAAGTTATCAATGCGAATATTCGAAATAGAATGAATAATAACCGACTTTCAACTAAAGTTTAATTTGTAGAAGAAGTAATGTATAATAGGAAATCAATTTAGACCAGCTATGATATTAGCATTCTGGTTTTTTGTTATAGACTTCTTTATTTTTATGTGGATAGATGCTCTTGCCAAGCAACCTTATTACTCCTTATGTAGAAAGAGGTCAAAATTATACAGCGTTTTATTTAGCTTGGTTCTTAATTATAGTAGCGTTATTTGGAAAGAGTAAACACTTTAAGAGACTTAGCTGTACCATTTGCTAAGGCAGGCAACCAAAAAAAGATAAAATAAAAAAATTTAATAAAAGAGTCGCTTTCTTTAAAGCAAGAAAATAAAATTATCCTTCCCCCCCCCCTAAGTTAAAAGTAGAGGGTAGGATCTATAAAATTAAAAATAAAAATTATATCCTAGCTTTAAAACATTGGAGGGGGCTTACCACCCCTTCCTTTGGTAGGACTCGTTTTCTCCCTCTATTAATAGAGAGTGTGCCATTATTTATAAGGTAGCCCCTGCCTTTGGCAGCTACGCAACTCCTTTTTATTATTAAATTAAAATTAAATTTTATCCTAAGGGTGCCATAGCTCCCTAGCAAAACAACACCCTTTTTATTATTATAAATATAATACAATTAGACCTAATAATTGCTCAAGCTTAGGCAGTTGCTTTGCAATCAAAGGCAGGGTTACAGCATTTAAGGCAAAGGCAGTTGCGAAGCTAGACCTTTTTATAATTTAAAAATAAAGTCATTAGGGTAGGTCTTTCTTTATTACAAGGCCCTGGCGGAGACCCCTTTTGCTTAGTAGCTGCGCAACTGCCTTTTGAGGGGAGGGGTAGCTGCGCAACTGCCTTAGCCCCTGCCTTAGCCCCTTAGGGGGGTAGCTGCGCAACTGCCTTAGCAGGGGAGTGCTAAGGCAGGGATACCTAACATCTCCCACCTTATACCTAATACATATTACCTTAGGCCTAACAAAAGACCTTATAACAATAAATTAAACAAATACCTCCATTTGCTAAGGCAGGCAGATAGAAAAAGAGAAGACCTTATTAAAGGTTTATTGAATATATAAAAGTTTTGTTTAAGATTACTAACTTATTTATAAAAAATAAGATTATTTTTAATATAAGGTATTTTTTTGTTATTCTAAATAACTTAAGAAATAAAAATTATTAGCAACAATAGAATGTGTTTAATATATAAATACAAACGGTTCTTAAAAGATACTCGCCACTCCCCCCTCCCCCCAGCGCAAGCTGCTTCCCACATTGGTGTCGCCCTCCCCTATTAAAGCGACCCTCCTGCCTCTATTGCCTTTGCAAGGCTCCTTCCTTTGCTCTAATAGTAAAGGAAGGAGTCCTCCCTGAGGGAGGCAAAGGAAAGCTTTGAAGCGAGGGTGCTAAGGCAGGATGGGCGCAATCAAATTTATTATTAAACTTTAAATATTTTGGATTACCTCAAATAACAAATAAAAACTATTTTCCCGGCTCTCTTTACAAACCTAATAAGGATATGCCCCACTCCAAAGCTACCCCTGCCTTAGCACTCCCCTTTGAAAGCAACTGCCTTAGCAAATGGGACTTAGCAATTGGAGCAAGCGACTCGCTCTAGACTAACTAATGGGCTTAGACTAATCGACCTTAGGCCTTGCCTTTGCTCATTCCTTTGCTAGAATTTTAAATAAAGCAGTCCCCAGTAAAGCTTTGGAGGGTGCGCCCCCCTTTTTATATTTAAAATTAAAATAAAATTAAGAATTAAGTGTGGCGGCCCTGTGCGCATTGGTAATTGGAGGAGGGTAAGCATATAATAAGTTTTAGCCTCTAGCTTACTCCCCTTTGAAAGCGTCTGCCTTAGCCCCTGCCTTAGCCCCTTAGGGGGGTAGCTATTCCTTTTTATTTGCAGATTTGTAATAAATTTAAGATCTTAGTTGCTTGCTTCGCAACTCCCTTTATATTATAATAAATAGAATAATTTTAATAATTAAGGTAGCTACCAAAGGGCTCCAAATCAGATGGGTCCTTAATCTTAAATTGAAGCTAGGGAAACCAAATAAAGTTAATAAATAATAATAAAAATAAAAAATAAAAAAAATAAAAAAAGTATCTTATAGTTAAGAAAAACAATAAAAATAAAATTAATACAATTAAATATAATTATGAATAATAATAACATTGCCTCTTTATTCAGCCCTAGCGTAGATAACCTCAGGGTCGCTTTTTGGAGAGGGGGGTATTTGTGCAATGAAAATATAATAAACTTATTATTTAACTTAGCAGATGTTTTAAGTATAATTTTACCTGTTTTATTAAGTATTGCTTTTATGACTATTATAGAAAGAAAGCAATTAGCTGCACATCAAAGAAGAGTTGGACCTGTAAAGTGTTTTGGGGAAACACTAATATTGGGTAAAACTATCAAACTCCGGGGACATCCTAAAGACAATAGTACCAAACTATCACTGAAACCAGAATAGTGGATGAAGTAATAACTCATGTACGGTAACAAACTATTGTATGAGTGAAAACGAAATGGGTTATCGCGGATCTAAATCACTTTTAATTAAGAAGCAAAGTGTAAAAGAGCAACGAGTAGACGGTAGTTGTTTCATTAATAATAAAAAAATTAATTAAATTAAGGTATACTCTAATGGGCGGCGAAAGTCGTTATCCAATCAAAACCCCTTCTAAACAAATAATTAAGCAAAATTATTATTGTTCTTATAATAACTCTAAATCTACTTTAGCTAAAACTCCTTTGAATCCTTAAAATTTAACTGGTTTTTCCGATGCTGAGGCGTCTTTTATTTCACTAAATTTAAAATAACCAAAAATAACACTAATTGAACAGTTAAAACAAGATTTTCAATTGGTTTACATAAAAAAGAAAGACCTCACACAAAAATTAGAATTAATTTAATCTTATTTTGGAGCTTCAAACTGATTCTGCGCAAGCTAAGCAGGATTGGCGCATTGGAGTAGCTAGGAAACATATCCCCTCAAAATAAAGTAAGTGTTCAATATTGAGTAGGTTATTTAAGGATTTAAATGAAAATTTAATAGGACAATTTGAGTTGTGTCCTCCTACGGATTCACTCAAACCTGCCTTCTTAGTTAGAAGTTAGCCCCTTAGTATTAATTTTATTATAAATATTAGTATAAAAAGCTGGAGGTTGATAATTAGTAGCCCCTTAGGCTAAGCTATTATTTGTTAGATAAATTTGACACCATGAATACAGTAGGTTATTATGGAATATTACAACCTTTTGCTGATGCTTTAAAATTAGTTTTAAAAGAAACAATTATACCCTCTCAATCTAATAAAATAGTTTTTTATTTAGCACCTGTAAGTACTTTAGTATTTAGTTTATTAGGGTGGGTAGTAATACCATTTGGAGAAGGTATAGTACTTTCTGATTTAAGTTTAGGTATATTATATACTCTAGCTTTATCTTCTTTAGGTGTATATGGTGTTTTATTAGCAGGTTGGTCAGCTAATTCTAAATATGCATTTTTAGGATCTTTAAGATCAACAGCAGCAATGATATCTTATGAGTTGATATTAAGTTCTGCCATATTAATAATTATACTATTAACTGGAACATTAAATTATACTACTATTATTGAAATTCAACAATCTGTGTGGTTTATTATACCTTTACTACCTGTTTTTATTTTTTATTTTATTTCAATTTTAGCTGAAACTTCTAGAACACCTTTTGATTTACAAGAGGCTAGCTACTAAATTGATTTGGCCTCTAAAAACTCCACTATATGCTGGAAACTCCTAAAGCTTAATTTACAATATTCTTCTAATTCTACTACAAGTCATTAGGGTCCATTAGGGACAGTACAAAAGAAGATCCCCCTCAAAAGGCAGGGGCTTAGTCCCTAGCTTCGCATCTGCCTTTTTGCTTAGGGGAGGGGTCCTTAGGGTAGCTGCGCAACTGCCTTAGCAGGGGAGTGCTAAGTCAGGATTATAAAATCAAAATATAAAAAAAAATAATATTTGTTAAAATAATTAAGATATTGCAATGGACAATCAGCAGGAAACCTTTATTTATCAATATTCAATATTGCCTTTATTTGTAATTTTAAGTATAGGACCTCAATCCTTCAATTAGGTCCTGCCTCCCTTAGGGAGTAGCTGCGCAACTGCCTTTTTGCTTAGGTACTAAGGCAGGGGTGGTTACAAATAGAGGGGGGTTTAACTCACCTTAAATAAAAGCAAGCTTAGACACTAGCTAAATCAAGCGAGTTCCCCAGTTACCCACCCTGCCTTAGCAGTTGCGCAGCTACCCTTAATCTAAGGTCTTTATTTAATTTAAAAATAATAATAAAAAGTCCCCCCCACTAAGGGGGTTAGGCCTCGGTAGAAGGAGGGTCGCTTTAAGAGGGTAACAAAATTTAATTACAAATAAAGACAGGTATCCTCAGAGACTATGCGTGAAGAATTAGCTATTGCTAATTAAGAAATAGTCCAACTTTAGTTGAAAGACTAAAGGTTAAATGAAAACACTTATATTTATATTTATTGGTATTATTTGTTATTTCATGCTTACCTCCGGTCCTGGGGAGGGTCCTATGGAGAAATACAAAGAATCCTTGCCCCCACCCCCTGACCTTTGTAGAGAAATCTTTTGTTTCTTTACTTTATTACAAGGCCCTGGCGGCCCTGGCGGCCCTGGCGGCCCTGGCGGCCCTGGCGGCCCTGGCGGCCCTGGCGGAGGGAAATATTGATACAAATTTTCATGATATTCTATGTAATGTAATTTTACCTTTAAAGTATATAAAGATTAAAAAAAATCCTGCTAAATTTAGAGCATACCTTCATAGAATAGGATGGGTTTATGGCTTAGTAAATGTTTCTAATTCTAATAAGATTAAATAGTATATTGGTTCAAGTAAAGATTTATATCAACGCTTAATGGTTCACATTAAAGGAAGATAATCCAATATGAGACTACAACGTAATATATCTAAATGTGGGATAGAAAATTTCCACTTTGTAATTTATTATTTTGATTTAGATCCTTCTGTTATACTTTCGGATATTGAGACAGAAACTATAAAAAGTTTTCCTTTTGAAAGTCTTTAATTTTTATACTAATTAAGCTATCTTTACCTAAGGTTATAAGCAAACTAATTTCTAATTGAATAGTTGAAGGTTATAACTATATTTAAATCTAACCAGCCAATGTTAGGGTAGCTGCGCAACACACACTAAATTTGCTTAAAGCAAAAATAGTAAGCCTGGAAATTCTAACCCTATGTTTTGGAGAAAACATTCTATGGAAACTAAATTAAAAATATCTTTATTTAATAGTAACTATTCTCGCTAAGGTGAGGTCTATTTGATATAGATAATTATTTAAGAAATTCTTTTTTTTAGTAGAAATTAGTAAGTATCTTAATTAAAGTTAGAGTACTGTTGGAAGATCTTTAAAATCAGGAAAATTATTCTTAGATAAATATTAACTAGAAAATTTAATTAATAATGAATATGATGTTTATTTATTTAAAATTTGGAATCTGAATTAGTAGCAGGTTTCTTTACTGAACATTCATCTGTGCCTTTTGTTTTTTTCTTTTTAGGTGAGTATTCTTCAATAGTATTATTTAGTAGTATAACTGCAATTCTATTTTTAGGTGGTTATAATTTAGGAGAAATATTTATAAATGAAACGATTATTAATATACAGGCTATCATTTTAGGTGTTAAAACTTGTATTTTTACTTTCCTTTTTGTTTGGTTTAGAGCAACTTTACCTAGATTAAGATACGATCAATTGATTCAATTATGTTGGTTAAATTTATTACCGGTAGCAGTAGCCTTCATTATATTAATACCGAGCATATTAATTAGTTTTGATATATCTCCTTATTAATTTTAATCCCTAGCTTTATTCCCCCCCCCCCCCTACTTTCTCTTCTATTCTCTTCTATTACCTTCTCTTCTATTCTATTATATTCTATTCACCCAGTGTCCCAATACTCTTAGTACTAATTTTACTATAATTATTATTTACCCAATAAAATCTAAATTATATATTTATTATAAGATTCAATCCTACTCCCTAGCTACTCCAATTACAAGAAGGTCCCATCCTAAGACCAATAATTATTTTAACTACCCGCTTTCTTAGTAATAAGTTATTAGGGACAAGGAATAAGGTCTAAGTGATTAGTAATTAGTAATTAGTAATAAGTTATTAGTTCTTGTTTGGTCTAATCTAATTCTAAGACTATTTTTATTTTTAATAGGCAAAGGCAGGGAATCCTTGCAAAGCATCAGCCTCCCTAAGGGACCCTAAGGATTAATTTTAATTAAATAAATTTTAATCATTAAGGGGTAACTGCTTCAAGCTTCAAGCTTGCTTTGCTTAGTAGCTGCGCAACTGCCTATTTGCTTAGGTGCTAAGGCAGGGGTAGCTGCGCAACTGCCTTAGCCCCTGCCTTAGCCCCTTAGGGGGGTAGCTGCGCAACTGCCTTAGCAGGGGAGTGCTAAGGCAGGATAAATAACTTAAATTAATATCAAACAGTAGTCTTTTAAAAGATTAATTTTTATAATTTATTTTTTCCCTTGTTCAGCTACCCACCCACTCCAAAAGTGACAAGTTAAGTTAGAAATACCTGTACCTTCTCCTCTCTCCCCAGCGCATTGATGCAAGCTCTAGCATTTGCTAAGGCAGTTGCTTTCAAAGGGGAGAAGCAGCCCCTCCATTAATATTAAATTAACTGCGAGTAGACCCTCGCTTACGCAAGGTCTAGTCGACTGCTAAGGCAGGATCTTTTAATTTAAAAGAGATAGTTAAAAGGGAGGGTCTAGCTAGTCCCTTAGGACTAGATGGAGAAGTAGGGGCCCCTTAGGGGGTGCGCTTAGGTAGTCCCCCTCCACTAGCTTAAAAGCAAACGACCTCTCCAATGCGCAGGTCGCAAGCTTAAAAGCGAGAGGGAGGGGGGGGCATTAAAATAGACTCTGCCTTTTTCCCAGCTAAGGCTGAATTCTTATTCTATTAAAAATAGAAAGCAGTCGCAGGACCCTCCAGCCTAACTAATGGGCTTAGGCTTTCCGACAATGCGGCTTGCCTTTGCAAGGCTCAATCCATTGCTAGAATTTTAAATAAAGCAGTCTTAAGCTTTGGAGGGAAAATAAGATAAGCAAGGATTATAATTATTTAGGATCCGCAGGATTTAATCTTTTTAAATAAAAAATAAAGTAAACTATGATAACAACAATTGTAAATTTATTAACTTTTGGTATTTTATTTTCTAGTATTATTTCTATAACTTCTAATAATCCTATAATCTCAATAATTTTTTTAATTACTGCTTTTGTTAATGCTGCAGGTTATTTAATTTTATTAGGAATTCATTTTATAGGTATCTCTTACATTGTTATATATGTTGGTGCTATTGCTGTTTTATTCTTATTCATTATATTAATGATTAATATAAAATTAACAGATATTTTAGATACTGGATATAATTTTACTAAAAATTTACCTTTAGGTCTTAATATTGCCTCTTTATTACTCTTCATTTTTTTTTCAGTAGCTGCACAAGCTAACTTATTTCCTTTCTTCCCCCAGAAGGGGATACCTTTAATTGGAGGCTCTACTACTAAGGGAGGAGAGGTACTGGGAGGAACCCCAGCCTTAAGTGGGGGAGCATCTTCGGAGGTAATATCGTCTATTAGTTATTCAAATATTAATGAAATATCTGATGTTAATTTATTAGAGTTTACTCAAATAGAGGTATTAGGTCATTTTTTATATACTTATGCTTCTATTTTTTTAATTATATTAAGTTTAATATTATTATTAGCAATGTTAGCTATTATCATTATTTCTAAAAAAAATATAACAAATATTTAAATATAATTTTAATTTTTTTGTAACCCCCCCCCCTGCCTTAGCACTCCCCTAAGGGGAGGGGCAAGCAAGCAAATACTTTTTTTTTCCTTTTTCTTTTTGTACTTTTTAGGTTTTATTTGTTTTGTTTCGATTCCAGAATGTAAATCTAAATTAGTCACTCCCTCCCTTTTGGTTTTGGACCCACTTATGGAGCCACCTCTAACCAGCCACCTCTAGCTTTAAAGCAAGCGACACCTCCCCTTGCTTTGGTACTCACCCCTTTACCTAGCTAAAGCTAGTGGTGAGGTATGGTGCTTCGACAAGGGTAGGGTGGATAGTCCTACTTAGGCTGGAAGGAGGAGAGAGAGTAGCATCTAGCTCCACTATAGGGGAGTGCTAAGGCAGGGGGGAGCAGGACTGCTAAGGCAACCTAGATTTAGTTTAATTAAGCTAGCTTAGTTTAGAATATGGTAAAATTTAAATAATATAAAATAGCACCTTTTTCTAGCTTCGCTAGTAGGACCCCATAGGATAAGCACACCTCCTGTCTGTAAAGGTTTAAAGTATATATGATAAACTTAGTCCTCGCTTTACTGGGACTTATTTATTTTGTAAATTTTTTTATCCTAGGAAAGGGTTGAGCAAAGGCAAGCCGCAATGTAAAATGCCAGCCCCCTTTTAGTTAGGCAGGAGGGAGGAGGTGGGAGCTGTCGCTTGCGCATAGACTGTTTTAGCATTATTAAATTTTAAATTTTTTGATTTTTATTAGAATCGAACTAATATCTGTACTTAGAAAGAGTACTGTTCTACCATTAAACTAAAAAACCTTAGCTCATTTTCACCCTCCTTCTCCAGCCCTTAGGGGGGAGAGCTTTGGAGAAGGACTACGCTTGCTTTATTTAAATTTTATATAATAGCTTACTCCCCTTTGAAAGCTACTGCCTTAGCAAATGTAGCAATTCCTTTTTATTTGTATAATTTTAATAAATTTAAGATCTTAGTTGCTTGCTTCGCAACTCCACTTTTATTCGAATAAATAGAATAATTTTAATAATTAAGGTTGCTTCCAAAGGGCACCATTATAGAGGTAAGCTGGGGGGGGGTTCGAAGCTTGAACTGTCTAACTTCGGTCTTTTTTAGGACCTTTGCTTCACTACCTTTGGTCGATACCTTTACAAGATAAGGCACCTAATGGAGGCTAGATATAAAACACCCTACCTACCTTCGGCTGGAGCAGGTAAATTTTGAGAGTTTTGAAAGTAAGGGGAAATAAGATAACTCTTTAATTAAAAATTTTCTATTATTAAATTTTTTTCTAATATTAAGCCTTATAAACATAATCTAAATATCTTTGACTAAGGTCTTTTTTTTATTTAAATAAGATTAAATTAGGATCACATAAGAGATTCGAACTCTTTACTCAGCATCCACAAAGCTGTGTTTTTCCAATTAAACTAATGTGATCTTTAAGATACTTAGCCTTATTTTTATATTCTAAATATCTTGGACTCCTTCTCCAGCCCAGGCTTCCTCCAGCTTACTTTATTTTTATTTAGTATTTTTAGATTATTGCTTTCTCCTCGCTTTCCTTAGCTAGGGTGGCCTTTGCATGGCCTAGCTAAGGATGGTGCCTAGCTAAGGGAAATCGCAAGGTCTTAGGTAGCAAGGTCGCAAGCGACCTTGCGTTAGGCAGGAGGGAGTCGCTTGCCCCTTAAGGTGGGGAGCTTTTTAGTAAAATTAATTTATTTAACCCCCCCTTAGCTTAGTGCTAAGATAGGCTCCTGCGGAGTGGGCAGGGGGGGGGGGCTAGCGATTCCTACAATAACAGTAATTGTCTTAGCAGAGAATAAAAATTAAACTATAACTATAAAAATTTAAAATTAGGTTTAATTTTTTATTTTTTTTAAGAAATTGAGTGTTATTATTTCGGAATAAAAGCGAGTCGAACGCTTAAGGGAGTTTTTCCCAGACGATTAGCAATCGTGTTATCTTACCAATGACGATTATTCCTTTACCTTAAATTAGAACCTCCTTACCCTAAGGCACTTGCGAATCCTTCTCGGGGTGGGGGTACGAATTGGTATGTGTAGGGGGGGGGGGGTGGGGTAAGCTAGACGCCAGGGGGAGGTAAGGTGCATAAAATTAAACATAAGCTGAAAGAAGGAATCGAACTTTCATTATACCGTCATGAATGGTAAGTTTTAACCTTTTAAACTATTTCAGCTAACAATATTAATATTTATCTTTATTTAGTTTCAATTATTATTGAAGGAAGGAAAGAGTCGATTGCTTGCGCTGCTACCCTGCCTTTTTTTTTATTTTTATTATTTCTAGGTTTTGTTTTAATCCGCTGGAGACCTTATATCTTAACCCTAATACCATTTCCCTAAAAAAGCTGACCTAATAATTTTCCCTTTAATTTGAATAAAAATAAAATACCTACCTTCTAACTAAGTAAGATTCGCTCCTGACCCTTAGCCTAAGGTGGTATGTCTCAAAAGCTCACCCTAGCGTCCTTTGGACTCCTTTGGACTACTCCCTTAATTGGAGGAGAAAGCAATAATCTAAAAAAACTAAATAAAAATAAAGTAAGCTGGAGGAAGCGCATTGGAGTCGCTAGACCCTTTCTTTATTTAGTAAAATAAAAAGAAAAAAGCTAAGTCCTCCCTTGCTTGCAACCCTGCGACTCCCTAAGCGAGGGTAAGGAGGGTGGTGCCCCTTAGGGTTTAGATAAATACGGGGATATTAACCCAATAGTACTAAGGCAGGGGGACTACTAAGTTTAACTTTTAATAATTAATCCTTAATAGTTTTTGTAATAAATTTATAGTTCTCTTCCGGACTCGAACCAGAATAAACACTTTAGAAGAATGCTATTCTAACCATTGAATTAAGAGAACTCAAATTATTTAAGTTAAATTAATCCCTCGGCTAAGCGAGTTAGCGACAGTTTTCTTTTTATTTTTTTTTTTACTTGGAGAAGAATCTTTATTAAAAGATGCTAATCCTACCCTTTTACTGACTCATGCCTTTTTAATAGACTATTAAAATAAAGGACCTAACTTCTAACTAAGTAAGCAGGTTAGATATGCAATCTTTAAATTTAAAAAATATAAAAGGACCTAAGTAAGATTCGCTCCTGTTTCGCAACTCCCTTTTTATTAGAATAATTAGGTTAAATTTAAGTAGGTAGAAGGGGCAGGATTATACAAAGCGATCGCTTTATAGAGAGCTAGGTTTGCTTATAGGGATTTAAGCAAGGAGTTAAAAGGCAGTCCTTCTTTTTACCTCCTAAGGGTTGGTCTAGAAGCTAGGTAGGTAGGGGGGGGGGTTTCTAACTTATATTTTCCAGCAGCACTTTCCAGTACAGCTACCTTGCTATGACTTTTGAGATGTCACTCAGAAGGGTTAATTGATATTAATAAAATTCAACAAAACTGTTGAGACCTTTTTCTTTATTTAAAATTTATATTTATAAATAAATATAAATAAATATAAATAAGGAAATAATCTAAACTATAAAAACATATTTATTTATATTTTTGTAATATTAACACCTCCCACTATTACCCTACACACCGGTCCGTAAGGATCCTACCTTAGTATAAGTAGGCAGGGTGTGGCGAGAATATCATCCATTCTTTAATTTTATCTAAATAAATAATAAAAATTCCAGCTTCTGCTGCCAAAGGCAGGGGAGGATATTTTGTTTTACTTTTTATTAATTGGCAATTTCCCCCATTCCGAACTCCTCCCCAGCGACAGACAGTTAGTTCATCACGGATTCATGCTTCACCGTTGCGTGGCTAATCAACGATTACTCGAAATTCCTTCTTCATG
>WNFK01157386.1_pt2 | contig 52825 bp, 43 predicted proteins | sample 5400281 | NCBI WGS metagenome assembly WNFK01 (sample SAMN13153350, study PRJNA577476) | soil metagenome | isolation source: 20 cm soil on Douglas fir-dominated hillslope | place: USA:California | collected 2013-09-17
ACCGTTCAAGATCGGTCACGATTTTCATCGTTGTCGTGATGAATCGGAGGTCAGCTGCTGCCGGCTGATGCAGAGCCAGCAGGTTGACGCACGTCTCGTCAACCTCTACGTCGTAGGCATTGACTTCCTGATCCCGCTCGATGACTTCCTGGGCCAGGGTATCGTCGCCCTGCAGGAGAGCACTCATGACGCGACGGATCTGGTCTTCGACCAGGCCTCCCATGGCGAGCAGGGTCTGCTTCAAGGTGTCGAGCTCCTCATGGAAGTGGCGATACATCAAACCCTCCACCGGCGCCGCAGACAGAGCCCTCCCAGGATGACTAGAGCACCGACGACGACGCCGAGCGTCTGGCGCCACCCGAAGCCAGGAGACTGACCCAGACCGAAGGAATCGGCCAATGCTGAGATGAGGACGAGAAGCACGCCGACGCCGATCAGGATCCATGCGTAGGTCGGATTTCGCATGCTTGCCTCCTTCGGCTCTACTCAATCACCTGATCCGCCCGCTGCAGGAGCGACGGCGGGATCGTCAGGCCGAGCGCCTTCGCGGTCTTGAGGTTGATGAACAGGTCGAACTTGGTGGGCTGCTCCATCGGCAGGTCCCCCGGCTTGGCCCCCTTCAGGATCTTGTCCACGTGGGTTGCGGAGCGCCGGTATGAATCGACGATGTTCGGCCCCAGGGACAGCAGGGCCCCGGCAATTGCCATCTCCTTGTTTTCCACCATCGTCGGTAGTCGATACTTGAGCGCGAGGTCCGCGAACATCCTTGGCCGGTTGGTGACCAGGGGGTCACCCGGCGCGACCAGCGCACCGGCCCGCTGCCTGGTCGCAGCCTCGAAGGCGCCCTCGAAGTCCTCCGGGACCCGCACCTCCAGACGCGGCAGCTCCATCCCCATCGTTTGAGCCGCCGCCTCGAGATCCCTCAAGATCGGACCGTAGGCGGGATTGAGCGGATTCGAAAAGACCGCCACCCGCGAAAGGCTCGGTTCGGTCTCCTTGAGCAACTGCAGGCGCTTCCCGCTCAGCTGCGGGGCCATCTCAGTAATCCCCGTGATGTTCCCGCCCGGGCGCGCTAGGCTGGCGATAAGACCGGTCGCGACCGGATCCGCGTTGAGGCTCCCCATGACGATCGGGATCGTGTCGGTGACCTGCTTGGCCGCGAAGCTCGCTGGCGAGCCCGACGCCACGATGAGGTCCACTTTTCGGGCGACCAGCTCGGCCGCGAGCTCGGGTAGCCGATCGTTGCGGTCCGCCGAGAATCGGTACTCGATGACGATGTTCCGGCCCTCGACGTAGCCGTGCTCGCGCAGCCCCTGGAGAAAGCCCTCGATCAAAAACGCCCGGCCCTCGCGCGAGCCGACGGCCAGAAACCCAATCCGGGGTACCTTCGGGCCCTTCTCGCAGCCAGAAAGAAGGCTGAAACCGGCCAAGGCCAGTCCCTGCAGGAGCCGACGACGGCTATGGCGTTGCATGCTGGCTCCCATGGTGCGCGAGTATCGCGTACCGATCAAAGCCCTGATTCTCCACCCAGCCGAGGTCTCGCATGCCACCCAGAAATCTAGCAAGAATCGGTGGCGTGACCCCCAACGGAAGCAGCCCACCAATTAGGTTCGGCGGTCCATCACTCGATCACCTGATCCGCCCGTTGCAGGAGCGCCGGTGGAATCGTCAGGCCGAGGGCCTTGGCGGTCTTGAGGTTGATGATCAACTCGAACTTCGTCGCTTGCTCGACGGGCAGGTCGCCGGGTTTTGTACCCTTGAGAATCCTGTCCACGTACATAGCAGCGCGCCGATACATATCAACAGCGTTCGGGCCATAGGCCATGAGGCCCCCGGCATCGACAAACTCCCTCAATGGGTACACTGCCGGCAGCCGGTTCTTGGCCGCCAAGGCCACGAGGTGTCTTCGCTCACTCGCGAGCATGGGGCTCGACAGCACAGTCAGAGCCTCCGCGCGCGCTCTGGTCATGTCCGCGAAGGCCCTGTCGAAGTTCTCCGGACCTCGCGCCTCAACGAATTGCGGCCGCATCCCCAGCGCCCGCGCCGCGACGTCTGCATCCTTCAGCATGTCCTGTTCCGTGCGTTTGCCGAGGGCACCTGGCTGCCAGAGGACCGCGACGCGACTGACCCCCGGAACGGCCTGCTTGAGTTGTTCCAGGCCCTTGCCGACTAGGTCCGGGGCGAGGAGGGACAACCCTGTGACATTGCCCTCCTCGTCGCGTGCTGGGCGGCCAGGGCTTGGGGTGTGCCCGAGGTCACGATGACATCAACCTTGAGCGCAACCAGTTCGGCCGCGAGAGCAGGGACCCGCTCGGGCTTTCCTTCGGCAGATCGGTCTTCAATCACGACGGTGCGGCCCTCGACGTAGCCGAGGTCACGGAGTCCTTGGAGGAAGGCCTCCCGCAGGTGGGGATTTGCGGCCAGGTTGACCGCCAGCCAGCCTATTCGAGCGATCTCGGCCGCCTGCGGCGCCTCGGGGGCGAGCGGCGCAATGAGGAGGCCGACGGTGACAGCACCGATGAACGCCCGCCGGTCCATCACTCGATCACGTGATCTGCCCGCTGCCGGAGCGACGGCGGGATCGTCAGGCCGAGGGCCTTGGCGGTCCTGCAAGGAGCTGCGCGACGGCCGCGACGAAGTCGGTCACGTTGATGGGCTTGCTCTGATACCCGTCGAACCCGGCGGCCATGATCTTCTGCCGGTCCTCGCTCATTACCGACGCGGTCATGGCCATGACGGGAATGCCCCGCGTCGTCTCCTCGGCTCGGAGCCGTCGAAGCGCTTCGACCCCGTCAATTCCGGGCAGCCGAATGTCCATCAGGACCAGGCTCGGGCGGCGCTCTTCAGCCAGGCGAACGCCCTCCTCGCCCGTCTCGCTCTCGATGGTCTCGTAGCCCTTGAACGTCAACACGATGAGCGCGCCGGTCATGGCCGCACCGGGAGTGTGAAGGTGAAGGTCGAGCCGTGGCCGATCTCGCTCTGCACCGAGATCTGGCCGCCATGGAGCTCAATAAACCTCCGCGAGAGGGCCAGTCCGAGCCCGGTGCCCTCTGCCTTCTTGTCCGTTGCCCCCACCTGCCGGAACTCCTCGAATACGGCCTCTTGGTCCCCCGGGGCGATGCCGACACCGGTGTCCGTGACTGACACTTCCGCTCGATCGGCGTGCAGCCGGGCGTCGATGTCGATCCGTCCACCTTCGGGCGTGAACTTCAGGGCGTTGGACAAGATGTTCAAGAGAACCTGTTTCACCTTCCGCTCGTCGCCGCTGATCATCCCGAGCCGAGTGTCGATGGTGCTGCCCAGCCTGATCCCGCGTCGGCTCGCCCGCTCCCGCGCCGGCTCCAGCTCCATGCGCCCCGCCTCGATCTTCGAGAGATCGAGGATGTCGTTGATGAGGGACAGCAGATGCCGCCCGGACTCGAGAATGTCCTGCAGATACTCCGCCTGCTTGTCATTGACGTCACCGAACATCTTCTCCGCGAGGACTTCCGAGAACCCGATGATGGCATTCAGCGGCGTCCGGAGTTCGTGACTCATGTTGGCGAGAAACTCGGACTTGTGGCGGCTGGCGGCTTCGAGCTGCCGGCTCTTGTCCGCGATCTCCCGGAAGAGGCGGGCGTTCTGGATGGCCAGGGCGGACTGGGTGGCGAAGGTCTTCAGGACGTCCACGACCTCGGGGGGAAACTCGCCGGCCTCCTTGCGATTGAAGGACAGGCTGCCGATGGTTTGATCCTCGCGGAGCAGGGGCACGGCGAGGAGCGCCCGGTACCCGAACCTGATGAGGGTGTCCCGGACGCTGCTCTGGTAGGCCCCGGGCTGGGTGATGTCGGGGATCTGGATAGGCTCGCGCATCTCAGCCGCGCGCCCCATCAGCCCTTCGCCCTTCCGGAGGCGAGCCGCCCGGAGGGCCTCGATGAACTCCGCGTCGGGGTTATGTGTCGCGCGCAGTTCGAACTGCTCAGCCGCCTCGTCGTACTCGTAGATCGAGCAGCCGGCGGCGCCGGCCAGCTGGCTGGCGCGCGAGACAATCGTGTTCAGCACTGCCTCGAGGTCGAGCGTCGAGCTAAGGGCCTGACTGACCTCGCCCAGGGCGGTCAGCTCCCCGACCGACCGGGTCAGCTCGGACGTTCGGGCCTGCAGTTCCCTGAACAGGCGCACATTTTCGACGGCGATGACGGCCTGGTCAGCAAAGGTCTCCAGCAGCTCGATCTCGTTGTCTGAGAACGGTCCCCGCGCGGCGCGCGTCACGGCGATGGCGCCGATGGCAGCGCCCTTCCGCAGCATTGGTACGAAGAGCCCGCTTCGCCAACCGATCGCGCGGGAAAGGGATCCATTCTGGAAGTCCGGATCGACCTCGACGTCGGGTATGTGGACCACTGCGCGCTCGAGGATTGCCCGGCCGGACGGCAGGGCGCGGGTTGGGCGCGTCGGATATATGCGGTGCACCTCCTCGAGAGCTTCGGGAGTGTAGTTGTGCTGGGCGACGTTATAGATCAGCTCGCCGTCGAACTGAAGGAGCGAGCAGAAGAGTCCGTCGCACAACCTCACGGCGTTTCTGACGATCGTGTCGAAGACCGGCTGGACGTCGATCGGGGAACTGCTGATGACGCGCAGGATCTCGGCGGTCGCCGTCTGCTGCTCGAGGGCCTCGGTGACCTGCGCATGCGCCTGGGTGAGCGCCCGATTCTTCTCCTCGAGTTCGGTGAACAGGCGGACGTTCTCGATGGCGATCACCGCCTGATCAGCGAACGTCTGCAGCAGCTCGACCTGTCGTTCCGAGAAGCGTCGCGCCTCCGTGCGGCGCAGGGTGATGGTGCCGACGGCAGCGCCCTGCCGGATCAGGGGAACGGTGAGCGAGGTGCGGAAGCCGAAGCGCCGCGCCGCCTCGCTGCCCTCGTGGAATTCGGCCGCTTCTTCCTGGAGATCGGTGACGTGGATCGTCCGCGCCTCCAGCACTGAGCGTCCGGGCACAGTTCCGTGGAGCGAGATGGTGGCATAGCTGGCGGGCTGTAACGGAATCTGGCCGTGATGAGCGGCGACCCGGAGCCGATCGCCCTCGAGACGGAAGATGGCGACGTCGCTCGCCTCGCACAGGCGTGCCGCGCTCTCCGCCACCGTGTCGAGCACGGGTCGGATGTCCGTCGGCGAGTGCGCGATGACTTCGAGTATCTCGCCGGTCGCCGTCTGCTGGGCGAGCGACTCGGTCAGGTCGCGGTTCTTGGTTTCGAGTTCCTTGAACAACCGGACGTTCTCGATCGCGATCACCGCCTGGTCGGCGAAGGTCTTCAGCAGCTCGATCTCGTTGCCGGAGAACGTCCCGGGCTCGGCGCGCGCTACCACAATGACGCCGAGGGGAATACCCTCCCGCAGCATTGGGACGAAGAGACCGCTTCGAAAGCCGATCGCGCGGGACAGCGCTTGATACTGGAACTCCGGATCGAGCTCGATATCGGGAATGTGGACAACCGCACGCTCCAGGATCGCCCGGGTGGTCCCTAGACCTCGGCTGGGACGCACTGGGTATACGCGATGCACCTCCTCGAGGGCTGCGGGGGTGTAGTTATGCTGGGCAACCTGATGGAGCAGCTCGCCGTCGAACTGACAGAGCGCACTGAAGAGTCCGTCGCACAACTTCACGGCGCTCCTGACGATCGTGTCGAACACCGGCTGGGCATCGGTCGGCGAGCTAGAGATCACACGCAGGATCTCGCTGGTCGCCGTCTGCTGCTCCAGCGAGTCGGCCAGAGCCTTCTCCAGAGCCTCGACCCTCGCAAGCAGTGCAGCCTTCGTGATCTGCGTCATGGACACTCCCTGCGTCAGGGGGCCGGGGGCCGCGTCATCCCGCCAGCTCCCGCATCTCCACCTCCACCTGCTCCAGCCAGTGCGTCATACCCATCTCGCGGTACAGCGTCGTCGCGGTCCCGAGGTGTTCTCGGGCCTGCTCGCGCTTGCCGGTGCTCCGGTAGAGCTTGCCGAGGCCGAGGTGGCAGTGGGCGACGAGGGGGCGCATGCCGAGTTCGCCGGCAAGTGCCAGCGCTTGATCGTAGCGGGTGTGAGCCGTCTCCACCTCAGGGGCTTCGCCATGCGAGGCGATCTCGCCGAGGAGATAGAGGACCCGCGCTTCGACGCCGCGCTGTGCACGCTGCCGGGACAGCTCCAGCACGCGCGCGGCACTTGCACCTGCATCAGCGTGTCGACCCGCCAACAGGTACGCCTCGACGAGATATGTCCTCAGTATCATCTCGACAGTCCGGTTGCTGCGGTAGGCATGCTCGACTGCCTGCTCAAGGAGAGGTAGCGCGTCGGCAGGCCGGCCCGTCATCGCATAGGCGTAACCCAGCATCCCGGCAGAAAGGGGTGACCAGGCGGCCAGGCTTGCTCCGCGGGACGGCCTCAAGTCCTCGAGCCGCTGAACCGCTTGATGGAAGGAACCGCGGCGCAGAAGGACACTGCACGCACCCAAAGACGCAGCGATGAGGCTGCCGGGCTGCTGCACAGTTTCGGCAATCTGGACAGCTTCCTCGCCAGCGGTCGCCGCCTGGTCGAATTCCCCTAGTTCGGCGAGGCAAGGCGCAAGGACAGAGCGGGCGTTGACCGAGGCGATGATCGAGCGACCAAAGCGCTGGTGAAGGAGGTCCCCGTGGAGGATGTCTACTACCCCTTCGAGTAGCGCTCTCGCACGCCGGAAGGCGCCCAAGGTGCGACAGATCATCCCCAGGTCGCTGTCCGCCAGAACCCGCACAGAGACATCTCCAGAAGTGCTCGCGATCTCGAACGCTCGCTCAGCGAATGCGAGCGCACGGGTATTGTCTCCGACACTCCAGAAAGCATTCCCCATGGCCGAAAGAACGAGCGCCAACCGGTGCGAGTCCCGAAGAGTCTCAGCGAGCGGCAGTGCTTCCTCGAGGAGCCGGATACGCGGCTCGCGTTCCCCAAGCGCCCAATGGGGGCCAAGACGATCGAGTCGCAGATCGATGGATTGCTCGATCACCGCCCGGGTCTCGGGCAAATGCGTCAGCGCCGCCAAGGCCTGGTCGAAGTATGCCCCAGCCTGCGTATAGGCCGAGCGGTCGACAGCTCGCGTCCCGGCCTGTCGGGCATACCCCGCGGCCTTGTCCCAGACTTCGCCCAGGACAGCATGCTGAGTGAGTCGCTCCACATGCTCGGCCAACCGGTTGGGATAGAGCTGCTCGATAGTCGCCACTATCTGGCCATGGAGGCGGCGCCGTCGGTCCTGGAGCAGACAGCCGTAGGTCACGTCGTGGGTCAGGGCATGCTTGAACGTGTACTCGAGATCGGGGAAGAGGCGGGCCTCGTAGAGGAACTCAGCGGCCTGAAGCGTGGCCAAGCTCCGGTGCACGGCTTCCTCCGTCTCTTCCGCGATGCCTTGGAGGAGCGAAAACGGTACGTCCTTGCCGATGGCGGCCGCTGCCTGGAGCAGCCGCTTGTCTTCAGGCCGGAGCCGGTCAATACGTGCAGCAAGAATGGCCTGCACCGTCGCGGGGATCTGAAGGTTGTGTGATCCTGGTGCAAGGCGGTAGGCTCCCCGCTCGCCCGCCAGAGCCTTCGTCTCGATCAGCGTCCGGATGCTCTCTTCAAGGAAGAACGGGTTACCTTCAGTGCGCTCGATCAACAGACGTTTGAGGGGCTGAAGCGTTAGGTCGTTGCCGACGAGGCCTTCGAGCAGCTCTTCGGCCCTCCCCGGTAGCAGCGCATCGATCCGGAGTTGCCGGTAGTACGTCTTGCCGCCCCAGCCGTGCTGATATTCGGGCCGGTAGTTCACGAGCAGCAGCAGGCACGCCGTAGGCAGGCCCTCCACCAGGCTGTCGAGGAGCCCCTGGGTTTCGGCATCGACCCAGTGGAGATCCTCGAACAAGACCAGAAGCGGTTGCACCTGGCTCTCCCGGAGGAGCAGCCGCCTGACGCCATCCAGTGCCCGCTGGCGGCGTTGCGGCGGGTCGAGCCGCTGCCACTCGGGATTGTCGACGGGAACATCCAGGAGCCACAGGAGAGCCGCCAAAGAGGGCTCGAGCGCCCGATCCAGGGACAACAGTTTCCCCGTCACCTTCTCGCGGATCTTGCGTGCCTCATCGCCGGCCTCGACCTGAAAGTAGGTTCGGATGAGATCCACGATCGGCAAAAAGGCCGTCGCCTTGGCATAGGAGACTGAACCGCTCTCCACGATCAGCCACCCCTGAGTCCGATGCGAGCGGGTGAACTCCCAGTAGAGCCGGGACTTACCGACCCCGGGCTCTCCGACGACCGCCACGACCTGCCCGTGTGCCGCGCGGGCTCGCTCCAGCGCCTCCCGCAGTTGTTTCAGTTCGCTGTCCCGCCCGACGAAGCGGGTAAAGCCCTTGGCGGCGGCCGCGTGCAGCCGCGAGCGGACCGTCGACGCCCCGGTGACCTCGTAGGCTTCGATAGGAGTCTCCAGCCCCTTGACCGCCATCGGGCCGAGCGGCTTCACGACCACGTAGCCTTCGGCCAGGTTGAGGGTCTCCTGGGGGATGAGGATCGAGCCGGGTGTCGCCATCTGCTCCATCCGTGCGGCCAGGTGCGTCGTCTGGCCGATGGCGGTGTAGTCCATGCGGAGATCGCTTCCGATGGACCGCACCACAACTTCACCGGAGTTCAGGCCGACTCGGATCTGAATCGGGATCCCCTCGGTTCGTCGGACGTCCTCGGCATACCGTGTCACCGACTCCTGCATCCGGAGCGCCGCGTAGCAGGCGCGGACCGCGTGGTCCTCGTGCGCGACGGGAGCGCCAAAGAGGGCCATGATTCCGTCGCCCATCACCTGGTTAACGGTGCCCTCATAGCGGTGGACGGCCTCCATCATGTGCTCCAGGACGGGGTCGAGGAGCTTGCGCGCTTCCTCAGGGTCGCGGTCGGCGAGCAGCTCCATCGAGCCCTTGAGATCGGCGAACAGGACCGTGACCTGCTTGCGCTCGCCCTCAAGGGCCGCCTTGGAGGTGAGAATCTTCTCGGCCAGGTGCTTGGGGGTGTAGGACTCGGGCGGCGCTCCGACGCGGGCCGCGGTCGGCGAAGTAGCCGCGCCGACGGCCTGGCCGCACTCCTTGCAGAACTTCGCGCCAGCCGGCAGCTCGATGCCGCAGCCCCCGCACGAGAGGGCCAGCCGGCGACCACACTCCAGGCAGAACTTGGCGTCGCCGGGGTTCTCGTGGTGGCACTGGGGACACTGCATGCCGGGGACCTCCCAGCGAGCCGGGGCAGGTCAGACAGGTGGCGCGAGATTAGTCTGGCGGCAGGGAGGGGTCAAGCAGCCCGACCAGGACGACTTCAGGACGCTTCTTCGAGGACGCTGGCTTGCCCGGGGCGTCACCCCGAGGTCGCTTTAGAAGGGCACTGCTCGCCGCTCTTGGCCGAGCCGTCTCAGAAAGAACTATCGCCGGTACGCGATCGTCGCGGAGGCCGATCTGCGCGAGGCTGGCGCCAAGCTGGCGGCCCTGTCACCCACGAACGGTGACCGTCTGAGGGGTCTACGGTGACAGTCGGCTCCGGCTCTACCGGGGTGGTACACTCAGCGCTGCTGATTTCTTGCGGGGTTAGCGATACGGAGGCGTCTAGGATCCCGGTGGGCCTCCCGGACTTCAAATCCGGCGTCCGGCTCTAGACAAGTCGGAGGTGGGTTCGACTCCCACACGCTTCCGCCATCGTTCGAAGGAGTGGCGCATGGCCAACGGCAGGACGGGTAAGGGCGACAGGCCGAGACTGGATTCGCGGGCCGTCCGGCGCGGGCGGACGTGGATCACCGGGCTCGGCGTCGCGGTGGTCGCGGCGGCCATCGTGGGGTACTTCGCGTACCGTGCGGTGGCAGATCAGCCGGGGGCCAAGCTCGAGGGTCAGGGCAACGCCCACATCCAGATGGTCACCGAGCCGCACCCGCCGTACAACTCCGACCCGCCCACCTCCGGGCCGCACCTGCCCTACATCGCTCCCTGGGGTATCCACACCGAGCCGATCCCGCGGGAGCTGCAGGTCCACAACCTGGAGGACGGCGGCGTGGTCGTCCAGTACCGCTGCGCCACCCCGTGTCCCGATCTCGCGGATCAGCTCGCCCGGATCGTGCGCCGCTACGAGACGCAGGTGATCCTCGCCCCGTACCCCGGGATGCGGACCCGCATCGCCCTGACCGCGTGGACGCGGCTCGACGCCTTCGACGACTTCGACGAAGCCCGCATCGAGCGGTTCATCCGGGCCTATCGCGGGATCGACCACCACCGAGGTTAGAATGTGGCCCAAGGATAGAATGAGGCCATGATGCAGCGCTCCCGGCGCCGCGCCGCCGCGCTCGCGGCGGCCGTCGCGCTTGTCGCCTTCGGTGGGTGCTCGCGGGTGGTCGTCTCGCCGATCGCGCCGCCGCCGTACCGCGACGAGACTGCCGCGCCCTACGACGCGACCTGGCGCGCGCTGGTGCGGGCCCTCGCGGTCGAGAACGTGCCGCTGCGCGTGGTGGCCAAGGACTCGGGGGTGATCTCGTCGGACGACTTCATCTCGCCGATCGGGGTCTACACCGACTGCGGGCGCATCGGGGAGGCGCTGCTGGAAGGAGAGGCCCTCGTGGCGTTCACCCTCTTCGTGCAGCCGGGGCGAGACGGCGCTACCCTGATCCAGGTCAATTCCAAGATGCGCACCCACGCCTACCGCCGCGGCAGTTCTGGCTCGCTCAAGACGGATCGGGTGTTCGAGTGCGTCTCGACCGGGCGCTGGGAGGCCAACCTGCTCGACTCCGTCCGCCGGCTGGTGAAGGAGTAGCCCGGCCGTGGCTCCTCGGCTCCCGGAGCTGATTAAGCGGGCGCGGCGATTGGCGCACGAGCGCGATCGCCTGGTGCAGGAGCTCGCGCGCGAGTGGAGCGCGGCCCTGCGCGGCCAGGGCTTCTCCCCGCGGGATCTCGACGAGCTGTGGGCCGGTCTCACCGAGGACGCGGTGCGCCGCCTCCTGCACTCGCGCACGGAGGGGGCGAGCCCGGAGGCCATCCGGCGCGAGGCCCACGAGGTGATCGCGCGGGTGAAGGAGCGCGTGGAGACCGAGCTTGCCGCGGGCGGCTAAGGGCGCCGGGGCGGGGGACGTGCAGGGGCTGCTGCGCGCGCTGCCCTCGGTCGACGTCCTGATCGGGGCCCTCGCCGGAGAGTCCGCGCTCGCGGGCGTCCCGCGCCCGCGCCTGGCCGCCGCGGTGCGCGAGGCCCTGGCGGCCGAGCGGCGCCGCCTCCTGGAGGCGGGCGGCCCCGCCGCGGACGCGGCCGCCCTCGGCGGCCGGATCGTGGCCGCGCTCACCCGGAGCGGCCTCTTCTCGCTCGCCCCCGTGATCAACGCGACCGGCGTCGTGCTGCACACCAACCTCGGCCGCGCGCTGCTCTCCCCCCTCGCGCAGGAGCGGCTCCGCGAGGTGGCGGGGTCCTACTCGAACCTCGAGATGGACGTGTCCCGGAAGGAGCGCGGCTCGCGCTACTCGCACGTCGAGGGCCTCCTGCGGCGGCTCTCCGGCGCGGAGGCGGCCATCGTCGTCAACAACTGCGCCGCCGCGGTGCTGCTCGCGCTCGAGAGCCTGGCCCGCGGCAAGGAGGTCATCGTCTCCCGCGGCGAGCTGATCGAGATCGGCGGCGAATTCCGGATCCCCGACATCCTGCGACGCTCCGGCGCGGTGCTCCGCGAGGTGGGCGCCACCAACCGCACCCACCTCACGGACTACGTCAACGCGATCGGACCCGAGACGGGCATGATCCTCAAGGTCCACACCTCCAACTACCGCGTGGTCGGCTTCACCGCGGCGGTCTCGTCTCGCGAGCTGGCCGAGCTGGGCCGGGCCCGCGGCATCACCGTGATGGAGGACCTGGGCTCGGGCTGCTTCGTGGATCTCACCCGCTACGGGTTCCCGTACGAGCCGACGGTGCCCGAGGTCGTCGCGTCCGGGGTGGACCTCGTGTCCTTCTCGGGTGACAAGCTCCTGGGCGGCCCGCAGGCGGGCATCGTGGTCGGACGGGCCGAGCTGCTGGAGCGTCTCGCGCGCAACCCGCTGAACCGGGCGCTACGCATCGACAAGTTCACCATCGCCGCCCTCGAGGCGACGCTCTACGCCTACGAGGCGGGCACCGCGCTCGAGACGATCCCCACCCTGCGGATGCTCACCGGGCCGCTCGCGTCGATTCGCCGCCGCGCCCTCAAGGTGCTCGCGCGCACCGGACCGGCGGCCGTGCGCGCCCTCGGGGCGGCCGTCATCGAGTCCAGCTCGCAGGTCGGCGGCGGGGCCCTTCCCACCGTCGAGCTGCCCAGCGCGGTCATCGCGCTCGGGACGCGGGAGCGGCCGGCCGAGGGGCTGGACGAGGCGCTGCGGACCGGCCACCCGCCGGTCCTGGGCCGCCTGCTCGACGACCGGCTGCTTCTCGACTGTCGCACCGTCCTGCCCGCCGACGTCGTGGCCCTCGCGGCCCGTCTCGCCGCCCTCTAGCCCGAGGGACGCGTGCGACACGTCGTGGTGGGAACCGCCGGCCACATCGACCACGGCAAGACCTCGCTGGTGAAGGCGCTCACCGGCACCGACACCGACCGGCTGCCGGAGGAGAAGGCGCGCGGCATCACCATCGACCTCGGCTTCGCCTTCCTGGAGGAGGCGGGCGACCTCGTGATCGAGATCGTCGACGTGCCCGGGCACGAGCGGTTCGTCCGCAACATGCTGGCGGGGGCGGGCGGCATCGACCTGGCGCTCCTGGTCGTCGCCGCCGACGAGGGGGTCATGCCGCAGACCCGCGAGCACCTCGCGATCTGCCAGATCCTCCGCATCAAGTCCGGGCTCGTGGTCCTGAGCAAGGCCGACCTGGCCGAGCCCGACTGGATCGAGCTGGTCCGCGACGACGTGCGACGCGCGGTCGCGGGCACCTTCCTCGCCGGCGCCCCGATCGTGCCGGTGTCGGTGAAGACCGGCGCGGGGCTGCCCGAGCTGCGAGCCGCGCTGGCGGATCTGGCGCGCGCGGTGCCGGCCAAGGATCCGGATCGGACCGCGCGGCTCCCGATCGACCGGGTCTTCACGGTCAAGGGATTCGGAACCGTGGTCACCGGCACCCTCGTGGCCGGGCGTCTCGCGGTCGACGAGAAGGTCGAGGTGTACCCGCGCGGCGTGCAGTCGAAGGTGCGCGGCCTGCAGGTGCACGGCCACGCGGTGGACCGTGCGACCGCCGGGCAGCGCACCGCGGTGAACCTGCAGGGCGTGGAGCGGTCCGCGATCGAGCGCGGTGACGTGCTGGCCCCCGCCGGGGCGCTGGTCCCCACGCTGCTCCTGGACGGGACCCTCGAGCTGCTGGAGGACGCGCCTCGCCCGATCAAGACCCGCGATCGAATCCGCTTCCACGCGGGCACCCAGGAGGTGATGGCGCGGGTTCTGCCGGTGGACCGCGCCGAGCTCGAGCCCGGTGAGTCCTGCCACGCGCGGTTCCGGCTCGAGTCCCCGCTGGTGGCGCTGCCCGGCGACCGGTTCGTGGTCCGCTCCTACTCGCCGATCGTCACCATCGGGGGCGGCACCGTCCTCGACATCGCCCCGCCCCGCTTCAAGCGGAAGGGCCCGGCGCTCGCCCAGCACCTGACGTTGCTCGCCACCGGCGAGCCCGGGCAGGTACTGGAGGAGCATCTCAGGCAGGCCGGCGCGGCGGGCGTGCGGGCCGCCGACCTCCGGGCGCGGACGCCCTTCGGGCCGGAGCAGCTCCGCGAGCTGCTGGAGGGGCTCCAGCGGGCGGGGCGCATCGTGGCGGTGGACCGGGAGTGGTATCTGCACCGGGACGCGAGCGATCGGCTGCGCGCCCAGACGATCGCGCTGCTCGAGGCCTTCCACCGGGAGAACCCGCTGCGGACCGGCATCTCCCGCGAGGAGCTGCGCAGCCGGGCCGGCCACGCCCAGGAGCGGGTTTTCGCCCAGCTCCTCGGTGCGCTCGAGACGGAAGCGGTGGTCCGGAGCGAGCGGGACCAGGTCCGCCTGGCCTCGCATGCGATCCGCCTGAGCCCGGAGCAGGAGCGGGTAGTCAAGGGGCTCGAGGCCGACTTCCGGAGCGCGGGCGCGGCCCCCCCGAGTCCGGAAGAAGCGCTCGGCCGCCACGGGGTCAAGGGCACTGAGAAGCACGAGCTCTTCCAGGTGCTGGTCGCGGACCGGACGCTCGTCCGCGTCAAGGAGTCGCTCTTCTTCCACGCCGACGCCCTGCGCGTGGTCCAGGAGCGGCTCGTGACCCTTCTGCGCCAGAAAAAGGAGATCGGCCCCGCCGACTTCAAGGACCTCTTCGGGGTCAGCCGGAAGTTCGCCATCCCCCTGATGGAGTACTTCGACGCCCAGCGCGTCACGGTCCGGGTCGGAGAGCGCCGGGTCCTGCGCGAGGGGTACGGGCGCGTTGACAACCCTGGGGCCGGCGCGTAGTGTAAGGGGGCGTCAGTAAAGGAAAGGAGTCCCGCCATGTTTGGTCTGGGATATCAAGAGCTTCTGTTGATCCTGGTGATCGTGCTGATCCTGTTCGGCGCGCAGCGTCTGCCGGATCTCGCGCGCTCGCTCGGCAGCAGCGTCAAGGAGTTCAAGAAGGGCGTCACCGAGCTGAAGGACGATTCGACGGCGGCCGCGAAGAAGGACGACGAGAAGAAGGCGTAGCCCGGTTTCCTCTCCCCCCATACGCTGCTCGGGTCGCCGATGTATCAGGGGCTGTTCGACGTCGGCACCGGCTTGAGCGGCGGCCGCTCCGTGATCCCTCGCGTCTCCCACCCAGTTCCGTGATCCGACCGCTGCTCGCGTGGATGGCGTCGGCCGGCCGACGGGCCGTCGTGCGCGTGGCCCCGCACGGCGACCTGGCGATCGCGCTCGGCCTCGGGGTGGTCACCCTGCTCTCTCGCTGGCCTTACCGCGCGCGGATGCTCTACAACTGGGACGCGGTCCAGTTCGCGCTGGCGCTCCACGAGTTCGACATCGCCAAGCACCAGCCGCACCCGCCCGGCTACCTCCTCTACGTCGCGCTCGGCCGTCTGCTCAACGCCTCGCTCGGCGACCCCACGCTCGCCTACGTGGCCCTCGCGATGCTCTTCAGCGCGGGCACCACCTTCGTGCTCTACTCGCTCGCGCGGCGGCTCTACGATCGGGCCACCGCGCTCATCGCCGCGTCGCTGCTCGCGGTGAGCCCGCTCTTCTGGTTCTACGGCTCGGTGGGGCTCACCTACGCGGGTGAGGCGTTCGCGGCCTCGGTGGTGGCGTGGTTCGCGTACGGGGCGCTCACCGGCCACGTGCCGTCGCTCTACTGGGGCGCGCTCGCGGTCGGCCTGACCGGTGGGATGCGGCAGTCGGTGCTCGTCCTCCTGCTGCCGCTCTGGCTCGGCTCGGCGCTGCTCGGCATCCGGTCGCGCCGGCGGGTGGCCATCGCGGGCGGGATCCTGCTCGCCTCGGTGCTCGCCTGGCTGCTGCCGATGCTGTGGCTGACCGGAGGCCCGGCCGCGTACGTCGGCGCGTCGACCCAGCTCTACGGCTCGATGCTGCTCCCGACCTCGGTGCTGGGCGGCTCGCTCGAGGTCACGCTCGCCCAAGCCCGTTATCTCCTCGAGTCCACCCTGGTGGGGCTGGGCCCGCTCGGCCTGGTGGCGCTGGCGCTGCCCGCCTACGCGCGGGGGATGGGCTGGAACCGCCCGGAGTGGTTTCTTCTCGGGTGGATGGTCCCGCCGATCATCTTCTACATGCTCATCCACTTCGGTCAGGCCGGCTACGTGCTGACCTTCCTGCCCGCGCTGGTGATCCTCCTGAGCCGCGTGCTCGCCTGGGTGGTCGCGGCGGGCTCGGAGCGGCTGCGCCGGCCCAACTGGCGCTGGGCCCTCACCACCGCGACGCTGCTGCCCCTGGTGCTGATCAACACCGGGTTCTTCGTGAGCGCGCGGCCGCTGCCGCGCGAGTTCAACAATCGCGGGGGCGACGGGTGGGTGTGGCGGGCGCGTGACGAGTTCCACGACTGGATCATGAGCCGCACCGCGGCCGCGTTACGCGAGCACGAGGCGGTGATCCGCACCTACGTGGAGACCATCCGCGCGGTCTACGATCCGAGCGACACCGCGCTCGTGACCGAGCTCGGCAACCCGCGCTCGTATCCGTGGCTGCGTCACGCCATGTTCTACATGCCGGAGTACCCGACCTATCAGGTGCAGGTGGGCGCGATGCCCCTCGGCTTCTACGCCCCGCAGTACGCGGCCACCATGATCCTGACCCCGGGCGCCCGCATCACGCTCCCGGCGGGGATGCGTCAGCTGGTCTGGTTCGTGGACCACTGGGACCCGGCCACCCAGCCGCCGGCCGGCCTGCGCGAGGTGCAGCTGCCCTACGGGCGCTTCCTCTATGTCCTGCCCCTCACCCGCACGCCCGTGGAGTACGCCGGCTACACCTTCGAGCGCGCGGCCCGGTGACCGGACGCGCCCTGACCCTCGGCGCGGCGGCCGCCGCGCTCGGGCTCGGCGTCGCGATTTTCCTCTGGAAGACCCGCCAGATCGCCGGCTCGATCGGCGTCGGCGCGTTTCCGCTCGACGACTCGTGGATCCACATGCAGTTCGCCCGCAACCTGGCCGAGGGTCGCGGCTTCGCCTACAACCCGGGCGTGCCGGTGTCGGGGTCGACGGCCCCGCTGTGGACGCTCGCGCTCGGGGGCGCCTTCACGGTGTTCGGCCCCCATCCGGCCCTGGCCAAGGTGCTGGGACTGGTCCTGGCCCTGGCGACCGCCTGGCTCGCCGGCTCTCTCGCGGAGCTCTGGACCGGCCGGCGCGAGCTCGCGCTCCTGGCTCTGGTCCTCACGGCTCTCGCGGGGCCGATGCTGTGGGGCGCGCTCTCGGGGATGGAGGTCTCGCTCGCCGCCCTCCTCGTGACCACCGCGCTCGTATTCCGGGCCCGGGAGCGCGAGGGCGCGGCCGCGGTCGCGCTCGGGCTGGCGGCTCTCGCGCGGCCGGAAGCTATCCTCCTGCTGCCCCTCTTCTGGCTGTCCGGACCGCTCACCTGGCGTCGGGTGCTCACGTGGCTCGGCCCCGTCGCGGCCTGCGTCGCGCCGTGGGTCGCCTTCAACCTGGCGACGATCGGCAGCCCGCTGCCCGGCACCGCGGTTGCGAAGATCGAGGGCGGACTGCTCGGCGCGCTCTCGGGGGTCCGGGAGCCGCTCGCCACCTCGCTCGTGAGACGGCCCGCCCAGTACACCTGGGAATGGATCCGCTGGCTCTGGGGCGTGGACGCGCTCCTGCCGCTCCTGCTCGTGCCCGGCATTGCCTGGCTCTTCCGGCGACCGGGCCGCGCGGCGCTCATCCCCGCCTGCGTGCTGATGGCGCACCCGGTGGCGATGGCGCTGCTGGCGCCCTACCGGGGACCCGGGTTCCAGGAGGGCCGCTACTCCATTCACCTGTTGCCGCTGGCGATCGTGACGGCCGTCGCGCCGCTGGCTGCGCTCACCGCGGTGCGGGCGCGCCGGGTGGCGGCCCTCGCCCTGCTGGTGGGCGTGCTCGTGGCTCTGCCCGGAGCGGCGTCCCGCTACGGCTGGGCGGTCCAGAACATCGAGGCCATGCAGGTCCACCTGGCGCGCTGGGTCATCGACCACACGCCGCCGACCGCGCGGCTCGGCCTCAACGACGTCGGCGCGATCACCTATTTCTCCCGCCGCGAGATCGTCGACGTCATGGGGTTGGTGACCCCGGCCATCCTCCCGTACCGACGGGAAGGGGAGAGTGGCGTGCTCCGGTATCTCGAGCAGGCGTGCCCCGACTACCTGATCCTCTTCCCGGAGTGGTTCCCGACCCTCTCGGCGATGACCGACCGGTTCCGACCGGTCTACCGCGTGCGCCTGGACCACAACACGGTGGCGGGGGCCGACGAGCTGGTGGTCTATGAGGCCATCTGGAGCCGCTGGGCCGTCGACCGGCACCCCTGCCCGGGGGCCCTGGCGGTAGCCCCGGGCCCCGGCGGCCCGGGTGCCGCGGAAAAAGGCCGGGACCGTATAATCATCACGTGGAGTCCCTGAAGGGTCTCGGCCGGGTCCTCGCCGCCGGTATGGCGCTGGGCGGCCTCGTCTGCGGCCTGGCCGCGCCCGCCTCCGCCCAGATCTACCGCTGGACCGACGAGCGCGGAGAGGTGCGGTTCTCGCAGGGGATCAACAGCGTGCCGCCCCAGGCTCGCGGCGGCGCCGTCATTGTGAGCACCCCGGGCCAGCCCGCCCCGGCCGCTCCCGCGCCCGCCGAGACCCCGGCCGACACCGGGGCGCCGGCCGGCGCTGCCCGCATCCCGTTCACTCCCGGTCGGCCCATCATGGTGAGCGCCCGGATCAACGGTGGCGGCACCACCCAGCTCATCCTTGACACCGGCGCCCAGGGCACGGTGATCAGCCCCACCGCGCTCGCGGCCCTCGGGATCAGCTACCGCAACGCGGCCCGCGGCTCCATTCGCGGCGTCACCGGGGAGACCAGCGTCCTCGCGGTGCGGATCGAGAGCATCGAGGTGGAAGGCGCCCGCGTCGGTCCGCTGATGGTCATCTCCCACGACGCCGGCCTCGGCTCGGGGACCGACGGCCTGCTCGGGCGGGACTTCCTCGACAACTTCATCGTCACGATCGACAGCTCGAGCCGCATCGTCACGCTGACCCCGAAGAAGTAGTACCGACGTAGCCTCGGGCGTCGCGCGACCCCGCCCGCGTCGAAGGGCCCCATTCTTGCCGGGAGCGGGGATGAGTGTTAGCGTTGGCCCTCTATGGATTACAAAGACACGCTGAACCTGCCAAAAACCGCCTTTCCCATGAAGGCCAACCTGCCCAAGCTGGAGCCGGAATGGCTCGAGCGCTGGGAGGCGATGGACATCTATGGGCGGATCCGGCAGGCCTCGGCGAGTCGTCCGCTGTGGATCCTCCACGACGGTCCTCCGTACGCGAACGGCCACATCCACATGGGGACCGCGCTCAACAAGATCCTGAAGGATCTGGTGGTGAAGTCGCGCTCCATGCTCGGGCACAACGCGGTCTACGTGCCGGGCTGGGACTGCCACGGGCTGCCGATCGAGCACCAGGTGGACGTGGAGCTGGGGCTCGACCAGGCCTCGACCGACGTGCGGCAGGCGATGGATCCGATGGAGAAGCGGCGGCGCTGCCGCGAGTACGCGAGCAAGTTCATCGACATCCAGCGCGAAGAGTTCCGGCGCCTCGGGGTCTTCGGCGACTGGCGCAACCCCTACCGCACGATGGCGCCGGCCTACCAGGCGACCATCGCGCGCGAGTTCGGCCGCTTCGTGGGGCGCGACCTGGTGCACAAGGGGCTCAAGCCGGTGCACTGGTGCATGCACTGCAAGACCGCGCTGGCCCAGGCCGAGGTGGAGTACGAGGATCAGACCACGCCCTCGGTCTACGTGAAGTTCCCCCTCAAGGCGTCCGCGCCGGTCTTGGCCGCCCTCGGCAGTCGCCCGGTCTCGCTCGTGATCTGGACCACGACGCCGTGGACCTTGCCCGCGAATCTCGCCATCGCGGTCCACCCCGAGGCGATCTACACCGCCGTCGACCTGGACGGGCAGGCGCTCATCGTGGCCCAGCCGCTCGTGGAAGCATTTCTCCGGCTGCCCGGCGTCAAGGGCCGCGGGACCGCGCTGCCCCTGGCGGTGCCCGGCCGCGCCCTCGAGGGCCTCGTGGCCCGGCACCCGTGGATCGACCGCGACTCGCCGGTGGTCACCGCGGACTTCGTGGCGATGGATGCGGGCACCGGGCTCGTGCACATCGCGCCCGGCCACGGAGAAGAGGACTACGAGGTCGGCCGCCGCGCCGGGCTCAAGGTCTACAACCCGGTCGACGACGACGGGCGTTTCATCCCGGAGGTCGCGCACTTCGCGGGGCTCACGGTGTGGGAGGCGAACCCGCGCATCATCGAGCATCTCCGCGCGGTCGGAGCGCTGGTGGCGGAGGTGTCGCTCCAGCACACCTATCCGCACTGCTGGCGGTGCAAGAACCCCACCCTGTTCCGCGCCACCGAGCAGTGGTTCATCGCGCTCGATCGCCACGGGCTGCGGCAGAAGGCGCTCGACGCGATCCGGAACGAGGTGCGCTGGATTCCCGGATGGGGCGAGGAGCGCATCTACAACATGGTGGCGCACCGGCCGGAGTGGGTCATCTCCCGCCAGCGGGTGTGGGGCGTGCCGATCGTCGCCTTCTACTGCACGGACTGCGACACGCTGCTGCTCGACGAGGCCCTGGTCGAGCACGTGGCCGCGATCATGCGCACGGGAGCGGGCGCCGACGAGTGGTACATGCGCGAGGCGGCCGACCTGCTGCCGCCGGGCACCCGGTGTCCGAAGTGCGGCCGAAGCGGCTTTCGCAAGGAGACCGACATCCTCGACGTGTGGTTCGACTCCGGCTGCAGCCACGCGGCGGTGCTCGAGCAGCGCCCGGAGCTGCGCTGGCCCGCCGAGATGTACCTCGAGGGGTCCGACCAGCATCGCGGCTGGTTCCACTCCTCGCTGCTGGAGGCGGTGGGCACGCGCGACCGGCCGCCCTATCGCTCCGTTCTCACCCACGGCTTCGTGGTGGACGGCGACGGCCGCAAGATGTCGAAGTCGGGCGGCAACAACATCTCCCCCGACGAGCTGATCCCCAAGTACGGGGCGGAGGTCCTGCGTCTCTGGGTGGCCGCGGAGGATTCCTCGGAGGACATCCGCCTCTCGCTCGAGATCCTCAACCGGCTCGCCGACGCCTACCGGCGCATCCGCAATACCAGCCGGTTCCTGCTCGGCACCCTGGCCGACTTCGACCCCGAGCGCGACCGGCGCTCGTACGAGCAGATGGACGAGCTCGACCGCTGGGCGCTCCTGCGCCTGGGCGACCTCATCTCGCGCGTCCGCAAGGCCTACGACGACTACCAGTTCCACGTGGCCTTCCACGCGCTCCACAACTTCTGCGCGGTCGATCTCTCCGCGCTCTACCTCGACACCATCAAGGACCGGCTCTACATCTCGGCTCCGGACGATCCGCGCCGCCGCGCGTCCCAGACGGTGTGCTTCGAGCTGCTCACCGCGCTGACGCGCCTGATGGCCCCGGTGCTCACCTTCACCGCGGACGAGGTGTGGTCCTACATCCCGGGCCGGGGCAAGCCGGAGAGCGTGCACCTGGTGCTCTTCCCGGAGGAGCGCGGGGAGTGGACGAACGAGCGGCTCGCGGCGGACTGGGAGCGCCTGCTCGAGGTGCGCGGCGAGGTCTCGCGCGCGCTCGAGTCGGCGCGCCAGCTGGGGAAGATCGGCAAGGGCATCGACGCGGTGGTGTTCATCGTGAGCGCGCCCGAGGAGCAGTGGCGCCCGCTGCTCGAGGCCAAGGGCGAGGCCCTGCTCACCACCCTCTTCAACGTCTCGGGGACGCGGCTCGGCAAGCCCGCTCCCGCCGGCGGCGTCCGCTACGAGAGCCAGGACATCCCCGGCCTCGTCCTGGAAGTCGTGCCGGCCCAGGCGCTCGGCTGGAAGAAGTGCGAGCGCTGCTGGACCTGGAGCGCGCGGGTGGGGGAGCATCCGGCGCATCCGACGCTCTGCGAGCGCTGCACGCCGGTCGTGACGGCGCTCGCCCGGTGACGTCGGCGGCCCTCACCGCGCTCGCCGTTCTGATCCTGGACCAGCTGACGAAGGTCTGGGCGCTCCAGGGCCTCGCCCCGGGACGGCCCGTGCCGGTGATCGACGGCTTCTTCTCCCTCACCCTCGTGATGAACCCGGGCCTGGCCTTCGGCATGCTCTCGAGCACGCCGGCGGGTTGGCGGTGGGTGGTCGCCCTGCTCTCCATCGCCGCCCTCGCGGTGCTGGCGGTGGTGGGGCTCCGCATGCTGCCGGGTGGCGGCCGCCTCACCCCGCTCGCGCTCGGGCTCATCTTCGGAGGCGCGGTCGGCAACCTGATCGATCGCGGTCGCTTCGGGGCGGTGGTCGACTTCCTCGACTTCTACTGGCGCGGTTACCACTGGCCCGCGTTCAACGCGGCCGATTCCGCGATCACCGTCGGCGTGGCGCTGCTCGCCCTGCGCCTGCTCACCGCGCCCCCGTCGACCAGCTGAGGCGCGGGGTGGCGGCCGCGCCGTGACCGGCGATCGTCGCGTGACCCACGTGGTGGAGAGCGACGGCGCCGGGGCGCGGCTCGATCAGTGGCTGGCCCGGCGGCTCCCCGAGCTGTCGCGCATGCGCGTCCAGGCCCTCATCGCGGCGGGCCGCGCTCTCGTGGACGGCCGCGCCGTCAAGGCCGCGCACCGGGTCCAGGCGGGCGAGCGGGTGGAGGTGGCCATTCCCCCGCCTCCTCAGGATGGTCTCGAGCCCGAAGCGGTCCCTCTTCGCGTCGTCTTCGAGGACGCCCACGTCCTGGTGGTGGACAAGCCCGCCGGCATGGTGACCCATCCCGGCGCGGGACGGATCGACGGAACGCTGGCCGCCGCGGCGCTGGCCCATGCTCCGGAGATAGCGGGCGTCGGCAGCGCGCGCCGGCCCGGGATCGTCCATCGCCTGGACAAGGGCACCTCGGGGCTGATCGTGCTGGCCAAGACCCAGGCCGCGTACGACGGGCTCACCGCGCAGCTCGCCCGGCGGACGGTGAGCCGGCGTTACCTCGCGCTCGCCCAGGGGGCGCTACGCCGGGCGGAGGGGGTGGTCGACGCGCCGATCGGCCGCGACACGCGCTCCCGGATTCGCATGGCGATCGTGCCCGAGGGGCGCGGCAAGCGGGCCGTCACCCACTACCGGGTGCTCGAGCGCTTCGGCCGCGGCGCCTTGGCCGTGACCCTCCTCGAGTGCCGGCTCGAGACCGGTCGGACCCACCAGATCCGGGTCCACGTGGCCTCGCTCGGTCATCCCCTCCTGGGCGACGACACCTACCGGGGACGGCGCCCGGCGCCGGCGGGCGACCCGGTGCTCGCCGATCTCGTCTCGGAGCTCGGCGGCGTCGCGCTCCACGCGGCGGGCCTGGCCTTCACGCATCCGGTCACGGGGGCGCCCATGAGCTTCGCGTGTCCTTCGCCCGACAGGATCGAGCGGATCCTGTCTCATCTCCGCAACAGGGCCGGCTGAGTGGCCGGCCGGCGCGCCGCCGGCGCCAGTCAACACCGCGTCAGAACGGCCCATTCCAAATCGCGACGCACCTCCGGCGCGTGGCATGCCGCGTGCTAACATGGGCGATACCATGAATCAGCTCACCGCTATCATTCTCGCCGCCGGAGAGGCCAAGCGTATGCGCTCGGCCCGACCCAAGGTCCTTCACGCGCTCTGCGGACGCCCGCTGATCGCCTATCCCGTCGGCGCCGCGCGGGCCCTCGGAGCCCGGGTGGTGGTCGTGGTGGGACGGGCGGCGGACGAGGTCCGGGCGTCGGTCGCGCCCGAGGCCGCGGCGTCCTTCGTCGAGCAGAAGGAGCGCCTCGGCACGGGGCACGCCGTCCTGCAGACCCACGTGGCCTGCGGCGACGCCGCCGGCACCATCCTGGTCCTGCCGGGTGACGTGCCGCTGCTGTCCGAGGCCACGCTGCGCCGGCTGGTCGAGCACCACGTCGCGAGCCGCGCGGCCGCGACCCTCCTCACCGCGGAGGTCTTGGATCCCACCGGCTACGGCCGTGTGGTGCGGGAGCAGGGCCGGCCGATCGGGATCGTCGAGCACCGCGACGCGACGGCGGCGCAGCGGGAGATCCGGGAGATCGGCACCAGCGTCTACTGCTTCGACGCCCAGCGCTTCTGGCCCGCGCTGGCCCGGGTGACGCCCGACAACGAGCAGCACGAGTACTACCTCACCGACGTGATCGGTATCCTGCACCGTCAGGGCGAGCGCCTGGAAGCGGTGATCACCGACGACCCGAGCGAGTGCCTGGGCGTGAACGATCGGGGCCAGCTGGCCGAGCTGGGCGGGATCATGCGCCGTCGCATCCTCGACCGGCTGATGGCCGCGGGCGTGACCGTGATCGATCCGGCCACCACCTACGTCGACGACACGGTGACGATCGGGACGGACACCGTGCTGCACCCGAACGTGAGCCTGGCCGGCCGCACCGTGGTGGGGGCCGAGTGCGTGGTGAGCGCGGGCTGCCAGGTGACCGACACCACGATCGCCGACGGGGTGCTGCTCAAGCCGTACTGCGTGCTCGCGGAGTCGACCGTCGAGACGGGCGCCCAGCTCGGTCCCTTCTGCCACCTGCGGCCGCTGAGCCACGTGGGGGCCAACGCGAAGATCGGCAACTTCGTCGAGCTCAAGAAGTCGAGGATCGGCCGCGGCTCGAAGGTGCCCCATCTCTCCTACGTGGGCGACACCCAGATGGGCGAAGGGGTCAACGTCGGCGCGGGCACCATCACCTGCAACTACGACGGGGCCAAGAAGCACGAGACCGTCATCGGGGACGGGGTGTTCGTGGGGACGAACTCGAGCCTGGTGGCTCCGCTCACCATCGGTGAGGGCGCCTACGTGGCGGCCGGCTCCGTCATCACCAAGAACGTGCCGCCGGGCTCCCTGGCGGTGGCTCGCGGGCGGCAGGAGACGCGCGAGGGATGGGTCTCGCGCAAGCACAAGGACAAGAAGGCCGAGCACGGGGAGTAGGCCCATGTGTGGAATCGTCGGCTACGTCGGGGACAAGAGCGCGATCGACATCGTCATCGAGGGCCTCAAGCGGCTCGAGTACCGCGGCTACGACTCGGCGGGCGCGGCGGTGATCGGGCCCGAGGGGCTGCAGATCCGGCGGGCGGCCGGGCGCATCAAGGTGCTCGAGGGGATCCTGCGAGAGCGGCCGATCGACGGCCCCATCGGCCTCGGCCACACCCGCTGGGCCACCCACGGCCGCCCCACCGACGAGAACGCGCACCCCCACACCGACGGCTCGGGCGAGCTGGTGGTGGTGCACAACGGCATCATCGAGAACTACCTGCCGATCAAGGAGCGCCTGCAGGCCGAGGGGCACGTCTTCAAGTCGGAGACCGACACCGAGGTCATCGCCCACCTGATCGAGCGGTACCTCAAGGACGTCCCGCGCCTGGACGAGGCGGTCCGCCGCGCGCTCCGCGAGCTGCGCGGCTCCTACGCGGTCGTGGTGCTCCACCGCCGGATGCCGGATCGCCTGGTGGCGGCCAAGCTCGGCGCGGGCAGCGTGGTAGTGGGGCTCGGCGAGAACGAGACCTTCCTCGCCTCCGACATCCCGGCCATCCTCTCCCACACCCGCGACGTGGTGGTGCTGGAGGACGGAGACGTCGCGGTCATCACCCGCGCGGGGGTCGAGATCACCGACCTCGACGGCGCGCCGGTGCAGCGGACGCCGAGCCGCATCCTGTGGGACCCGATCATGGCCGAGAAGGGGGGCTACCGCCATTTCATGTTGAAAGAAATCTTCGAGCAGCCGCGCGCCGCCGCCGACACCATGCGGGGTCGCGTCCAGCTCGAAGGGGGCACGGTGGTGCTGCCCGACGTGCAGCTCGATCCGGACGTGGTCGCAGGCATCCAGCGAATCGTCCTGGTGGCGTGCGGGACCTCCTATCACGCGGCCATCGTCGGCCGCTTCATGATGGAGCGCCTGACCGGCATCACCTCCGAGGTCGACATCGGGTCCGAGTTCCGCTACCGCGACGCGGTGGTGGGCCCCGAGACCCTCGTGATCGCGCTGTCGCAGTCCGGCGAGACCGCGGACACCCTGGGCGCGGTCAAGGCGGCGCGGGCCAAGGGTGCCCCGATCGTGGGCATCACCAACGTGGTCGGCTCCGCGTTGTCGCGCGAGGCCACCGGTACCCTCTACACCCACGCCGGTCCCGAGATCGGAGTCGCCTCCTCCAAGACCTTCACCGCCACCCTGGTGGCCTGCTACCTCCTCGCCCTCTGGCTGGGACGTCGCCGAGGGGCGCTGCTGGCCGAGGACGGGCGCAAGCACATCCAGGGCCTGCTCGAGCTGCCGCGACTCATGGAGCAGACGCTCGAGATGGAGAACGCGGTGGCCGACCTGGCCCGCGAGGTGTCCCGTCACAAGAACTTCCTCTTCCTGGGGCGCGGGATCAACTACCCGCTCGCCCTGGAGGGCGCGCTCAAGCTGAAGGAGCTCTCCTACGTGCACGCGGAGGGCTATCCCGCCGGCGAGATGAAGCACGGGCCGATCGCGCTGCTGGAGGACGGCTTCCCGGTCATCGCGCTGAACCCGCGCGACTCGTCCTACGACCGCATGATGGGCAACCTGGAGGAGGTGCGCGCGCGCGAGGGACGGGTCATCTCGATCGGCCACGAGGGGGACCGCGAGCTGCGGGCCAAGTCCGACATCATGCTGACGGTGCCGCCGGCCGGCGACCTGCTCACCCCGATGCTGCTGTCGATCCCGATGCAGCTCCTCGCCTACCACATGGCGGTGCGCCTCGGCCGCGACGTCGATCAGCCGCGGAACCTGGCCAAGTCGGTCACCGTCGAGTAGGTTTCGCCCTCTCCCCCCGGGGAGAGGGCAGGGTGAGGGCCACGACCCCTCGCGGTTGTGGTAACGTTAGCCTCGATGCCGCACCCCGCAGTGACCGCCGAGAGTCTGCTCGCGCCGCTCAACCCTCCGCAGCGCGACGCGGTCACGACGACGAAGGGCCCGGTGCTGGTGCTGGCCGGGGCGGGCAGCGGCAAGACCCGCGTCATCGCCCACCGCATCGCCTATCTCCTGGCGGTGGAGGGAATCGGCCCGCGGCACGTCCTGGCGGTGACCTTCACCAACAAGGCGGCCGCGGAGATGCGGCACCGGGTGGAGGACCTGCTGCTGCCGGCGGGCATCCGGCCCCCGCTCATCGCCACCTTCCACTCCGCCTGCGTGCGCATCCTGCGAGAGCGCGCGGTCCACGCGGGGCTGCCGCCGTCCTTCGTGATCTACGACGAGGACGACCGGCAGGCCCTGGTGAAGGAGGCGCTGCGCGAGCTCGACTTCGACGAGCGGACGCTCACCCCGAGCACGGTCGTGCACCGGATCAGCCACTGCAAGAACCAGATGCTGACCCCGGCCGACGTGGAGCAGCTCGCCCGCAGCCCGCGCGAGGAGCGCATCGCGTCGCTCTACCGGCTCTACGAGCAGAAGCTCCAGGCGGCCGGCGCGCTCGACTTCGACGACCTGCTGCTGCGGGTGGTGCGCCTCCTCGAGACGGTGCCGGAGGCGCTCCGCTGGTACCGCACGGTGTGGACCCACGTGCTGGTCGACGAGTACCAGGACACCAACCGCGCGCAGTACCGCATCGTGCAGCTCCTGACCGAGGAGCACCGGAACCTCTGCGTGGTGGGCGATCCCGACCAGTCGGTGTACCGGTGGCGCGGGGCCGATCTGCGCAACATCCTCGACTTCGAGAAGGACTATCCCGACTGCCGGGTGGTGGCGCTCGAGCAGAACTACCGGTCGACCAAGCGCATCCTCAGCATCGCCTCGGCGGTCATCGTGAACAACACCGCGCGCCGGGACAAGCGGCTCTGGACCGAGAACCACGAGGGCGAGCGTCCGGAGGTCTACCGCGCATGGGACGAGAACGAGGAGTCCGCCTTCGTCGCCCAGAAGGTGCGCGCCCTCCGCGGGGAGGGGCGCGACTACCGCGACATCGCGGTGTTCTACCGCACCAACGCCCAGTCCCGCGTGCTCGAGGACGCGCTGCGCCGCGCCGGCGTGCCGTACCTCATCGTGGGCGGCGTCCGCTTCTACGAGCGCCGCGAGATCCGGGACGTGGTGGCCTACCTGCGGCTGGTCTCGAACCCGCTCGACGACGTCGCGTTCCGCCGGGCGGTGGCCGCGCCCGCGCGCGGGATCGGCAAGGCCACCCTCGACCGCCTGGCCGACGGCGCGCGCGCGGCGGGAGTGCCGCTGCTCGCGCTCTGCGCCGCGATCCCCCCCGACATCACCGGCAAGCCGCGGCGCGCGCTGGAGGAGTTCGCGGGGGTGATCGCCCGCCTGGGCGAGCGCCGGGGCGACCTGACCGTGCCCGCCCTCATCGACGAGGTGTGCGCGGCCTCCGGCTATCGCGAGTCGCTCAAGGCGGAGCGCACCGCCGAGGCCCAGGCCCGGCTCGAGAACCTGGAGGAGCTCGTGGCCGCGTCCGAGGAATTCATCGTCACCCAGGAGGCGGCCGGGATCGAGACGGTGACCCTCGAGGCCTTCCTCGACTCGATCGCCTTGGTGGCCGACACCGACGAGATCGATCCGGAGGCGGGTGGGGTAACGCTCATGACGCTCCACTCGGCCAAGGGTCTCGAGTTCCCGGTGGTCTTCCTCACCGGGCTCGAGGAAGGCGTCTTCCCCCACTCGCGCTCCATGCTGGAGCCGGAGGAGCTTGAGGAGGAGCGGCGCCTTTGCTACGTGGGCATCACCCGGGCTCGCGAGCGGCTGCTGCTCTCCTACGCGCTCCACCGCCGCATCCAGGGCTACGGGGTCGCCGAGCCCTCCCGCTTCCTCCTCGAGATCCCGGAGGAGCAGCTCCACCTGATCAACGCGCGGCGGCCGGATCCGGTGGCGCCCGCGGTGTCCGCCGCGGCCCCGGCCGATCCCGGCGACGACTTCCCGTTCCGCTTGGGGGCCAAGCTCCGGCACGCGCGCTGGGGCGAGGGTCTGCTGGTGGGCATGGAGCGCGAGGGCGCCGACGTGATCGCCACCGTCCACTTCGCCAGCGTCGGCCGCAAGCGCCTCTCGCTGCAATACGCGCATCTGGAGGAGCTATGACTCGCAGCCCTCACCTCCAGGTGACGACAGCGGGCCGGAGACAACCGCGGGTCGCCGCGACCATCTCGCCCACGGTCAACATGGCTCAACCATGTTGAAGATGAAGAGAATCTAACGGTGGCCGCGCCAGAAACGAAGATCTCGCTCCAGGAAGTCGACCACGTGGCGCGCCTCGCCCGCCTCGATCTGTCCGCCGCCGACAAGGAGCGGATGCGGAGCGAGCTCGACAAGATCCTCGGCTACATCGACAAGCTCCGTGCCCTCGACACCCGCGACGTCCTACCCACGTCCCACGCGGTGCCGGTCACCAACGTGATGCGGGACGACGTCGAGCGCCCGTCGTTGCCCGCGGAGGACATGCTCGCCAACGCGCCGGACCGCTATCGCGAGATGTTCCGCGTCCCCCGGATCATCGAAGAGTAGATGGCCGCGCTGGCGTCGCTGACCGCGCACGAGCTGGGTGCCCGCTACCGGAGCGGGGAGGCCACCCCGACCCAGGCGGCGACCGAGTACCTGGCGCGCATCGAGGCCCTCGATCCCGAGGTTCGCGCCTTCCTCACCGTGACCCGCGAGGACGCCCTCCGGCGCGCCGCGGAGGCCGACGCCCGCTTCAAGGCCGGGGCCCCGCTCGGCCCGCTCGACGGAGTGCCGGTCGCGCTCAAGGACGTGCTCTGCACCCGGGGGATCCGCACCACCAGCGGCTCGAAGATCCTGGAGCGGTTCGTGCCGCCGTACGACGCGACGGTGGTCGCGCGGCTCTTCGCGGCCGGCGCGGTGCTGCTCGGCAAGCTCAACATGGACGAGTTCGCGATGGGCTCCTCCACCGAGCACTCCGCGTTCTTCACCACCCACAACCCGTGGGACCTGGCCCGCGTGCCGGGCGGGTCCTCCGGGGGCGCGGCCGCCGCGGTGGCGGCCGGCATGGCCGCCCTCACGCTGGGCACCGACACCGGCGGCTCGATCCGACAGCCCGCCGCCTTCTCGGGCGTGCTCGGGATGAAGCCCACCTACGGGCGCGTGTCGCGCTACGGGGTCATCGCGTTCGCCTCGTCGCTCGACCAGGTCGGCCCCTTCGCCCGGGACGCGGAGGACGCCGCCTTGATGCTCGGGGTCATCGCGGGCGCCGACCCGATGGACGCCACCGCCATCGACGTCCCGGTGCCCGACTACCGGGCCGCGCTCGGGCAGGGGATCGAGGGGCTGCACCTCGGGGTGCCCGCCGAGTACTTCATGGACGGCATGGACCCCGAGGTCGAGCAGGCGGTGCGCACCGCCATCGCGACGCTCGAGAAGCTGGGCGCGCGCACCGAGCCGGTGTCGCTGCCCCACACCGAGTACGGGCTGGCCGCCTACTACGTCATCGCGCCCGCGGAGGCCTCGTCGAACCTCGCGCGCTACGACGGCGTGAAGTACGGGCTGCGGGCTCCCGGCGCGCGCGACCTGATCGACATGTACAGCAAGACGCGGGCGGCCGGCTTCGGCGCCGAGGTGAAGCGGCGGGTGATGCTGGGGACCTACGTCCTCTCCGCCGGCTACTACGATGCCTACTACGGCCAGGCCCAGAAGGTGCGCACGCTGGTACGGCGCGACTTCGAGCAGGCCTTCGCGCGGGTCGATCTGATCGTGGCGCCTACCACGCCGGGGGTGGCGTTCAAGATGGGCGAGCGGGAAGACCCGCTCCAGATGTACCTGAACGACATCTTCACGATCCCGGTGAACCTGGCCGGGCTGCCCGGCGTGTCGATCCCGGGCGGCTTCACCCAGGCCGGGCTGCCGATCGGGCTGCAGCTCATCGCGCCCGCCTTCGACGAGGCCACCCTGCTGCGCGTGGCCCACGCCTACCAGACCGTCACCGACTGGCATACCCGTCGCCCCGCCCTCGACGTGCCGACGGCTGACCGGGCGCTCCGATGAGCGCCGGAGGCGCGAAGAGGCCAAACCGCAGACCGAAGTCATCCACCAACAGGCGCGATGAATAATGATGAATAATTACGAAACAATAATCGGCCTCGAGGTCCACGCCCAGCTCTCGACCGTCACCAAGATGTTCTGCGGCTGCCGGGCCGTGTTCGGAGCCGCGCCCAACACCGCCACCTGCCCGGTCTGCCAGGGCATGCCCGGCTCGCTCCCGTTCATCAATCGTCGCGCGGTGGAGTTCGGCATCATGACCGCGCTCGCGATCGGCTGCGAGATCAACGCGCACAACCGCTTCGCGCGCAAGCACTACTACTACCCGGACATGCCGAAGAACTACCAGATCAGCCAGTACGAAGAGCCGCTGGCGGAGCATGGACGTCTAATTGTCGACGCGGGACCGGGCCCGCGCGAGATCGGCATCCAGCGTGTGCACCTCGAGGAGGACGTGGGCAAGCTGCTCCACGAGGGCGCGCTCGAGACCGCCCAGTCGAGCAGCGTGGACTACAACCGGGCCGGCGTGCCGCTGATGGAGATCGTCTCCACGCCCGACCTGCGCAGTCCCGACGAGGCCGCCGTGTATCTCCGGGCCCTGCGGGCCATTGTCGTCTACCTCGGAGTGTGCGACGGCAACATGGAAGAGGGCTCGCTGCGCTGCGACGCCAACATCTCGCTCCGGCCGCGCGGGCAGACCGAGTACGGCACCAAGGTCGAGATCAAGAACTTGAACTCGTTCCGCAACGTCCGCGACGCGCTGGAGCACGAGATCAAGCGGCAGACCCGCGCGCTCGAGACCAACGAGCGGATCGTGCAGGAGACGCGTCTCTGGGATCCCGATCGGATGGTGACCGTCTCGATGCGCTCGAAGGAGTTCGCCCACGACTACCGCTACTTCCCCGAGCCGGACCTGCCGCCGCTCGACGTGCAGCCGGCCTGGGTGGAAGAGGTCCGGGCGCGCCTGCCCGAGCTGCCGGAAGCCCGCCGGGCGCGGTTCCAGGCCGACTATGCCCTCTCGGTCTACGAGGCCGACCTCCTGACCCAGGGGCGCAGCCTGGCCGACTACTTCGAGGCGGCGGCGCGCGCGGCGGGGAAGCCCAAGAGCGTGGCCAACTGGGTGCTCAACGAGCTGCTCCGCGAGCTTCCGGCCGCCGCCGACCCCGCGATCGAGGACTGCCCGATCCCGCCCGCCAACCTGGCCGGGCTGCTCGCCCTGATCGACGACGGCACCATCAGCGGCAAGATCGCGAAGGACGTGTTCGAGAAGATGTATCGCTCGGGTGACACCGCGCAGGCCATCGTGAGCCGCGAGGGCCTCACCCAGGTAGCAGACGAGGGAGCGCTGGGGGCGGCGGTGGACCGGGTGCTGGGCGAGCACGCCAAGGTCGTGGAGGACTATCGGGCCGGGAAAAAGGCCGCGCTCGGCTTCCTGGTGGGGCAGGTGATGAAGGCCACGCAGGGCAAGGCCAATCCGGCCCTGGCGAACCGTCTCTTAATCGAGAAACTACCGAAAGTCTGAATAGTTAGGTAAGATGGAACGCACCCCATGATTCGGCTGCAGCACGTGTCGAAGGTCTTCGGAGCGGGCCCTTCCCGGGTGGCCGCCCTCAACGGTATCTCCTTCAGCGTCGCCAAGGGCGAGTTCGTGGTGCTCTCCGGCGCCAGCGGGGCCGGCAAGACCACGCTGCTGCGGATGCTGTATCGGGCCGAGACCCCCTCCGATGGCGACATCGAGGTGGCCGGGTTCGACGTCACCGAGCTGCGGCGCTCGGAGATCCCGCGCCTGCGCCGCTCCATCGGCATCGTCTTCCAGGACTCCAAGCTCCTGGCCGGCCGCACCGTGTTCGAGAACGTGGCGTTCGTGCTCCGCGTGCTGGGCACTCCGCGGCGCGACATCACCCCCAAGGCCTTCGCGGCCCTGAAGGCGGTGGGTCTCTCCGCCCGCGCACAGGCCTTCCCGCACCAGCTCTCCCAGGGCGAAGCGCAGCGGGCCTCGCTGGCCCGGGCCATCGTCAAATCGCCCGGTCTGCTCCTGGCCGACGAGCCGACCGGCAACCTGGACGAGGACATGGCGGGCGAGATCCTGGGTCTCGTCAAGGAGATCTGGAGCCGCGGCACCACCGTGCTCTTCGCCACCCACCAGGCCCGCCTCGTCCCCCTGCTGAAGCGCCGCACGCTGAGACTCGAGGGTGGCCGCCTAGTAAAGGACGAAGGGTGAAGTCGAGCCGCACGCAACGGGCCGCCCCGACCGAGAAGGCCCACGGTCAACATGGCTCAGCCATGTTGAAGATGAAGAGAAGTCACGGTGTCAGCCCACGCGGCCCGCACGGTGCGCTGCCATGCTGAGCTTCATCTTCAACGAGGCGATGCGCGACCTGCGGCGCGCGGGCCGGGTCGGGATCAGCGCGATCCTGCTCATCGCGCTCTCGCTCACCGCGCTGGGCGGCTTCTGGCTCCTCTCGCTCAACCTCGGGCGCGCCATCGACCAGTGGGGCGACCGGGTGCGGGTCATCGTCTACCTGAAGGACGAGCCGCCCGCCGCGCGCGTCGAGGATCTCATGCAGCGGATCGAGGCGGTGGGCGGCATCCAGCGCCTGCGCTACGTGTCCAAGGCCGAGGCGCTGCGCGTGCTCAAGCGCTCGCTCGGCAGCCAGGCCGACGTGGCCGACCAGCTGCCCCGTAACCCGCTGCCCGCGTCCGTCGAGGTGACGCCGGACGCGGCGATCGCCACCCCGGAGGGCACCCGCGCGCTGGTGGGACGGCTCGTCCTGCTGCCGGAGGTGGAGGAGGTCCAGGGCGGCAGCCAGTGGGTCGACGGCCTCGCCCAGTTCCGCCGGCTGTTCCAGGGCATGGGCCTCGTGGTGGGCGCGGTGCTGGCGCTGGCCGCGATCTTGACCGTGACCACCGCGACCACCCTGGTGCTGCACCTGCGGCGCGACGAGATGGAGATCATGCGGCTGGTCGGCGCCACCGAGAGCGTGATCCGCTGGCCGCGGTTGCTGCAGGGCATGGCCCAGGGGCTCGTGGCCGCCATCGTGGCGCTGGCCACCCTCGAGATCGCGTACGCGCTGGCGGTGCCGCGCCTCGAGCCGCTGCTGCCGGTTACCATCGGCCTCGAGCGCGTCACCTTCCTCTCGCCCCTGCAGGCGCTGGCCCTCATCGGGGCCGGCACCCTGCTGGGCGCGATGGGCGGTCTGCTCGCCCGGGGGCGCGCGCAGGCATGACCGGCGTCTGGCTGCTCGGGCTGACCCTCGCGGTGGCGCCCGCCCTGCTCGCCCCCGCGGCGGCCTGGGCCCAGGCTCCCAGGCGCGAGAGCGCCGCCGACATCGGCGACAAGCAGCGCGACCTGCAGCAGACCCAGAAGCAGCTCAAGGAAGAGCGCCAGAAGGCGGCCGACGCGCGCAAGCGCGAGGCGAGCGTGCTGAGCGAGCTGGAGGCGATCGACCAGCGGCTCACCGCGAAGCGGAAGCAGGTGGTCGCGATCGACGGGCGCATGCGCCGGGCGCAGTCCGACATCACCGATCTGCAGGGCGAGATCGGCCGGCTCCAGACCCGCCGCTCCGGCCAGGAGGACGTCCTGGGCCGGCGCCTGCGCGCGCTGTACAAGCTGCAGGCCCAGGGCGGGGTGCTGCCGATCGTGCTCTCCGGCGACGACCCGGTGAATCAGGCCGTCCAGCTCCGCCACCTGACCACCCTGGCCACGGTGGACGCACGTCTCATTCGAGAGTATCGTGTGACCTCCGAGGTTTTGGCCGATCGGAAGAGCCGGGTGGAAGCGCGGGGCAAGGAGCTGGCATCGCTCAAGTCCGAGGCGGAGCAGGAACGGCTCGAGTTCGACCAGGAAGCGGCGAAGCGCCGGGCGCTCCTGTCGAAGGTGCAGGACGAGCGGGCCTACCACGATCGGATGGTGGGCGAGCTCTCCGAGGCGACCCGGCGGCTCGAGGCCTTCATCCGCGACCTGCAGGAGAAGCAGCGGCGGGCGGTGGCGAAGGCGCCGCTCCCGAGCCGGCCCGCACGACCGTCGCCCGGCGACGCGCCGACGGGAGCTGGGTTCGCGGCGCTGCGGGGACGGCTCTCCTGGCCGGCGGACGGCCGGGTAGTCGGCGAGTACGGCCCGCAGGTCAATCCGCGCTTCGGGACGAAGACGTTCCGGAACGGGATCGACATCGAGGCCACCGAGGGCTCGAATATTGCGGCGGTTTTTCCCGGCCACGTGGTCTACACGGGATGGTTCCGGGGGTACGGGAACCTGATCATCGTGGATCACGGGGGGGAGTACTACACGGTCTACGCCCACGCGGCCGACATCCGGGTCACGGAGGGCGACGAGGTCAAGCAGGGGCAGCTGATCGGCACCGTCGGGGACACCGGCTCGCTGCAGGGGCCGCGCCTGTACTTCGAGGTACGGCACGAAGGCAAGCCACAGGACCCGGCCCAGTGGCTGCGTCCAAAAGGATAGTTCAACGGAGGCGTACACGATGCGGCCCATCCGGCACATGAAGAAGGTGGTCCTGATCTCCTCGCTCCTGCTCATCCTGACCCTGTCGCTCGGGGGCGGGGTGGCGAGCAAGGGCAACGACACCGCGGCCACCTACGAGAACCTGCGCCTGTTCACCGAGGTGCTCTCGATCGTCCAGAGCCAGTACGTGGACGAGGTCCCGCCCAAGGACCTCATCTACAACGCGATCAAGGGCACGCTGCGGGGGCTCGACCCGCACTCCTCGTTCCTCGATCCCGACATGTACCGGGAGATGCAGGTCGAGACGAGCGGCTCCTTCGGCGGGCTCGGCATCGAGATCACGCTGCGCGACGACGTGCTGACGGTGGTGGCGCCCATCGAGGGCACCCCGGCCTACCGCGCGGGCATCCAGCCCGGCGACCGCATCCTCAAGATCGAGGGCCTCTCCACCAAGGACATGCAGCTGGCCGACGCGGTCAAGCGCATGCGGGGCAAGCCGGGCAGCAAGATCACGGTCACCATCGTGCGCGAGGGCTGGACCGAGCCGAAGGACTTCCTGATCACCCGCGAGCAGATCCGGGTGCAGTCGGTGAAGAACAACCAGCTCGAGCCCGGCATCGAGTACATCCGCCTGCGCCAGTTCCAGGAGCAGACCTCCAATGACCTGGAGACCGCGCTCGAGAAGTACACCAAGGAGGGCAAGATCCAGGGCCTGGTACTCGACCTGCGCAACAACCCGGGCGGCCTGCTCACCTCCGCGGTCGAGGTGACCGAGAAGTTCCTCGAGCCGGGCAAGCTGGTCGTCTACACCGAGGGGCGCGTGCGCAATCAGAACATGCGGTTCTCCTCGAACGCCAAGCGGTCCTTCACCGACTTCCCGGTGGTGGTGCTGGTCAACCAGGGCAGCGCCTCCGCCTCCGAGATCGTGGCGGGCGCGCTGCAGGACTACGGCCGCGCGGTGGTGCTGGGCACGCAGAGCTTCGGCAAGGGCTCGGTGCAGACCATCATCCCGCTCTCCGACGGGTCCGGCCTCAGGCTGACCACCGCCAAGTACTTCACCCCGAAGGGCCGGTCGATTCACGGCAAGGGCATCACCCCCGACATCCTAGTGGACGGGCCGAAGACGACCGCCCAGGCCCCCACTGGGGAGGGCGCGAACCCCACGCCGCCGGTGGCCGAAACCCCGCAAGAGCAGCTCAAGCGGGACCCGCAGCTGCAGCGCGCGCTCGACCTGCTGAAGGCGATGAAGATCCTGGACAAGAGCCGGCCGACGCCGGCGACTCCGCAGGCGCAGGCCCGCTAGGCCGACGGGAGCCCACGAGTGCCGGCGAGAGTGTGGCAGGCTCTCGCCGGCCTCATCGTTCTGCTGCTGATCGCAGTCTTCGGTCTCGATCAGTGGCAGGCGCGGCGTGGAGAGGCGAGCCTGTTCGGGTGGGGGCTCCTCGGCTCTTCCCCGTCGCGGCCGGGTGCGCCGGTCCCGCCCGCACTGGCAAGGCCGAGCCCTCCGCTCGAGGCGGCCCCGGCACCGCCGACCCCGGGAGCGCCCCGGATCGCGGTCATCGTCGACGACCTGGGCGGCCGCCGGGACGTGTTCGACGGGCTGCGGGAGATCCGCCGTCCGCTGACGGTGGCGGTGCTGCCCGCGCTGCCGCTCTCGTCGTCGATCGCGCGGGACGCGTTCCGGGCGGGCATGGAGGTGCTCCTGGACGTCCCGATGGAGCCCTACCGATACCCGGAGCTCGATCCGGGGCCGGGCATGCTGCTGACGTCGATGGCCCCCGGCGAGATCCAGCACGCGGTGGAGACGCAGCTGGAGACGGTGGCGTCGGCGGTCGGGGTGATGAACCGGATGGGCTCGCGGCTCACCGAGGATCGGACGCGGATGCGGGCGATGCTCGAGGTGCTGGCGGCCCGGCGCCTGTTCCTGGTGGACGCCTACACGTCGAGCCAGTCGCTGGCCTTCGACGAGGCGCGCAGCGCGGGGGTGCGCGCGGCGCGCCGGCAGATCCTGGTGGATCACACCCGTGGGGAGGCCGGGGACCGGCTACGATGGGACGAGGTGGCGGGATGGGCGGAGCGGCGGGGCGAGGTCATCGTGGTGGCCCACGGGCATCCGCTGACGGTGAGGCTCTTGAAGGAGTACGTGCCGCGATGGGAAGCGCGCGGGCTGCGGCTGGTGCCGGTATCGACCCTCGCGCGCTAGGCGCTCCCCGATGATCGTGCTCGGCATCGAGACCTCGTGTGACGAGACCGCCGCCGCGGTGGTGGACGGCGGCCGGAAGGTGCTCGCCAGCATCGTGGCCTCGCAGGACGACGTGCACGCTCCCTTCGGCGGCGTGGTGCCCGAGCTGGCCTCGCGGCGGCACCTGGAGATGCTGGTGCCGGTGGTACGGCGCGCGCTGGAGACGGCCGGGATGGGGCTCGACGACGTGGAAGGCTTCGCGGTGACCCACGGGCCCGGGCTCGTCGGCTCGCTCCTCATCGGCTGCTCGGCGGCCAAGGCGATCGCCTACGCCCGCCGCCGGCCCCTGGTGGGCGTCAATCACCTCGAGGGTCACATCTACGCCGCCTTCCTGGAGGGCGAGCCTCCCGCCCACCCGTTCCTCGCCCTCGTGGTCTCGGGCGGTCACACCGCGCTCTACCTGGCGCGCGAGCCGCGCCGCTACGAGTGCGTCGGGCAGACCCGCGACGACGCGGCCGGTGAGGCCTTCGACAAGGTCGCCAAGCTGCTCGGCCTGGGCTTTCCGGGCGGGCCCGCGGTCGAGCGGATCGCGCGGACCGGCGATCCCCGCGCCGTCGCGTTCCCCACCGCCAACATGAGCGACGGGGCGCCCGGCTTCTCCTTCAGCGGCATCAAGACCGCGGTCTCGCTGCACGTGCGCCGCGCCGGCCCGCTCGGGCCCTCGCAGGTGGCCGACGTGGCCGCGTCCTTCCAGGCCACCGCGGTCAAGATGCTGGTGCGGGAGACCACGAAGGCGGCGCGCCGCGCCGGGGTGCGACGCATCGTGCTCACCGGCGGGGTGGCCGCCAACACCGCGCTGCGGGAGGCGCTCGAGGGGGAGTGCCGCGAGCGCGGGTGGGTCCTCCACGTGCCCTCGCGCCGCCTGTGCACCGACAACGCGGCCATGATCGCGGCGGCCGGCCACGACCGCCTCGAGGCGGGCGAGCGCGCCCCGCTCAACCTCAACGCGGTTCCCGACCTGGCGCTGGCATGAGCGCCGGGCTGGCCTGAGCGTCCGGTGGCCCGCCTCGACTACGAGAGCCTCCTCGCCGGCCTGCCCGACGCGGTGGTGGGGGTGGACGACGGTCTCCGCGTGATGCTCTGGAACCCCGCCGCGGAGTCGCTGCTGGGACGCTCCGCGCGGCGGACGGTCGGCCGCGCGCTCAAGGAGATCTTCCCGCCCGAGACTTCCCTGGTGCGCCACCTGGGCGACACCCTCGCCACCGGCGAGAGCCGATCGGAGTCGGAGGCGGTGATCGAGAGCGGCGACGGTCGGCCGGTGCACGTCAGCATCGTCACCGCCCCGCTCGCGCGGAGCGGCGACGTCGAGGCCGCGGTGGCGGTGATCCGCGACATGACCCGCCTGCACCAGCTCGAGTCCGAGGTGCGGCGCGGGGAGACGCTGGCCGCGGCCGGGCAGATCGCGATGGGCCTGGCCCACGAGATCCGCAACCCGCTCGGGGCCATCCGCGGGGCGGTGCAGCTCATGCGGCGCGAGCTGGGCGACGACCCGCGCCTCGGCGAGTACACCGACGTGCTGCTCAAGGAGGTCGACCGGGTCAACCGCATCATCGAGATGCTGCTCGACATCGGCCGCCCGGTGACGCTGCGTCCGGTCCCGCTCAACGTCCACCAGCTGCTCGAGCGCGTGGCCCTCCTCGCCGAGGAGATGGCGAGCCAGCGCGGCGTGCAGATCCTCCGGCGTTACGATCCGAGCCTGCCGCCGATCCTGGCCGACGAGGACCGGATCCTCCAGGTCTTCCACAACCTCGTGCGCAACGCGGTGGAGGCGATGGACCGGGGCGGGCGGCTCACCCTCGTCACCCGGCTCAGCATGAACCCGCTCTTCACCAAGGTGGACCTGGGCCACGGGCAGCGCAGCATGGCCGAGATCCAGGTGATGGACGACGGCCAGGGCATCCCGGAGGCGACCCGGTCGCGGCTCTTCACCCCGTTCTTCACCACCAAGGACAAGGGGCTGGGCCTCGGGCTCGCGCTCTGCCACCGCATCGTCGACGAGCACCGCGGCGCCATCCAGATCGCGAGCGAGCCCGGGAAGGGCACCACCGTCTCCTGCTACCTGCCGATCGCCCGATGAGCGATCCGCGCCCGACCGGCCAGATCCTGATCGCGGACGACGAGGACAGTCTGCGCTGGGTCCTCGAGAAGGGGTTCCGGGGCGCGGGGTACCAGGTCACCGCGGTCAAGGACGGCACCGCGGCCCTCAAGGAGGTCGAGGCCGGCCCTTTCGATCTCATCCTGCTCGACGTGCGCATGCCCGGCATCGACGGCCTCTCGCTCCTCAAGCAGGTGCGGGACAAGCGCCCCGACGCCCCGGTCGTCATCATGACCGCCCACGGGACCATGGAGACTGCGGTCGCCGCCATGCAGCAGGGCGCCTACGACTACCTGGCCAAGCCCTTCGATCTCGACGAGGCCCTCCTGGTCGCCGAGCGCGCGCTCACCGCGCGGCGGCTCACCCAGGAGGTCACCGCGCTCCGCTCGGGCCTCAAGGAGGTCTGGGAGTTCGGCGCGCTGGTCGGCCGGCACCCGACCATGCAGGAGGTCTACAAGGCCATCGGCCGGGTGGCGGCCAGCGACGTGTCGGTGCTGCTGCGCGGCGAGTCCGGCACCGGCAAGGAGGTGGTGGCGCGGGCGCTCCACCACTACAGCCGGCGCGCGGGGCGCCCCTTCGTGGGCATCTCGGCCGCCGCGATCCCGGCCACCCTCCTCGAGTCGGAGCTGTTCGGCCACGAGAAGGGCGCGTTCACCGACGCCAAGGAGCGGCGTCTGGGCAAGCTCGAGCTGGCCCACGGCGGGTCGGTCTTCTTCGACGAGATCGGCGACATGCCGCCCGAGCTGCAGGTGAAGCTACTGCGCGCGCTCCAGGAGCGCAGCTTCGAGCGCGTCGGTGGCCACGAGCTGATCCGCATGGACGTGCGGGTGATGGCGGCGACCCACCGCGACCTCGAGGCGATGATGAAGAGCGGGCGGTTCCGGGAGGACCTGTTCTACCGCTTGAACGTGGTCACCCTCTCGCTGCCCGCCCTGCGCGATCGCCGCGGCGACATCCCGCTGCTCGGGGAGCACTTCCTGGCCAAGTACGCCGAGTCGCTCGGCGAGCGGGTGGTCACCGCCGACGCGATGGACCGGCTGATGGGCTACGACTGGCCCGGCAACGTGCGCGAGCTGGAGAACGTCATCCAGCGGGCCATGGTCATGGCCTCGACGGGGGCGATCCTCCCCGAGCACCTGCCGATCGGCCCGGTCTCGGCGGCGGCCGCGGTGGGCACTGACGCATCGCTGGAGGAGATCATCGAGCGCAAGATGCACGAGTGCGTGCGCGGCCTCCGCGGCCACGCCTCCGCCAACCTCCACGGGCTCATGGTGGGGCTGGTGGAGAAGCCGCTCCTTCGGGCGGTGATGCGGGAGACCAAGGGCAACCAGGTTCGCGCGGCCCAGCTCCTCGGCATCAACCGGAACACCCTGCGCAAGAAGCTCAAGGAGCACGGCATCGACCCCGACGCCGTCTAGGAGACCCGTGCCGACCCGCTGCGCCTGGGCCAACGGAGGCCCGCTGGAGATCGAGTACCACGACACCGAGTGGGGCGTCCCCTCGCGGGACGACCGGCACCTCTTCGAGATGCTGATCCTCGAGGGAGCCCAGGCCGGGCTCTCCTGGTCCACCATTCTGCGCAAGCGGGAGAACTACCGGAAGGCCTTCGCGGGCTTCGATCCTTTCAAGGTCGCCCGCTTCGACGCGCGGAAGCGCGCCGCGCTCATGCGGGATCCGGGCATCGTGCGGAACCGGCTGAAGATCGAGGCGACGGTGGCCAACGCGCGGCAGGTCCTGGCCGTCCAGGACGAGCACGGCAGCCTCGCGGCCTATCTGTGGCAGTTCGTCGACGGCCGCCCGGTCGTCAACGCGTGGACCGCCCTGGGGCAGGTGCCGGCCGAGACCGCCGCGTCGCGCGCGATGAGCAAGGCGCTGATCAAGCGTGGCTTCCGCTTCGTGGGCCCCACCATCTGTTACGCGTTCATGCAGGCCACCGGCATGGTCAACGACCACATCACGACGTGCTTTCGGTATTCCAAACGGAGGAGTCGACGGGCATGAGGATCGGGGTCTTCGGAGCGGGAGCGATCGGCTGCGTGGTCGGAGGGCTGCTCACCAAGGCCGGGCACGACGTGACGCTGGTGGATCAGTGGCCCGAGCATATCGAGACCATGAAGCGCCGCGGCCTCAAGCTCTCCGGCACCTGCGGCGACCACACCATCCCGGTGAAGGCGCTCCACATCCACGAGCTGCAGGGCGTGTCGACGCCGTTCGACGCGATCTTCGTCGCGGTCAAGTCCTACGACACCGAGTGGGCGGCCCAGATGGCGCTGACCTATCTCAAGCCGCTCGACGGGGTGGTGGTCGACTTCCAGAACGGGATCAACGACGAGCGGGTAGCTGCCGTGGTGGGCAAGGACCGCTGCCTCGGGTGCGTGATCACCATCGGCGCCGGGATGTACGAGCCCGGCCACGCGATGCGGACCGACTCCGGCGCGGTCGGCTTCAAGATCGGCGAGCACGACGGCCGCGACACCACGCGGGCCCAGGCGCTCGCGAAGGTGATGAACGACGTGGCCGGCACCAAGGTGACCACCAACCTGTGGGGCGAGCGATGGTCGAAGCTCGCGATCAACTGCATGGCCAATCCGCTCGCGGGCCTGAGCGGCCTGGGCTCGGCCGAGGTGCGCACCGCGCCGGTGCCCCGACGCATCGCCATCCACGTGGCCGCCGAGGTGATCAAGGTCGGTCGCGCCGCCGGCTACGAGGTGGAGCCGATCTACGGCATCGAAGCCCAGCGCTTCGTCGACGCCGCCCAGGGCAAGGGTCTGGAGGCAGTGGAGACCGACATGGGCGCGAGCGTCAAGTTCCTCACCGGCGGCCGCCCGTCCATGCTCCAGGACGTGATGAAGGGCCGCCGCACCGAGATCGAGTACCTGAACGGCTACGTCGCCCAGCAGGGCCGCCGCCTCGGCGTGCCCACCCCGGTCAACGACGCCGTGGTGGCCGCGGTCAGCAGCCACGGCGTCGGCACCCTGAAGCCCGACCCAAAGAATCTAGACCCGCTCCTCCAGGCTCTGCCGCGCTAGCCTCCAAGCCCTGCCGCGCTAGCCTGACTCTCCCGCCCGGCCGGGCTCCTCGTGAGCGGGCTCGACCGAGACCGGCCGGGTGGCGGTGGGGCGGCTCCCGGGTGGCCGCGGAGTGGGCCCCCCGAGTCCGGTGCGCCGCTCGAAGAGCGGCGAATCCGGCGAGCGGGTGACGGAGACGGCCAGCCGGGAGCCGCCCCCGCCGACAGGACCCGGCCGCCTCGAGCGGACCCGCTCACGAGGGGCCCGAGCGAGCGCGACGTCTGCGAGTTCCGCGACGAAAGCTCTAGGACGCGAGCGCGGGCTTGCGCGCGAACCAAGGGCGCGCCGCCTCGAGCTGGGAGCCGAGGCGGAACAGCGTGGCCTCGTCGCCGAAGCGCGCCACGAGCTGGACCGCGACCGGCAGGCCGCTCGCGGAGTGGCCGATGGGCAGCATCATCGCGGGCTGGCCGGTCAGGTTGAACCACACCGTGAACGGCGAGAACGCAAAGACGCGGCGCCAGTACTCCTCGACGTCGTCCATCATCATGTCGATCCAGCCGAGCTTGACCGGGAGCTGGCCGAGCCCCGGGGTCAGCAGCACGTCGTAGCGCGAGTGGAAGGCCGCCATCTGCCGGCCCAGCCGGTGGGCGGTCTGGGTGGCCCGCACGTAGTGCGCCGAGCTGGTTCGCTCGCCGATGCGGGCGGTGTTCCAGGTGACCGTCTCCACCTCGCCCTCGACCGCGGGCCGGCCCGCGGTCGGATGGGTCGACAGGTTCACCACCGTGTTCACCGCGGCCAGGGTGATGAAGGTGGGGATCACCACGCCGCGCTCGATCTCCGGGTCCGCCTCCTCCACGTGATGGCCGAGCTGGGCGCAGAGCCGTACCGTGTCCTGGAGCGTGGCGAGGCTCTCGGGGTCGATGGGCGCGCCGTTGGGGGGCAGCGTGGTGTAGGCGATGCGGAGCGGCCGCGGCGAGGCTCCGCACTCCTCGAGGTAGGGCCGCGCGGGCGGCGGAGCGGTGTAGGGATCCCCGGGCCCCGGCCCGTGGGTGGCGTCGAGCAGCGCGGCGCTGTCCCGCACCGAGAGCGTCACCGCATGCTCGGTGGAGCAGCCGCCGAGGCCTTCGCCGGTGACCGGCGCGAAGGTGTTGCGGCCCCGCGTGGGCTTGAGCCCGACCAGCCCGCAGCTCGCGGCGGGGGCGCGGATCGAGCCGAAGCCGTCGCTCGCGTGCGCCATCGGCAGCATGCGCGCGCCCACGGGTGGGTCCGTAGAGCCGGGGCTCGCAGGTGAGGGAGAGGCCGACCTCGCAGCTGTTGGTGCGGCCGAAGATCACGAGACCGGCCCGCTTGAGCCGGGCCACGTTCTCGCTGTCGAACGTGGACGGCGGGGTGTCGGCGAAGAAGCGGCTGCCCCGCGTCATGGTCGTCCCGGTGAGCGGGGCGCCCAGGTCCTTCAAGAGAAACGGCACGCCGCGGAACGGCCCGTCGGGGAGCCCGTCGGCGATCGCACGGCGGCCGTGGTCGTAGAGCGGCATGATCACCGCGTTCACCTTCGGGTTGCGCGCTTCCACCCGCGCGATCGCGGCCTCGAGCAGCTCGGTGGGCGTCACCTTGCCGCGCCGCACGAGGTCGGCCAGCCCGAGGGCGTCGTACCGCTCGTAGTCCGCGAAGCCGCTCATGTGGATCCGCGCTACGGCTGCTTCACGTAGAGCTGGCCGCCCGCCTTCTTGAACTCGGCCGCCTTCTCCCGCAGGCCCTGCACCACCGCGGCGGTCTCGTCGCCGATGCCGTGCTTGGCCGCGTAGTCGCGCACGTCCTGGGTGATCTTCATCGAGCAGAAGTGGGGCCCGCACATCGAGCAGAAGTGGGCGATCTTGGCCCCGTCGGCGGGGAGGGTCTCGTCGTGGAAGGAGCGCGCGGTCTCCGGGTCGAGCGAGAGGGTGAACTGATCCTCCCAGCGGAACTCGAAGCGGGCGCGCGAGAGCGCGTCGTCCCACTCGCGGGCCTTGGGATGGTTCTTGGCCAGGTCGGCGGCGTGGGCCGCGATCTTGTAGGCGATGACCCCGTCCTTGACGTCCTGGCGATCCGGCAGCCCGAGGTGCTCCTTGGGCGTGACGTAGCAGAGCATCGCGGTGCCGTACCAGCCGATCATGGCCGCGCCGATCGCGGAGGTGATGTGGTCGTAGCCGGGGGCGATGTCGGTGGTGAGCGGCCCCAGGGTGTAGAACGGCGCCTCGTGGCAGACCGCGAGCTGTCGGTCCATGTTCTCCTTGATGAGGTGCATCGGGACGTGGCCCGGCCCCTCGATCATCACCTGGCAGTCCCGCTCCCACGCCAGCGTGGTCAGCTCGCCCAGAGTGTCGAGCTCCGCGAACTGGGCGTCGTCGTTGGCGTCCGCCTGGCAGCCGGGACGCAGGCCATCGCCCAGCGAGAACGACACGTCGTAGGCGGCCATGATCTCGCAGATCTCGCCGAAGTGGGTGTAGAGGAAGCTCTCCCGGTGGTGGGCCAGGCACCACTTGGCCATGATCGAGCCGCCCCGCGACACGATTCCGGTGAGGCGCTTGGCGGTGAGCGGGATGTAGCGCAGCAGCACGCCCGCGTGGATGGTGAAGTAGTCGACGCCCTGCTCGGCCTGCTCGATGAGGGTGTCGCGGTAGATCTCCCAGGTCAGGTCCTCGGCCTTGCCGTTGACCTTCTCCAGCGCCTGGTAGATCGGCACCGTGCCGACCGGCACCGGCGAATTGCGCAGGATCCACTCGCGCGTCTCGTGGATGTTCTTGCCGGTGGAGAGATCCATGATGGTGTCGCCGCCCCAGCGGGTGGCCCACGTCATCTTCTCGAGGAAGCGCCGGCCGATGATCATCGGCTCGCTCTCCGGGTGGTTGATGTTGGCCGGGATGATCGCGCGCCCCCGGGCGATCTCGTCGCGCACGATCTCGGGAGCCATGCCCTCGCGCAGGGCCACGAACTCCATCTCGGGAGTGATCTCGCCCCGCCGTGCGTAGTGCATCTGGGTCACGCGGTGACCCGGCTTGGCGCGCAGGCCCCAGCGGCCGCTCGCGCCCGGCTCCACGTCGGCGCGGGAGAGGACCCAGTGACGACGGAGCGGAGGCAGGCCCTGCTTCACGTCCGGCGTGTAGTCGGGATCGGTGTAGAGCCCGCTCGTGTCGTAGAGCCGGAGGCGCTCGTCGTTCGAGAGCGTGACCTCGCGGACCGGAACGCGCACCGAGGGATTGGAGCCGGACACATAGATCTTTCGGTTGGACATGCAGGGCCTCCCTTCGCTGGCATTACCCAGTTCAGGTTTGTAGCGGTCGGCAGCGTCCCCGCTGCCCTCTCAGCCCGGATCTCCGAGCTCCCGCGTGGGAATGGCTGTCCGAATGCTACGTCCAAAGGTGGGGGGGGTCAAGGCCGCCCGGGCGGCGCGCCGCGCGATGGCGTGGCGTCGGGCCCTGCGCTATAGTCCACCTCGAGCCGGCCCGATTCGATGAGCGACGTGAACCCGCAGGAGCTGGAGGTTCTCGCCGAGGCGAGCCGGCTGCTCACCTCGACGCTCGATCTCGCCGAGGTGCTCGATCGCCTCGCCGACATCGCGCGCAACCGCCTCGAGACCGACGTGGCGCGGATCTGGCTGCTCGACGAGGCGGGCGAGGTGCTGCGGCTCGCGGCCCACAAGGGCCGCATCCGCTCGCCGCTGCCCGCCCGGGAGCAGGTGGCCACGCGCTCCTCCCTGGTGGGCTGGGTGTTCACCCACCGCAAGCCCCTCGCGCTGGCCGACGTGCAGCAGGACCGGCGGCTCGAGAAGCGGGACTGGTTCAAGGCCGAGGGCTTCGCCTCGCTCCTCTGCGTGCCCATCCTGCTCGACGGGGACGTGATCGGGATCCTCTCGGGCATGACCCGGCAGCGCCGCGAGTTCCGCGCGCCCGACGTGGCGCTCGCGGAGGCCCTGACCGCCTCCGCGGCGGTGGCGGTGCGCAACGCGCGCCTGCACTCGGAGACCGTGCGCCGGCTGGCCGAGATCGAGGCCTTCCAGCGCGTCGCCTCCGACACCCTCTCCTCTCCGGACGTGGTCACCGCGCTCGAGGCGGTGGTGCGCGAGATTCCGGCGCTGCTGCGCTCCGACGGGGCGGCCTGCTCGCGGGTGGACCCGCGGACCGGGGCGCTCGAGACGGTGACCACCGTCGGCGCCCGCGGACGCGCGATGCAGCCGATGCGCCTCGATCCGGGCCACGGGCTGGCCGGCCTGGTCCTGCGCGAGAAGCGGCCGCTCCGCACCGACGACTACTTCGCCGACACCCGGTTCGAGCGCCCGCCCGCCGTCGCGGACTGGGCCACCGCGGAGGGCGTGGTGAGCGTGGTCACGGTCCCGGTCACCGACGCGGCGGGCGAGCCGATCGCGCTGCTGTGGGCCTTCAATCGTAGCGCGCGCCCGTTCACCGGGCGAGACGAGGCGACTCTCACCGGGCTCGCCCGCCAGGCCGCGCTGGCGATGGACAACGCGCGCCTGGTCGGCGATCTCCGCCGCACCCTGGAGGAGCTGCAGGCCGCCCAGGACACGCTCGTGCGCGGGGCGACGCTCCGCGCGGTGGGAGAGCTGGCCGCGGGCGCCGCGCACCACCTCAACAACCTCATGGCGGTCGTGCTGGGGCGCAGCCAGCTCCTGCTCTATCGCAACCGCGATCCCGAGATGGGCTCCGCCCTCCGCACCATCGAGCGCGCCGCCCTCGACGCGGCCGACACCGTCCGGCGCATCCAGGCCTTCAGCCGGGCCGGGCACGGCGCGAGCGCGGCCGTCGTCGATCTGAACGACACGGTGCGGGAGAGCATCGACCTCACCCGCGCGCGCTGGGAGCACGAGGCGCAGGTGCGCGGCGCGCAGATCGAGCTCGTGTTCGAGCCCGGCGCCCTGCCCCCGGTCTCGGGGCGCAACGCGGAGCTCCGCGAGGTGCTGACCAACCTGATCCTGAACGCGGTCGACGCGCTTCCGCGCGGGGGGCGCCTCCTGATCCGCACCTGGGGCGAGCCGGGACGGGCGCTCGTCTCGATCACGGACTCCGGCCCCGGCATGCCCGAGGACGTGCGCGGCCGCGCCTTCGAGCCGTTCTTCACCACCAAGGGCGTGCGGCGCCTCGGGCTCGGGCTGGCGGTCGCCTACGGCCTCGTCAGCAGCCACGGGGGCGACATCGCGCTCGAGAGCGGCGAGGGCCGCGGCACCACCGTGACCTTCTGGATTCCCGCCGAGGCCCGCGTCGAGGCGGGGGCGCCGGCCGGGAACGGCGGGCGCCACGGTCGGATCCTAGTGGTCGACGACGAGGCCGACGTGCGCGAGGTGCTGGCCGACGTGCTGCTCTCCCACGGCCACTCGGTCACGCTGGCCGGCGGGGGTCAGGAGGCGCTGGCGTGTCTCGAGCGCGACCCGTTCGACCTCGTGATCACCGATCTCGGGATGCCCGACGTCAACGGCTGGGACGTGGCGCGCGCGGTCAAGAGCGGGCGCCAGGGGCTCCCGGTGCTGCTGCTGACCGGCTGGGCCGACGCGGTGGAGGCGGGCGTGGGCCGCGTCGACGCGGTGATCCGGAAGCCGTTCGACATGACCAAGCTCGCCGCCGCGGTCAGCGCGGCGCTGGGGCCGGCGTCCGCGTGAAGTCCGGGGTGATGCGGATTAGGACGCTCTTCTGGGTGTCGAGTCCCTTGCGGATGAAGCGGCCCATGAACACCGGGACCACTAGCCAGTACTTGCGGCGGTAGTCGGACAGCAGGGCGGTCTCCAGGTCCGCCCGCCCGTCGACCCACTCCGCGCGGCCCTCGAAGGCCGGCCCGTCCTTGGTCCCCACGTGGACCGTCACCCGACCGTCGTTCTGGATCCGGCGGGCCTTGAGGCTGTCGCGCCGGGTCGTGAAGTACACGTCTCCCTCGTGCGGCCAGAGCCAGGTCGGCACCGTGCCCGGCTTGCCCGCCCGGCTGTAGGTCGTCACGTACATGTACCGGGCGCGCGCGAGCGCGGCGGCCAGCGCAGGCGAGGGGATTCTTGCGTCCATGGTGGCTAGAGCCTACCATTGCCGGGGGAACCGCCGCGAACTGTGACCCCCGGAGGAGACCTCATGCCCCCCCATCGCCATGCGTACCGTCCGACCATCATGGGAACCCGTGGCGCCGTGGCCTCGGCGCATCCCCTCGCGTCGATGTCCGGCATCCGCGTGCTGCTGGAAGGCGGCAACGCGGTCGACGCGGCGGTGGCGGTCGGCTCCACCTTGAACGTCGTCGAGCCGTTCATGTCGGGCGCGGCCGGGATCGGGCTCATGTTGATCTCGCGGGCGCGCACTCGCGAGCGGCACGTGCTCGACTTCATCGGCCCCGCCCCGCGCGGGGCCGACCCGGCGCGCTGCACCGAGGACGAGCTGGCGGGCGGGCCGAAGTCGTGCGCCACGCCCGGCAACCTCGGCGGCTGGCTCACCGCGCTCGAGCGCTTCGGGTCGATGCCGCGGCAGAAGGTGCTGGCGCCCGCCATCGATCTGGCCGAGAACGGGGTCCCGCTCACCTTCGCCAACGTGAAGTTCTTCGAGCAGTCGCGCGCCCAGCTGGCCCGCTCGGCCGAGGCGGAGCGCCTCTTCCTGGGCAACGGCGGGCCGCGCCCCGGGAAGATCGTCACCTACAAGGAGCTGGCCGGTACGCTTCGCCAGGTGGCCGAGGGGGGCGCGGAGGCGTTCTACCGGGGGCCGATCGGCAAGGCGATCACCCGCGCGGTACAGGAGGCCGGCGGCTGGCTCGCGGAGGAGGACCTGGCCGCGTTCAAGCCGGAGTGGCGCGAGCCCCTCGCCATCCCGTATCGCGGGCGCGAGGTCTGCTCGGTGCCGCCGCCGTTCTCCGCGTTCCAGATGCTCGAGACCCTCAACATCCTGGAGGGCTTCGACCTGGCGGGCTGGGGCCACAACTCCCCCGACTACCTCCATCACCTGATCGAGGCCATCAAGCTCGGCTCGGCGGACCGGCTGGCCTTCGCCTATTCGGGCGCGCCGCCGATCGCGGGCCTGGTGTCCAAGGCGTACGCGGCGTCGCAGCGGGCGCGCATCGACCCGGCGCGCGCGGCGGTGAGCGAGGGCGAGCGGCACAGTCGCGAGCGGCTGGCCGGCCAGATCGCCGAGGGCCACCCGGCGCAGTTCGTCAACGAGCAGACGACCCACTTCGCGTGCGCCGACGCGGAGGGCACCGTGGTCTCGGTCACCCAGACGCTCGGGATGGCCTTCGGCTCGGGCTTCGCGGTGCCCGGGACCGGGCTCGTGCTCAACAACATCCTCAAGTGGTCGGATCGGGATCCGGAGTCGCCCAACGTGCTCAGGCCCGGCCGCAAGTCCGGCACCATGATGTCGCCGACCCAGGTCTTCCGGGACGGCGCCTTCGAGCTCTCGATCGGCACGCCCGGCTCGTACGGCATCCTCCAGACGCAGCCGCAGATGCTGCTCAACTTCGTCGAGTTCGGCCTGAACCTGCAGGAGGCCATCGAGGCGCCGCGGATCCGGGTGTACCGCGATCGGCTGCTCGACGCCGAGTCGCGCATCGCCGAGGCGACTCGTGCTGCGCTCGGGCGGCGCGGGCACCAGGTCAACGTGATCGACGACTGGTCGTGGGTGGTGGGCGGCGGGCAGGGGATCGCCCGCGACCCGGAGTCCGGCGCCCTCATGGCCGGCGCCGATCCCCGCCGCGATGGCTACGCCCTGGCCATCTAAGCTGGCGCCCTCGCCTCGAGGGCGCCCTCCAAATACCCCTCTCCCCTCAGGGGAGAGGGCAGGGTGAGGGGAAGAGCGATGAGGGGAAGAACGGTGAGGGGGAAAACACGGTGGACCTCCAGGACAAGGTAGCGATCGTGACCGGCGCCGGCTCCGGCATCGGGCGCGGCATCGCGCTCGCGATGGCGGCCCGCGGCGCGCGGGTGGCGGCGGTGGATCTCGACGGCAAGAGCGCGGAGGAGACCGCGCGCCTGCTGATGGGCGCGGGCGGCAAGGGCACGGCGGTCCAGGCGGACACGAGCCGCGCCGCCGACGTGGACCGCGCGGTCACCACCGCGGTCGGCCAGCTGGGGCCGCTCGACGTCATGGTCAACAACGCGGGCATCCTCGACGGCTACTTCAACGTCGACGAGACCGACGACGCGGTGTGGGCCCGGGTGCTCGGGATCAACCTGACCGGCGTCTTCTTCGGCTGCAAGCGGGCGCTCAGGGAGATGCTGCCCCGGGGAACCGGTCGCATCATCAACATGGCCTCGGTGGCCGGCCTCAACGGCACCGGCGGCGGCGCGGCCTACGTGGCGTCCAAGCACGGCGTGGTCGGGCTGACGCGGCAGATGGCGGTGACCTACTCGGCCCGCGGCATCACGATCAACGCGGTGGCTCCCGGCCCGATCCTGACCGGCCTCCGCGCCCACTCGCAGGAGATCCTCGGCCCCGGCGTCCCCGACATGAGCGGGCGCGGCGTGGCGGTGGACGACGCGGCGGTGCGGGCGATCGCGCCCGCGGGCCGGCGCGGGACGGTGGAGGAGATCGCCTCCGCGGTCTGCTTCCTGGCCTCGGACGAGGCGGCCTACATCACCGGGCACACCCTGGTCGTCGACGGAGGCTGGAGAGCCAAGTGATCAAGAAATTCTCGGTCCTCTACGTGGGGCAGATCGAGCTGGAGAACGTCGGCATCAACGGCACCCCGACCGAGCAGCGCGCCTATTCCAACGAGCGCCTGGTCGAGGCGTTCCAGACCTCGAAGGAGGTCGCCCAGCTCATGGACGAGCTGGGCTACTACTGCCTGTGGACCGCCGAGCACCACTTCCAGAAGGAGGGCTACGAGGTCCTGCCCAACCTCGTGATGCTCTCGACGTGGCTCGCCACCCAGACCCGGCGGCTCAAGCTCGGCTGCGCCTTCAACATCCTGCCCATGTGGCACCCGGTCCGCCTCGCCGAGGACTACGCGATGGCCGACATCGTCACCGACGGGCGGGTCATCATGGGCGTCGGTCGCGGCTACCACACCCGCGAGGTCGAGTCCTTCGGGGCCCCCCTCCTCGACGCGGCGGCCAACCGCGAGCTGTTCGAGGAGCAGATGGACGTGCTGCTCAAGTGCTTCAACGAGGAGTCGTGGAGCCACCGCGGCAAGCACTTCGTGATCCCTCCCGACGTGGACTACCGCGGGTACCGCCTCCGCGAGGTCACGTGCGTGCCGCGCCCGATCCACCGGCCGGTCGAGATCTGGATGCCGATCGCGAGCGGCAAGACGATCGACTACATGGCCCGCATGGGTCTCAAGGCGATGGTCACCCTCAACGGGGAGAAGGTGCTCGACCAGGTCGCGCGCGCCTACCGCGACGCCTGCGCGCGCCACGGGCGGCCGAAGGAGCTGGGCGAGGATCTCTGCTGGGGCGTGGGCCTCTACCTGGCCGACTCGCGCGAGGAGGCGATCCGTCGCCTGGAGCCGGCCCACGACGAGCGCTACAAGTGGTTCGCCCCCTTCGGCTTCGTGCGCTACGCCGACGAGCAGGGCCGCTCGTGGGGCACGCCGGGCGCGCCCGCGCGCGTGCCGACCCTCCGCGAGGGCGTTGAGCAGAAGGCCTGGCTGGTCGGACGGCCCGCGGAGGTGATCGACACGATCCGGGAGATCGAGGCGCGCTATCCCGGCCTCGACCAGTGCATGATCCACTGGGCCGAGGGCATTCCGCCCGCCGAGTTCAAGGAGCAGCTCCGCTGGTTCGCGCGGGACGTGATGCCGGCCTTCGCGGGACGGGGCTGACGGGCGGGGAGACCCCCGGGGGGTATACCCCCACCGGGTAGTAATCCCCTCGTGGAGACCCCCTAGGGATTGTATTTTTCGCTTTTCTCTCCCTCGGAGATTGTCCATAATACCCTCGGCCGTTCCGGGGGGGGCGCCGGGCAGCACCCCCAATAACCTAACGAGGGAGGAATGACGGATGGCGAAGAAGAAGCTGGCGTTTGGCGGCTACGCGATCAACTTCAAGGGCTGCGACGACACGCTCGAGTCGGTCATGGGCTCCAAGCCCATCGGCCCCTCGGAGATGACGAAGAAGATCTGGGCATACGTGAAGCGGAAGCGCCTGGCCAAGAAGTAGGCCCGTTTCGCAGCGCGCGGACCGTCCTGACCCCGCCCGGCGCCCCAGGACGCTCCGACGCTAGAGGCCGAGCTTCTCCGGAATGGCGTCCAGACGGTCCACCTCGTAGTCCGGGGTCAGGTCCAGCTCCTCGGCGGGGGCGTTGGCGCGGTTGCACCAGCAGGTCGTGAATCCGAAGGCGGCGGCGCCCGCCACGTCCCAGCCATTCGACGACACGAAGACGATCTCCCCCGCACTCAGCCCGAGCGCCCGGGGAGCCATCTCGTACACCCGCGGAGACGGCTTGTAGACGCCGACCGCGTCCACCGAGAGGACGTGGTCGAAGGCGCCGGCGAGCCCGCTCGACCG
>WNFK01255565.1_pt1 | contig 52627 bp, 56 predicted proteins | sample 5400281 | NCBI WGS metagenome assembly WNFK01 (sample SAMN13153350, study PRJNA577476) | soil metagenome | isolation source: 20 cm soil on Douglas fir-dominated hillslope | place: USA:California | collected 2013-09-17
CTCGCTGTTGAAGATGGCGCTCCCCAACACAGCCAGAGCGCCGGCGCGCGCCCTGGTCATGTCCGAGAAGGCCCTGTCGAAATCAGCGGGACCTAGGCGGCCCCCCACCCAGAAGAGTGCCCGGGTGCTGCTCTTGTGCGGTGCCCGGCTCCCCGGGTACCAGCCCCACAACTCCAGTGGTCCCCAGTCGATCAGGCGGCCTCGCCGAGGACCCACACGGCCAGGCCGAGCGGGACGAGCAGCACGGGGGAATTGACGCCGACTACCGCCAGGAGGAACAGGATGCCCGCCGCGATCTTGGTCGCCCGTCCGATGCTCATGAGGAAGTCCTCCGTGTGGGTGTCACGTGATGGCGCGGCCCGCGCCGTGGGCCGCCCCCCAATCGTCTAGTGTGGCGCTCGCGCGCCCCTCACGGCGCCTTCCAGCTACTGGCCCCGGCGGCGTCGAGGAAGTAGAGGAAGGGCTGGCCGTCGGCGGCGGCACCGAGGATTACGCGCGTCTTGCCCGCGCGGTCGCGCGCCACCAGGCCGGGCGTGCCGTCGGGGTACAGGGTGAGCTCGGTCACGGTGCGGCCGGCGGGGCTACCGAGGGAAATGCTGGCGGTGCCATCGGGCAGGACGGCGAGACCGGCCTGGCGCACGCCGGCCGTATTGTGGAGGACGAGGCTGGCGGTGCCGTCCGTGGTGACGCCGAGCGAACCGCGGAGATTGCCGGCCCCGTCGCGCAGGTTGAACCGTTCGGCGTCGAGCGCCTTCGCCACCCCGGTGACGACGGGCGCCTGACCGAGGAGTCCCGCGCTCCCGAGGAGCAAGAGGCCCAGTGCCGCCCCGCGCCGCCAGCGTCCGGTTTCCCGCTCCAGGCGTTCTACCCGCCGCGCGAGGGCCTCCATCGTGGGCTCGGCCATGTGCCACCTCCCCTCCCCCTCAGCTCGGGGGAATCTTCACCGTGCGCACCAGCGACCAGCCGAGCTGTCGGAGCTGCTTTTCCACGTCCGGCCGCTTGCGGCGGTCGTCTCGCCGCCGCTCCATGGCAATGGTGACCTCTCGATGCCGGCGCGGCCTCCGCCGGCGGTCCGTGATGAGCTCGACGTTCTTGAGCTTGGCGATCTCCTGCTCCAGGTGCTGATACACGCGCAGCTGGTCGGTGGCAACGATGAAGAGCACGTGCGGCGCGGGGCCGCCCTTCTTGACGATGCGGGCGGTCCCCGACCGGCGCAGCTTCGAGGGTGATGGGGACGGCTTCGACGATGCTGGCGCCAGCTTCGCGGGTGCTGGCGACGGCTTCGACGATCCCGGCGACAGCTTCGCGGGTGCTGGCGACGGCTTCGACGATCCTGGCGATAGCTTGGACGATGCGGGTGACAGCTTCGACGATGGCGGCGACAGCTTGGACGATGCGGGCGACAGCTTCGACGATGGCGGCGACAGCTTGGACGATGCCGGCGACAGCTTCGACGATGGCGGCGACAACTTCGACGATGCGGGCGACAGCTTCGACGATGCGGGCGACAGCTTGGACGATGCGGGCGACAACTTCGACGATGGCGGCGACGACGGCAGCTTCTTCTTGACCATGGTCTCCTCTCAGAGAAGGTCCGACGGATCGACGCCACGCGCGGTGAGCAGCGCGCCCAGGCGCTTGAGCGCGGCCGCCTCGATCTGGCGCACGCGCTCGCGGGTGAGTCCCATCTGCTTGCCAATGGCTTCCAGGGTTTGCGGCTCGCCCCCGCCGAGCCCAAAGCGCTGGGTAATGACACGGCGCTCCTGATCTGGCAGGTCCGCGAGCACGCCGGCCAGGTCGGCGCGCGCGCGCAGGGTGGCGGCGAGCCCGCCCCCGGGCTGCTCCTCGGGATCGGGGATGACGTCCTGCAGGCTCCCCTTGCCGTCGCGCCCCGCGGGGGCATCGAGAGACAGGGTCCGCTGCTGGCGCAGGTACTCGAGATCCTCGATCTGCTCAGGCGCCCGGCCGAACCGCGCGGCGACCTCCGCCGGCGTGGGCTCGCGGCCCAGCTCCTGCATGAGCGCGGTGCGCGCCTTGACGTATTGCGAGAGCAGGAGCTCTACGTGCACAGGAAGCCGGACCATGCGCGCCTGGTTGGCGAGGGCGCGCGTGAGGGCCTGGCGGATCCACCAGGTGGCGTAGGTCGAGAAGCGCGTACCTCGCTCGGGATCGAACTTGCGCACCGCGTGGAGCAGGCCGACGTTGCCCTCCGCGATCAGGTCGGGCAGCGAGAGCCCGCGGCGCACGTAGCGGCGGGCGATGCTGATGACGAGTCGGAGATTGGCCTCGACGAGCTGGCGCTCGGCGTCGGCGTCGCCCGCACGGACTTTTCGGGCAAGCGCCTGCTCGCCGGCAGCGTCGAGGAGCTTGATGCGGCGGATCTCGTCCAGGTACATGCCGAGGATGGCGCGGTGCTTCTCCGCCGTCTCGCGCGACGCGCGGCCCTCGGTGAGCGTATCGGCGCCGGCCGCGAGGAGACCCTCGAGGGCAGCCTCCACGTCCTGGAGCCCTTCCTCCGGCTCCTCGGCCTCACTCGTCTTCATTGTCCTCTTCCACCGGACCCGGCATCTCGCCGTCGCGCGCCATGACCAGGTCGCGGCGCGGCAGGAAAAAGAGCGGGTTGTAGACCATGCCCGCGTGGCGGATCTCGAAGTGGAGGTGATGCGCGGTGGCGCGACCGCTCCGGCCGACCGAGGCGATGACGGTGCCGGCCTCGATGACGTCGCCGACATTGACCAGATTCTCAAGATTGTGGGCGTAAATCGTCATGAAATCGCTCGAATGCTCGAGCATTACCACGCGACCGTAGGCCCGTGCCCACCCGCTGAAGCATACCGTGCCGGGAGCGGCGGCATGGACCGGCGTCCCTTCCTCCGCGCGGATGTCGATCCCCGCGTGCCAGCCACTGCGCCGCCGGCCCACGCTCGACACCACCGGTCCGATCACCGGCCACATGAAGTCGATGGCGCTCCCGTCGAGCTCGGGGACATCGAGGTACATCCGCGTGGGCACGCGGCGCGGGCCCACCAGGGCCACCAGGGAGCCGTCGGGCCTGGTCACCGCCTGCCCGGCGACGCTGCCACCCGCGCGGCTCCCCTCACAGCCGGGCACGGTCAGCCGCTGGCCCACGCGCAGCGTCTCGGGCCGCGCGAGGTGATTGGTGTCGATGACGCGCTGGCGCGCCACGCGGTAGAGCACCGCGATGCGGCTCACCGACTCACCGTTACGCACGACGTGGACGCAAGGCTCGCCCGGTGCCCCGGAGGGCGCGCCGGCGCGGCGTGGGAGGGCCTTGACCTTGGCGCCCGGCTCTTTCTCGGGGGGCTTCGCCGGTGCCTCCGCGCCGGCGGCGCCCGGCGGCGCGACGAGGACGAGACCCGGCACCAGGAGACCCACGCCGATCGCGCGCCGGGCGCGCCGGCGTCCGGGGCTCACGGATCGAACTCCGCGTAGCGGATCCCGAAGGAGCGGAACCGCCCGGTGACCGGCCGCCACATCACCGCCACCGTCTGGACGTGCGAGAGCGGCGGGCCCTTCTCGAGGTCGCGCGCCAGCTCCTCGATGTGGCCCCGACTACCCTCGACGCGCACGCGGACGCGCCCGTCCTTGAGGTTCATGACGAAGCCGGCCAGGCCGAGCTGGCTCGCCTTGCGCTCGACGAAGTTGCGGTAGCCGACGCCCTGCACGAGGCCATCGACGAAGATCTCGGCCGCGGTGCGGGGCTCGCTGCTCATCGCGCGATCAACCGGAATGGTGGCACTGGGCATGGTGGCGGCGGGAGCTCCGCCGCGCGGAGACCCGGGAGGTCTCGTGAGCGGGAGAAATGGTCGGGGCGACTGGATTTGAACCAGCGACCTCCTGCTCCCGAAGCAGGCGCGCTACCAAGCTGCGCTACGCCCCGTCCTCGCATGGCCCGCCCGACGTCGGCGTCATTCCTGCCACGCGTATTTCCCGATGAGCGGCACGAACACGCACCCCGAGTCGTCGGTGACGCGCATCTCGCCCCGCACCTTCTCGATGAGCTGCAGCCGCTGTGTGTCCGGTCCCCCCACGGGCATGACCATCAGTCCGCCCTCGGCGAGCTGCTCGAACAGCGGCGGCGGCACCGCGGGGCCGCCCGCCGCCACGAGGATCCGGTCGAACGGCGCCTCGTCCGGCCATCCGAACGTCCCGTTGGCAGTGCGCCCCCACACGTTCGAGTATCCCAGCTCCTCCAGCGTCTGGCGCGCCCGTGCGGCCAGGCGCGGCAGTCGCTCCACCGTGCACACCCGCGCCGCGCACTGGCCGAGCACCGCCGCCTGATAGCCCGAGCCGGTGCCGACCTCTAGCATCTTCTCTCGGCCGCTCAGCCGCAGCAACTCCGTCATCCGGCCGACCATGAAGGGCTGTGAGATCGTCTGCCCCTCACCGATGGGCAGCGGATAATCCCCATAGGCTCGGTCGCGGAGCGCTTCCTCCACGAAGCGGTGCCGCGGCACCTTTCGCATCGCCGCCAGCACGCGCGCGTCCGTCACGCCGCGACCGGCCACCTCCTCTACCATCCGGTCGCGCGCGGCCGCCGTGCGGTCGTGCGCGGCCGGCACCGCTCCCCGCCCGATCACCGGCTCCGCCTCCGGAACTGCGCGTTGAGGCTCGACTCCCAGCTCCCCATCGCGCGCAGGGCGCCATGATGCGTGAGGTCCAGATGCAATGGCGTCACCGAGGCCCAGCCCGCGTGCACCGCCGCGATGTCCGTTCCCTCATCCTCCGCCCACACCGGCGGGCCCGCCCCGATCCAGTAGTATGGCCGTCCGCGCGGGTCCACCTCGCGGATCGCCTTCGCGCTGTACATGCGCTGGCCCAGCCGCGTCATCCGGATACCCTGCGGCCGCGTCGGCGGCACGTTCACGTTGAGAAGTGTCTGCGCCGGCAGGCCCTCCACCAGGAGCCGGGTGGCCACCGCCCGCGCCACCTCCCCCGCCGCCTCGAAGCCCACGCCCGCATCGGGCTCGGCCTGCGACACCGCCATGGAGCGCACCCCCAGGAGCGTGCCCTCCATCGCCGCCGACACCGTCCCGGAGTACGTGACGTCGTCGCCCAGGTTCGCGCCGTGGTTGATGCCCGATACCACCAGCACCGGCGTCTCCGGCAAGAGCCCGAGCACACCCAGGTTCACGCAGTCCGACGGCGTCCCGTTCACCGCGAAGCGCCGCTCACCGAGCGTCTCCACGCGGAGAGGCCGGTGCAGGGTGAGCGCGTGCCCTACCGCGCTCTGCTCGCGGTCGGGCGCGATCACGTATACCTCTCCGAGGGGCTCCAGCGCCGCCGCCAGCGCGGCCAGCCCCGCCGCGTGCACCCCGTCGTCGTTGGTGATGAGGATCACGCCCGCCATCGCGGCCCCTCAAACACAAAAGGGCAGATCCGAGAATCTGCCCTCGGGTTCCCGTGAAAATGGTCGGGGCGACTGGATTTGAACCAGCGACCCCTTGACCCCCAGTCAAGTGCGCTACCGGGCTGCGCCACGCCCCGACCCACGGTGCATTGTACGGATTGGCGACGGAAAACTCAAGGCGGACGCTCACTTTCGCTCGGGGCTCAGGCGATCGCGCAGCGCACGGAGGCGCTCCCGGGTGCGTCGAAGGGTCTCCTCGAGGGTCATGCCCTTGAGGCCGAGATCCATCTGGAGTGTGCCACGCGCCTCGGCGAGGAGCCGCTTGCGCGCGCCCTCCAGGGTGAGGCGCTCGGTGTAGAGCAGGTACTTGATCCGGAGCACGAGCTCGAGGTCCCGCTTGCGGTACAGCCGCTGCCCCGCCGGGTTCTTCTTCGGCCGCAGGAGCTTGAACTCCGACTCCCAGTACCGGAGCACGTAGGCCGGAACCTCCGTGAGGGACTCCACCTCGCCAATCCGGTAATAGAGCTTGTCTGGGATCGTCTGGGTCACGCGTCCCCCGGGGGCTAGTGGTTGAGCCGCAGCTTGAGCCCCTTGCTCGGCTTGAACGTGAGCACCTTGCGCGCGGTGATCTCGATGCTGTCGCCCGTCTGCGGGTTGCGCCCGCGACGAGACGCCTTCCGGCGGATCCGGAAGTGCCCGAAGCCGACGATCTTGACGTCCTCGCCCCGCTCGAAGCAGTTGAAGATGATGTCGAACAGCGTCTCGACCACTGACGCCGACTGGCGCTTGGACAGGCCATGCGCCGCCACCGCGTTGATCAGGTCGTTCTTGGTCAGCGCCGTCACCTCCCCTCGACCGTCACCGATTCTTTCAGCCATTGCACGTAGGCGGGCGCCCCCGCGTCCACCGGCAACGCCAGCACCTCGGGAATCGCATAGGAGTGCAGCTCGTGCACCCGACGCTCGAGCGCCGGATACCGCGCGCCGTCGGTCTTGATCACGAGCAGGCACTCCGCCGCCTCCTCGCGCCGGCCCTCCCAGCGATAGATCGACGTGAGGCCGGGCAGGACGTTCACGCAGGCGGCGAGGCGCTCGTCGACCAGGGCGCGGCCCAGGGTGAGGGCCTCTTCCCGCGAGGGCGCGGTCACGAGCACTACATGCGGGCCGGTCACTTCGCCGCGCCCTGGGTGACGAAGCCGCCGACGCCCTTGGCGGCGAGCTGCTTCTTACCGGCCTGCGCCTCGGCGGGCGTGGCGTAGCCGCCCCCGCGGACCAGGTGGACGGTGCCCCCGCCGCTCGTGGGCGCGGATGACGCGCGGCGGATGCGTACCTCCAGACCTTCCGAGGCGAGCCGTCGCGATAGCGTCACCGCGTCCTTGAGATCCAGGGCCGGCCGCACCACCACGCCGCCCGTCACCGCTTGCGCGCTACCGCTCCCCTTCAGCGCCGCCGTCACCACGTCCACGCTCGAGCTGGTCACGAAAACCTCGTGACGGCTCACCACGGGCGCGGCGCCGCCGCGGCTGACCTGGGCCACCTGTACCGAGAAGCGGTCGGCACGGAGGTCCTGGGCAAGCCGCTCGGCATTGCCCGCGTTCTCGAAGAGCCCCACCTGCACCCAGTAGCTGCCAGCGCCGTTCAGAGGCTTGGTCGGCGCGGCGGGCGCGGGGGCCGCCGCCCGCGCGGTGACCGATGGCGCCTTCGCCGGCGGCTTGGACGCGGGCACCTCCTTCGCAACGGACCCAGGCGCAGCAGCGGTCGCGGCCTGCGCGGGGAGCTCGGTCCTGGCTGCGGGCGCGGCCGCCTTTGGCGGTGTCTTCGCCGCGGGCATCTCCTTCTCGGCGGGGGCGTCTTTCGTCGGGCCCGCGTCTTTCGCCGCTGGCGACTCCTTCGCGGTGGGTGCCGGCGCGGGGGCGACGACGGGCGCCGGCGCTGCGGGAGCGGTCTCGCTCTGCGTGGGCGGTGCGGGCGCGGGGCGCGTCACCTGCGTCCCCGTCATGGCCGAGCGTTCGGGCGAGCCGGTCTCGAGCCATTGAAGAACATACGGGACCGCGATCACGATGACGACCGCGAGCGCACCGAGCACGAGGAGCGCGCGGAACCAGCCCGCGGTCAGAAGACGCCGCGATGTCGACCGAGTCTCCCGGTCATCCGCGAGATAGTCGTCGTCTTCGGGGGTCATGGCGCAAGCATCCTCAACGAGAATTTTGTCAACTGCTGCGCCATCTTAGCATAGCGAGTTTTCCCGCCAAGCGATTAAACCGCTGCCTTGCCCGGCCCTGGTCAGCGCCGGCTGCCCCCCAGCGAGCGCCGGGGCCCCTGCTTGGCGCCGCTCTTGCCGCTTTTCCGGAACAGCAGCCGGATGGGCGAGCCCGAGAAGGGATGTACGTGCCGCAGGGAATTGACGAGATAGCGCTCGTAGGAAAAGTGGATGTCGTCAGGCAGGTTCACCCGCAGCGCGAAGGTGGGCGGCGAGACCGCGACCTGCAGCGCGCCCTGGATGCGCAGTGGCATACCGCGCGCGGAGGCGGGACGGCGCTCGAGCGCCTCGCGGAACAGCGCGAGCAGATCGCCGGGTGCGATGCGACGCTGGGCCTCCGCCGCTACGCGCTTCACGGTGTCGAAGAGCTCGGGGAGGCCGGCGGAGCGCAGCGCGGAGATGAAGCAGATGGGCGCGTAGTCGAGGAAGGGCAGCCGGTCCTGGATCTGGCCGGTCACCTCGCCGCGGCTCACCATGCCCGGCGGCACCAGGTCCCACTTGTTCACCGCGATCACCAGCGCGCGGCCGGCGTCGTGCGCGTAGCCCGCGATGTGCGCGTCCTGCGCGGTGACGCCCTCCGAGGCATCCAGCACGAGCACCGCCACCTGACAGCGCTCCAGACTCTTGAGCGCCATCACCACCGAGAGCTTCTCGAGGGCTTCCGACACCTTGCCCTTGCGACGGATGCCCGCGGTGTCGATGAGGACATAGGGGTGGCCGTGGAACGTCAGCGGCGTGTGACCAGGGAGGACTTGCCGACATTGGGTCGTCCCACGATGGCCACCCGCACACCGTCGATACCGGGCTCCGCCACTGGCTCCGGCGCGGCGTCCCGCACCGCCTCGAGCATCTCGGCCACTCCGCGCCCATGCTCGGCGGATACCGGCATCACGGTCTTGAAGCCCAGCCGATACACGTCGCCCAGCGCTGCCTCCTGGGCAGCGCCGTCCACCTTGTTGGCCGCCACCACCACCGGGCGCCCGCTCCGGCGCAGGATGCCGGCGATCTCGGTGTCCACCGGCGTCAGGCCCTCACGTCCATCCACCGTGAAGACGATGAGATCGGCCTCGTCGATGGCGAGCATGATCTGCTCGCGCATGGCGGACAGCAGGTCGTCGGTGGCCTTCGGCTCGAAGCCGCCGGTGTCCACCACCGTGGCCTGCCAGCGCTCGAAGGTGACGGTGCCGTAGAGCCGGTCCCGCGTCACCCCGGGGACGTCACGGACGAGCGACTGCCGGCGGCCGACCAGGCGATTGAAGAGGGTGGACTTGCCCACGTTGGGCCGGCCCACGATGGCGATGATGGGGCGGATCATGCCGCCGCGCCGCCGACGAGAGCCGCGAGCAGGGCGCGGGCGGTGGGTTCCACCGGTGTGACGGGCACGCCCAGCGCGGCGGTGAGATCGGCCGGGGTCAGGTCGTCGAGGAAGACCCCCGCGCCGTCACGGAGCGCCACCGCGGGCACGAGCACCTCGGCGCCGAGGGTGGTGCCGGCCAGCGCGGTCTGAATGTCGGTGCCGGTGAGAAGGCCCGCTACGCCGATGCTGCCGCCGAACCACTGGTTGGCGACCGGGATTACCCGGGCATGCAGCCCGCCCACCTCGAGGGCCTCGAGGAGGCGTCGCAGGCGCGGCGCGTACATCTCGCCCGTGACCACGGTGACCGCGCGGGGCCGCGCCACGCGGGCGGGCGCGCGGCGGCGGGCGCGGGCCCAGCCGTCCTCGAAGCGGCGTACCAGGCCGATCCCGTCCTCCGCCACCGGGAAGCCCTCGTACGCGGCGCTGGACGGCAGCGGCAGACCGGCCTGGAGATAGAGCTCGTCCCCGCCCCAGACGAAGCGGCTGCCCAGCCGCGCGCGCAGCTCGGCCTGCCAGCCGGCGAGGGTGCGCACGAGGTCGCGGGCCTCGTCCGCGGTGAGGGTGCGGAGGCGCGGGAGGCGCTCGCGATGCGCGGTGAGGCCCACCGGCACCACCGCCGTCGTCGCGACCGCCGGGTGGAGCGCGGCGAGCTCGCGTATGGACCGCTCCAGCGCGGGGCCGTCGTTCCAGCCCGGGCAGAGCACGATCTGGGCGTGCATGCGGATCCCGCCGCGCGCCAGCCGCGCCATGAGCGGCATGAGGTCGCGCTTCACCCGCGGCTCGCCCAGCAGCCGGTGGCGGAGCTCGGGATCGGTGGCGTGCACCGAGATGTAGAGCGGCGACAGCCGCTGCGTCTCGATCCGGGTGAGCTCCGCCTCCTCGAGATCGGTGAGGGTGATGTAGTTGCCGTGGAGGAAGGAGAGCCGGAAGTCGTCGTCCTTGACGTAGAGGCTCTTCCGCATCCCGCGCGGCAGCTGGTGGATGAAGCAGAACACGCACTTGTTGGCGCAGGTGGAGATCTCGCCCGGGGTCGGACCGAGGAGCTCGAGTCCGAGATCGGGGCCGCGCCGCACCAAGGCGAGGCCGGTGGTCTCGCCGTCCCGCTCCACCGCGCAGGACAGGCGCGCGTCGCCCGCGTTGAAGTGGAAGTCGATGACGTCGCGCACGCGCTCGCCGTTGATGGCCACGATCCGGTCGCCCGGGCGCAGGCCCGCGCGCCCCGCCGCGCCCTCGCGCGCCACCGCGCCCACCACCACGCCGTCCTCGTCCCCGCGCCGTCGCGGCGCCATGTCAGCTCCGGCCCGCCACGCTGGCGGGCGGGTTGAGCTGCTTGAGCCCCTGCACGATGTACTGGAGCCCGGAAACGACGGTGAACGCGGCCGCGAGCCAGGCGAAGAGCCGGGGGATCAGCGGGCCGGTCATGAAATAGTAGAAGAGCATGGCCGACACCACCGTGCCCATCTGGAGCACGGTGGACATCTTCCCGATCCAGGTGGGCGCGGGGTGCACGGTGCCGCCCGCCACGTGGATGACGAGCACGCCCACCGACAGGATCAGGTCCCGGCTCACCACCACCGCGGTGATCCAGAACGGGATGACCTTGAGGTAGGTGAGGGTCACGAAGGCCGACGTGAGCAGCAGCTTGTCGGCCACGGGATCGAGGAACGCGCCCAGCCGCGACTGGCTGCTGCGGCGCCGCGCGATGTACCCGTCGAGCATGTCGGTGAAGCTCGCCAGGCAGAACACCACGAAGGCCTCCCCCACCCGGCGATACACGAGCAGGGTGACGAAGACGGGGATCAGGAGGATCCGGAGCGTGGTGAGCCAGTTGGCGAGTCCCATGGGCCGGCGGCGCCTCAGGCTTCGTGCCGGTAGGGCGCCAGCTGGGTGGCGAGGCGCCGGGGCACCTCGACCTCGACGCGGATACCCTCGGGCAGATCCGCGCGCTCGATCACCCGCCCGCGGTCGTAGCAGAGGGCGAGCGCGGGCCCGTCGCGGTAGGGGATGAGAAGCCGCATCCGCTCCACGCGCGGGCGGAACGCTTGATCGATGCGCTCGAGCAGCGTGTCCATCCCCTGCGCGGTGCGCGCGGAGATGGCGACCCCGTTGAAGCGCGCCACGAGATGTCCCAGGGCGGCGTCCGCCTCCAGGCGGTCCACCTTGTTCAGCGCCACGATGATGGGCCGCTCGGCCAGGCCCAGCTCGTCGAGGAGGCTCTCCACCGCCGCCATCTGCTCGTCCGCCCCGGGATGGCTCGCGTCCACCACGTGCACGAGGAGGTCCGCCTCCGCCAGCTCCTCCAGCGTGGCCTTGAAGGCGGCCACCAGCTGATGCGGCAGCTTGCGGATGAAGCCCACGGTGTCGGTGAGGATGAAGAAGAGGCGGTCCGCGGCCACCCGGCTCGCGCCGGTGAGCTGATTGAGCAGCGTGGTCTTCCCGGCATTGGTGTAGCCGACGAGCGCGACCACGGGATAGCCGGTGGCCGAGCGCCGGTCACGCACGAGACGGCGGTGCACCCGCACGCGCTTGAGCTCCCCGCGGATCTTCTCGATGCGGTGGCGGATCATCCGCCGGTCGGACTCGAGCTGAGTCTCGCCCGGTCCCCGCGTCCCGATGCCGCCGCCCAGCCGCTCGAGATGCTTCCACTGGCGTACCAGGCGCGGCAGCAGATAGGAGAGCTGGGCGAGCTCGACCTGGAGCTTCCCCTCCATGGTGCGCGCCCGCTGGGCGAAGATGTCGAGGATGAGCGCGGTACGGTCGATGACCTTGAAGCCGAGGGTCCCGCCGAGGTTGCGCTCCTGGATGGGCGAGAGCGCGTCGTCGGAGATCATCAGGTTGGCGCCCTGCTGCTTCGACCAGTCACGCATCTCCTCGACCTTGCCCTTGCCGAAAAAGAGCCCAGCTCGTCCAGGGACTCATCCACCTCGAAACGCGGCTGCTTGGGCAATCGCAGCGCCGTCAGCACTGCCTTCTCCCGTGTGCTCACTCCGTCACTCCCTCCTCTCGTGCCAGGATCTCCACCGTCCGTGCCGCGCCGTCGAGTCCCCCCACCGCGTCGACGTCCAGCCAGCGCACCTCGGGATCGCGCGCGAACCAGGTCATCTGGCGCTTGGCATAGCGGGTGGTGTCCCGGATCATCAGCCGAGTCGCATCGGCCTCTGTCATGTCGCCCCGGAGTACCGCGCAGAACTGCCGGTAGCCAATGCCCCCCATGGCGGGGAGCGCTTCATCATACCCTGCGGCGAGGAGCTCCTGCACTTCGCTCATCATCCCACGGGCCACCATCGCCCGCACCCGATCCGCGATCCGCCAGCCCAGCGCCTCGCGCGCCTGGCGGAGGCCCACCATGAGCAGTCGAAAGGGGGGCACCGCCGAGTGCCAGTCGGCCGGCTCGGCCCCCCCCCCGATCCCGCTCGGCCAGGCGTTGATGGAGAGCTTCAGAGCCCTGGGTGGCGGCGAGCGCTTCGAGCTCGCCCCGCAGCGCGGGATCCGCGGGCGGCGCCGGATGCAGGCCCTTGAGGAGCGCCCGGACGTAGAGCCCGGTGCCGCCCACCACCACCGGTAGCCGGCCCCGCGCCCGGATGCCCGCAATGGCCTCCAGCGCGTCCCGCCGGAACCGTGCCGCGTGATAGCGCTCGGGCGGATCCACCACGTCGATCACGTGATGGGGCAGCGCCGCGCGCTCGCCCGCGGTGGGTTTGCCGGTGCCGATGTCCATGCCGCGATAGACCTGGCGGGAATCCGCGTTCACCGCCTCCAAGCGCAGGCGGGCGGCCAGGCGCACGGCCACGTCGGTCTTCCCCACCGCGGTGGGGCCGACGAGGACGAGGAGTGGAGGGTGCTCGTCTGCTGGGCGGCGACTCTGATTCTTCATATTGCTCGTCTCGCCTGCGGCTCACCTCGCCCGCCTCGCTCCGCTCGGCGAACGGCATTCCTCAATTTCGCTCGTCTCGCCTGCGGCTCACCTCGCCCGCCTCGCTCCGCTCGGCGAACGACATTCCTCAATTTCGCTCGTCTCGCCTGCGGCTCACCTCGCCCTACCACGTTCGGCGAAGCTCCTTGCGGATTTCGCGCAGGGACAGGCGCGAGACGATGGGACGCCCGTGCGGACAGAAGTACGGTGTGCGCGTGGCGGAGAGATCGCTCAGGAGCCGGCGCATCTCCTCGCGCTCGAGCGGCGCCGGCGCCTTGATGGCGGCGCGACAGGCGACGAAGGCCAGCGCGCGGTCGAGCTGCGGCGCCGCGCCTTCCTTGCCGGGGCTGGCCAGCTCCTCGAGCATCCGCGTGATGAGCCGCCGGGGCTCCCGCCGGGCGAGGAGCGCGGGCACCGCGCGGACGAGACAGGTGGCGCCGCTCCAGCCTTCCAGCACGAAGCCCAGCCGCTCGAGCGTGGGCGCCCACTCGACGAGCAGCTCTCGCTGGCCGGGCGGCAGCTCGAGCGTCTCCGGGAAGAGCAGATCCTGAGAGGCGAGCGGCGCCGCCGCCAGATCGGCCTCCAGCCGCTCGAAGAGCACGCGCTCGTGGGCCACGTGCTGGTCCACGAAAAATACCTCCTCGTCGGTGGCCGCCACCACGAAGGTGTCCTGGAGCTGGCCCACCACGGCGCCGAAGAGGTCGCGACCGAAGGGCGCGGCCGCCTCGTGAAAGAGGCCGGGCTGTCGGCCCGCATCCTGGCCGGGCTCTCCAACCACCGTGACCGCCGTGCTCCCGGTCACGAAGGTTGCCGCGGGATCCGGGACGCCGGCCGGCCCCACGCCGCCCTGGTGCTGGACCACGTCGGCAGCGCGAAGCGCCGCGTGCGCCGCCACATAGAGCGCCTCCTGGACCAGCCGGGGCGAGCGGAAGCGTACCCAGGCCTTGGTGGGGTGGACATTGACGTCCAGCTCTTGCGGCGGCAGGTCGATCCAGATCACCGACACGGGGTGCTGATCCCGGGCGAGGAGGGGCCGATAGGCGTCGAGCAAGGTTTGCGTGAGGAGGGTGTCGCGCACTGGCCGCCCGTTCACCACCCACGTCATCTCCTCGCGACTGGCGCGCGCGGCCTGCGGCGGCGCGATGAGACCCACCAGGGCCAAGCGGTCGGCGGCGTGGCGGAGCTCGAGCATCTTGCTCGCGACCTCCCAGCCGTAGATGGCGCCCACGCGGTCGCGCAGGCTCTTGGCCCGGGGCGCGGTGAGCGCGGGACGTCCGTCGTGCGTCACCGCCAGGTGTAGATCGGGATGGGCCAGGGCGATGCTCTGAAGCAGGCGCAGCGCCAGCGCCAGCTCGGTGCGCGCCGCCTTGAGGAACTTGAGCCGCGCCGGCGTGTTGAAGAAGAGGTCGCCCACCTCCACCGTGGTGCCGATGGGCGCGGCGACTGCCAGGGGCGCCTCCGCCGCCCCGCCCTCGCCGCGCAGCAGCGCCCCCTCGAGGGCGCCCTTGGCGCAGGAGAGCAGGGAGAAGCGGCTCACCGCGCAGATCGCGGGCAGGGCCTCGCCGCGGAAGCCGAGGGTCTGGATGGCGTCGAGGTCCGCGTCGGTGGCGATCTTGGACGTCGCGTGCCGCGTGAGGGCCCAGCCCAGCTCCTCCGCGGTCATCCCCACGCCGTTGTCGCGCACGCGGACGAGCTGGCGGCCGGCATCGCGGAGATCCACCGTGATCTGGGTGGCCTCCGCGTCCAGCGCGTTCTCCACCAGCTCCTTGACCACGGAGGCTGGGCGCTCCACCACCTCGCCCGCGGCGATCTTGTTCACCAGGTGCTCGGGCAACAGCTTGATCCGGCTCACTGGGGGCGCTCCCGGATCATGCGCTGCCACTCGGCCAGGAGGTTGAGCGCCGCGAGCGGGGTCATGGTCCCGATGTCGAGCGCGGCGAGATCCTTGAGAATGGGATCGCCGCCCGGCGGAAAGAGGCCGAGCTGCACGGCCTCGCGCCCGGTCGTTTCGGGGGACGACGGCGCACTGGCCGCAGCCAGCGCGGCCCGCTCGCTCTCCAGCTCGCCCAGGATGGCCTTCGCCCGGGCCACCACCGCGGCGGGCAGCCCGGCCAGCCGCGCGACCTGGATGCCATACGAGCGGTCGGTGCCGCCGGGCCGCACCGTGTGGAGGAAGATGATCTCCTCGTTCCACTCCCGGACCGCCACGTGGAAGTTCCGGATCCGGGGCAGCCGGTCCGCCAGCGCGGTGAGCTCGTGATAGTGGGTGGCGAAGAGCACCTTCGCCCCGTGCGCGCTCTCGTGCAGCGCCTCCGTCACCGCCCAGGCAATGGCCAGCCCGTCGAGGGTGGAGGTCCCCCGCCCCACTTCATCCAGCAGCACCAGGCTGTGGGCGGTGGCGTTGTGGAGGATGCTCGCGGTCTCGACCATCTCCACGAGAAAGGTGCTCTGGCCGCGGGTGACATTGTCCTGGGCGCCCACGCGCGTGAGGATGCGGTCCACCAACCCGATGCGCGCGGAGGCGGCGGGGACGAAGCTCCCCATCTGGGCCAGGATCACCAGGAGCGCGGTCTGGCGCATGAACACGCTCTTCCCGCTCATGTTCGGCCCGGTGAGGATGACGATCTGGGTGCCGTCGGGGTCGAGGCCGACGTCATTGGGCGTGAACGCGCGCGCCCCCGTCGCCTCGATGACGGGATGACGGCCCCCGGCGATCTCGAGCACCCGGCTCTCGTCCACCACGGGGCGCACCCAGCCGCGGAGATGCGCCACGTCACCAAGCGCGGCGAGGGCGTCCAGGACCGCCACCGCGCGCGCGGTGCGCAGGAGCGTCTCCGCCTGCGCCGCCACGCGGGCGCGGACGTCGACGAAGAGCTCGAACTCGAGCGCCGCCATGCGCTCCTCCGCGCCCAGCGCGCGGCTCTCGTACTCCTTGAGCTCGGTGGTGACGTAGCGTTCCGCGCCCACGAGGGTCTGGCGCCGCACGTAGTCGGCGGGAATCTTGGCCGCGTGGGTGTTGCTCACCTCGATGGAGTAGCCGAAGACGCGATTGAAGCGCACGCGCAGCGAAGGGATGCCGGTGCGCGCGCGCTCGCGGCCCTCCAGCGAGGCGATCCACGTCTTCGCGTCCCGGGCGGCGCGGCGCAGCTCGGCGAGGTCGGCGCTCCAGGACTCCCGGATGAGCCTCCCCTCCCGGAGCTCCCGCGGTGGCTCGTCCTCGAGCGCCTCCTCCAGGAGGCGCCCCAGGTCGGGCAGCGCCGCCACCTCTCCGGCGAGCTCGGCGCAGAGCGGCGCGCCCAGCCGGCCGAGCGTCTCGCGCAGGGCGGGCAGCACCCGTAGTGATGCGCGGAGCCCGACGAGGTCGCGGGCATGCGCGACACCCAGCGCGGCGCGACTGGCCAGGCGCTCGATGTCGCCGATTCCCTCCAGCTGGGCGCGCAGGGCGGCGCGAGCCTCCGGCGCGTCGACGAGCGCGCCCACCGCCTCCTGGCGCCGCGTGATGGCGGTCACATCGCGCAGGGGCCGCAGCAGCCACTGGCGCAGGGCGCGCGCGCCCATGGGCGTGCGCGTGCCGTCGAGGAGCCCGAACAGGGAGCCCGCTACCGCGCGCTCCTGGGCGGTCTCGAAGAGCTCCAGCGTGGTCACCGCGGTCTGGTCCAGCCCCAGCGCGTCGCCCGCGCTGAAGCGGAGCAGACGCGTGAGATGGCCGAGCCGGTCGCCCTGGGTCTCGCGCAGATACGCCAGGGCCGCGCCCGCGGCCTGCAGGCCGGCCCCCAGCCCGCCCACACCGAATCCATCCAGACTCTCGCCGGAGAAGTGGGCGCGCAGGCGCTCCCGCGCCGGCTCGCGCCGGAACCAGGCGGGATCGCCGAGGGTGAGGGGGACACCGCGCGCGGCCAGCGCGCGGCGTAGCGTCTCGTCCCCCTCGCTGCTGACGAGGATCTCCGCGGGCCGACGCAGCAGTGCGGCCTCCAGGAGGGCGTCCCCCCCGCTCGTATCCTCCCCGGCCCAGAACTCGCCGGTCGACACCTCCGCGAGGGCGATACCCAGCGTGCCGCCGGCGCGCCCCCCCTCTCGCCCGCCTTCCCGATGAACGGCGAGGAGATAGTTGCTGGCGGCGCCGTCGAGCATCTGCGTGTCGGTGAGCGTGCCGGGGGTGATGACGCGCACCACCTCACGCCGCACGAGCTTCTTGCCGGGGCCGGGCGCCTCCATCTGCTCGCACACGGCCACCTTCTGGCCCTGGCGGATCAGCCGAGCGATATACGTGTCGGCCGCGTGATGCGGGATGCCGGCCATGGGCGTCGCCTGCCGCGCGGTCAGCGTGATCTGCAGCAGTCGCGCTCCCACGTGCGCATCCTCGGCGAACATCTCGTAGAAGTCGCCCAGCCGGAACAGCAGGAGATAGTCCGGGTAGCGACGCTTCAGCTCCCGGTACTGCTGCATCATGGGCGTGAGCTCGGTGCTGCGAGCGTCCGTCACGCGCGAAAGAGAGCCGCCAGGCGGTCGTAGGTGGTTTCGAGCGGCTCGGGCAGGACCTTGGTGTCGGCGATGACGGGCATGAAGTTCGTGTCGCCGTTCCAGCGCGGGACCACGTGGGCGTGCAGGTGACCGACCACGCCCGCCCCCGCCACCCGTCCGAGATTCATCCCGATGTTGAAGCCGTCGGGCTTGTAGCCGGCAGTGAGCGCGCGAACACTCTCCTGGACGAGGGCCATCGTCTCCGCGAGCTCATCGGGGGTGGCGTCTTCGACCTTGGCCACATGCCGGATGGGCATGGCCATGAGATGGCCGGTGGCATAGGGGAAGGCGTTGAGGATGAGGAAGGCCTGCCGGCCGCGCCGGAGAATCAGGGCCCGCCGATCGTCACCGGCGGCGAGAGCGGAGCAGAAAACACACGGGGCATCGGGCGCCCCGGCGGAAGCCACGTAACTCATCCGCCATGGTGCCCACAGACGATCCACTCGGCAGGACTAGGTGTTGACGAGCTCGCGGAGCCGCTTGCCGACCTTGAAGAAGGGCACGCGCTTCTCGGGCACGCTCACCGCGTCACCGGTCTTTGGATTGCGTCCCTTGCGGGAATTCCGGTGTCGGATCCTGAAGCTGCCGAACCCCCGCAACTCCACCTTGTCCCCCTTGGCGAGCGCATCGGTGATGTTGTCGAAGACGGTATTGACGATGGTCTCCGTCTCCTTCTTGGTGAGGCTCGACACCCTCGAGACTTCGTCGATCAGATCCGCTTTGGTCATGACCTGACTCCCCCCCGTCTCGGCGACCGTCTGACCAGCCCGACTGGACCCACGCTCAGGATGGCTAGGATTCCTGGGTCACGCTAGCATGCTGGCCGAAAGATTGTCAAGAAGGTTGAGGGGTTAGGGGTCACCCCTCCCGGACCCCTCCCGACTAGTACATCAGGTAGAGCGGCGTCCGGAGGGCGGGCAGCGCCGGCAGGAGCGCCGCGGGGGCGCCCAGACCGAGCTCGCCGCGCAGGAGCTCGGAGAACGAGAACCGTCGCCGCGGGTAGATGACCTTGGGCTTGCCCGGGATGCCGGCGAGCTTGGCGGCGGCCTCCACCGCCTCCTCGAAGCCGCCCAGCTCGTCCACCATCTTGAGCGCGTGCGCCTGCCGGCCGGAGTAGATGCGCCCGTCGGCGAAGGCGCGCACGGCGCCCTCGTCCAGCCCGCGGCCCTTGGCCACCGCGGCCACGAACTGTCCGTAGACGTCGTCGAGCAAGGCCTGCAGGATGCGGCGCTCCTCGGGCGTCATGACGCGGGAGAAATTGCCCACGTCCTTGTAGGCCCCCGCTTTGATCACCACGTACTCGACGCCCACCTTCTTGAGCAGGCCCTCGACATTGGCCATCTGCATGATGACGCCGATGGAGCCGGTGAGGGTGCCGGGATTGGCGAAGATCCGGTCGGCGGCCGTCCCGACATAGTACCCGCCCGACGCCGCCACCGCGCCGAAGGAGGCGACCACCGGCTTGCCCGCCTTCCGCACCCGCTCGATGCCCCCCACGATCTCCTGGGTGGGCGCCACGACCCCGCCCGGGCTATTGACCCGGACCACGACCGCCTTCACCGCGGGGTTCTCGGCATGCTCCCGCAGCTCGCGCACGGCCTGATCGCCGTCGAGGATGATGCCCTCGATCTCCACCACCGCGATCCGTGCGCCGCCCGGCAGCGACCCGTCCTCGAGCACCGCCATGAGGATCCAGACGGTGACGAGAAAGGCCACGAGAAGGCCCGCCGCCAGGCCGAGGCCCAGCAGCAGGCTGCGCGCGCGCGATGCCACTCGCTGGCTCCTACTCCTCGTCGTCGAAATCGTCGTCCTGGCGCCGCTTCCGTCCCTTGGCGCCCCGGCCGCGCCCACCGTCGGCCTGCGCCGGCTCGTCGAGCATCACCGCCGCGGCGAGCTCCTTGAGCGAGAGCCCGATGCGCCGCTCATTGGGATCCACGCGGATCACCAGCAGCGTGAGCTCGTCGCCCACGTTGACCAGGTCGGCCGGCGTGGCGATGGGCCGGTTGGCCATCTGCGAGATGTGGAGCAGGCCGTCCACCCCGGGCTCCAGCTCCACGAAGGCGCCGAAGTCGGTGAGGCGGACCACCTTGCCGGTGACGCGCGAGCCCATCGGATAGCGCTGGGTGACGGACTCCCACGGATCGGGCTGAATCTGCTTGAGCCCCAGCGAGATCCGCTTGTTGTCGCGGTCCACGTTGAGGATCTGGGTCTCCACCGGCTGCCCCTTCTTGAGCAGCTCCGAGGGATGCCCGATATTGCGGGTCCAGGACATGTCCGAGATATGGAGCAGACCGTCCACGCCCGGCTCCAGCTCCACGAAGGCGCCGAAGTCGGTGAGGTTGCGCACCTTGCCCTGCACGCGCATCCCCGCCTTGTAGCGGTCGTCGATGGTCTCCCATGGATCGGCCTCCACCTGCTTCATGCCCAGCGAGATCCGCTTGGTGGCCTTGTTGACCTCCAGCACCTGCACCTCGACCATGTCGCCCACGTTGACGATCTTCGAGGGGTGGCGCACCCGCCGCGTCCACGACATCTCGGACACGTGGACGAGCCCCTCCACCCCGGGCTCGAGCTCCACGAAGGCCCCGTAGTTGGTGAGGCTCACCACCCGGCCCTGCACGCGGGCGCCCGAGGGGTACCGCTGATCCACCACCGCCCAGGGGTCCGAGGACTTCTGCTTGTAGCCCAGGGAGACGCGCCCGGTTTCCCGGTCGAAGTGGAGCACCACCACCTCCACCTGGTCGCCGACCTGGAAGATCTCGGAGGGATGCCCGATGCGGCCCCAGGACATGTCGGTGACGTGCAGCAGCCCGTCGATGCCGCCCAGGTCGATGAAGGCGCCGTAGTCGGTGATGTTTTTCACCGTCCCGGTGAGGACCATGCCCTCGCCCAGCACGGCGAGCGTCTGCTTCTTCTTCTCCTCGCGCTCGGTCTCGAGTACCGCCCGCCGCGAGAGCACCACGTTGCCGCGGCGGCGATTGAGCTTGATCACCTTGGCGCGGATGGTCTGGCCCATCATGGAGCCCAGGTTCTTGACCGGGCGGAGGTCGACCTGGGAGCCGGGGAGGAAGGCCCGCACCCCCACGTCCACCGCCAGGCCGCCCTTGACCACCTCCACCACGCGGCCCTCCACCGGGCTGCCCGCGTCGAAGGCCTTGGAGATCTGGTCCCAGACCTTGATCTTGTCGGCCTTGTCCTTGGACAGGACGATGAGGCCTTCCGAGTCCTCCTTCGCCTCCAGGAAGACCTCGATCTCATCGCCCACCTTGGGCGCGCCGGTATGCCGGAACTCGTCGATGGGGATGGCCCCCTCGCTCTTGTAGCCGATGTCGACGATCACGTCGCCGGTGCGGACCTCGACCACGGTGCCGCGCACGACCTCGCCTTCCTCGATGTCTCCCACGCTGCGTGAGAGCCAGTACTCCATCGTCTCCTCGGGGGGCGATTCGTCCTCCTGCTGCCCGCCCGCGAAGCCCTTCGCCTGCCGCTCGTCACTCGCCATAAGTCCTTACTGCCTCCTTTATGCCTATCTATATATACCGTGCTTCGTGGGTCCTGTGTCGGTCGGCTCAGGCGGCCTGGGCCTGGAGCTGCGCGATGGCCCGCATCATCTCGTCCGCCGCCGCGCGGTACGTCTCCTTCCGCTCCGGCCCGCTCCCGGGCTTGAAGTGCAGCGGCGCCCCGAAGCGGACGCGCACCTTGCCCGGCCGCGGGAGCACGGCGCCGCGCGGCATGGCCCGGCCGCTCCCGGTGATGTACACGGGTACCACCGCCGCCCCGCTCAGCACCGCGAGCATGCCCGCTCCCGGCTTGGCCTCGCGCAGGACGCCCTCGGCGCCTCGGGTGCCCTCTGGGAACACGAGCAGCGCGCGGCCTTCCTCGAGCACCCGCAGCGCGTCCTTGAGGGCGCGCGCGTCGCTGCCCTCCCGTCGCACCGGGCGGGCATTCACGGCGCGGATGAGACGCCCGAGGAGGGGGACGTCGAAGAGCTCGGCCTTGGCGAGGAACGTCAGCTGGCGCGGCGTGACGACGCCGATCAAGGGCGGGTCCAGCACGCTGACATGGTTCGACACCAGGAGGAGGGGCCCCTTCCGGGGCATCTGCTCCGCGCCGCGCGCCTCCAGCCGCCACATGATCAGCGTGATCACCCTCAGGATCGGCTTCAGGATCTCGTAGAGCACCGGGCCCGCTCCACGGCCTCGAGCAGCCGCTCCACCACCACGTCTTCGCCGAGTCCCGTCGTGTCCACCACCACCGCGTCCGCCGGCCGGACGAGCGGCGCGATCGGCCGCCCCATGTCCTGCCGGTCGCGCCGCGCCACTTCCTCGCGCACCGCCGAGAGATCCAGCCGCACACCGCGCTCCGCCAGCTCCTCCTGGCGGCGCCGCGCGCGGGCGTCCAGGTCGGCGTCGAGGTAAAACTTCACCTCGGCGTCCGGGCAGACCACGCTGCCGGTGTCGCGCCCCTCCAGCACCACCCCGCCCCGGGCGGCCAGGGCCCGCTGCACGGGGGTGAGCTTGTCGCGCACCGGGCGCAGCATGGTGAGCAGCGAGGTGAGCTCGCCGATGGCAGGCGTGCGGATCTCGCCCGTGACGTCGCGCCCGTTCACCAGCACTCGGTCGTCGATCAATTCCACCGTGGTGCGCCCAAGCAGCGCGCGCAGCGCGGGGCCGTCCTCGGCGGGAATACCCGCCTCCTGCACCGCCCACGCGAGCGCGCGGTACATCGCGCCGGTGTCGAGGAGCCGGTAGCCCAGCCGCCGCGCGAGCTCGCGCGCCGCGGTGGACTTTCCCGCCCCTGCCGGTCCGTCGATGGTGATCACGGGCTCGCGTCGGCCTCCCGCCCTCATGATTCGGCTCGTGCCGCCTGGGTGCCCGCCAGATCGTTCACCGCGTTGAGGAATCCAGGGAAGGAGGTGGCGATGCACTCCGTATCCTCCACCACCGTCTCCCCGTCCGCAAGCAGGCCCGCCACCACCAGGGCCATGGCCATCCGGTGATCGCCCCCGCTCTGCACCACCGCGCCGTGAAGTCGCGCGCCGCCCTCGATTCGCAATCCATCCGGGCGCTCGGTGATGCGCGCGCCCAGGCGGCCCAGCTCGGTGGCGACGGCGCGGATGCGGTCGGACTCCTTGACGCGGAGCTCGGCCGCGTCGCGGACCTCGGTGGGCCCCTCGGCGAGGCACGCGGCCACCGCGAGGATGGGCACTTCGTCGATGAGGCGCGGAACGAGCGCGCCGCCGATCTCGGTGCCCCGCAGCGCCCCGCCGCGCATCACCAGATCGGCGGAGGGCTCGGCGGCGGCGGGGCTGCCCGTCACGGATTGGCCCCTCACGAATTGGATCTGCGCGCCCATGGCGTGGAGGACCTCGAGCACGCCGGTGCGCGTGGGATTGGTGCCCACCTGAGACACCGTGACCTCGGCCTCTGGCGCCACCGCCGCCGCGACCAGGAAGAAGGCGGCGGAGGAGATGTCGCCGGGGACGGCGACGGGCTGGCCGGCGAGCCGGGCGCCGGGCGTCAGCGTGATCCCCTCGGGGCCGACGGTCAGGCGCGCGCCGAATCCGCCCAGCATGCGCTCGGTGTGGTCGCGCGACGGCGTGGGCTCGCGCACCGTCACCGGGCCGTCCGCCCAGAGCCCGGCGAGGAGCAGGGCGGTCTTGACCTGGGCGGAGGCCACCGGCGAGGCATAGGTGAGCGCCTTGAGGGGCCGCGTGCCGCGCACCGCGAGGGGCAGCCGGCTGCCCTCGCGCCGCCCCACCACCGTGGCGCCCATGCGGCGAAGGGGCTCGGCCACGCGGTCCATGGGCCGGCTCCGCAGGGAGTCATCCCCGGTGAGCACGGTCCAGAAGGGCTGGCCGGCCAGCACCCCCACGAGCAGGCGCGCGCTGGTGCCGGAGTTGCCGCAGTCGATCACGTTGTCCGGCTCGGTGAGGCCGTCGACCCCGGTACCGTCCACCAGATAGTGCCCGGGCCCCTTCCGCGTCACCTCGGCCCCGAGCGCGCGAACCGCCTTCAGCGTGGCCAGGCAGTCCTCGCCCTCGAGGAAGCCGGTGATCTCGGTGCGGCCGCTGGCGAGCGCGCCCAACAGCGCGGCGCGGTGAGAGATCGACTTGTCCCCCGGCACCGCCACCCGACCCGTCAACCGGCGCGCCCGCCGTACCCGTATCCTCATCCCAGAGGCTCTCGAGCCTGCTTGATCCGCTCGAGCTCCGCCTCCACCGCGGCCGCGTCGCCAGCGGCGAGCACGCCCTCGAGGTGGTCCAGCGACTTGCGAAAGGCGGCCAGCGCCTCCGCGAGCGCCTCGCGATTGTCCAGGAAGATCTCGCGCCAGATCTCGGGGCTGGCGGCCGCGATGCGGGTCGTGTCGCGGAAGCCCCGCGCGGCCACGTCGAGGAAGGCGGGATCCATGCGGAGCACGGCGTCCACCAGGGCGTCCGCCACCAGATGCGGGAGGTGGCTCACCGCCGCCACCGCGCGGTCATGGGTGGCGGGATCGAGCACGGTGACGTGTCCGCCCAGCGCCTCCCAGAACGCGCGCACGCGCGCCACCGCGTCGGCGGGCGTGCGCGCGGTGGGCGTGAGAATCACGGTCGCGGCTTCGAATAGATCGGCGCGCGCCTCCGCGAAGCCCGCGCGCTCGGACCCCGCCATGGGATGGCCGCCCACGAAGGCGAGCGGCCGCCTGGCGGCGAGTCCCTCGGCGGTCGCCACGATGCGCCCCTTGGTGCTGCCCACGTCGGTGACGAGGGCGCGCGAGGGCAGGGCGGCCCACACCGCGGCGAGCTGGCGCTCGAGCGCCGCCACCGGGGTGGCGAGGAGGCAGAAGTCCGCCTCCGCCACGCCGGCGGCGAGATCCGTGGTGGCGTGGTCCACCACGCCCATGCGGAGCGCCGGCTCCAGGCTCGACGCGCGCCGGCCCACCGCCACGATCTCCTGCGCGAGCCCGCGCTCGCGGGCGGCCCGTGCGACGGAGCCGCCCAGGAGACCAAGACCGACGACGCAGAGCCGAGGGATCACGCGCGCTTGGCCTCCTGCAGGACTTTGCGCAGGGCTTTCATCAGGCGGCGGTTCTCCTCGGGGGTCCCGATGGTCACGCGGAGCGTGCTCTCCATCCCGAACGAGAGCATGGGGCGGACGATGACGCCCTCGCGGAGGAGGCGCTGATAGACGTCCAGCGCGTTCCGGCCCACGTCGACCAGGATGAAGTTGGCGCGCGAGGGCGGGAACTTCAGCCCCAGGGACGCGAACTCGTCGGAGAGGAAGGCGCGCCCGGCCTCGATCATGCGGCGGCACTCGACGATGTGGGCGTCGTCCTCGAGGGCGGCGAGGGCGGCGACCTGGCCCAGCGCGTTCACGTTGAAGGGGGCCCGGATGCGGTTGAGGAGCGAGACACAGTCGGGATCGCCCACCGCGTAGCCCACGCGCAGGCCGGCCAGGCTGGCCGCCTTCGAGAAGGTGCGCAGGACCACCACCTTGCGCCCCTCCCGCAGATAGGCGAGCGCGTCGGGAAAGTCGGGGCCCTGGGCGAACTCGTAGTAGGCCTCGTCGAACACCACGATGGCGTGATCGGGCACGCGCGCCATGAAGTCCTCGACCTCGGACGCGGTCACGATGGTGGCGGTGGGATGGGCGTGATGGCGCGCGCCATCGCCTCGAGGTCGAGCCGGTAGTGCTTGAGCGTCACCACCACCCGGATCCCCCCCACCGCCTGCACGATCATGGGGTAGACGACGAAGGACGGATGGGGGATGACCGCCTCGTCGCCGGGCCGCATGAAGGCCCGCGCGACGAGCTCGATCAGCTCGTTGGAGCCGGCGCCCAGGATGATGTGGTCGGCGGTGACGCCGTGGCGGCGGGCCAGAGCCTTGCGGAGGTAGAAGCCGGAGCCGTCCGGATAGCGGTTGAGCTGGTGCAGCGCGGCGGCCACCGCCTGCTGGACCTTCTCCGACGGGGGCAACGGGTTCTCGTTGGACGCGAGCTTGATGGCGTCGTGGATGCCCAGCTCGCGCTCGAGCTCCTCGATGGGCTTGCCCGGCTCGTAGGGAGCGATCCCGAGGATGTGTTCGTTGGCGAGCGATTCCCAAGGTACGAACATGCAGGGCTCCTTAGGCGGCCGGGTACGACCCGAGGATCTTGAGGAACTGGCAGCGCTCCCGCACCGCGGCGAGCGCGCCGTCCACCGACTCGGTGTCCCGGTGGCCCTCGAAATCGACGAAGTTGACGTATTCCCAGGGCCGTCGCTTGGTGGGACGCGATTCGATCTTGGTCAGGTTGAGCGCGCGCTCCGCGAACGGCTGGAGGATGCTGAAGAGCACGCCGGGCTCGTTCTTCATCGAGAAGAGAATGGAGGTCTTGTCGCGTCCGGTGACCGGCATGGGACGGCGGCCCAGCACGAGGAAGCGCGTCGAGTTGAAGGGGTTGTCCTCGATGCGCCGGCGGAGCGCGGGGACCTCGTACATCCGGCCCGCCATCTCGGAGGCGATGGCGGCCACGGTGGGATCGTCCTTGGCGCGCTCCGCCGCGGCGGCGGTGGAGGACGTCTCCTCGGTGGCCACGTCGGGCAGGTTCGCGGCCAGCCACTGGCGGCACTGGGCGAGCCCCTGCGGGTGCGAGCAAACCTTCTTGACCTCGCCGAGCTCCCCTGCCCGCGACAGCAGGTGATGCGTGATCTCCAGCGTCATCTCGCCGGTGATGAGGGCGTCGGAGTCGATGAGGCGGTCGAGGGTGATGTTGACAGGCCCTTCGGTGGAATTCTCCACCGGCACCACCCCGTACTCCGCGCGGCCGCGCTCGACCTCGTCGAACACCTCCGCGATGTTCCGCATGGGCCGGAAGGCGGCCGAGGAGCCGAACCGGGCGCGCGCCGCCTGGTGGGTATAGGTGGCGGGCGGCCCCAGGTACACCACGGGGAGCGGATTCTCGAGCGCGAGCGAGGCGGAGAGGATCTCCCGCCAGATCGCGCGCAGCGCGTCGGCGGGCAGCGGACCACCATTCAGCGTGACGAGGCGGTCGAGGACCTGGGCCTCGCGCTCCGGAACGAAGTAGGGAAGATCCTGCTGCCTCTTGAGCTCGCCGATGTGGAGGGCGGCGTCTGCGCGCTGATTGAGGAGGTCGAGGATCTCGTGGTCGAGGTTGTTGATCCTGGAACGCCAATCGTCCAGGTTCATAAAGGCTCCTGAAGCCGATCTATCTGTCGAGCCTCCGCAGTATAGGCGATGGGTTCCCCCCGCGCAAGCGATTGAGCGCGGCCAGTTCGTCGTCGGTCAGGGAGCGGCTGGCCCCCACCGGGAGGGCGCCCAGCTGGAGGGGGCCGAACTGCACGCGAATGAGGCGGCGCACCGGATGGCCCAGCGCCTGGGCGTAGCGGCGTACCTCGCGCTTCCGCCCCTCCGCGAAAGTGAGGCGTATCCAGGTGGTGGTCCCGTCCCCGCGCAGCCGGCGCACGTCCTTGGGCACCGCGGGGCCGTCATCGAGCACGGCGCCGCGGCGCCAGCGCGCGAGATCGGGCTCGCGCACCCGCCCCTCCACCTGCGCGTCGTAGACCCGGGGGATCTCGTAGCGCGGGTGCAGGAGGTAGTTGGCCAGCGGCCCATCGTCGGTGAGAAGCAGGAGCCCCTCGGTGTCGGCGTCGAGCCGGCCCACGGGAAAGACGCGCGCGCGCCCGCGGGGGAGGAGATCGAGCACCACCGCGCGGCCGCGCGGGTCGGCGCGGCTCGTCACGTAGCCGCGCGGTTTGTGGAGGAGGAGATAGGTGCGGGCGGCGGCCGGCTCGAGGCGCCGACCGTCCACCACGATCACGTCGCGCTCGGGATCCGCCTGCGCCCCCGGCTCGAGACGCACCGTGCCGTTGACGGTGACGCGCCCCTCCGCGAGGAGGGTCTCAGCCCCGCGACGCGAGCTCAGCCCCGCCTGGGCCAGGATCTTGCTGAGACGGATCGGCGGCACCGGCCAGCTCCTTGGCGAGCTCGTCCTGCCCCGGGCGGTCGGGCGCGGGCGGTTCGGGAATGATCAGCTCGCCGTCGGGCTTGGGGAGGTCGGCGACGTCGCGCAGTCCGAAGGCCACCAGGAACTCGCGGGTGGTCTCGTAGAGGAAGGGCCGGCCCGGCGAGTCCTTGCGGCCGGCGATGCGGATGAGACGGCGCTCGAGGAGATTGTCCAGCACCGCGTCCGAGTTCACCCCGCGCACCGCGTCCACCTCCGGCCGCGACACGGGCTGGCGGTAGGCGATGATGGCGAGCGTCTCCAGCGACGGGCGCGAGAGGCGCTGGCGCGTGCGCGCGCGCGCGAGCTTGACCAGCCACGGCGCCACCTCCGGGCGGGTCACCAGCCGGAAGCCGCCGCCCACCTCGAGGATCTGGAGCGCGCGGCCCTCGTCCCGCAGGCGCGCGGTGAGCGCCTCCACCAGCGTGCGCGCCGCGTCCGCCGACGGCAGCTCGAGCACCTCGCGGATGGTGGCCGTCTCCACCGGCGACTCGGAGGCGAAGAGGAGAGCTTCGAGGATGTCGATGGGCTCGGTCATGCGGGCTCTCCCTCGGGCATGGGCGCCGGGTGGTCCGTCTCGCCGGCGGCCACGCCCAGGGGGACGTCGCTACCGCGCTCGATCACGATATCGCCGAAGAGCTCGGACTGCCGGGCGCGCGCCTGGCCCATCCGCACCATCTCGAGCAGCGCGAGGAGTGTCACCACCCACTCGGCGCGGACGCGGTCGCCGCCCGCCACCGACGAGAAGAGGAGCGACCAGGACGAGCGCAGGAGGGTCATGATCTCGTCCATGCGCTCGAGCACCGAGATGGGGTTGGGCTCCACCTCGCGGGGCCGCTCGCGCTTCTGGTCCTCGATGAGCCGGTTGATGGCGCGCGTGAGGAGGTGCACGGAAAGGTCCTGGAGCGGGATCTCCTCCGGCGGCGGCAGCTCGGTGGTGGTGCGGCCGAAGAGGAGTGCCTGCTCGGCCTCGCGCGCGGCCAGCCAGACTCCCAGTGCCTTGACGCGCGCGTATTCGGCCAGTCGCGCGGCGAGCTCCTGGCGGAGGAGCTCGCCCTCGGGATCCAGCTCGTCCTCGCCCGGCTCGCCGGTGGGCGGGAGGAGGAGCTTGGACTTGAGGTAGATCAAGGTGGCCGCCAGCACCATGAAGGACCCGGCGGTCTCGAGGTCCTGGAAGTGGACGGATTCGAGGTGGGCGAGGTACTGGTCGGTGACGGCGCGGATGGGCAGCCGGGCCAGGTCCACCTCGCTGGTGCGGCAGAGGTGGAGCAGCAGGTCCAGCGGCCCCTCGAAGGACTCGACGCGGACGGTGAGCCCGGGGGCCGCGACGTCCGTCATGGCTCCAGCCTGATCGCGTCCCGCACCTCGTCCATGGTCAGCCGCGCGATCCCCTGGGCACGCCGCGAGCCCTCGTGCAGGATCTCGAGCATCTCCTTCGGGCGCTCCGCCCAGCGCTGGCGCCGCTCGCGAATGTCCGCCAGCGGGGGCAGCATGTGCTCGAGCAGCACCGCCTTGCAGTCGAGGCAGCCGATGGCGGCGGTGCGGCAGCCCCGCGCGCACTCCTCACGGGGGCCCTCCGGGGTGAAGATGCGGTGGAGGTCGAATACCGGGCAGACCTCGGGATTGCCCGGATCGGTGCGCCGCTTCCGCGCCGGATCGGTGACCATGGGCCTGATCTTCCGGGCGATCTCCTCGGAGGTGTCCGACAGCTCGATGGCGTTGCCGTAGGACTTGGACATCTTCCGCCCGTCGGTGCCCGGCACCTTGGGGATCTGGGTGAGCTTGGCCTGGGGCTCCGGGAACACCGGCTTCCACGTGCTGTTGAAGCGCCGCGCCACCTCGCGGGTCAGCTCGATATGGGGCACCTGGTCCGCGCCCACCGGCACCCAGTGCGCCTTGTACATGAGAATGTCCGCGGACTGCAGCAGCGGATAGCCGAGCAGCCCGTAGGAAGGCGTGGCGATGCCGAGCTGCTCCACCATCTCCTTGTAGGTGGGCACGCGCTCCAGCCAGGCCACCGGCACCACCATGGAGAAGAGGAGGTGGAGCTCGGCGTGCTCCGGCACGCGCGACTGGATGAACAGCGTGGACTGCTCGGGGTCGAGCCCGGCGCCCAGCCAGTCCGCCATCATCTCGAGCGTGCTGGCGCCGGCCTCCGCGCTGTGCTCGGGATCGGTGGTGAGGACATGCCAGTTCGCCACGAAGTAGAAGCACTCGTACTCGGCCTGCAGGCGCACCCAGTTCTCGAGGGCTCCGAGGAAGTTGCCGAGGTGGAGCTTCCCCGTGGGGCGCATCCCGGACAGGACCCGCTGCTTGCTCGCTGCCATGCCGCTCCTCAGTGGGTGTTGTCTTGTCGAGGGAGGCGGGCCTCCCAGGCCTTGGCCATCCGCAAGAAGACGTAGTCGGCGTACAGGACGGCCAGCACGAACCCGCGCCAGCCGTCGAGGAAGCCCAGGCGGATAATGTACATCGAGAGGAAGCGTCCCAGCGGCCTGAAGATGAGGTCGGCGAGCCCGACCCGCTTCCCCCGCTCCAGCCAGGCCCCCGCGGCGAGGGTGGAGTAGCGGTTGGAGCGCTGGACGAAATCCTCCAGGCTCCGGTAAGAGTGGTGGAGCAGCGCCTCGGCGAGCGTCTCGACCCGCCCCTCCACGTGCACCGACTCGTGCACGGCGTCCGTCACGAAGCGGCCGGCGCGCCGGCGGAAGAGCCGGAGCTGATAGTCCGGGTAGAGGCCGCCGTGCCGGACCCAGGCGCCCCAGAATACGTTGCGCCGCGGGATCGAGTAGCCGTCGGCCCCCGGCGCGCCGGCGGCGTCCTCGACGAGGACCCGCTCGATGCGCTGCCGTAGCTCGGGGGTGACCCGCTCGTCGGCGTCGAGCGACAGCACCCAGTCGCCGGTGGCCTGCTCCAGCCCGAAGTTCTTCTGGGCGGCGAAGCCCGGCCAGGGGCGCACCCATACGCGGTCGGTGAACTCGCGCGCCAGGGCCACCGTCTTGTCGGTGGACTCGCCGTCCACCACGATGATCTCGTCGGCCCAGGCCACGCTCTCGAGGCAGGCGCGCAGGCGCTCTTCCTCGTTCCAGGCCACGATGGTGACGCTCAGTCGGCTCACCGCGGTCCGCCTCCTTCCAGGAGCGTGACTGCGGCGGCGAGGACGGCCTCCGGCGCGAGCCCGCCCATGGTCCCGTCGGGGCTCTGCAGCCCGCGGCACCGGGGGCCGTAGGGGCCATTGCGCGCGGCGCTGGTGGGGCCGAAGAGACCCAGGGCGGGCGTGCCGAGCGCGGCGGCCAGGTGCAGCGGCCCGGTGTCCCCGGCGACCATCAGGTGTGTACGCCGGAGCAGTGCGGTCAGCTCGTCGAGGTCGGTGGGCGGCGCCAGCAGCGGGCGCGCGGCCGCGCTGCCCGGGCCGCGCATGCCGAGCGCGATCTGCCGCGCCAGATGCGATTCGGCCGGCCCCCAGAGGAGCAGCACGCGCGCGGCCGCCTCCGCGCCGAGCCGCTCGCCCACGGCGGCGAAGCGTTCCGGCGCCCACTGCTCCCCGGGCTGCCCCGCCCCGGGGTTGAGGGCCACCAGGCGGTCGCCCGGCTTCCAGCCGGCCTCGACCAGGAACTCGTCCATGCGGCGCTGGGCATCCGGGCGCGGCGGGATCAGGAACTCCGGCGCGCCGGCGGCGACGCCGAGGGCGCCCAGGAGGGCGAGGTTCTGATCCACCACATGTGTGGCGCCGGGGGGCGGGATCACGTGCCGGTTGGTGAAGAGCGCGCTGAGCCGCTCCTTGCATCGCGCGGCACCGAAGCCGACCCGAATGGGCGCGCCGGTGAGCCGGGTGATGACGCCGCTCTTGAGGAGGCCCTGCACGTCCACCGCGACTTCGAAGCGGCGCGCGCGCAGTCGCGCACGGAGGTCGCGCAGGCCGGACCAGAAGCTACCCACCCCCGCCGTACCATGCGGGCGCCGCCAGCCGCGCGTGTCCACCGGGATGACGTGGTCGAGGTCCGGGTGCTCGCGGAGCACGGCCGCCTCCCGCGCCTCCACCAGCCAGCTGAGCTCGGCGTCGGGATAGGCGCGCCGCAGCGCGCGCGCCACCGGCAGCGCGTGGATCACGTCGCCCAGCGCGGAGAGCTTGACGAGGGCGAGCCTCATCGGCTCACCGGCCGGCCCCGAAGCGCTCGACAATGGCGCGAACTTGACGATGGCGACGCGTCCCCCCGCCGCGAGCACCGCCGCGCGCTCGGGCACAGTGGCCTCGGTATAGTCCGTGCCCTTGGCCTGCACGTCGGGCCGCAGGGCGCCGACCAGCCGGTCGACGGTGTCCTCCTCGAAGACGACCACCGCGTCGACATGCCGGAGCGCGCCGACCAGCTCCGCGCGCTCCGCCGCGCTCATGATGGGCCGGCCCTGACCCTTCAGGCGCCGCACGGAGGCGTCGGAGTTCAGCGCCACCACGAGGACGTCACCGAGCGCCCGGGCCGCTTCAAGATAGCGGAGGTGCCCCACGTGCAGGAGGTCGAAGACGCCGTTGGCGAGGACGATCCGCCTGCCCTTTTGCCGCTGGGCGTCCGCCCAGCGGGCGGCCTCGTCAATCCCGAGGACGGGGGCCATCGGGCCTGGGCTCGGCGGCGAGCGCCTGGGCGAAGTCCGCGGGCGTCACGGTGGCGGTGCCCCGCTTCATGACGACCAGGCCCCCCGCGCGCGGCGGTGAAGGCGCTGATCACGGTGTCCCCCGCCCCGGTGACGTCCGCGATCTGATCGCTGCCGAAGATGGGCACGAAGGTCACCGGCCCGTCGCGCTCGAACAGCGCCATGCCGCGACTGCCGCGCGTGACGAGGAGCAGGCGGGCCTCGAGCCGCTCCAGCACCTGGCGGCCCGCCTTCTCGATGGCCCGCTCATCGCCGAGCTCGGTCCCGGTGAGCGCCTCCACCTCCGGCTCGTTGGGCGTGGCCGCGGTGGCGCCGCGGAAGCGGAGGAGATCGTAGCGGCTGTCCACCGACACCGGGGCGCCGCGCGGCCGCGCGAGCTCACGTACCACCTCGAAGACGCGTGGGGACAGGACGCCATAGCCATAGTCGGACAGCACGAATCCGTCGGCTTCCCGCGCGAGCCCGGCCAGCCGTTCGAGCAGGCGCTCCTCCACGTCGGGGGTGAGGATCGGCTCGGGCTCGCGGTCGAGCCGTACCACCTGCTGTCGGGTGGACTCGTAGCCGCCGGCCATGATGCGCGTCTTGACCGGCGTGCGCCGGCCCCGTCGTCGCCCACCACGCCGACGGGCACCGCGTGCGCTCCCAGCGCGCGCACATTGTGAGCGGCATTGGCGCCACCACCCAGCCGTACCTCGCGGTCCGTGAAGCGAAGGATGAGGACGGGAGCCTCGCGCGAGATGCGCGCGGGTTTGCCGTAGAGGTACTCATCGGCGATGAGGTCGCCCACGACGACGATGCGCCGACCTCGCAGCCGCGCCACCACGTCCAGGATCGTCCGGGGTGGGAACATCACGCGCGCCGGCGCGCCAGCGCCCAGTCGACCGCGTCGAGCAGATCCTCGGCGACATGATCGGGCTTGCTCGTCCACTGCGCCCGCTGATGCTCCCACTCCCCGCGTCCATATCCGGTGAGGACGAGCACGCCCGCCGCGCCCACCGACTGGCCCACCGCCACGTCGGAGATCTTGTCGCCCACCATCACCGAGCCCGCGAGGTCGAGGCGCAGCTCGCGCGCGGCGCGCTGGAGGAGGCCGGGCCGCGGCTTGCGGCAGTCACAGTTCATTCGATAGGGCGGCTCGCCCTCGTCCGGGTGATGGAGACAGACGTAGAGCCCGTCGAGCCGGGCCCCGGCCGCGGCGAGCTGACGGACCATCTCGGCGTGGGCGGCATGCAGCAGCGCTTCCGTGAAGTAGCCTCGAGCGATGCCGGCCTGATTGGTGACCATGATCGCCGGCACGCCGGCCCCGTTCAGCCGCCGGATGGCGTCCGCGGCGCGGGGCAAGAGACGGATGCGGCTGACATGATTGACGTACCCCACCTCTTCGGTGAGGCAGCCGTCGCGGTCGACGAAGACGGCAGCGCGGTCCAGCATCGAGGGAAAGTGTAATGCTCCCCCGGCGAAGGTTCAATGAAAAGCGGGGTTTCGGCGGTAGAGGGCCTCGAAGCGCTCGACCTGGGCGGCATAGGGGTAGAGCTCCGCCGAGGCGCGCGCCTGGGCGGCGAGGGTCTGGACGTCGGCCGCGCGTAGCCGCGCGAGGCCCTCGGCGATGCGGGGACCGCTCACCTCCGCGGCCACCCAGCCATTGACGCCGTTCCGGATGAGCTCGGCGCCGCCGGCGTGCACGCTCGACAGCACGGGGACCCCCGAGGCGAGGGCCTCGAGGTGCACGTTGCCGAAGGGCTCGTAGCGCGCCGGGAGCGCGACGAGGTCGGCGGCGGCGTAGAGCCGGTCCACGTCGGGGCGCGGCCCGGTCCAGACTATCTGGTCCCGGAGGCCGAGCCTCTCCGCCTGGACCGCGTACGCCGGTCGCCGATGGACGCGAACGCTTCCAGGAGCGGGCCCAACCCCTTGCGCTCGAAGCCCGAGCCGACGAAGAGCACGCACCAGTCGGCCGCGTCCACGCCGAGCTCGGCGCGCGTCGCGGCTCGGTGGAGCGCCCGATTGTCCGGCGTGAAGCGCGCGAGGTCCACGCCGTTGTAGATCAGGGTCACGCGGTCGGGCGGCGTGCCGTACAGCCGCTCGATCTCGGCTTTCCCCCCGGCCGAGATGGCCACGATGGCCCGAGCAGATCGAAGCCGAAAGATACGTTTTTCCAGCAGGATAACGAGCCGATGGTAAGGAGTCAGTCGATGGGCTCGTCCCATCGCCTCCAGATAGCCCCGGTGGGTCCCTTCTCCGGCGCGATAGATATCGGCGGCGAGCGTGCGCTCATGACTCTGCACGATGTCGTAGTCACGCCTGCGCGTGGCCACGCGGGCGGCGAGGCCGAAGGAGAGCAATCGCGTGATGCGCGAGAGGGGGAGCACCGGCAGCCGGCGCACGGTGACGCCGGGAACGGGCCGCTGGCCGCGCGTGGTCAGGAGATCCACGGCGTGGCCGCGCCGCGCCAGCTCACCCACCAGCCCCGCGGTGGCGGTCTCGACACCCCCATGAAAGACAAAGGGCCGGCAGATGAGCGCGAGCTTCACCGGCCGGCGGTGAAGCTATAGCGCGCGACGCAGCGGGCCCGGGCCCGCGCCCCCAGCTCCACCGCCAGCGCGCGGTCGTCCGCGAGACGGGCGATGGCGGCGCCGAGGGCGGCGGGGTCGCTCGGCGGCACCACCAGGCCGCAGCCCTCGAGGATCTCGGGGATCATGGAGACGCGGGTGGAGACGATGGGGCGCGCCATCGCCATGGCGTCGAAGAGCTTGGCCGGCACCTGGCCCCGGGTGTCCGGGCTGTCCCGCTGGGGCACCGCGACCACGTCCGCCGCTTCCAGGTAGCGCGGCACCTCGGCGAACGGGATGGGCGGGACGAGACGGAGGCCCCCATATTTCGCGAGGAGCCGTCGTCCGCCGGGACTCGCGGGATCCATGCCCACGAGCGCCAGCGCGAGGTCCGGGCGGCGGAGGCCTTCCATGGCCGCGACGAGGTCGTCCACGCCCTTGTACTCGCGCGCGGTGCCGAGGAACATGACGAGTTGCTCGCCTCGCGGCGCGAGGCGCGCGCGGATGGGCGCCGGATCGTCGAGCCCGGGCCGCCACGCGTCGGTGTCACGCGCGTGCGGGATGAGGACGCCGCCGAAGCGCTCCTGGAGAAACCGTGACGCCACGGTGACGCCGTCGGCCGCGCGGGCCGCGCGCTCCATCAGCCACGTCCACGGCAGCCCCTTGGGATTGCTCAGGTTCAGCGCGCGGCCGAGCGTGCCCCAGGCGCCCCCCCGGAGGAAGAAGCCCACTTCCCAGTCGTCGATGTCGAGCAGGAGCGGCCGCCCGCCGAGCAGCCGCTTGAGGTGGCCGATGCCCGCGGAGCCGAGGCGCGGCTTGGAGGCGTACAGGAGATCGCCGTCGGCGGCGCGGAGCAGCGCGGGGAGCGTTCCCACGAAGCGTGGTAGCCGGCCGCCCGGCCGCGCGACGTAGCGGACGCCGTCGGCGGCCACCGGCGCCCAGACGCCCGTCCCATGGCGTGGGCCGACCACCTCGACCTCCGCGATGGGCGTCAGCAGTTGCGCGAGGAGGTGCGCCCGCCCCGCCGCATTGTCGGAGAGGTCGAAGCAGAGGACGGAGATCTTCACGCGGCGCGATCCGGGGGGGCCTGGATGAGCGTCGCGTAGCGAGCGGCGAGCGTCTCGGCGACCCGCGCGCCGGACAGCCGCCGCTCGACCAGCTCGCGCGCCGCCCTTCCCAGCCGTGCGCGGAGGGCGGCGTCGCCCAGGAGCCGGCCGATCGCCTCGGCGAGCGGCCCCGGCTCCCCCGCCGGCACCAGTAGCGCGTTCTCGCCATCGGTCAAGACTTCGGACACCACCCCCACGCGGCTCGCCACCACCGCGCGGCCGGCCGCGAGATACTCGAGGAGCACGCGCGACATCCCATCGGACTCGAGCGGCACGTAGAGCGCCACGTCGAAGGCGGCCACTGCGTCCACGGGATCCGTCTCGCCGTCCACGATGGCCACGCGCCCGGTGAGCCCCGCGCGCGCCCGCGCGGTGCGGATGATGAGCTCGAGCGTGCCGCTCCCCACCAGCGCCACCTGAAAGGACCGACCCGCGCGCGCGAGCCGCTCCACCGCCTCGAGGGCGGTGACATGGCCCTTCATGATCCGGAAGCCGCCCAGCAGCCCGACCAGCGGCTCACCTCCGACCAGGCCAATGGCCCGACGGAAGGGCTCCGCGGCGCGGCCGGGACGAAAGGCCTCCGCGTCCACGCCGCCCGGGAGCGCGAGCACGCGCTCCGGCGGGGCCAGCTCCGCGGCCAGGTACTGTCGTCGGATCGCCTCGCTCACCGTGATGGTGAGGCTGGTGGCCTTTCGGTAGAGCCATCGGTTCAGCGCATGCGGCCGCACGGGCTGGACGATGTGGCGCGTGCGCACCAGGGGCCGCGGCGTCTTCGAGAGGCGGTTGGCGATGGCGGCCAGCCAGTGCTCCTTGCCCCGGTGCGCGTGGATCACGTCGACCTCGGGCAGCCACTCGCGCAGCCGCCGGAGGTCGGCGGCGTCCGAGGCCGGCTTCAGGCCGCCCTCGAAGCCGAGGGTCTCGATATGCCGGGCTCCCATCGCGCGCGCCAGGTCGATCACCCGCTCCTGAGTGCCGCGGCGACAGGCGAGGATGACCTGGTGCCCCGCGCGCTCCAGCTCCACGCTCACCCGGGCCGCCCAGTAGGCATCCGAGGACCAGCCCCGGCACGACATGAGCTGGAGGATTCTCACGACGATCGGCCCCGACGAGCCAGGATCTCCAGATAGATGGCCTCGACCTCTTCCGCGTGGTGCTCGGGGCTGAAGGTCTCGACCGCGCGGCGGCGCCCGGCCTCGCCCATGCGCCGCGCCCGCTCCGGATCGCCGGCCAGGGCCCCCAGCGCCGCCTCCACCGATTCGGGCCGCTCGTCGTCCACCAAGAGACCGGTCACCCCGTGTTCTACCGCCTCCGGCATGGCGCCGACCCGCCGGGCCACCACCGGACGTCCGGCGGCCATGGCCTCCAGCGCCGCCCGGCAGGACTCGTCGGAGCCCGCACCCATGAGGACGAAGGTGTCGAGCGCGTGGAGCACGGCGGGGAGATCCGCGTCACGATAGCCGGTGAAGAGGATTTCCCGCTCGAGCCCGAGCTGCGGATAGCGCGGCAGCAGCCGGCGGAAACCGCGGATGAGCAGCTCGTGGCCGCGATTGTGGGCGAGCCGGGCGACGGTGCCGATGACGGGACCCGATGGCGCGCTGCCGTCGAGGCCGAGCTCGCCGCGCACCCTGGCCGGGTCGGCGTGCTCGGTGAAGCGGAGCAGATCGATCACCCCGCTGACGCGAAAGATGCGCTCGGGACGGATGCCGGCCAGCCGGCAGCGGTCCTCGATCTGCCGGCTCACCACGAGCACGGCGTCGGTGCGCCGGTAGAGCGCGCGCCGGAGGGGCCCGCGCTTCACCGCGCGCTGGTTGTGGAAGGTGCGCGCCAGCGCGGCGCCGCCACGGGACAGCGCGCCCAGCCAGTGATCGTGCGAATGGTGGGTGTGGATCACGTCGACCGCGTCGCGCCGCACGAGGGCGCGCAGCCGCGCCACGTCGCGGGTCCAGGCCCACGGCGCGCTCTTCACGTCGAGCGACAACCCCGCCACCGGCTCGATTCCGGCCTCCCGCGCCTTGGCCTCGAAGCGGTCCCCGGGCACCAGCGCCAGCCGGACCTGGTGGCCGCGCGCCTCGAGCCCCCGCACCAGCCGGATCACGGGGTCCGCGCTCCCCGTCCACCAGCGATTGGCGACGAGGTGGAGCACGCGGAGGCGCCGGCGCGCCGGCGGCGCCACTCAGCGGCCCCGCTCGCCGAGCAGCTCGTCGTAGAGCGCGAGCAGCCGCGTGATGGCCACCGTGTGCGAGAAACGCTCCTCGCAGCGCTTGCGGGCGGCGCGGGCGCGCGTCGCCGCGGCGGCGGGATCCGCCAGCGTCTCCTCGATCGCCGCCGCGAGGGCGACGGGATCCTCGGGCGGGACGAGGAGGCCGGTGACGCCGTCCTCCACCACCTCGGGGATGCCACCGATGCGGCTCGCCACCAGGGGGACGCCGGCCGCGGCGGCCTGGAGCAGTGACTGGGGCACGCCTTCGGTGCGCGTGGAAGCCAGCACGAAGCAGTCCATGGCCGCCAGCAGCGCGGGCACGTCGGTGCGAAAGCCCGTGAAGATCACTGCCCTGCCCAGCCCGCGCTGGCGCGCGAGGCCTTCCGCCCACTCGCGCCGGCCGCCGTCGCCGACGAGCAGGAGTCGGGCGTCGGGCCGCCGGGCGTGCACGCGCGCGAAGGCGTCCAGGAGATGGTCGTGCCCCTTGGAGCCGCGGAACATGGCCACCGAGCCGAGGATGGGGCCGGAAACCGCGCCGGCGGGCGCCGGCCCTCGCGCGAGCCCGAGCGCGCGGAGCGCCGCCTCGCCGCCCTCCCCGTCGGTGAAGTCGCCGAGCTTGACGCCGGCGGGAATCGCCACCACTCGCGAGGGGGGCACGCCGGCGGCGATCACGAGCTCGCGGATGGCCTCCCCGCTCGTGATCACGCGGTCGGCCAGCCACCGGTAGACGGGGTTGAAGCCACGGCGGATGGGAATCGACACGTGCCGCGTGCGGACCACGGGCCGGCGGGTGAGCCGCGCCGCCATGCCTCCCAGCCAGCCGTCGATGGAGCTGTGCGTGTGCACGAGGTCGATCTGTTCCCGGCGGATCAACTGGACGAGGCCGAGGAGGGCCCCCGCATCCCAGGCCCCGCGCATCCGCAGGGGAACCACCGAGAGCCCCAGCTCCCGTGCGCGCAGGAGCAACCGGCCCTCCGGCTGGGCCGCGACGAGCACGCGCCAGCCCCGCTCGGCGATCCAGCCCGCCTCGGTGAGCGTCCTGATCTCCTGTCCCCCCAGTCCGGGAGAGGACTCGGTATGCAGGACCGTTTTCACGCGACGGCGTCCCGCACGCGGGCCGCGACGGCCGCCGCGGTGATGGCGCGCATGCAGGGATGCTCGATGGGACACTCCGCCAGAAAGCACGGCGCGCAGGGGGCTCCCGGAGCGACCACTTGCGCGCGGGAAGAGCGCGGCGCGCTGAGCCTCGGGTCGGTGGGGCCGAAGAGCGTGACGGTGGCGGTACCGAGCGCGGCGCCCAGGTGCGCGACGCCGGTGTCGGCGCTCACGAGGCAGTGAAGGCGCGTCAGGAGATGCGGCAGCAGCGCCGGCCGGTCGCGGCCGACCAGCGACGCGGGCGCGCGGCCGGCGAGCCGGAGGACGGCGTCGGCGGCCGCGGCGTCCCCGGGGCCGCCGAGCAGCACCGGGCTGAGCCCACGGGCGGTGAGAAGCTCCGCCAGCTCCGCCCAGGCCGCCACCGCCCAGCGCTTCGCGGGGCCCCCGGCGGCGCCGAGGTGCAGCCCGACGCGCGGGACCTCCGCGGGCACCGCGCCGGCAAGCAGCGCCTCCGCCCCGGCCTCGAGCGCGGGCTCGCAGGGCGGGCGGAGCCGGGGCTCTACCGCGGGCGCGGACATGCCGAGCGCCTCCACGAGCAGCCGGTACTCGTCGACCTGATGGCGGCGCGGCTCGGGCAGCGGGACCCGGTCGGTGAGCAGGACACCGCGCGCGTCGGTGTCGAAGCCCACGCGGCGCCGCGCGCGCCAGCGGCGGGCCGCGCGCGCGGCCTCGAAGGAATTCGGCAGGATGAGGGCGAGGTCGGGCCGCGCCCCGGCCAGCGCGCGACCGAAACCGCTCCGCATCCCCCGGTCGGGATAGTCGAGGAGCGCGTCGGCCACGCCCTGCCCGCGCAGCACCGAGGTCCAGCGGCCCACCACGGTGATGGTGGCGTCCGGGGCGGCGGCGCGAAGCCCGGCCAGGGCCGGCTGCGCCATCACGGTGTCGCCCAGCCAGTTGGGCGCGCGTACAACGACGGCGGGCGCCACGCCCGCGCTCATTGCATCCCGGTTCGCGCCGGTGCGGCGACCTGACGGAGCGCGTTCACCCACGCGGCCTGGCCGGTCGCGATCACCATGCGCACCGAGAGTATCCAGAGCGGCAGGCGCGGCAGCGCGAGGTCGCGGAGGCGCATCGCGTCCTTCTCGGTCGTGATGAGGCCCTCGGCGCCCGCAAGCGCTGCCCGCCGCGCCACCTCCGCGAGGTCGCCGTCGCGTCTCCATGAAGGAGCGCGGCGCGGCGAGCCCGCCGAAGGCGAGCAGCCGCCGCCGCGCCAGCTCCGCGAGCGGCAGACGCGCCCCGTCGCCCGCGCGACGCGCCTCCACGGGCTCGTAGCGCGCGGAGGCGACCGGCGCGGGCGAATCGTGCAGCCGCAGCGTACGCGTCACCGCCTCCACGTCCTCGTCCCCGCGCGGGTTGGTGACGACCACCAATTGGGCCCTTCGAAGCGCGGAGAGCGGCTCGCGCAAGCGGCCGCTGGGAAAGAGGTGGCCATTGCCCCACGGCGAGCGGGCGCTCACCACCACGATCTCGAGAGACTTGGCGATGGTGCGGTTCTGGAAGCCATCGTCGAGCACGACGACGGAGGCGCCGAGAGTTTCCACCGCGTGGCGCCCCGCCTCGAAGCGATTCTCGCCCACCACGACGGGGATGCCGGGCAGCCGCTCGGCCAGCAGCAGGGGCTCGTCCCCTGCCCCCCGCGCTCCGAGCCGCACGCTCTGACGGTCGGCCACCACGTGCACGCCTCGCGTCGAGCGGCCGTAGCCACGGCTCACCACCGCGGGAGCCGCGCCGAGCGCGACCAGCGTGAGCGTGGCCAGCTCGACGAGCGGGGTCTTGCCGCTGCCGCCCACGGTCAGGTTACCCAGCGAGACCACCGGACAGGGCAAGCGCCGCGTGGAGAGCAGGTGCCAGTCGTAGGACAGGCCGCGGACCAGCAGGGCTGCGCGATAGCCGAGGGCGAGCGTGCTGAGCCCGGCCGCCAGCACGGGGTGGGTTCCCTCCTCCCAGGCGCCCCGCAGCCAGCCCTCGGGGTCCTGGCGCAGGCGCACCACGGACTCGCTGCTCGCGCGCCCGCTTGCCGTCTCACCGCTCGCCATGTCGCTCGCCGCTCTCCCCCGCTGCCAGATATCGCTCGACCAGCTCCAGCGTGGCCCGCACCCCGCCCTGCCGCCGGATCACCGCCTGGAAGCCCGCTTCGCCCATCGCCCGGGCCATGTCCGGCTTCTCCAGCAGCGCGCGCAAGTCGGCCTCGAGCCCCGCCGCGTCGGCCACCCGCCGCGCGGCACCCGCCCCCAGCAGGAGCTCGGCGCTGTCGCGGAAATTGCTCGTATAGGGACCGAAGAGCACCGGCTTCGACCGCAGCGCGGGCTCGAATATATTATGCCCCCCCGTGGGTACCAGGCTGCCACCCACGAAGACCACCTCGGCCAACCGGTACAGGCGCGCCAGCTCGCCCACGGTATCGAGGATGATGACGGGCTGACCCCGTCGCGCGGTGGGTAGCTGGCTCCGGCGCACCGCGGACAGGCCCCGGTCGACCAGGAGGCGCTCCACCTCGGGCACCCGCTCGGGGTGACGGGGAGCCAGGACGAGCACGAGGTCGGGGTAGTCCGGCCGGAGCCGACCAAAAACCTCGGCCACGATCTCTTCCTCTCCGCGATGGGTGCTGCCCGCCACCCACACCCGCTCGCCGCGGGCGAGCCGGAGCAGCTTCTCCCAGAGCTCGCGGTTGCCCGCGCTCTCCGGCTCGGCGTCCGTCTTGAGGCTGCCCGTCACTACCACGCGCTCCGGCGATGCGCCCAGGGCGATGATGCGGCGCGCGTCCTCCCCTGACTGCATGCCAAAGACGGTGACGGAGGCGAGCATGCGGCGGGTGAGGAAGGACACCCAGCGGTAACGCCGGAACGATCGATCGGATATGCGCCCGTTGGCGATCATGCTCGGAATGCCGCGGCCGGCCAGGGCGCCCAGGAAGTTCGGCCAGAGCTCGGTCTCCATACCGATGAAAAAGCGCGGCTTGATGGCCCCGATCGCGCGCTGCACCNNNNAGCCGCGCGCCGGTCGGCGTCACCGTGGTCAGCACCACCGCCAGCTCGGGCCAGCGGCGGCGGATCGCTTCGACCAGCGGGATGGCGGTGATCGCCTCGCCCACCGAGACCGCGTGCACCCAGCAGCGCGGCTCGGGCGGCATGCCGGCGCCGATATGCCCCAGGCGCTGGCGGAGGTTGAGCGGGTGCCCGCGGCGCAGGAGCCGCTTGAGCACGGCGAAGGGCGCGTAAAGGACGAGCGCCAGGACCAGCGCCAGGGAGTAGAGCGCGCGCATCAGGCGGCCGCCTCCGCGTCCGCGCGCCCGCCCACCGCATGCAGCGCGGCCTCCACCTCCTTGCGGGCCGCCTCGCGCGCGTTGCGATCGGCGTCGCGCGCCACCGCGATGGGCTCGGCGAAGCACATCACGCAGCGGGCGAAGGGGCGCGGGATGCGGAAGCCATCCCAGGAGTGCAGGCGCCACTCGGATGATGCGCCCAGCGCTACCGGCACGATTGGGGCCCCGCTCAGCGCGGCCAAGGTGACCACGCCCGGCTTGACGATCTCGCGGGGACCGCGGGGACCGTCGGGCACCACCATCACGCTCACGCCATCGGCCAGCGAGCGCGCGAGGGCACGGAGGGCCTCGGCGCCCCCCCGGCTTGAGGACCCGCGGACCACCTCGAGGCCCATGCGGGCGCAGAGGCGGGCCACCAGCTCGCCGTCCCGCGACCGGCTCGTGAGCACGCGGAGCCGGCGCCCGCGATAGAGGTAGGGCAGCAGGAGGACGCGCGAGTGCCAGGTGGCGAACACGAAGGGCGTGCCCGCCCGCCAGCGCGCGCCCGCGTCCCCCTCCGCGAAGCGCACCGCGCAGGTGCCCGCGAGGAGGCGGAGCGCGGCGGTCCCGAGGGGGAGCCCGACCCGGAGCGCCAGCATGGACGACCCCGTCATGCCGCGCGCGCGACGGCGAGCACGGCGCGCGCGGCGCGCCGCCCCACCCCGGGCTCGCCGAGCCGGCCGCGGAGCTCGGCAAAGGCGGCGCGCTGGGCGGCGGCGGCGCCGGGCTCGGCGAGCAGCCGCCGGGCCTCCTGGGCCAGCCGCGCGCCGGTGACCTCCCTCTGCAGCAGCTCCGGGACCACGTCGCGGCCCGCCACGATATTGGGCAGGCTGATCCTCGGGATGCGGATGAGCAGGCGGGAGATCAGCTCGGTGAAGCGGGACACGCGATAGCACACCACCATGGGAGCGCCGAGCAGCGCCGCTTCGAGCGTGGCCGTGCCCGAGGTGATGAGGATCGCGTCGGCGGCGGCCATCAGCTCGTACGTGCGGTGCTCGAGAATCTCGACCGGCGGACCGCCGGCTCGCTCGGCAGTGGCCAGCAGCGCCTCCACCAGCCGCCGATCCACCGACGGGGCCAGCCCAAGCGCGAAGCGCGGCGTGGGCCCGTCGAGCGCAACCAGGCGGCGGGCGGCGTCCAGCATCGCCGGCAGGAGGCGCGTGATCTCCTCGCGCCGGCTGCCCGGGAAGAGACCGACCACGGACAGATCGGGCTCGATGCCGAGCCCCAGGCGAGCCCGCGCGCGGTCGAGGCCCGGCGGAAGCACGTCGAGGAGCGGATGCCCCACGAACTCGACGGGGGCACCCGCGGCCTCGTACATCGGCGGCTCGAAGGGAAACACCGCGAGGACACGGCTCGCCAGGCGCGCGATGAGCCGCACCCGCCCGCGGCGCCAGGCCCATACCTGGGGCGGGATGAAGAAGACCACCGGCACGCCCGCCCGGCGGGCCTGGCGGGCCAGGCGCATGTTGAACTCCGGGAAGTCGATGACCACGAGGGCGCGGGGCCGGTCCGCGCGGAGCCGGTGGACCAGCGCGCGATACGCGCGGTAGAGCGCGGGCACGCGCCCCACCGCCTCGCTCGTGCCCACCACCGCGTGGGCGGTAGGATCGGCCACCACCTCCATGCCGGCCGCGGCCATGCGGGTCCCACCCATGCCGTAGAGCCGCACCGCGGGCTCCAGATCGCGGAGCGCCCGGCAGAGGGTGCTCCCGTGGAGATCGCCGGAGGTTTCCCCCGCCGAGAGCATGATGGTGCCCGCCGAGGGCGGTCTCACCTCCCGTCCTCGAGCGTGACCACGGTGATGCCGGCGTCCTCCGCCCGGCGGGTGACGGACTCGCCGTCCACGAGGAGGGTTCGGCCCCGCGCCACCGCCAGCGCGGTGGCGCCGCCCGCGGCCATCGCGTCCAGCGTGGTTCGCCCCACCGTGGGCACGTCGAAGCGGAAATCGTGATCATCGGCCACTGCCTTGATCACCACGGCGCCCGGGCCCGAAAGACCGACGCCCCTTCGTATGGTCTCGTCGGTGCCCTCGGCCGCCTCCACCGCCACGGTGACGCCGCGCGCGCGGACCACGGTCTGGCCGATCCCGCGGTTGGCGAGGTCGCAGGCCAGGCGCCACCCGGCGCGGATCTCGTCCCACTCTGCCGCCGAGGGGGCGCGCGAGGTCAGCTGCTCCGCGCCGAGCAGCCACGGCCCGAGAAAGCGCCGCTGGTCGAGCACCTCGACCCCCATGGCCTCGAGCGTGGCCACCGCCATGCGCGCGAGCGCGCCGTCGGAGAGGCCCTCCCGGCCGAGCCGCTGTCCCGCGGCATCACCGCGCTCGGCGGCGGAGAACACGCTCTGCTTCCAGAACTTGCCCACGAAGGCGACCGCGGTCACGCGCTCGGCGGCGAGCGCGGTGAGCACGGTCTGGATCTCGGTGATGGACGAGGGCAGGACACGCTCGACGGCGGCGGCGAGGCCGGGCGCCTCCGCGAAGGCAAACGCCACGACTTTCCATCCTTGCCGCCGCGCTTCGGCGGCGGCGCGGCCGGGTATGATCCCGGCCCCGGCCATCAGGCCGAGGCAACGCTCCACGGAAGATCCTCCGGCCAGGCGGTTTCCCCCCGGCCCTCGCGGATCATCCGCTCGACCTCCAGCGCGACGGCCAGCGAGCGGAGGTCTTCCCCCTCCGGCAGCTCCACGCGTCCGGTGGACTGGGCCGCCCGGGCGGCGGCCATGAGGTGGCGAAGCTCGAGCTTGAGGGGGTTGTCCTTGTGGACGAACAGATGCTCGACGAACGAGGCCTGTCGGTAGCGGATGGCCTCGCGGTTCACGGTATAGTCCTGCGCCGCCCGCCGGTGGATCTGGATATCCTGGTTCTGGTAGTCCAGCACGATGTAGGCGTCGGGCTGGGTGATGGCCAGGGTGCGGATCTTCTCCTCGGTGGCGCGGCTGGCGGTGATGGTGGCCATGGTCCCGCCGTCGAAGACGATCTGCACGTTGGCGACGTCGGCCAGCTCCGAGCGCACCGACGCGCCCATGGCGGTGACCTTACGCGGCTCGCCGTCCACCAGCCCCAGCACGATGTCGATGTCGTGGATCATGAGGTCGATGACCACGGAGTCCTTCGCCACCCGCGGCGCGAAGGGCCCCAGCCGCCGGGACTCGATGAGAATGGGCCGCTCGACGATCTTTCGCAGCTCCTGTACCGCTCCGTTGAAGCGCTCCACGTGGCCGACATGGAGCACCCGATTGCGGGCACGTGCCACGCGGAAGAGCTCCTTGGCCTCCTCGAGGGTGGGCGTCATGGGCTTTTCCACCAGCACGTGGACGCCCGCCTCCAGGAGATCCCGGGAGACGTCGAAGTGCCGCTCGGTGGGCACCGCCACCGTGGCCACGTCCACCAGCCCCGCCAGCTCGCGGTGATCGTGGAAGGCCTTGGTGCCGTAGGTGGACGCCAGCGCCTCCGCCCGAGAAAAATCCTCGTCGACGATGCCGACGAGGTCGACGTCCCACAGCTCCATGAGCGCGATGATGTGGTACTGGCCCATGTGACCGGCGCCCACCACGCCCGCGCGCAGCCGCGGCTCCGCCGCCGGGCTCACTGGACCCGCTCCGAAAGCTCGGCGCCTTCATTGTCCGCCGGCGCCCCCGCGCCCACGATGCCACGCTTGGAGCCCTCGATGAAGGTGACCACGCGGCGCCCCACCGCGCCGTCCCCCAGCTCCTCACGCAGCCGCGCGACGCCGGCGGCGGTGGCGAGACCCGAGCGGAAGAGGATGCGGAAGGCCTCCTGCGCCTGACGGCGTCCCTCCGCGTCGATGCCGGCGCGCCGCATGCCGATGACGTTGGCCGCGCGCGCGACCGCGGGTACGCCGTCCACTATCACGTAAGGCGGCACGTCCTGGGTGACCTTGGTGCACCCGCCGATGTAGGCGAAGGCGCCCACGCGCGTGAAGGGATGGACGCCGCTGAGACCGCCCACGGTGGCGTGGTCCTCCACCGTGACGTGCCCGGTGAGCGCGGCGCCGTTGATCATGATGACGTGATCTCCCACCACGCAGTCGTGGGCCACGTGGCAGGTGGCCATCAGCAGGCAATGCGCGCCCACCACCGTGTCGTGGCCCTCGTGGCTGGCGCGGTGGATGGTCGCGTACTCGCGGATCACCGTGCTCGCTCCGATGCGGACGCCGGTGGTCACGTCCGCGCGATACTTGAGGTCCTGGGGCTCCGCGCCGATGATGGCTCCGTGGCCCACGCGGCAGCGGGCCCCGATCCGAACGCGCCCCTCGAGGACGGCGTGGGCCCCGATCACCACCCCGTCGCCCACCTCGACCTCGGGCCCGATGAGGGTGCCGGGGCCCACGCGCACGTCCGCGCCCAGTCGCGCCCTGGGATCCACGAAGGCCGCGGGATGAATCTCGGTCATGGCGTCGTCCGCTTCTCCAGCTCGCTGAGCCGCGCCTCGAGCTCTCGAACCCGCCGCAGCAGCTCCGGCAGCCGTCTCTCCGCCGCCCAGATGCGCTTGGCCTCACCAGTGGGCCGCGCGGGAATGCCGCTCCACACCTCGCCGGCGGGAACGTCCCCCGGCAGGCCCGACTTGGCGGTGATGATGGCCGCCGCCCCGATGGTCACGTGGTCGGCCACTCCCACCTGACCGGCGAGCACCGCTCGGTTCCCGATCCGGCATGACCCGGATACCCCCACCTGGGACACCAGGATGACATCCTCGCCGATCTCGCAGTTGTGCGCCACCTGCACCAGATTGTCGACCTTGCTCCCGCGCCCGATCACGGTCACGCCGACAGTAGCGCGGTCCACGGTGGTGTTGGCGCCGATCTCCACGTCGTCCCCGATGCGCACCCCGCCCACCTGGGGGATCTTGCGGTGGGCGTGACCGTCAAACGCATAGCCGAAGCCGTCGGCGCCGAGCACCGCGCCCGAGTGGACGACGACGCGGTTGCCGATCTGCACCCCGTCGCGCACGACCACTCGCGGATAGAGCCGTACCTCCTCGCCTAGGCGGGCACCCTCCCCCACCAAACAGAGCGCACCCACCCGGCTGCCCCGGCCGATGTGAGCTCCGCGCTCCACCACGGCGAAGGGTCCCACCGCCACGCTCGGATCCACCTCGGCGCCCTCCGCCACCCAGGCCAGGCGATGAATGCCGGGCTCGGGCGGAGGATCGGGGTGGAACAGGCGCAGCAGCGCGATGAGGGCGGTCTGGGGGGCCGGGACCCGGAGCACCGCACAGGCGAGCCCGGTGATGTCCTCGCCGATCAGGATGGCCCCGGCGCGACTCGCCGCCGCGGCGCGCGCATGGCGCGCGCCCAGCGCGAAGGAGACGTCCCCGGGCCCGGCCGTCTCCAGCGGCGCCACGCCACCGAGTCGGAGCCCTGGATCGCCCTCGAGCCGGGCGCCCAGCGTCGCCGCGAGCTCCGCGAGCGTGTAGGGCCCTGCGGCCGCCACTTACTTCTTGGCCTTCTTGGTTTCGTCGTCGAAGGCCCGGATGATCTCCTCGGTCAAGTCCGCCTCGGGCGCCCCGTAGATCACGCCCGCGCCTCGCGCGTCGACGATCATGGTGAAGCCCTTGTCCTTGCCCACCTTCTGCACGACGCCGCTCAGCTCTCGGAGGAATTTGCCCATGAGCTCGCGGTCCTTCTTCGTGTAGTCCTTCTCGAAGTCGTCCACGAGCCGCCGCAGGTCACGCACCCGTCGCTCGAGAGTTTCCTGCTTCTCCTTGCGGACCTCCGCGGACAGGAGCTGCCCCTTCTTCTCGAGGTCTTCCTTGAGCTTGGTCAGCTCGGCTTGCTCGCCATCCAGCTTCTTCTGCATGGCGGCCTTCTCGCGCTCGAGGGCATCGCGGGCGGCCACGCCCGCGGCGGAGCGGGCCACCACCCGCTGCGAGTCGATGAAGGCGATGCGGGTGGCGCCGGTGGCGGGGGCCGGGGCCGGGGCCGGGGCCGGGGCCTGCGCGCCCGCGGGCAGCGGCGACCACCAGGCGCCCAGGGACCAGGCGGCGACCAGGGCGAGGACGGGAATCAATCCCTTCACGACGACACGCATGACTCGTACCTCCTTCGTCTCGATGCCAACGTCTTAGAACGGGGCGCCCACCGCGAACTGGAACTCCCCGATGCTCTCGTTCTTGCGGCGGTCGAGCTTGATGCCGTAATCGACACGCAGCGGTCCGAACGGCGAAGCCCATCGCAGGCTGAGCCCGGCGTTGTGCCGGAGCTCACCGAGGTCGAACGTGGTCCCGAACGCGGTGTCCGGCCCGTACACCTGCCCGATATCGTAGAAGACCGCCGCCCGGATGCCAAAGAACAGCGGCACGGTGTATTCGACATTGCCCAGGAGCTGGATGGTGCCCCCCACCCGAGTCCCCGACTCGTCGCGGGGCGAGACCTGACGCGCCTTGAACCCTCGCAGGGAATTGGAGCCGCCCAGATAGAAACGCTCGAACAGGGGCACCGGGTCCTTCGACCAGCCTACCATGTAGGCGCCCTGCGCGCGCCCGCTGATCACGTGATCCAGCCAGATGTTGTAGAAGGAGGCGATGTTGACGAGCCCGCGCACGAACTTGCTGTCTCCGAAGCCCACCCCCGCCACGTCCCCCCCGACGGAGGCGATGGAGCCGCGGGTGGGCTCGAAGGCGCTGTCGCGCGTGTCCCGGGTGACCGCGCCGCCCACGAGGGAGGTGATGCGCTTCCCTTCCTCGCTCTTGAGGCTGGAGCTGGCATTGTCGGCCACGGCGCTGACGTCGTCCTGGGTGAGCCGGTAGACGAGGTTCCAGCGGGAGTAGTCGCCGAAGGGATGCCCAAAGCGTATGTCGCCGCCCAGGGAATTGACGGTGTAGTCGGTGAAGATCCGGCGGTTGTTGAAGAGATCGAAGCCGGCGGACAGCGGCCGGTCGAAGAGCCAGGGCTCGGTGAAGCCGATGGTGCCCTGCTGGGTCTGCGCGCCCGCGCGCGCGCGAAAGAACAGCTCCCATCCGCGGCCGAGGAAGTTGCGCTGCGAGAGATCGAGGGTGGCGATGAAGCTGTCCGACGAGCTGTAGCCGCCGCCGATCGAGAAGAGGCCGGTAGGCCGCTCGGTGACCTCGATGTTGACGATGATCTTGTCCTTGGCGGAGCCGGGCGCGGTGGTGGCCTTCACCTGCTCGAAATAGCCGAGGTTGTTGAGCCGCTGCTTCGCGCGCTCGAGCTTGGCGCTGGTATAGAAGTCCCCCTCGTGCATGGGGATCTCCCGGCGGAGGATCTTCTCCTGGCTTCGCGTGTTGCCGGTGATGTTGATCCGCTCCACGAAGACCTCGGGGCCCTCGTTGATCTCGTAGGTCAGGTTGATCCGCCGGTTCGGGGTGTCTTGGGAGGACTGCGGATTCACGTCGGCGGAGGCGCGGCCGATGGTGCCGTACAGCGCCTGGATGGCGGCGATGCTGTCGCGCACCTTACCGCGCGAGAAGACGTCCCCGGTCTTGAAGGGGATGCGGCGGCGGATCTCCTCCGCCGGCACCACGTTGTTCCCGGTGACGTCGATGCCGCCCACGGTGAACTGAGGCCCTTCCACCACCACGATCCGGATGGTGACGTGGGCGCGCTCCTTGTCCACGATGGCGTCGGCCGACTCCACGCGCGCCTGGATGTAGCCGTGGTCGTTGTAGAGCGAGACGATGCGGTCGCGGTCGTCGTCGAGCTTTTGACGCTCCACGGTGCCGCGCAGGATGTAGAACTGGCGCTCCTGGGTGGCCATCACCGCCTTGATCTGCTTGGGGGTGAGGCCCTGGGCGCCTTCGATGACGATCTCGTCGATGGTGATCTTCCGGCCTTCCGCGATGCGGAAGGTGACCGCCACGTCGCCATCCGGCAGCTTGGTGGCGTCGGGCGTGACCTGCACCTCGAAGTATCCTTCCTCTTCGTAGTAGTCCTTGAGCTTCTCCGCCGCCCGGGTGACCTCCACCGGGTTGTAGACCGCCCCCAGCTTGAGGTCGATCTTCTCGGAGAGGGTGGCGCCATCGAGCTTCTTGTTGCCCGCGAACTGCACGTCACGGATGAAGGGCCGCTCCACCACGATGAAGGTGACCTTCACCCCGCCCTCGAAGTCCTCCACCTTGAGCTGGACGTCGTCGAAATACCCGAGGGCGAAGATGGCGCGGATGTCCTCGGCGAGCCGGTTGGGCGAGAAGGGGCCGCCCACCTTGGTGCCCACGCGCCCCACGATCACGGCCTCCTGGATCCGGCGGTTCCCCTGTACGACGAGGTCCTTGACGATGATCTGACGGGCGGGATCGGGAGGGGTCTGCGCACCCGCCGGCAGGAGGGGCAGGAAGAGGAAGGCAAAAAAAAGGGAGAGAAGGATTCTCCCCGCAAGGGTCATGGGAGCGAGCGGCCCGTCGTATCCCGATCCAGCGTCCGGTGGATCAGTGCTCGGCCAGCGCGAGCGGCGGCTCCGCGACCTGCGCTTCCCGGAAGACGAAATTGTCCCCCTCCACGTCGAGCTCGAGGCGCGCCCCGTCGGGGATCTGGCCGCGGACGATGGCCTCGGCGAGCGGGTCCTCCACATGCTTCTGGATGGTGCGCAGGAGCTGCCGGGCGCCGTAGGTCGCGTCGTTCCCCTTCTCCACGAGGAGATCGAGGGCCGCCGTGGTGGGCTCCACCGTGATGCCCTTGTCCGCGAGCTGGGCGTTCACCCGCTTCATCATGAGGCGAACGATGTTGGAGATGTCCTCGCGGGAGAGGCCGTGGAACACGATGGTGTCGTCGATGCGGTTGACGAACTCCGGCCGGAACGCGCGCTTGAGCTCCTCCATGACCCGGGCCTTCATCTTCTCGTGGGTGGCATCGTCGCCCTCGGGGATGAAGCCGGGCGATACGCGCTTGCCGATGAAGCTCGTCCCGAGATTCGACGTCATGATCAGGATGGTGTTCTTGAAGTCCACCACGTGGCCGACGGAGTCCGACAGGCGGCCGTCGTCGAGCACCTGGAGGAGCATGTTGAACACGTCCGGATGGGCCTTCTCGATCTCGTCGAAGAGCACCACCGAATAGGGCCGCCGCCGCACCTTCTCGGTGAGGAAGCCGCCCTCTTCGTAGCCCACGTAGCCGGGAGGGGCGCCGAGGAGCCGGGAGACGGAGAACTTTTCCATGTACTCGGACATATCGACCCGGATCAGCGCGTTCTCGTCGCCGAAGAGGTACTCGGCGAGCGCCCGCGCGAGCTCGGTCTTCCCCACCCCGGTGGGCCCGAGGAAGATGAACGACCCCACCGGACGCTTGCTGTCCTTGAGGCCGGCCCGGGAGCGCCGGATGGCCCGCGACACCGCCGCCACCGCGTCGCGCTGACCCACGATGCGGCCGTGGAGGGCTTCCTCCATGCGGGCGAGCTTGGCGGATTCCTTCTCTTCGAGCTTGGACAGCGGGATGCCCGTCCAGCGGGACACGATGTACTCGATGTCCTCCTCGCTCACGGTCTGCGGGCCCTTGCCCTTGCGCTTGTCCCACTCGCGCTTGAGCTCCTCGTCCCGCCCGCGAAGCAACTTCTCCTTTTCCCGAAGCGACGCCGCCTTCTCGAACTCCTGCGCCTCGAGGTACATATCCTTCTCGCGGACGACGCGTTCGACCTCCTTGCCGAGCTCCTTGATCTCGGGCGGCGGCATGAGGGCCATGAGGCGCGTGCGCGAAGAGGCCTCGTCGATGACGTCGATGGCTTTGTCGGGGAGCTGGCGGTCCGTGATGTACCGGTCGGCGAGCTTCACCGCGGCGTCGATGGCCTGATCGGTGATCTTCACCCGGTGATGCGCCTCGTACTTGTGGCGCAAACCCTTGATGATCTCCACCGACTCCGGGACGGAGGGGGCGCGCACGATCACGGGCTGGAAGCGCCGCTCCAGCGCGCCGTCCTTCTCGATGTACTTCCGGTACTCGTCCAGCGTGGTGGCGCCGATGGTCTGGATCTCGCCGCGCGAGAGCGCGGGCTTGAGCATGTTGGAGGCGTCGATGGCGCCTTCGGCGGCGCCCGCCCCGATGAGGGTGTGGAGCTCGTCGAGGAAGAGGACGACGTTCTCCGACTGGCGGATCTCTTTCATCACGGCCTTCAGGCGCTCCTCGAACTGGCCGCGGTACTTCGTCCCGGCGACAAGGGCGCCGAGGTCGAGCTGGAGTAGCCGCTTGTTCACGAGCACGTCGGGCACATCGTGGCTGACGATCTTCTGGGCGAGCCCCTCGACGATCGCGGTCTTGCCCACGCCGGGCTCACCGATCAGGACGGGATTGTTCTTCGTGCGGCGGGCC
>WNFK01226036.1_pt1 | contig 51967 bp, 46 predicted proteins | sample 5400281 | NCBI WGS metagenome assembly WNFK01 (sample SAMN13153350, study PRJNA577476) | soil metagenome | isolation source: 20 cm soil on Douglas fir-dominated hillslope | place: USA:California | collected 2013-09-17
GAGGACTCGCTGAAGGTGCTCTCGGCTCCGCCACGCGGAGGCGCTCGGCGCGGGGCAGGCGGAGCGCGCTGACGCCCGAGCCACGTTCCACGCCGGAGCGGGGTCTCGAATGTCCATGGGAACGGCAAAAGAACACGTGACGGAGGGCGATCGATTGTCCGGGGAGGCGATCTACGACGTGGAGATCACGGCGCTCATTCCCGTGTACAACGAGGCGGAGAATCTGAAGCCCTTACTCGAGAAGCTCACCGCGGACCTGAGCGCCTTGGGCAAGACGTATGAGATCCTGGTCGTGGACGACGGGAGCACCGACGACTCCATCGGAAGGCTCCGCGAGCTTCATCGCTGCATCCCGCATCTCCACGCGATCGTGTTCCGGCGGAATTACGGCAAGTCGGCCGCCCTATCGGTCGGCTTCGCCGCGGCGCGCGGGCGCCATCTCGTGACGCTCGACGGCGATTTACAGGACGACTCCGCGGAGATCGGACCGTTGCTTCGGAAGCTCGAGGAGGGCTATGACCTGGTCTCGGGGTGGAAGCAAAAGAGGAAGGATCCGATCACGAAGACGATCCCCTCCAAGCTCTTCAACGCGGTGACCTCTTGGATGACCGGGGTCAGGCTCCACGACATGAATTGCGGTCTCAAGGCCTACCGCGCCGAGGTCGTCAAGACCCTCCAGCTGCGCGGTGAGCTGCACCGCTTCATTCCGGTGCTGGCTCACTGGAACGGGTTCCGCACCGGCGAAATCCGAACCGTGCACCACCCCCGGCTTCACGGGACGACGAAATTCGGCGCGGCGAGGTTCCTGAACGGTTTCCTCGATCTCCTCGCGGTGATGTTCCTGACGACCAGCTCGAGTCGCCCCCTTCATCTCTTCGGCCGGATCGGCGTCTTCTTCGCCCTGGTCGGCGCCGCGATCACAATCGGGTTTTCCTGGCGATGGGTCCTGGGGGAAGGGCTCAGGCTCAGACCGGCCCTCCTCTTCGGGGCGGTGCTCATCATCCTGGGCATCCAGTTCATCTCGATGGGATTCTTGGGCGAGCTCATCGCCAGCACTCGCGCGCACGAGCCCGACTACGCGATTCGCGAGCGGCTCTAGCCGCGTCCCGTACGGGCGAGGGAAGCATTGAAGGCCGCGATCCTGGGCCCCACCTACCCGCACCGAGGCGGGATCGCGCACTACACCACCCTCCTTGCCCGCGCGCTCGACCGGCGGCACGAGCTTGCGATCGTTTCCTTCGCGCGGCTTTATCCGCGACTCCTGTTCCCCGGCACGACCCAGTTCGACACGAGCGCGAGCACGATCGAGCCCCCCGTCCGTCCGGAGCCGATCCTCGACAGCCTGAACCCTCTGTCGTGGCTCAGCGCCGGGGCGAGACTCCGCGCCCTAGGGCCGGATTTCATCGTCGTTCCCTGGTGGCATCCCTTCTTCGGCCCGTCGCTCGGGACGGCCGCGCGGCGCGCCCGGCGTCCGGGGAAGCGCACCGCGCGGATTTTCCTCTGCCATAACGTTTCGCCGCACGAAGCGACGCCGATCGACCGGGCGCTCACCGCGTACGGCCTCGGCGGCGCCGACGCGTTCCTCGTTCACGCGAGGTCGGAAGAGGAAAAGCTTCGCCGCATCACGCGCGGAAAGCCGATCCGGGTGCACCCCCACCCTTCCTACGAAATCTTCAGCGAGCGGGCACCGAGCCGGGAAGAGGCCCGTTCGGCGCTTGATCTCCAAGGGCGCGTCCTCCTTTTCTTCGGCTACGTGCGACCGTACAAGGGCCTCGCCGATCTTCTCTCCGCTCTGAAGCTCGTGCGCCGTGACGCGTGGGATCGCGCGCTCATCGTGGGGGAATTTTACGAGCCGCTCGAGCGTTACCGTGCGCTCCTCGAGGATCCGTTGCTCAAGGAGCGCGTTCGCGTCGTGAACCGCTACGTGGCGAACGAGGAGGTGGCGCGCTATTTCGCCGCCGCCGACGTGGTCGCGTTGCCCTATCGCCAGGCGACCGGCTCCGGCATCGCCCAGATCGCGTTCGGCGCGGGCGTTCCGGTGATCGCGACCCGCACCGGCGGATTGGAGGATGTCGTCGAGGAGGGCGTCTCCGGGCTCCTGGTCCCGCCGGGCGACCCCCCATCGCTCGCACGCGCGATCGAGCGTTTCTTCGACGATGCCATGTCGGAACGGCTCCGCGAGGGCGTGGCGCGGAATCGGGGCCGTTTCGGATGGGACGCGCTCGTGGGGGCGCTCGAATCGCTCGCGGCGGAATGCGCATCATGACCGCGCATCCGACCTGGGCGGTCGTCCTGGCCATGAACCAGCTCCGGATGACGCGCGAATGCCTCACCTCGGTCTCGGCGCTCGATCCGGGCGCCGAACGCATCGTCCTGGTGGACAACGGCTCCACGGACGGGACCGCGGAAGCGGTTCGGGCGGAGTTCCCGAACGTCGAGGTTCTCCGCCTCGAGAAGAACATCTATTTCGCGGGGGGCGTGAACGAAGGAATCCGGTCGGCGCTCTCGCGCGGCGCGGGCTCGATCCTCCTCCTCAACAACGACGTCGTGCTGGAGCGCTCCGCGCTGGGGAAATTGCGTGCCGCGCTCGAAGCGGATCCGGCGCGGGCCGCCGTGTCGCCGAAGATCTATTACTACGATCCTCCCGACATGATCTGGTTCGCCGGGGGCATCGTCGGCCGCGGCCTCGGACTGATCCGCCACCGCGGCGCGAACATGAAGGACGAGAAGCTTCGCGACGGGCCCCGCGCGGTCGACTACGTATCGGGCGCGGCCGCGCTCCTGTCCAGGGATGCGCTCGAGAAGGTCGGGCTCCTGGATCCGAGCTACGTCATGTACGTGGAGGACGTGGACTGGTGCGCCCGTGCCCGGGAGCAGGGTCGGGTTCTCTGGTACGAAGCCTCGGCCAAGGTGTGGCACCACGTGTCCGCCACGAGCGGGGGAGGCCTGACGCCCCTCAAGGCCTATTACCGGCTTCGGAGCGGGGCCCTCTTCCTGGTGCGACACGGCACGCCTTGGCAGCGAGCGCTCTCGTGGGGCTCCTACCTCGCATGGTCGGGGTGGCTGCTTCCCCTCTCGATCACGCGTCGTGATTTCAGGTCCGCGGGCGCGCTGGCGCTTGGGTTCGCCGATTTCACGCGGATCCTTTTCGGCGCGCCGCCGCCGCTTCGTACACCCGAGTCATTCGCTCCGCCAGCAGGTCGACGCTGAATCGGGCCGCCCTCTCCTTCCCGAGCCGGGGGCGGGCGGCGAGGGCGCTTGGATCGCGGGCAATCGCTTCCAGCCGCTCCGCGAGCGCCCCCACGTCGCCCGAGGGAAAGGACACCGCGGCGTCCCCCACGACTTCAGGCAGCGCGCCGGCGTCGCTCACCACGCACGGCGTCCCCAGCGCCATCGCGAGGAGCGGGGGGATGCCGAAGCCCTCGTACCGGGATGGGTAGATGAAAAGCTCCGCCCCCCCCAGGAGCGCGGCCAAATCGGAGTCGGGAACGTATCCGGGCCAATGCGCGCGCAACCCGTTCGCATTCGCCCATTCCGCCAGGCGATCGGCAAGAGGGTGCCTCGTGCCGGCCAGGACGAGCGCAGGGGCGCTTCTTCGCTCGGGAAAGGCTCGTGCCACCGCTTCGATGAGGAGCTCGACGCCCTTCCTCGGGTCGAAGCCTCCGAGGTAGAGCCAGTACGGCGCGCCGCCGTACCTGGATCTGGACGCCGCGATCCGGTCCGGGGGAGCGGGACTGAGCCATCGGGGTACGGCGCAGGGGACGACTTCGATCTTCGCGGCGGCCTCGGGGATTCGGGAAGCAATGTCGCGGCGGCTCGCTTCGCTCAGCGTGACGATCGCGGAAGCGTGCCGCGCCGAGGCGCGCACGGCGCGTCGGTAGAGCCATTGGTGGAGGAGCGCGGGCTTGGGCCAGGGGACGAGTCGCGGCATCATCCACGGAATCACATCATGGAGGGAGAGAATGGACGGGAAGGGAAGGTCTGCCGGCACGCCGTGGTTCCAGGTCGCGTGAAAGAGGTCGGGAGGCGGCTTGATCTCGCGCAAAATCCGCGGAAGCTCGCCTGCCTCCCAGCGGATTCTGCCACCCGCGGGTCCGGAGACCCGTACCTCAACCGATTCGGGAAGGGCGCCCGGCTCGACCGGCCGGTCGCTCACGCCGACGAACCTGAAACCGCGCGGGGAGAGCTCTTCAAGGACCTGGGTCAGGATGAGGCCGATGCCGGTGGCGGGCCCCCGCGCGAGGGGCCTCAGGTCGATCGCGACTCGGATCGGACGGGGCACGCATGGGCACGCTACGGGACGCCTGGGGAAAGGTCAACGAGTCCGCGCATCTCACGTCTTGACGCTCGATTGCGGCCCCCCGTACTCTGAGACCGTGCACGACCTCGGAGGCTCACGTGCGTCCCTGCTGGGATGTCGTCTGGCTCAGTGATATTCCATGGGGGAGTCTCTGGCAAAGGCCGCAGCAGCTCGCCACGAGGTTCCCGCCTGACTCGCGGATTCTCTTCGTGGAGCCCTGGACTATTGGCCATGCGCCTGCCCTCCGGCCGACTCAGGTCACCGAGCGGATCTCCCGCGTTTCATTTCCCTTTCTTCCGCTGCACGCGCGCTCGATTCGCTTGAGACGCCTCGCGTACCGGCTCGGAGGCTCGGCGTTCGCGGCTCGGTGTCTATTCGCGGCCCAGCGCGCGTGGGCAGCGACCCTTCGAGGATTCGGCCGACCCGGGGCGAGGCGCCTGGCGCTCGTGCAGAATTTTCTGGCCCGTCCCTCGCTCCGAACGTTTCACCCCGAACGGGTCGTGTACGACATGATCGATGCTCCTCTCCACTTCGCCCCCGTGCCGCCGCGTCTTGTGCCGCAGTGGGAGCGTCTCCTCCGCGAGGCCGACCGCGTTTCCGTCACATCGCAGCCGCTCGCCCAGCTCGCGCGGTCGGGCGGCGCCCCGAATCCGCGCCTGATCGGGAACGGGGTCGACGTCGTGCGATTCCAGGTGGCCGCTCCGGCCCATTCCCTCCCGGGAGACGCGGGCGCGCCGATCCTTGGCTACGTCGGATCGCTCCATTCCTGGTTCGATGTGCCCCTCATCGCCACCCTCGCCCGATCGCTTCCGGGCGCGCGGGTCGTTCTGGTCGGCCCCGCGCACCCCTCGACCCGCGCGGAGCTAGAACGCGTCTCCCCTTCGACGCCGAATCTCTTCTGGCTCGGCCTCAAGCCCTACTCCGAGATTCCGTCGATCGTGCGGGCGTTCCGGGTGGGATTGATCCCGTTCCGCCGCACGCCTCTCACGGAAGCGGTGAATCCGGTCAAGCTCTACGAGTACGCGGCGGCCGGCGTTCCGTGCGTCACGACACGGTTCACCGATGAGGTCGGGACGTGGGGGGGCGCGGCGCGCGTCGCGGATTCGGAGGAGGCTTTCGTTGCCTGCGTGAGGTCGCTCCTCGAATCGCCCCCGGATCCGACGCCTCTGGTCGCGTTCGCGCGTCTCCACGATTGGGACGAGATCGCGCGGGAGTTCGTCGCCTTTTGCCTGGAGGACGCCGCGTGAGGCGCCCCTCGCGAGGGGGGACGAGCGCCGTACGGCAGGCGGGATCCCGCGAAGCCAAGGAGTCCGACCTCTCGCGTTGGGCTTGGGCGGTCGTGGCACTCCTCGTCCTCGTCTTCTTCTATCCAATTACGTTCGGGAAGGTTTTCCTCACTCCCGATTCGGTCGCTCCGGCCGGATTCGCGCGGGTCGCGCTCGACGCGCTCCAGAACCGGCACGTCTACGCGCTCTGGAATCCGTATCACTTCCTGGGAATGCCTTCGTTCGGGAGTCTCGCGTTCGTCCCCTACGTCTATCCTTTGGATCCCGTTTTCGGATTCCTGAACAAGACGCTCCACTTTCCTGATCTAACCTGGCTTCTCACGCACTACCTGCTGCTTGCGCTCTCGATGCTGGCCCTCTTGAGGGCGCTCGGTGCCTCGACGGAAGGAGCGACCTTAGGAGCGGTCACGTTCGCGCTCACCCCGAATCTGGTGGCCGTCGGCGTGTTCGGACACGGAAGCCAGATCATGACCGCGGCGTATCTGCCGCTCCTGGTCTTCCTGCTCGATCGGTTCGTGCGTCGTGGATCGCCCCTTGCCCTCGCCGGGTTCGCCCTGGCCGCGGCGCTTCAACTCCTCCGGGGGCACGTGCAGATCGTCTTCTACACATGGCTCGCCCTCGGCGGCTACGCCCTCTTTCAAGTGATCCAAGGACTGAGGGAGGGGCAAAGGGGCGCGGTGGTGCGCGCGCCCGTTGGGCTTCTGGTCGGGCTCCTCTTAGGCTTTGGGATGAGCGCCTTCCTCTATCTCCCTACCCACGAATACGCGAAGCTCTCGGTCCGCGGAGGTGGGGAAGGGGGCGGCGCGGGTCTCGACTACGCGACCCAGTGGTCCTTCCATCCCCGCGAGATCCTCACGTTCGCCATCCCCAGCATGTTTGGCTTCGGCGGCCGGACCTACTGGGGAAGCATGCCCTTCACCGACTATCCCAACTACATGGGCATCGTGCCGCTCGCGCTCGCCGTCTACGGTGCGATGCGGTGGCGCGGGAGGGTGCGGTGGTATCTCCTCACGATGGCGGTGGTGGCGCTCCTCATGTCGTTCGGAAAACACTTCCAGCCTCTCTATGCGCTCCTTTACTTCCATTTGCCGTTCTTCAACAAGTTCCGGGTCCCCGTCATGATCCTGGTCTTGGTCCAGTTTGCGACCGCCGCCCTCGCCGCGTTCGGGCTCACGAGGGCGCTCGAGCGTGGAGCGACCGCCAAGGGCAAGGACGTGGGCCCCGGTGCTTTGTGGATGCGGGCCGGGGTGTTGTCGGGGGTGGGCGGGGTCGCCGTCGTCGCGCTCCTCCACGCACTGTCGGGAGCGATCGAGACCGCTGCGACCCAGAGTCGTCCTTCCTTCAGCGCGGACCTGGCCCGGCAGGCGATCGACATGGCCTCGCTCGACGCGATCAAGTCGGGGATCCTCCTCGGGATTGGGTGCATCGCCATCGCGCTCGCGCGGCGCGGCCGGATGCGCCGGGTCACGGCGGCGGCGCTCGTTCTCACGGTCACGGTGGTCGATCTCTGGGTGATCGATCGCAAGATCATGGACGCGCAAGTCGGCTCCCCCCAGGAGTACGCCGAGTATTTCAAGGAAACGCCCGAGGTGACCTTTCTCAAATCCGACTACACGCTCTTCCGGGTGCTCCCGATGGACCCGCACGACAGCCGGCTGGCTGCCTACGGCATCGCGTCGGTTATGGGCTACCACCCGGCAAAGCCCAAGCTGTACCAAGCTTTCGCCGACACCGCGCAGATCATGAGCAGCCTCGACATCCTCCGCTTCCTGAACGTGAAGTACGTGCTCACCGACGGCTACATCCCGAAGGACACGCCAGGATTCACGCTGCGGCACGACGGCGAGGTGAAGGTATACGAGCTGGAAGGCGCGTTGCCGCGCGCCTATGTGGTGCACCGACTCGTCCCCGTGCGGAATGAATCCGTCGCTCTCGCGATGATCCGGACCGGCAATTTTCATCCGACCAATGAAGCGCTCTGGACCGGTCCAGACCCGTTGCCGCCGATGGCCGAGCCGAGCGAGCCGGACTCGGTCCGGGTGATCCGGTACGATTTCAACGACACCGAGTTTCTCGTTTCAACCGCGACGCCCGGCCTGTTCGTCCTGGCCGATCAGTACGACCCGGATTGGAGGGCGACCGTGGACGGCGCGCCCACGACGATCCATCAGGTGGATTACCTGATTCGCGGCGTCGTGGTCGGCCCCGGCGTGCACAGGATCCGCCTCCGCTACGAGCCTCGCGCGCTCCAAGCGGGGATCCGGATTTCCATCGTATCGCTCGCGCTCACGGTCGTGCTGGCGGGCGCGGGTCTGATCCGCCGGCGCCGGCCCGTGGCCCCGCCGGGTCCCGTAGCGGGCGAGCCTGCGGGGGGATCGCCCGCTTGAAAGCGCTCGTGATCATCCCGACCTACAACGAGCGGGAGAATCTGCCGGAGCTCTTGAGGCGGATCTTCGCGGAAGGGCTGCCGCTCGAGGTGCTCATTGTCGACGACAATTCGCCCGATGGAACAGGGGCGGCGGCGGACGCCCTGGCCGCGACCGATCCGCGGGTCCACGTCATGCACCGTCCTGGGAAGATGGGGCTTGGGTCCGCGTATGTCGCGGGCTTCCGCTACGCGATCGAGCACGACTATGACGCGGTGTTCGAGATGGACGCGGATTTCTCACACAATCCGGATTCGCTTCCGGAGTTTCTGAGGGAGCTCGAGAACGCGGACCTCGTGGTCGGATCGCGGTATCTGCACGGTGTCACGGTCGTGAACTGGCCGCTAAAGCGACTGATCCTCTCCTACCTCGCGAACGTGTACTGCCGCGTCATCACGGGCATGCCCATCAAGGACGCGACCGGCGGATTCAAGTGCTTCCGCCGACAGGTGCTCGAATCGCTCGACTTGAGCCACGTCAGATCGGACGGCTACGGCTTTCAGATCGAGATCAATTTCAAAGCGTGGAGAAAGGGATTCCGTATCCGCGAGATTCCGATTCTCTTCGTCGACCGCCGCGCGGGGGAATCCAAGATGTCGCGGCGGATCGTCTGGGAAGCCGCGTGGATGGTCTGGAGGCTCCGCGTCCTCGACCTGCTCGGCGCCCTCTAGGCTGGACCGCCCATGTCCGTCTCCCTGATCGTCGTCCATTACCATACCCGCCCGGCGCTCGGACGCCTGCTCCAATCCCTCCGCGACGCGCTCCCGGAGCCGCTTCGGGAGATCCTCATCGTGAACAACTCGGGAGAGCCGCTCGAGGATCTGCTCCCGGGGCTGCCGTGGCCGGCGAGGATCCTCGCCCCGGGAAGCAATCTGGGCTATGCGCGCGGCGTGAACGAGGGAATCCGGGCCGCCCGGGAGGACGCCATCCTGATCCTGAACCCGGACATCCAGGTGCTGCCGGGCTCCATCGAGGCGCTCGTCCGGTGTGCCGGGGAACACCCCAGGGCGGGAATCGTCGCCCCCAAGCTCATGAATTCCGACGGAACGCTTCAGCTTTCCGCCCGGCGATTCTACAATTGGAAGACCCTTTTCCTGAGACGGGTACCGCTCGGGCCGTACGCGGCCAGGAGCCGAACCCTCCGGAACCACCTCATGGCCGACTGGGATCACGCGGAAACCCGCCCCGTCGACTGGGTTCTCGGAGCGGCCATGTTCGCGCGAAGGCGGGCGGTGCGGGACGTGGGGATGATGGATGAGCGCTACTTTCTCTACTTCGAGGACGTGGATTGGTGCCAGCGGATGTGGCGCCACGGATACGAGGTCCTGTACTGCGCGGATGCCTCGATGGTGCATGAGTACGCCCGCGGGAGCGCCCAGCTCCGCGCGCGCTCGATCCGGGCGCACGCGGCCGGGCTCCTCCGTTTCGCGGAAAAGTGGAGCGCCGTTCTCTACGCCGTGAGCCAGAATCGCAAACGCATTCTGTCGCTGGCTACACTGGCGACCGACGTACTTGCGGCCGTCCTCGCCTTCCTTGGCGCGTACGCGATCCGGGCTTCGCTCGCGCCGGTCTTCGCCAAGCCGATCTACCCGCTCCCGGGCTACGGTGGCCTCCTCTTTTTCACGGTCACGGTCTCGGTGGCCGCGCTCGCGGCCAACGGGCTCTACCGTCGATCCACGTTCCTCGACGGGATCGAGCGCGCGTTCTCGATCGGGCAGGCCGTGATTCAAGCGGTGCTCTTCCTCATGGCGGCGACCTTCCTGTTCCAGACCCCGCGATACTCGCGCGTGCTCGTGCTTCTCCTGGCCCCTCTTCTCTACGGGGCGCTCCTGGCATCCAGGACCGTGGTCGGAAGGCTCGGCGCCGGGGCTCGACGGCAGGGCTTCGCGTTTCGCCGTGTCCTCATCGTGGGGTCCGGCGACGAGGCCGAACGGACGAGGGAGGCGCTCGAGGAGGCGCGCGGCGAGGGATTCGAGCCGCTTAAGACGGTGGTCCCCTCCGACCCCGGCGAGGCGCCGAAGGAGGCGGCCGCGAGGCTCAAGGCGCTCGTCGAGAGCGAGCGGATCCAAATCGTCTGCGTCGTGCCGGAGCCTGGGGAAGTGCCTTACCTGCTCGCCGCAGCGGCCGCGCTACGCGACTCAGGCGCGGCGGTCTATTGGGCGGGCTCGGTGGCCCAGCTTGCTGCCGAGGATCGCCTCGCCTCGCTGGGCCGGCTGCGCGCGGTCCTGCTCCATTCCCCAAGCCGGGGCCTCTCCCTTCGGGTGAGGAAGCGCGCGAGCGATCTTCTCCTCTCGATCTTCGTCGCCCCGTTTCGCTGGGGCGCGCTGCGCGCGTACCTCGCGAGACGTGGCGAGGGGTACGGTCCAGCCGAAGCCTGGGGGCGGGTGTGGTCGGGACGTCTGAGCTGGGTCGGCCGGAGCGCCTACGAAGGGGATCGGTGGGCAGGCGTCCCCGATTGGGCACGGCTCGCGCTCGAGTCGGTCCGACCCGGCGTCGTGACTCCGCCCGACGGGGCGTCCGGGGATCCCATGACCAAGGTAGCGGCCGAGCTCGCCTACCTGTCTCGCTTCTCGCTTGCCGAGGACCTGCGCGTATTTCTCCGGGCCACGAGGGGAACCATCCGTTGAGATGGATCCTGCCTTTCCTCCCCGGACGCGCCCAGCTCGTTGCGCTCGCGCTCGCCGCGTCCCTGTCCTGGCATGTGGGGGTCCCTCGATCCGCGGCAGCCAAGACGTCGCTCTTCGTGAGCAATTACGTCAACTCGAACGAAATCCAGAGCCTCACGGCGTGGAACGGGCTCCTCGCGGCGGGGACCCTCGGAGGGATCGTGACCATCGTCCCAGCGACGGGCATCGCGACGAAGATCCTCCGCTCGCAGGGAGGACTCCCCTCCAACAGCGTTCTCTCGACCGAGGTATCCCCTTCGGGTGCGCTGTGGATCGGGACGGCCGAGTCCGGAATCGCCCGGCTTCGGACCGACGGGACGTTCCGGCGCACCCTCAGCTCCTTCGACGGTCTCCCGAGCGACCGCGTCCAGGCTCTGTACGTGCGAGGCGATACGGTGTGGGTCGGCACGAGCGGGGGTGTAGCGCTCTTCACCGAGAGCCCGGCGACCGGGCAGATCGGGCTCACGCGGGTCTACACCAACGCGAGCACGTCGGGGGCGCTCGCCGGCGATGACGTGCGCGCGTTCATCCAAGTCGGGGATACGCTCTGGTGCGCGACGATGTCCGGGCTCTCGGCCTTCGCGGCCGGCGTGTGGGTTGCGCGGACCGCCGCGCTGGCGATCCCGGCGACTTCGCTCGCGTTGTACGCGGATACGCTCTGGGCGGCCACTTCTCTCGGTCCGTATCAATACGCCGGCGGCGTCTTCCGCGCGGCGAACGCGGGCCATGCCTTCGCGAGCCAGACGCTCTCCGCGAGCCCGCAGGGGTTCTTTTCGGGGTCCGCCACGCTCGGCGCGTATCGCTACGCCGCAGGCGCATGGACCGCCGTGAACACCGGGCTTCCTGGCCTCCGCGTCACCGCATTTCGCGACGGCCCCGACGGAGCCCTCTGGGTGGGAACGCTGGCGGGGGCCGCGCGGCTTCTTCCGGCGGGTCTCTCGTGGGAGCCCCACGTATCCGACGGCCCGCTCGTCAACGCGACGCAACGTGCGGTGGCGGATCGCCGTGGCGCATGGTTCTCGACCGGCAACGCCTTCCCGCCCGGCTCCGGTCGCGGCGTCGTGCTTCACTTCGACGGGGCCTCGTGGAGCGCGCTTACATACGCCTCGACCGGCGGCGCCTTCCAGGACGCGGACGCCTTCGCGATCTTCTCCGATAACTCCTCGAAGCTGTGGGTCGGCCATTGCTGCCTCGACGGGGACCCGCGTCCCCGCATCGATCGATATGATCCCGGAACCGGGGTCTGGGACGCGCCTCCCGCGTTCAACATTTGGGCCATCGACCAGTCGCCCTCGGGGCGGATCTACGCTGGGAGCGTGGAGCACGAGAACGGGATCTACGAGTTCGCCGCGACCGGCGCGATCCTCGATTCCCTCACGCCCTTGAACTCCGGCCTCACGAGCAACAATCTCAGGGCGGTGCGCTTCGACTCCGCAGGGAAGGGGTGGTTCGGAACGGCGTTCAACGGCGTCGACGTCTGGGACGGACGAGGCACGCAGGACCACGCGGATGACGTCTGGACCCACCTCATCGTGCAGCCGAGCGACCAGGTGTCCTCGATCGCCGTGCTCGGCCCCCAGACCGCCTGGGTCGGCACGTCGGGAGGGGCGGGCCTGGTCCAGAACGGGGTGTTCATCCGCGTCCTGACCCCATTGGGAAACCCAGGTCTTCCGAGCGGCCAAGTGAACGACCTCGCCGTCGACTCCGGAGGGAACGTATGGATCGCCACCTCGGGGGGTCTGGCGCGGGCCGACGCGTCCGGGACCGGCGCGATCGAGGTCTTCACGACCCAGGACGGCCTCGTCGATAACGACATCCGTGCGCTGGCTTGGGATGCTGCCCACGGCGCGCTGTGGGTGGGAACGGGTCACGGAATCTCCCGCGTCGTTTCGACGACGGGAGGGGAGCCGGGCATCACCGATCAGAGTTACGTCTATCCGAATCCCTCACGCGCGGCTCTCGGCAGCTTGAAACTCGGCGGCATTCGAAACGCGCTTGATGGAGAAATACGCGATCTTGCGGGGAACGTGATCCACCGTTTCCGCTGCGACCCAGCCGCGAACGAGATCTGGGATTTGAGGAACGACGGAGGCGACCCCGCTCCCTCCGGGGTCTATCTCGTCGTGCTTCGGGACAAGAGCCAATCGCGAATCCTTCGCGTGGCGGTGGTGCGATGAAGGTCAAGTCGCGGGTCGCCTGTCTTGCTCCGCCCGACCGCGCGGCGTGGGACGCGCTGGTCGCGACCGCTCCCGAAGCGACCGTCTTCCATACCTCGGCGTGGGCCGAGCTCTGGCTCGCGGAGTGGCGCGGAACGCGGTGGGTCGCGTTCGTGGTCGAGGACGAGAAAGGCTACGCGGGCGGGATTCCCGCCATCGTGCGAAATCGAGGCATCGGCCGAACCGTTTTCTCGATGCCGTACGGCACCTACGGCGGGCCGCTCGTGCGCGCGGGCCATCCCGACCCCGCGTCCGTGCGTCGCGAGCTGCTCGAATCCTACGCACTGCTCGCCGGCGGGAGCTGGACGATGCGCTCGGAGCTGATCTGGTACCGGGGAACCCGCGACGAGATCCCGGCGCGTCTTCCGGCGTTGGAGCGGTCCACGCACGTGCTCACGCTCGCGCCCGATTTCGAGGCGCTGGCCGAGGGATTCGCCCCTCCGACGCGCCGCCTCGTCAGGCAGGCGGAGGAGAGCGGCCTCACGATCCGCTCCGCGGCCGACGAGTCCGACGTGCGCACCTATTACGATCTGGCGGTGGAAACCGTTCGCCGCCGCGGCGGAAGGCCGAAGCCCTATTCGGTCTACGAACGGATCTATCGGACTTTCGTGCCCAAGGGGCTTGCCCGATTTCATCTGGTCCACCACGGCGAGACGCCGGTCGCGGGGAGCCTTCATCTGTTTCACCAAGGGGTCGCCATGAACTGGCTCACGGTTTCCTCCGTGGAGAGCTGGCCCCTGCGGCCCAACAACTTCATCATCGCGGGAATATTGGCGACCCTCTGCGATGCCGGATACCTCGAGTACGACTTGGGCGGCTCTCCCTCCGACGCGGCCGGCCTGATCCGTTTCAAGGAGGGGTGGGGCGCGACGCCGCGACCGCTCGTCGTGGCCGGGCGGCGGAGCTCGGCTTACCGGAAGCTTCGGGGATAGCGCCGGGTGCGCATCCTCCTTCTCGCGCACGGGCCTTCGATCCACACGCGGCGCTGGGCCACGGCGCTTCGCGACCGCGGGCACAACATCCTCCTCCTGACCGCCCACGCCGGCGAGGACGTGGGAGTTCCCGCGCGCGTCGTCGGCAGCCCCTCCCCCGTGAGGGCGCTCCACTATTGGAGCGCCCTGGGCGCCGTGCGCCGTGAGTTGCGCGCCTTTCGCCCCGACGTGACCGTCGCCCATTTTCTGCCGAACTACGGCTTCCTTGCCGCGCTGGCCCAGGCTCGGCCGTGGATGCTCGTCTGCTGGGGTTCCGATCTCTTGACCAACGCGCGCCTGTCGCCGCTTCATCGGGCCCGCGCCCGCTATGTTCTCCGCCGCGCGGGGCTCATCCACGTGGACGCGGCTGTGCTCGCTGAGGCCGCCGTCGCGCTCGGGGCGCCTCCCGCGCGGGTGTGGACGCGGCCCTGGGGTGTGGACGCGGGAGCGTTCGAGCGCGCGGGCGAGCCGCGACCCTCGCGGAACGGAGCCGAGGCAGCCCGCCTCTTATGGACCCGCCAGCTCGAGCCGGGCTACGATCCGGAAACCTTCGTTCGCGCTCTCGGCCTCCTCAAGCGACGTGGTTTCACGTTCCGCGCGATCATGGCAGGGGATGGACCGCTCCGCGCATCGGTCGAGGCTTGGGTTCGGGAAGAGGATGTGACTCGCGAAGTGGTGCTCGAAGGGTTCGTCGGCTCAGATCGACTCCGGGCGCTCCACCGCGAAGGGGACCTCTACATCTCGCTCTCCCGCTCCGACTCCACCTCGCAGTCTCTGCTTGAGGCCATGGCGGCCGGCTTGGTCCCGATCGTGAGCGACATCGCGGGAAACCGCGAATGGGTGACGCACCGGCAGGAGGGTTACCTCGTGCCGGTGGGTGATGCCAACGCCCTTGCCTGCGCCATCGCCGAGGCTTCGACGGATCCGGCTGCCGATGCCTATCGCGCCCGGGCCGGCGCCGCGGTGAAGGCGCGCGCGAGTTTCGCGGACACGCTCGATCAGCTCGAGGCGAAGCTCGACGCGCTCGCAGGATCCGGAAGCGCGCCGTGAGGCGGGTTCTCTTTCTCGCCTATTTCTTCCCACCGCTGGGAGGGGGAGGATGCCAGCGCACGCTCAAGCTGGTCCGGTATTTGGAGCCCCTCGGATGGTCCTCCGCAGTCGTGACGACGCAGGACCGCGACTACTGGATCCTCGATCCAAGCCTCCTCTCCGAGGTGCCCGCGGAAGCGGAGGTGATCCGGGTCGGGGGGTTCACGGCGCTCAACGCCCTGCGAATCCTCATGCGCGCGGGCGTCTCCATTGAGGAGCCGCAAGGCGCGCGCCGGCCCGCGCCGTTCCGGGCGCTGCGCGCCCTCCAGCGCTGGACGCTCTTCCCGGACGGATACCGCGGGTGGGCCGATGCCGCCCGCGGTGCCGCGGGAACGCGTATCCGGGCCGGGGGAATCGACGCGCTCTGGACGACCTCCTCACCCGAGAGCGCTCACGTGGCTGGGCTCTCCCTCAAGCGGAAGCACGGCCTTCCATGGGTCGCCGACTTTCGCGACCCGTGGGTGGGGCGCGTCACCTACCGGCCTCCCACGCGCTGGCACGACGGGAGACATCGCGCGATGGAGAGACGCGTGGTCCAGGAAGCGGATCGCGTGACCCTCGTGAGCGAAGCGATGGTCGAGCTCTATCGGGAGCGATACCGGGATGTCTCCCCCTCGCGTTTCGTTTTCCTTCCGAATGGCTTCGATTCCGATGATTGGCGCCGCGCGGCCCGCGTGGCGCTGGAGGAAGACCGGATCGCACACGACTCGCCGGAGGCTCGGCGATTCGTGCTGCTCCACGCCGGGCAGCTCGCGCACCGTCCGACGGTCCGTACGCTCCTCGGCGCCGCGCGCCGCGTGCTCGAGGCGGATCCCGCCGCGCGCGACGATCTGCGGATACGATTCGTCGGCGGGAACGAAGATCTGAGCTCGCGCGAGCGGGAGCGATACGGCCTGGGCGCGGTGCTCGAGCTTCACCCCTCGCAGCCCCACGTCGAGGCGCTTGTCTCGATGCGGCGTGCCGGGGCGCTCCTGCTCCTGGGGCACGGAGGGGAGGCGGACTCGCTCCTCTACACGGGAAAGATCTACGAGTACCTGAGCAGCGGGCGTCCTGTGCTCGGGATCCTAGATCCCGGTCCGGGCGCGGCTCTGATCCGGTCCTCGCACGCCGGCGCGGTGGTCGCGCCCGGGGACGAGCAGGGTGCGGCGCAGGCCATCCTCGGGTGGCTACAAGCCTGGCGCGGCGGCGCAGACCTCTCGACCCACCTCGCCGAGGAAGCCTCGGCCGCGTGGGAGCGCTCGAAAACAGCCGCCGCCGCCGCGAAAATCCTCTCCGAAATGTTGCCGACTCGTACCCGCTAGACCACTTTTCCTCACGTCCGGCCACGCTCGGCCAAGCCTATGCCTTCCAACAGAATAAAAATTTAGCCCGAGGCGTGAAATCGGCTTGACACCCTTTTTGGAGGGGCAGTAGGATGCGCCGGTGGTGATTTGTGGGGAATAGTGGGGATCCTGACAGCCACGGGAGCCAGCCCGATGGCGGATAGGGACGGTGGATGGCGACGTTTCGGGGGAGCTACCGGCACTCGATCGACCATAAGGGTCGGATCAGTATTCCCGCGCGGTTTCGCCGCCTGCTCTCCGGGGACGCCTCAGACACCTTCATCATCCTCCGTGGTCTCGAAACGTGCGTGGCGCTCTATCCGCTCGATGAATGGCAGCGGATGGAGGAGCGGCTCCGCTCCCGCTCGTTTCACGACGAAACCAATCGCCGCTTCTTGCGGATCATGTCGCTGGATCTCAACGAGGGAACCATGGACGCGCAAGGACGCGTCGCGATTCCTCCGCGCCTGCTCACCCATGCGCAGCTCAAGGGCGAGGCCATGGTGAACGGCGTCGTGGACCACATCGAGATCTGGGATCCGACCCAATTCGACGAATACCTCCGAACCTCGAATCGAAGCTACGAGGACATGGCCGGGGAGCTGCTGCTGTGACGGCGGCTCGAGGGGTGGCGCGCCTTCCGCTCGTGTTTGACCGTCCGGTCCTCCAGTGGGATTCGCGGCGTGGGGCCGGGCCGCTCATCGTGAGGCTATTCGGAAGGCTGGGAGAACGCGAGCTCGCGCAGATCGTCCAGGCGGTATGGGAGAGGGGCCGCTCGCCGCGCGATCTCGTGTGCATCGAATTCGAGCAGGTGACGCATCTCGACTACCGTGCGCTCTCCGAGTTCACGCGCGCGCTCATCCGGCAGCAGAACCGGGGCGCGGACGTGTGCCTCGTCGGTTTGAGCGTCTACCTGAGAAGCTTGTTCGGCGTCACGGGTCTGGGACCCGCTCTGCGCCGTCTGGAATGGATGCCGGTGAAGGAGGCCGAGGCGCCGCGCCGTCCGCTGGGTCTCGCGGACGTTATCTCGCAATTCCCGGCTCGTCGTCGCGATATCAGGCGTTAGCGGGAGAAATCCGAGGAGCTGAATGCCGGGTCACGTCCCGGTTCTCAAGGAGGAGGCCGTCCAGTTGCTCCTGACAGATCCGAACGGGACCTATGTGGACGTGACTTTAGGGGGCGGCGGTCACGCCGCCGCAATTCTGGAGTCGCTGGGGGTGGATGGGAGGCTGGTGGGTTTGGACTGTGACCCGGCTGCAATCGATCACGCGCGCGCCATGCCGCCCGCACCGGATCCCCGGTTCGTGGCGGGGCGCGCGCGCTTTTCCGAGATCAGGTCCGCGCTCCAAGGTCTCGGGATCAGCGTCGTCGATGGAATCCTGGCGGATCTCGGGATTTCCTCGATCCAGCTCGATGACGCGGCACGCGGGCTTTCCTACACCGCTTCGGGGCCGCTCGACATGCGCCTCGATCCCTCGCTCCCAAGAAACGCCGACGCGTTGCTCCGGTCGATCGACGACGACGAGCTGCTGCGGGTGTTGCGGCAGCTGGGCGAGGTGCCCCGACCCCGAGCGGCCGTTCGGGCGATCCGCCGCGCGCTCGCGGCCGAGGCCACGGTCACGGCGGAGACGCTCCGCAAGGCGCTCGAACCGCTCTACCCGGGGCCCGCGCGACCCCGGCGCCTTTCCCAGGTCTTTCAGGCTCTGCGGATCGCCGTGAACCGCGAGCTCGACGAATTGGAATCGCTGCTCCACGAAGCGGCGCACCTTTTGCGGCCGGGCGGGACGCTATGTGTCATCGCGTATCACTCGCTCGAGGACCGTATTGTCAAAAATACGTTCCGCCCGCCGCGTCCATACGATCCGAGGGAGCCCATCCCCGAGTCGCCGTGGGTTCCTCTAACCAAGAAGCCCATTCGTCCATCCGACGAGGAATGCCGCCGGAACCCACGCGCCCGAAGCGCGCGCCTTCGCGCGGCGCGACTCAAGGCGGAGGCCGCGTGAGCCTCGCGATGAAGGTCGCAGCGGCGCCGCGGCGCGGCGCGGGACTCGCTCCGGGACGGCGCTCGCGCGTCGAGCTGCGGGTCGCCGACGAGGGCGGGGAGGACGGGGGACGCGAGCTGCATGGGCCCTACCTGCGCTCGTTCCGGGCTCAGCCCAAGCGGCGCGTGAACCCCCGCGTGATCGCGCTCCTCCTTCTCGCAGCGTCGCTGCTCTTTCTCAAAGTATGGGAGCGCACCGTCGCGAATTCGCTCTCCATGGACCGCGACCGGTTGGCCCGCGAGGTGCGGACGCTCGAGAACCGAGTCCGGATCACGCGCGACCTCGAGGAGCAGGCGGCGTTCCGAAGCGGCTTCGACCTCACGAGCCTGAGCCAGCTCGGCTTCCAAAACCCCGATCCGGCGCGGGTCGTGGACGTCGATCTCGTTGAGCCCCGCGGCCGGCGCGGGGCGCGCGCCGGCTTCGGCGTGAGGCTCCTTGGAGCGGTGCGGCGGGCCGTGCCCAGTGCCTGGACCGAGCGCATCGTGGGACTGCCGGCGGCACCCGTAGAAGCTGGAGGAAACCGATGAGCCCACTCGATCTGCGCCGTCTCAAGCTCCTGGCTGTCCTTGGGCTGCTCTTCTACGGCGCGATCCTCGCGCGCCTGATTTCGATCCAAGTCCTTGGCCACTCCAGGCTGGATCGGGAGGCCCGCGGGCAGCAGACCTCGCGCGTCATCCTGGAGCCCGAACGCGGCCGGATTTTCGACCGTCACCTGCTCCCCCTCGCCGACAACGTGGACGTGAGCCAGATCTCGGTCCGCCCGGCCGAGGTGCGCAACGCCTCCGCGGCCCAGCGTTTTATCCGTGCCGCCGTGGGGCCGCGCGGTCTGGACCGCCTCCGCCGAGGGAGAAGAAACGCGTATATTCGCATCACATCGCAAGTTACACCTGAACAGGAGATCGCGATCCGGAAATCGGCGCTCCCAGCCGGGGTACAAGTGGAGGAGGTCCCGGCCCGTGTCTATCCGCTGGACGAGCTGGCGCGCCCCGTCGTGGGCATGGTCGGCGTCGATGGTGTAGGGCTCGAGGGGATCGAGCGCGTGTTCGACCGCGAGCTACGCGGCGTGGGCGGGTGGGCCACGCTTTTCAGGGACGGGCGCGGCCTGGAGCACCAGCTCCCGCAGAGCATCGTGAAAGTCCCCGAGCCTGGATGGAGCTTGGTGACGACGATCGATCGGGACGCACAGTCGGTCCTCGTCATGGAGCTGAAACGGGCGGTGGCGCGCACCGGCGCGCGGAGCGGAATGGCGGTGTTCGCTGATCCGCACACCGGGGACATCTTCGCCATGGCGACCGTGGACGGCGCGAATCCGCCCGATGGCTCGGCGGGGAGGAACCGCGTGACCGCGGACCAGTACGAGCCCGGATCCACGTTCAAGCTGCTTGTCGGATGCGCGGCGCTCGAAGAGCACGTCCTGACCCCGGAAGATTCGTTCTACGTGAATCACGGCGAGGCGGACCTGGGCGGATTCACGATGCACGACTCGCATCCGGAGACACGCTGGTACACCGTGCGCGAGGCGACCGCACTCTCGAGCAACGTCTGTTACGCGCAAATCGGGATGAAGGTCGGCGCGAGCGTCCTCTACCGCTACGCCCGGCTGTTCGGCTTCGGCCAGCCGACGCGGATCCAGCTTCCGGGGGAGACGTCGGGGCAAATCCGGAATCCGTCCCGGTGGTCGGCCCGGTCCTTGGCAACGATCTCGATCGGTCAAGAGGTGACCGCGACACCGCTTCAGATGCTCATGGCCTACTGCGCCGTGGCGAACGGCGGAATATTGATGCGGCCGAGGATCGCCTCGGCGCTCGTAAACGAGCTCGGCGAGCCGGTACGGCTCTACCCGGTCGAGCGCGTGCGCCGCGTGATCTCCCCGGAGACATCGGAGACCTTCCGCTCGTTCCTTCGGGACGCGGTCACCATGGGAACGGCAACGGAGGCAGCGCTTCCTTGGTGCGAGGTGGCCGGGAAGACCGGCACGGCCCAAAAATCGGACGAGGGAGGCCGCGGATACGGGCAGGGACGTTACGTGTCTTCGTTCGTAGGAATGGCCCCGGCGAGCAATCCCCAGATCGTGGGTCTCATCGTTTTGGATGAGCCCCGCGGCGCCTATTACGGCGGCACCGTCGCGGCGCCCGTATTTCGGGACATCGTGGCGACCTGGGCCACGCTGGGCAAGGGTCCGGTCCGTCTCCCGGCACAGACGCTCGTTACGGCGGCCAGGCGGAAGGAGCAGGCGGTGCGCGTTCCGGACGTCAGGCTCATGGCGGCCGAGCAAGCCCGCTTCGTGCTCCGCTCCGCGGGGATGGATTGCGCCGTCGAAGGAAACGGCGCCCGCGTGGCGGTCCAGTCGCCGGAGCCGGGCGCGAACGCGCGATCAGGGGAGGTGGTTCGGGTCGTCCTCTCGACCGATCCCGCGCCGGACATCGGGTTCCCCGATCTTCGGGGCCTTTCGCTGCGCGAGGCGCTGGCGCGCCTGAGCGCCCTCTCCGTTCACATCGCTGGCGTCTATGGGAGTGGGCAGGTCGTGGAACAGGATCCTCCGCCGGGCGCGGCGATCAAGGCCGGCCAATCTTGCGCGATCCGGTGCGCGCCCCGGAGCTTGTGATCGGAATCGGCGGCTTGCGCACCGAGGCGCTCCCCGGGCTTTTGGGCGCCTCCGAGACGAGCGGAGAGCTTCGCGGCGAGTGGGGGATGGTCCGCTACAACTCGCGCGACGTGAGGGCGCGGGATCTCTTTGTCGCCGTCCCCGGCCTCACGCACGACGGCCATGCGTACGTCGCGGCCGCGGCGCGGAGCGGCGCCACGGCGGCTGTCGTCGAGCGCTTCGTGCCGGAGGTCGACCTTCCGCAAGTCCGCGTTGCGAATGCACGGCGCGCGCTTGCGATTCTGGCGGGGGAGGAAACCGGGCACCCCTCTCGCGAGATGGTGATCGCGGGAGTGACCGGGACCAACGGAAAGCCAACCACCGCGCACCTGATCCGCGCGGTGTTCGAGGAAGCGGGTCATCGCACAGGATTCATCGGCACCGTCGGATACGAGTTCGAGGGACACCACGAGCCGGCACCCCATACCACGCCAGAAGCGCCCGACTTGATGCGCATGCTTCGAGCCTGGCGGGCGCGCGGGGCGGCGGCTGTGGCCATGGAGGTTTCATCGCACGCGCTCGCTCTCGAGCGAACCTATGGCGTCGCGTTCGATGTCGGCGTCTTCACCAATCTGACTCAAGATCATCTCGATTTTCACGGAACCCTTGAATCGTACCGCGAGGCGAAAGCCCGACTCTTCCGCGCCGAGGAGAGAGGGGACCGGACGAAGCGGTTTTCGGGTGCCGTCAACGTGGACGATCCGGCGGGTCTCTGGATCCAGGCCCGTGCCGACTGCCCCATCGTCGGATTCGGGATGGGCGCTCGAGCAGACATCCGGGCGGAAGATGTGCGCTCGAGATCGGACGGCACGGATTTTCGGATTCGGGAGCGGAACCAAACCACGATGGTTTCCCTGCGCCTGCGAGGCGCATTCAACGCCATGAACGCGCTCGCCGCGTTCGCCGCCGGCCGTGCGCTCGAGATTCCCACGGGCACGATCGTCGCCGGTCTCGAAAGGGTCGCGTCGGTGCCGGGGCGGCTCGAGCCGGTGGACGAGGGACAACCCTTTCAGGTGCTCGTCGATTACGCACACACGCCGGACGCGCTGAGCCGGGCCCTCGACGCGGTACGGGAATTCCGTCCCAAGAGGCTTCTGTGCGTCTTCGGGTGCGGGGGAGACCGCGATCGGGGCAAGCGACCGCTGATGGGTGCCGCCGCGGCACGGCTCGCGGACCAGGTGATCCTCACGTCCGATAACCCACGGAGCGAGGACCCGGCGGCGATCCTGCGCGAGATCGAGGCGGGAGTGCGCGGAGCGTCCAACGTGCGGACGATCGCGGATCGGGCTCTGGCGATCGCGGCCGCCATCGACGTGGCCGCTGCCGGAGACGCTCTCCTGATCGCGGGGAAAGGGCACGAGACCTACCAGATCATCGGCGCCCGCACGCTCCCATTCGATGACCGAGAGGTCGCGCGGGCGGCTCTTCGGCGGCGGGGATTCGGACGTTGAATCAGACACCGAGCCCCTGGCTGACACTCGACGAGGTGATCCGCGTGACCGCGGGGCGGCTCGCCCACACGATCGAAAAGCGACATGCGTCGGTGTCATTCAGCGCGTGCTCGATCGACACCCGGTCGCTTTCTGGGGGCGAGCTTTTCGTCCCGCTCCCCGGGACCCGCGCGGACGGGCATGATTTCGTGGTCCCGGCCCTTGAGGGGAAGGCGGCGGGGAGCCTCGCTTCGGACGCGCGGGCGCGCGATGCCGGCTGGGAGCGATCCGGGAAGCCTGTCGTTCTTGTCAAGGATCCGCTCCGGGCGCTTCAGGCTCTGGGACGCCACTGCCGGGCCAAATCGGGAATTCCGTTGACCGCGGTCACCGGCTCGAATGGGAAGACGACCACGAAGGAGATGATCGCCGCCGTGCTCGGCGCGCGCTACCGGGTACACAGGAATCGGGGAAACCTGAACAACCACATCGGCGTCCCGCTGACGCTCACCCGGCTCAAGCCGGAGCACGAGATGGTCGTGATCGAGATGGGAATGAGCGCGCGCGGCGAGATCCGCGAGCTCGCGCTCGTCTCCCTCCCGAACGTGGGCGTCCTCACGAACGCCGCCGCGGCGCACTTAGCCTCGCTTCGCACCGTCGAGGAGGTGGCGCGGGCGAAGAGCGAGCTCGCGGAAGCGCTGCCTCGCGACGGGTTTTTGGTCCTGAACGCGGATGACGAGCGCCTCTGGAACATGAACCGTGGGCGGCCGGTCCCGCACAAGAGCTACGCGCTCGAGAATCGCGCGGCGGATCTCATTCCGACGCGCGTCTCGCTCAGCGCCCATGGGGGCGTCTCCTTCGCGCTGGCGGACGGGACGGAATTCCGCCTGACGCTCCTCGGGCTCCACAACGTGCGCAACGCGCTCGCCGCGATCCTGGTGGGCGACCACTTCGGTATCCCGCGGGCGCTGGCGGCCGAGGCCTTAGGCTCGCTCCGACCGGAGCGGCACCGACTCGAGCTTCTCGAGTCCGGCGGGGTCTTCGTGCTTGACGACGTCTATAACGCGAACCCCGCTTCGATGCGCGAAGCGCTCCGGCTCCTGGGGGCGATCGAGACCCGGGGCCAGCGGCGCGCCGTGCTCGGCGACATGCTGGAGCTGGGCCCGGATTCGGAACGGTTCCACGAAGAGGCGGGCCGCGAGGTGCCGCGCGAATCATGGCTTTACGTGGCGGGGGAGTATGCCGGCGCGGTGGAGCGCGGAGCCCGCGGCGCGGGGGTCTCGGCGGCGCGTATCCGGCTGTTTTCTTCCGTGCCGGAAATGGCGTCGGCCGTCGAGAAGGACGCCAAGCCCGGAGACCTGATTCTGGTCAAGGGCTCACGTGGGATGCGGCTCGAGCAGGTCGTGGAGCGTTTGGTTCCCGGGCAGAAGGACGCGTTTGATCCGATGCACGCGGCGGGAAGGAACTAGGGTGCTCTACCACTTCCTCTATCCCCTTCACGAGCAGTTCCCGGCCCTGAATGTCTTCCGGTACATCACCTTTCGCTCCGCCTACGCGGCGGCGACGGCGCTCTTCCTGGCGTTCTTGCTCGGCCCCCCGGTCATCCAGTGGCTCCGGGCGCTCAAGATCGGCCAGCAAGTGCGGGATGACGGCCCCCAGAGTCACCTGCCGAAGGCCGGAACGCCCACGATGGGTGGTGTCCTCATCGTCATCGCTATCGTGATCCCGACGCTCCTCTGGGGAAATCTCGAGAATCGGAACGTCTGGATCGCGCTGCTCGCGACGGTGTGGATGGGTCTGGTCGGCTTCATCGATGACTATCTTCGCGTCGTCAAGAGGATGCGGAAGGGCCTCCTCGGGCGGTACAAGCTGGCCGGGCAGCTGGTGCTTGGGATCGCGGTGTTCTCGGCGGTGTATTTCTATCCCAGCCACGGCGTCCTGGATCCGGCCGAGACCAACGTGCCGTTCCTGAAGCGCACGGTCGTGGACTTCGGCTGGCTCTATCTCCCGTTCGTGATCCTCGTCGTGACCGGCGCCTCGAACGCGGTGAATCTTGCGGATGGGCTTGACGGACTCGCCGCGGGGATGACGACCTTCGCCGCGCTCGCCTTGGGTGGAATGTGCTACGTCACGGGCCACGTGAAATTCTCCCAGTATCTTCAGATTCCCTATTTCCAGGGCGCCGGAGAGCTCACCGTCTTCTGCTCCGCGGTTGTCGGCGCCACGCTGGGATTCCTGTGGTGGAACTGCCATCCGGCGGACGTCTTCATGGGGGACACCGGCTCGCTCGCGCTCGGGGCCGCGCTGGGCACGGTCGCGGTCCTGATCAAGCGTGAGTTCCTTCTCGCCATCGTCGGGGCGGTCTTCGTCGCCGAGGCGCTCTCGGTCATGGCGCAGGTTCTGTCGTTCAAGATATCAGGGAAGCGGATCCTCAAGATGGCGCCGCTTCATCACCATTTCGAGCTCAGCGGGTGGGCGGAGCCGCGCGTCGTGGTCCGGTTTTGGATCGCGGCGGCGCTGGCAGCCCTGCTGGGATTGAGCACGCTCAAGCTGCAATGACGAAGCCGACCCGGGCCTGGTTCGAAGGATCGCGGGTGCTGGTTGTGGGGTTGGCGCGAAGTGGGCTCGCCGCGGCGGGTTTGCTCGTCCGACATGGTTGCAGCGTTCGCGGCGTGGACCGGAGGCGCCCGGAGGAGCTGGGAGCCTCAGCGATCTGGTCGTCGTGAGCCCGGGAGTGCCGCTCGATCTACCGCTCTTCACCGAGGCGGAACGGCGCGGCATCCCGATCGCCGCGGAGGTGGAGCTCGGATTCGGCGTCGCGCGCGCTCCGATCATCGCGGTAACCGGAACGAACGGGAAGAGCACGACGGTGGAGCTCCTGGGCGCGATCGGGCGCGCGGCGGGGCGGAAGACGGAAGTGCTCGGCAATATTGGCACGGCGCTTTCGGAGAGGGCGGAGTCGGTTCCCGAAAACGGGCTCCTGGTGGTCGAGATCTCGAGCTTCCAGCTCGAGGCTTGTACGCGGTTCCATCCCAAAGTTGGAGTGCTGCTCAACGTGACACCGGATCACCTGGACCGCCATCGGAACATGGAGCGCTACGCGGGGCTCAAGGCGCGCCTCTTTGAATTCCAGACCAAGGAAGAGTTCCGCGTTCAGCCTCTCGGCGACTCGAGGATCGAGCTTCTGCTGCGGCCGATGAAATCGCGCCCGCTCTGGTTCGGATTCGCGGACCCGACCGGGGACGGGGTGTGGCTCGAGGACGGCTCCCTCCGCTTCCGCTTCGCGGGACGGTCCGGGGATCTGATCCGTCGCGAGGAGGCGGCGTTGCCCGGGCCGCACAACACCGAGAACATGGCCGCGGCAGCGGCGGCGGCCCTCGCCGTCGGCATTCCCGAGCGCGCGATCGCGAAGGCCATGCGCGAGTTTCGAGGGCTGCCCCACCGGCTCGCGCTGGTCGCGGAGATCGACGGGGTCCGTTACGTGAACGACTCGAAGGCGACCAACGTGGATGCGCTCAAACGAGCGCTCGAATCCTTCTCGCCGCCGGTGACCCTCATCGCGGGCGGGAGAGACAAGGACGGAGATTTCGCCGCGATCCGGGCGCTCGTCATGGAGCGCGTGCGCCACGCCGTCTACGTCGGCGAAGCGGCTGGGAAGCTCGAGCAATCGTGGCCGGACGTGCCACATGAGCGGGCGCCCACGCTCGAGGACGCCGTTCAGACCGCGCGCGCCCACACCCTTCCCGGCGGTGTGGTGCTTCTCTCGCCGGGTTGCGCGAGCTACGACATGTTCCGGAATTTCGAGGAGCGGGGCGCCCGCTTCGAGGCCGCGGTCCTCGAGCTGAAGCGTTCGCTCGCGAAGGCGCGCCGATGAGCACCGCCATCGCGGCGACCCGCAGATTGGATTGGGCCATTCTCCTCCCGGTGGTCGGGCTGCTGGCGCTCGGGCTCGTGATGGTCTATTCCTCGAGCGCGGTCCTCGGCGCGGATCGCTATCACTCCGAGTTTTTCTTCCTGAAGCGACAGGCCGTGCGGCTCCTGCTCGGGCTTGTGGTCATGCTCTTTCTCGCGCGCCTCGACTATCACCGCCTGGTGGCGTTCTCCCCGTGGGCCCTTGCGGGAAGCGTGGTGCTTCTCGCCGCGCTCGTCGTCCTCGGGGGCGCGGGCGTGCGCGGCGCCAACCGCTGGCTCTCCGTGGCGGAGTTCACGCTCCAGCCGACCGAGATCGCGCGGTGCGTTTGCGTGGTCTATCTGGCAAAGCTCCTCGACCGGAAAGGGGATCGAATCCGCTCGTTCCGGGATGGGGTGCTTCCCGCGGCGGCGGTGCTCGGCGTCCTCGCGATCCTGATCTTGAAGCAGCCGAATCTCGGGAGCACGATCGCACTCCTCGTAACCGGTTTCCTCATGCTCCACCTCGCGGGAGCTCGGCCGAAGCATCTGGCCTTCCTCGCCGGCGCCGGGGCGCTCCTGGCCCTGGTTCAGGTCCTGCGCCATCCCTACATGATGGACCGCGTACAGGGATGGCTTTCGCACTGGGCGACGGGGTCGGTCGACGCTCAAGGGAAGAGCTGGCAGCTGCACCAATCCATCGTGGCGCTCGGGTCGGGAGGGGTCTTCGGAGAAGGTCCGGGCCGGGGAATGCAGAAGTTCTTCTTTCTGCCCGATCCGCACACCGATTTCATTTACGCCGTCATAGGCGAGGAGCTTGGCCTGGTCGGCACCGTGTCCGTGCTCGTCGCGTACGTGGTCCTTTTCCTGCGCGGGCTCAAGATCGCCGGCCGGGCGCCGGACCGCTTTGGATTCCTGCTCGCGGCCGGTCTGACCGTGAGCCTCGCCGTCTACGTCGGCATGAACATCTCGGTCGTGACCGGGATCATCCCGACAACCGGATTGCCGCTTCCGTTCCTGAGCTACGGGGGATCGGCTTTGGTCGTGAACTTGGGGGTCGTGGGTGTCCTACTCAACGTCGCAAGCCAAATGCAAACCGGCATTCGAACCGGTCCGGCCACAAGATCGAGCACTCGGAAACGCCCGGGTGGCCGGTAGCGCCGGGGCGATTCGCGTGCTGATCGCCGCCGGAGGAACCGGCGGGCATCTCTATCCGGGCCTTGCCATCGCGGAGGAGTGGATGCGGACGCATCCCGATTCGAAGGTGGTGTTCGTGGGAACGAGTCGCGGGCCGGAAACGCAGGCGGTCCCGCGCGCCGGGTTCGAGCTCACGACCATCTCGGCACGAGGGTTCCCGCGCCGTCCCGGGTTGGACTGGTTTCGCGCCGTGTTCGGGCTGGGGAGGGCCTTGGTGCAATCGTTCCGTCTGGTCGTGGATTTCAAACCGCACGTGGTTGTGGGAACCGGGAGCTATGTGAGCGCTCCGGTGGTGTTGATCGCGAGGGTCTTCGGGATCCCCGTGATCATTCAGGAGCAGAATTCCATTCCTGGCGCCACGAACCGCTGGCTCAACCTGGTCGCGACCGAGGTGCACATCAGCTTCGTGGAATCCCGAGGGTATTTTCGCCGAAAGAACAACCTCCGCGTCTCGGGGAATCCCATACGTCGGTCCCTTCTCCAGCAGGACCGGCTGAGCGCGTACGAGGCGTTCGGGCTGGATCCCCAGAAGCGGACGCTCTTCGTGTTCGGGGGAAGCCGCGGCGCGCAGAGCATCAACCGGGCCGTCCAGGGCGCGCTCGAGCGCTGGAAGGGCCTCACCCAGCTCCAGGTGATCTGGCAGACGGGTTCGGAGGATTTCGAGGCGATCCGCGACCGGTTTCAGAATTTTCCGCTCCGGGTACGAGTCTTCGCCTACCTCGAGGCGATCGAGAAGGCCTATGCGGTCGCGGACCTCGCGATCTGCCGGGCGGGCGCGATGACCATCGCCGAGCTGGCCGCCTCGGGCGTCCCCGCGATCCTCGTGCCCTACCCGTATGCAACGCGGGACCACCAGACCCACAACGCGCGGGGGCTCCTGGACCGTGATGCCGCCGAAGTCATCGCGGACAAGGACCTGGATCCCGAGGTCCTCGCCGCCAAGGTCGAGGCTCTGCTTCGCGACGAGCCGCGACTTCGCCGATTGGCGAGGAACGCGCGGGCGTTCGCGCGGATCGATGCCGCTCAGCGAATCGCGCGTTCCATGGACCAGCTCGTCCATGCGAGCCCGATCCCGCGTGAAAGCTAAGTTCGCATGTACGGAAGAATTCGTCGGATTCACCTCGTGGGGATTGGCGGAAGCGGAATGAGCGGGATCGCGGAGGTGCTTCTGAATCTGGGCTACCAGGTGTCGGGATCGGACGTGAAGGAATCCGAACCGGTGGCGCGGCTTCGTTCGCTCGGCGCGCGCGTCTTCATTGGCCACCGTGCCGACCAGGTGGAAGGGGCCGACGTGGTCGTCGCCTCGACGGCGATCGCGGAAGCGAATGCGGAAATCCTTCGCGCGCACGAGCGCGCCATCCCGGTGATTCCGCGGGCGGAGATGCTCGCCGAGCTGATGCGAATCAAGTACTCGGTCGCCGTCGCCGGGGCGCATGGGAAGACAACGACCACGTCGATGGTCGGGGAGCTTCTCGCGCACGGCGGGCTCGACCCGACGGTGATCGTCGGGGGCCGGGTCCGTGCGGTCGGCGCACACGCGCGGCTCGGGAAGGGGCCCTTCCTGGTCGCCGAAGCCGACGAGAGCGACGGGAGCTTCCTCCTGCTCAACCCAACGATCGCGGTGGTGACGAACATCGACGCCGAGCATCTCGACTACTACAAGGATCTGGCCCACGTGCAGGAGACGTTTCTCGATTTTGTGAATCGCGTTCCCTTCTACGGCACGGTCGTTCTGCCGCATGACGATCCCAACGCCGAGCCGCTTCGGTCACGGGTGAAGCGCCGTCTGCTCACGTACGGATTCTCGGAGGGCGCGGACTTCCGTGGCTCCGAGCTCCACGTCGATGGGCGGGGCGTCCGATTCAGCCTGAACGCGCGGGGGCGGGACGAGGGCGTATTCGACCTTCGGATCAACGGCAAGCACAACGCTCGAAACGCGCTGGCCGCGATCGTCGCCGGCTGGGAGCTGGGAATTCCCATTTCCAAGATTCGCGAAGCGCTCCACGAGTTCAGCGGCGTGAGCCGCCGGCTCGAGGTCCGTGGGGAAGTGAGGGGCGCGCTCTGGGTGGACGACTACGGTCACCACCCGACCGAAATCGAAGCCGCGATCGAGGCCCTCCGCGAAACCTACGGGCGGAGGATCGTCGCCGTGTTTCAACCGCACCGATTCACGAGGACGAAGGCGCTGCGCGACCGGTTCACGACGTGCTTCGCCGGCGTGTCCGAGCTCGTGCTCCTTCCGATCTACCCGGCGGGCGAACCCCCGATTCCCGGCATCGCCTCCGAGAGTCTGGCCGATGGGATCCGCGCGAACGGCGCCGCGACGGTGCGGATGGCCGCGGATTTCGGCCAGGCCGCGAAGATCGCCCGCGAAATCCTGCGCGAGGGGGACCTCCTGGTCACGATCGGCGCCGGGGACGTCTACCGCGTGGGGGAGCTGGCGCGGGGAGGCTCCGCGTGAGCGCGCGCCGCGTCCGGGAAGGGGGGAGCACGTGAGGGTGGGCTGCCGCACGACCGCAAGGCTCAAGCTCCCCGAGAGGCGGCGGCGCAATCGAAGGATCGCCGCCTCCGCCATCCTCGCGGCCCTGGCCCTCTGGGGGCTCACGGGGCTCGCGCGTCCCGCCGCTCGCGTGCTCGGCACGCTACCCCTGTTCCAGGCGGGACGGGTCGAGGTGACCGGCCTTCTCTACCTCACGCGGGAGGAGGTTCGGCCGTCGATCCCCGTGAGCGAGGGAGAGAGTCTCTTCAACGTGCGTCCGGCGGAGATCATTCGCGCTGTGACACGGAATGCGAGAATCGAGAGCGCGTCGGTACAGCTCCTTCCCGCGGCGGTCCGGGTTTCGGTCCGCGAGCGCCGGCCGTTCGTGCTTGTGAACGCCGAGGGTCTCCTGGAGGTGGATTCGACCGGGACCATCCTGCCCCCGCTTGCCAGGGGGCTGATCGCCGACCGCCCGGTGGTCACCGGTCTTTCGATCCTGGCGCGTCGCCCGGGCGCGCGCGTGAACCTGCCGCGCTTCGACGACGTCCTCCGTGTCGTAACGCTCCTCGAGTCGCCGGACGTGGCGCTCCTGCCTGAGATTTCGGAAATCGTGGTGAGTGATCCCCGGTGGTTCGTCCTGCGAACCTCCCGGGATCAGATCCCGATCCTGATCGATCCGAAAGGGTTGACGCCGCGCTGCATGAGGGCGCTGGCGGCGACCCTTCGCGACTTGCGGGATCGCGATCGACGGGTTCTAGGTTTGGACGCTCGATATCGGGGACAGGTGATCGTGCGGTGCGCTCCCGACAGCTTGGGCGAGGCACCGGCGGTGCGGGACAAGGTGTAATTGGAGGGGGGCTGATGGCGGAAGCGAGAATCTACGCTGGGCTGGACATCGGCACGACGAAGATCACCGCCATTGTCGCAGAGCCGGAGGAGGACGGGGAAGGGATCCGCGTCATCGGCGTGGGCACCGCGCCTTCGGACGGGCTCAAACGCGGCGTGGTCGTGAATCTGGAGAAGACGACCCGGTCGATTCAGTATGCGGTTCAGGAAGCGGAGCGGATGTCGGGCCGGACGATCCGCGGCGTGTTCGCCGGGATCGCGGGGGACCACATTCGCGGGATCAACAGCCGCGGCGTGATCGCCGTGTCGCGCAAGGACGCGGAGATACGCCCGCACGACCTGGAACGGGTCATCGAGGCGGCCAAGGCCGTGGCGATCCCCGCCGACCGGGAAATCCTCCATGTCTTGCCGCAGGAGTTCATCGTCGACGACCAGGACGGCATCCGCGACCCGGTCGGGATGTCGGGCGTGAGACTCGAGGCGGAGGTCCACATCATCACCGGGGCCGCGTCCGCGTGCCGCAACGTCATTCGCGCGGCGGAGCGCGCCGGGCTCGAGGTGGAGGAGCTGGTGCTGGAGCCGCTCGCTTCGGCGGACGCGGTTCTGACGCAGGACGAGCGCGACCTGGGCGTCGCGCTGCTGGATATCGGGGGAGGAACCACCGATGTCGCGATCTTCTATGAGGGGAGCGTGCGCCACACGGCGGTGATTGGACTCGGAGGCTCCAACGTGACGAACGACCTCGCGATCGGACTCAGAACCCCGGTCGAGCGCGCCGAGCAGCTCAAGCTTCAAAGCGGGTGCGCGCTCACGTCGATGGTGCGGCCCCAGGAGATGGTGCAGGTGCCGAGCGTCGGAGGCCGCTCGGACCGCGAGGTGTCGCGGCACATGCTCGCCATGATGATCGAGCCGCGTATCGAGGAGATCTTCGAGCTGAGCAAGAAGGAGATCCGCACGAACCACATCGCCGACCTGCTCGGCGCCGGCGTGGTGCTTACCGGAGGCGCCTCGTCGCTCATGGGCATGCCGGAGCTGGCGGAGCAGGTCTTCGACCTGCCGGTTCGTCGCGGGTTCCCGATGGGGATCACCGGGTTGACGGAGGCGGTATGCGATCCACGATTTGCGACCGGCGTGGGGCTTGCGATCCACGCCCATTTGACGGGTGCGAGGCCGCACACGGCCGAGCGGGGGGTGCTGAGCCGTATTTCATTCGGGTTGAAGCGGTGGATCGAGGAGCTGGTCTAATCCAGCGGAGGAGGGAGGAGTCGAGCGATGCTTGAGTTGATTGATGACGGGAAGGCTGTGTTGGGTGCCTCGATCAAGGTGATCGGAGTCGGGGGGGCGGGAGGAAACGCGGTGAACCGGATGATCCAGTCCGGACTGCAGGGGGTGGAGTTCATCGCCGCGAATACCGACGCCCAGGTGTTGGACCAATCGCTCAGCCCGAGGAAGCTGCAGCTCGGGGCGGGCATCACGAAGGGGCTCGGCTCGGGAGCGAATCCCAACGTCGGGCGGGATGCGGCGGAGGAGGATGAAGCGAACATCGCCGAGGCGCTCGAGGGAGCCGACATGGTCTTCGTGACCGCGGGGATGGGGGGAGGCACGGGCACGGGCGCGGCGCCGGTGGTCGCACGCATCGCCCGGACGCAGGGCGCGCTCACCGTCGCCGTCGTGACCCGCCCCTTCGAGTTCGAGGGGCGGCGCAGAATGCAGCTCGCGGACGATGGTTTGCGGGAGCTTCGGGAACGGGTCGACACGCTGATCGTCATTCCGAACCAGAGGCTTCTCACGATCGTCGATCGCACCACGCCGCTCAAGGAGGCATTCCGGGTGGCGGATCAGGTCCTGCATCACGCGACCAAGGGGATCTCGGATCTCATCACCGTTCCCGGCCTCGTGAACCTGGACTTCGCGGACGTGAAGACGGTCATGGTGGAGCGCGGAAACGCGCTGATGGGTGCCGGGCACGCGACCGGCCCGAACCGCGCGTACGAAGCCGCCCAGTCGGCGGTCTCCAGCCCGCTTCTCGATGATGTTTCGATCTCCGGCGCCGAGGCGCTCCTCGTGAACGTCACGGGCGGAGAATCGATGACGCTCCACGAAGGGTTGATTGAACCACACGATGCGCAACGCGCCGGTTCCGTCCTGAACACGGTGATCGCGACGGGATTCGGAAAGGGAGAGGCGAGGCAGAAGCCGCTCGCCATGCCGGCGCCCCACGCACCGGCGCCTCGGATCTACGAGATGGACCCGCGCGAGCGCGCCGCGAGGCCGGTCACGGCTCGCCCATCGCTCGAGGATCCCACCCCGGAGGAAGAAGGTGTCGTGGCGGCCGCGCGCCCCGGCTATCGGATGTCGCCCGGGTCGCCGCGCCGTCCGTTCGGCGGCAGGGCGATCACGCGGGACAACATGGACGTGCCGGCCTTCATGCGGAAGCAGATGGATTAACGCCCGCGCGACGCGGGCTCAGGAGCTTAGGGAGAAGCGAGCGCGCCTGGGCTTAAACAGTTCGGGCGCGCTGAGCTTCCTTGGCGCGCATGCCCTTCTGGACGGCGCCGGAGCGGATGCAACGCGTGCAGACCCGCATCGTGCGCGGCCTTCCTTGCACCACCGCACGCACGGTCTGTAGATTTACTTCCCAGCGGCGCTTGGTGACGTTGTGGGCGTGGCTCACGTTCTGCCCGTGTAGGACGCCCTTGCCGCAGATGTCGCAGGTCCTAGCCATGAAACCTCCTCTGGATCATGAGAGCGTCCGAGTGTAGCCGGTCTGTCTTCCGCGGGCAACCCGTTTGACACCGTGGCGGGATGCCCCCTAGCATCGATCCAATGGCTTCGTTCAGCGATCCCGTCCGCTACTTGAGCGGCGTCGGGCCCGAGATGGCCCGGCGCCTGGCCAAACTCGAAATCCGCACCATCCGGGATCTCCTCTTCCACATTCCAAGAAGCTACCTCGACCGGCGCACGGTCACGCCGATCGCCTTCCTCCGCCCGAACGAGGAGGCCTCTATCCTGGGCACGCTCGCGAGCGTTCGCCTCGAGCGGCGCCTGCGCGGGAGGCGCGACGTGGCCGGCGTCGTTCAGGACGGAACCGGCGCGTTGCGCATCGTGTGGTTCAATCAACCCTTCGTGGAGCGGTTGCTACGGCCAGGGGAGCGGTACTTCTTCTCCGGATCGGTGCAGCCGTTTCGCGGTTTGGAGATGCACAATCCCGAGTTCGAGCCCGATGAAGAGGGGGCCGAGCATCGGAACCTCGCACGGGTCGCGCCGGTGTATGGGCTCACGGAGGGAATCACGCAGCGCTGGCTGCGCGCACGCGTTGCGGACGCGCTCCGCTCCCTGTCCGCGACGCCCGATCCGGTTCCACCCGAGTGGCGAAGGAAGCAGGCGCTTCCCGGCCTCCGGGAGGCGCTCGCCCAGGTCCACTTTCCCGAGCGACCGGAGGACGCGGAGCCAGCGCGGCGGCGGCTCGCGCTGGAGGAGCTCCTCGCATTGCAGGTGGCGCTGCAGTACGCGCGGGCGCGCCACCGCGGGCGGCGCGCGGCCAGGTCGCTCGAGCGCGGCGCCCCGCTCGCGGTCCGCTTTCGCGGATCGCTCCCGTTCACGCTCACGCGCTCGCAGGAGGAGGCCCTCGCGGCGATCGAGCGCGATCTGGATCGCGAGGTTCCCATGCGGCGGCTCCTGCTGGGGGACGTGGGCTCGGGAAAGACGGTCTTGGCCCTCGCCGCGGCGGTCCGCGCCGGAGGCGCCGGAATGCAGACGGCGATCCTGGCGCCGACCACCCTGCTCGCCGAGCAGCACGCGGAAACGGCCGCTCGGCTCCTGGGCCCGGCCGGCCTTCGCTTCGCGCTCCTGACCGCCGCGACGCCGTCCAAGGAACGGGACCGGATCGCCGCGGGGGTGTCCTCGGGGGAGACCTCTCTCGTCATCGGAACCCACGCGCTCCTGGAACGGGATCTCGGTTTCGGGTCCCTCGGGCTCGTGGTGGTCGACGAGCAGCACCGCTTCGGGGTCCGACAGCGCGTGTCGCTCGCGGCGAAGGGCAACGGAATCCAGGACGCACACCTGCTCGTGCTCACGGCCACCCCGATCCCGCGCAGCCTCGCGATGACGCTCTATGGGGACCTGGACCTTTCCCTCCTCGCGGAAAAGCCCCCGGGCCGGGCTCCTGTACGTACGTCCTTCGTGCGCGCGGATGGGATTGAAATGCTGGCCCGCGTGCTCGGCGAAGAGGCGAAGCGGGGTGGCAGCGCCTTCGTCGTGTATCCGGTGGTCGAGGAGAGCGAGACGCTCGATCTCAAGTCGGCCGCCGCGATGGCGCAGAAGCTGGCCCGCGTGGGATCGCTCGCGGAGGCGGGGGTCGTGCTCGTGCACGGCCGCCTCAAGCCGGCCGAGCGGCGCCTTGCGATCGAGCGCTTCCGCTCCGGGGAGGCGCGAATCCTCGTCGCGACGACCGTGGTGGAAGTGGGGCTCGACATCCCCGACGCCACGCTCATCGTCATCGAGCACCCGGAACGATTCGGCCTGGCGCAGCTGCATCAGCTCCGGGGACGAGTCGGGCGCGCCGACCGGCCGGGCCGTTGCGTGCTCCTTGTCGGAAAAGGCATCGGTGACGTCGCTCGGAAACGCCTGGAGATTTTCCGGCGTGTGGAAAACGGCCAGGAGCTTGCGGAGGAGGACCTGAAGCTCCGCGGCCCCGGCGAGCTGCTTGGAACGTCCCAGCACGGCTTCCCCGAGTTTCGCGCGGTCGATCCGGTCGCGGACCTGGATCTCATCGAGGCGGCCCGGGGGTTGGCGAAAGAGGTACTCTCGAAGCAGGAAATCGAGGGGGACAAAGCTCGGCTCAAGACCTGGATCGAGGCGCACTTCGCGGGAGCGGAGCGCTATTTGGAGAGCGGGTAGAGAATCCCCGAAAGATGGGGCGCACGAAGCCGATAGAGTCATCGACCGCCTGTCCATTTCAGCTTCCGAAGGAGCGCATGGATGCACGTTGAATGCAGCGCCTGCGGCGCTCGTTACGTTATCGCGGACGACAAGATCCCGGCACAAGGGGCGCGGGTCCGATGCCGCAAATGCCAGGCGGTCTTCTCGGTCGCGAGGCCGGAGGTGCCGGCGCCGACTGAGCTTCCGCTGATTCCTCCCTCTCCCCCTGAGCCCCCGCCCGCTCCCGGCGGGGCCTTCCTCGAGTCCTCGGCTCCATCGCCGACACAAGGGCGCCCTCCATCCGCTCCGGCGGATCCGACAGGCGACTCTCCTCCTGCTCCCGAGAGGGGCTCCCCGCCCGACATTGAAAGGTTTGCGCCGTCCTTCGCCGAGCATCCACCAGCGGTGGGTGTCGAGTCCTCCCCCCGGCCTGAGTTTACGCGCGGGTACGAATCGGAAATGCCGCGATCCGCGACAGCGCAGAGCGCGCCGCTGGTGGGCGAGCTCAGCGAGCCCGCGAGCGCTCCCGCGCAGCCTCTGGCCGCGCCAGCCGAGCCGAATCCGTTTGCCTCCGAACCAGGGCCCGCAGCGCCCAATCCGAGGCCGCCCGCGGCGGAGGCGCGCCCGTCCGCGCAGCAGGCAAAGCCTTCCGCGGCGGTGGAACCGGGAGCCGCGGCGGGACGCTTCTCGGCCACCTCGGGCATACCGGAAGGGCTTCCGGAGGCGGAGCGCCTGAAGCACGAGCGCGCCCGCAGGCTCGCGCGCGTGCTTGCCTCGGACATCGCGATCTACAACAAGGAGAAACGCGACCGTGGGATCAAGGATGGCAATCTCGTCGCGGTGCTTGGCTACGAGATCAAGAAGTCGTGGGAGGTCTATAAGGAGCGCGTGACCCCCGAGATGGCGAACTCCACGCCTTACTTCCGCGACGCGCTGAACGAAATGCTCGCGGAAGGAAAGAAGGTCTTCTAGCCGTCAGACCGCGTCACGGCTTCCACGCGAGCAAGGCCAGGATCCCCGCAGAGATGAGCATGGTTCCGGCGCCTGCCACCGCTACGGTCGGCGTGACCCACCCATGTCCGAGCGCGAGCCCGAGGAGCCCGGCGGCCCCGAGCACGGCCACGCGAGTGGAAAAGTCCCGAAGCGCGAACACGCGCCCCCGAGCCCCCGGAGCCACCGCCGATTGCACGGCGGCTTCCGTCGTCACGAGGAGGAGCGCCACGAAGATTCCGGCGGTGAAGCCGACCGCCGCCAGCGCTGGGAAGGACGCCGCGCGCGTGAAGAGCGCAAGCATGATTCCGGTTCCTATAAGGCCGATCGCGGCCACCGTCCTTCTCGGCCAACGCGCGCCGCGCCACGTCAGGACGACCGTGCCCGCGACCATGCCGAACCCGAGCGAGGCGAGGATTCCCCCGGTCCCTGAGATGAACCCGGTCATCCGCCCGCGGAGAAGCACGGTCCCGGCGACATGCAGCGCGCCTCCCGCGATCCAGAGGCAGACGAGGGCCAGGAGCGATCCCAGGACGGCGCGATTCGAGACGGAGATGCGCGCACCCTCGCGGACATCGCGGCCGAGGGCGCGGTAGACGCCGCTCCAGGTCGCCGGTCTCGGCATTCTCTGACGCGGCCTCGGCTTCATGACGGCGAGAAACCCCGCCGAGACAAAGTACGTGGCCGCGTCGATCCCGAATCCCCAACGCCACCCGGCGCGCTCGACGAGGATCCCTCCCACGAAAGCGCCCGCGATCGTTCCGGCCACCCCCGCCAGCGTGGCCAGCGAGTTCGCTTCCAGAAGGTCGTCCCCTTGGATCAGGTCGGGGACGATGGCCGAGCGCGCGGGGAGGAAGAACGAGTTCACCATGTAGAGAAGAAACACCACCGCGAACGCCGCCGGGAGACCGCCGTGCGCGGCCGCCGGAATGAGGAGCAGTGCCAGGCATCCCCGGAGGAGATCGGAAACCACGAGGACGCTTCGCGTCTCCCAGGAGTCCACCAGCGCCCCCGCCAGTGGGCCGATCAGAATCGTGGGGAGGAAGCTCACCGCCGGGACGAGGGCCAGCTCGGGCGTCGGATTGAGAGGGTTGTGGGCGCGCTCGACGATCAGCGCGAGCAGGGCGAGATAATGAAGGCGGTCGCCGAAGATCGAGACAAACTGCCCCAGCCAGAGCGCGCGGAAGCTGCGGTTGCGGAAAAGGCGCGTGCCCGCGCCGCTCATCGGCCCGTCGCGCAGAACCTCAAGCTTGGGCCGGCTCGAGGGCCACGACGCGCTCGCGCGAATCGTCCAGGGACCCCGCCGTCTGGGCGCCGCCCAGAACCACCCGATAGATCTCCTCGAGCTTCTCCACGATCAAGGGCCATGCGTATCGTCGCGAGGTCTCGACGCCGCGCGCTCCCATCTCGCGCCTCAAGTCCGGGCTCCCGAGCACAGTTTCGAGGGCGCGCCGGAGCTGGTCCGGATTCCGCGGCGGCACGGCGAGACCCTGCGCCCCCGGGGTGAGCACGGTCCGGTATCCGGGCAGGTCCGTCGCGACGATCGCGACCCCCGCGGCCATCGCCTCGAGGAGCACGATCCCGAAGCTTTCCCCTCCGCGGGCGGGCGAACAGAAGACATCCGCCGAGGCGTAGTACCTCGGCAGATGCTCGTTGCTCACGTGTCCCTCGAAATGAACGCGTCCCTGGAGCACGCCCCCAGCCATCCGCTCGATGCGATGCCTCAGCCGGCCGTCCCCGACAACGATGAGGCGGAAGGGAACGGAATCGCGCGCGAGCGCCGCGCACGCGGCCATCAGCTCCGGGAGACCCTTTCTCGGATCGTGGCGTCCCACGAAGAGGATGTTGGGTGTGCCGTCGTCGAACCGCTCCAGCCGTTTGAGTCCGGGGCGGAACCGCTCGAGATTCACCCCGTTCGGAAGGATTTCGACCGGTCCCGGGAAGTGGCGCAGCACGCAGGCGCGCGCCTCTTCCGAAACCGCGAGGATGCGATCGAGCCTCCGGTACGAGGGGCGCAGCGCCCGGCGGAAGAGACGGAACGCGAGATCGGACGTGACCGTGGAATGGAACGTGCCCACGATCGGCTGCTTCGCTACCTGGAGCGTGAGGAGCGGCAGGACGGGGGAAATGGGGCAGTGCACGTGCAGGAGATCGAATCGCTCGCGGCGGATGATGTCCGCGAGCTTCTCGCGGAGACCGAACCCCACCGTGACGTTGTTCTCGGCCCCGTTGTAGGGAACCGAGAAATTCCGGCCGATCCGGAGCACGCGGTGCCCGTCGCCGTTCCCGGGCCTTCCTCGCCCGCGCGCGTCTTGGCCTGGCCCGGAGGCGGCGTGCTCCCGGTCCGAGAAGCGAGCGGTGATGATCGTGACGTCGTGGCCCCGTTCCCGGAGCGCCAGCGCGGTCGCGTCCACGTGCTCGGTCACGCCCCCGACGGCGGGGTGGTAGGCCTGGCTTACGATCGCGATCTTAATCGGCACCGGCTCGGGCGAAGAGAGGGCGGAAGATGCACCATTGGTCCACGCGGGCGGCGATCGTCCGCTCCTGGAATTCGGCGACGCGGCGTGTCATGCGGCGGATGTCCTCCTCCACCGAAAGAGAGGGCTCGGGCGACTCCGTCCCATCGAAGGAGATGACGTGGCCGCCGGATGGTCGGCGCTCCGCGTGCGCATGGAGCAGGCGGGCCTTCGCGCGCCGCGCCAAGATCGCCGGTCCGACGGGAAAGGGCACGCGGCTGCCAAAAAACTCGGTATCGATGGAGCGGACAAACACGTCCCCGTCCGTGAGCAGCACGACGATTCCTCCCCGTCTCAGGGTTTCAAGGAGCGGCCGAAAGCCATCGCCAGGGGTGCTCACGAGGATCCGTTCGCGCTCCTTGAGAATCCTCGCGATCCGGGTGAGCCTCCCATGGAACTGGACCCCCGTGACCACGTGAACTCGGAAACCGAGCCGCGCGAGCGCGATCCCAGCCAGCTCCCAGTTGCCGACGTGCGGCGCTGAAACGACCGCGCCGCGCCCGGGCTTGAGCGCCCGGTAGAGAAACTCCATGCCCTGGAAGCGGAAGCGCGTGTCGAGCGCCCGCGAATCAATCGAGCCCTGCGCCAGGTATTCCAGGACGAACCGGTGATAACTTCCGAACATCGCCCGCGCCGTCCTGGTCACGGAGCGCGGCCCCGCCGCCGAGAGGCGTCCGGAGCTCGCGATTTGAGCCAGGTTGGACAGCACAGCACGCCGGCGTGTCCGCCCGAAGGCGAAATCGAGCCGTGAGGTCGCGCGCGCCAACGAGGAAAGGACCGGGTCAGGGAGCGTGGGGGCGAGCACAAGAGCTGCCTCAAGAAGGAGGCTTGAAATCACAGGCGGCGCGCGTGGGACCGCAACATGAAAGCCGGCACGCGCCGACGCTACACGAGCCCCGGGGGACCGTCAACAATCGGGGAGGGCTTTTGTTTGACTTGGCGAGACGCGCTGCCTAGAGTCCGGGCCGCAATGGCGTCATTTCTCCCATAGCGGGGCGGATCCAGCCATTGGCCTCAGTGGGCGAATTCGCTGTCCGTCGCCTCCGACTCGAACAATGCGTCTGCCGTTTCCACGTCGGAGAGGCAGCGGCAGCGCGAGCCGGCGGCTACGTGCGGGCAGACCGCGTAAACGCGATTGTCGCGCCGACAATAGACTTCCGTCGCGCGCCTGGCGCCGTTCCTTGTGGCGGGGGAAAGCGGGTTCCGTTTCACGGTGTCCTCCTCCGGTCCTTGGGCCTCGAGCGAGCCGGTGTCCGCGCCACCTCACGGGATCCACGATCAGCTCTCGGCAAATGTGGAAATGCAACGCGCATGCCATGGGTGGGCGGTTCTCGATAGGGGGTGTCGATGGCGAGCCAGAAGCTGGTGCGATGCGAGATACGGAGGTCCGATGCCGCGGAAGACGCGACCGTGCGCTACGTTCCGCTCGAGATATTCGGGCTCTGGGAGTTTCTGATGCGCAACAAGCATCGATTCGAGGTAAGGCGAAGCGTTGCGTCGCTGTGGATCGACGTGGACGAAACCCCGGAAGCGGCGTACGGGGAAAACCAGTACGAGCGCGTCACGGAGGTGGAATTGCTCCGCTATTCCGATCGCGACGGCATGTTCAGCCGGGTGAGCCGGTATTTTCCGACCGTCGAATATCCGCAGCTCAAGGAGCTCCTCCTCCGCCACTACGAGAGCGTGTCGAATCCCTCGGCGCCGCAGCTGCAGATCAAAGAGCGCCCGGGAATTTGGATCCGCCGCGACCCCCGCGATCCCCGCGGCTAAGGGGGGTGGTTCCATTTTTGGCGCCGCACCGCCGGGCCGCTATCCTCCGGTGGCCGTGCGGAGTGCACGATTCTCATCCTGCCGCCGGACGGCAACTCCATCCAGACTAAGCAGCATTTTTCCTAAAGATTAGGCCCCCATCCACCGTTCTCTGTCCCGAGGCACGGTGGCATCGGCCGTGCTCTCATGAACGGAGCCGGCGATCGGCCGCAATGGTCACTCTTCCCGCCGCGCGCCCAGTCCGGATACGAAACCAAGAGAATCGAGGAGCGACGCCATGGTGGTGGTCAGCTATTCGGGACGCGAGATCAACGCGAAGATCGTGTACTACGGCCCCGGTCTGAGCGGAAAGACCACGAACCTCGAGAAAATCTACGATAGCGTCCCGGAGACGAATCGAGGCCGCATGGTCTCGATGAAGACCCAGACCGACCGTACGCTATTCTTCGATCTCCTGCCCTTGGACCTTGGTGATCTCCAGGGAATGAAGACGCGGCTTCTCCTCTACACAGTTCCAGGTCAGGTCTATTACAACGCGACCAGAAAGCTCGTCCTGAAGGGGGTCGACGCGGTCGTGTTCGTGGCCGACTCCGCCGCCGACAAGATGGCGGAGAATCGGGAGAGCTTTTCCAACCTCGAAATGAACCTCAAAGCCTATGGAATCGATATCCGAGGGATTCCACTGGTAATCCAATTCAACAAGCGCGACCTCCCGAACGCCGTCCCGGTCGAGGACTTGAATCGGGAGTTGAATCGCCTCAACGCGCCCTGGTTCGAAGCCCAGGCAGCGAACGGCGTCGGCGTGTTCGAAACCCTTCGGGGCGTATCCAAGCTCCTGCTGGCCAAGATCTCGAAAGATGTGCTGGAAAAGGACAAGGGCGCCGTGGCGGGGCTGTCTCGCTCCAAGCCTTCCGCGGCCGCGACGGGCCAGCCCCGGGCGGAAACGGCTTCACCGGCAAAGCCGGAGCACGGGGCCTCCGGGGGAAAGCTCCTCAAGTTCTTGAAGCGCGGGAAGGGTGCGCATGGCGACGAGCAGGAAGCCGATATCCAGGAGCAGCGCGTGGAGGCCCGGCCGGCCGCGGCACCACCGCGTCGCGCGCCCGCGCCGGTCGAGTCCCCTCTCTTGGAGGACGAAGCCCTGGTCGAGGATGCTCCTCCGCCCGAGCTTTCGCGCCCGCTCAACGCGGAAGAGGAGCTGGTCCTTTCCGAGACCGATCTCGTGGAGGGATCTGAGTTGGGCGTCGAGAAGCCCGTGCGTCCCTCCAGCGGGTTTCGAGCCCCAACGGCCGATGAGGATTCCATCGGTGATTTCGAGCGCGAGCCCAGCGGGATCACGTCGAGTACCGGCTCCGCCCGTCTTCGCTCGGTCGATGCCGGGTCCGGAGACGCTCGGCGGATCGTCGTGCCGATCGATCTGGGCGCGCTGCCTTCCTCGGGACGCGTCACCCTGTCGGTCGAGATCTCGGTCCGGGTTGATTCGGACGAGCCGCGGATGGGTGGAAAAGGCGGCCGGAAGGCGAGCGGCTTAGACGAATCCTTCACGCGGGACCTAGAACCCATCCCATAGGCCGTTTCCTATTGACACGATCCGCTGGCGCTCCCTAGGCTGGGCCCGTGGATCGCGCCCTGCCGATGGCCATGTCGGACGCTCATCTGAGAGCGCCCCAAGCGGGCGGCGAGGAGAGCCTCGCGCTCGCCGAAAACCTCGCGCGCGGTTCATCCGATCCCGAGCAGGCGCGTGAAGCCGCGCGAATCTTCGCGCTCGAGGGACTCCGCGAGCGCGCGATCGACGTGCTGCGCCAAGGAATTCTCACCCATCCTCGCCATTCCGAGATGCTCGCCTCCCTCGCGGATCTCCTCTCGCGTACGGGTACCTTCGAGGAGGCGGATCTCTATTTTGGGAAGGCGCTCGAGTCAGAACCCAAGAACGTCGAGACGTGGTACCTCCAGGGCCTCCACCATGGGCGGCAGGGACACGTGGCGCCGGCCCAGGCCGCCTACGAGGAGGTCGTGAGGCTCAAGCCCGACCACGTGAAGGCGTGGGTGAACCTGGGGCTCGCGCTCGCTGACGGCGGCGACAGGGACGGCGCCCGGCGCGCGCTCGAGCGCGCGGTGCGAGCCGACCCCGGCTGCGCCGAGGCCCACTCGAATCTCGGAGTCCTGCTGGCGGAGGCGGGGCACAAGGAAGAAGCGCTCGATGAGTTCCGCCGCGCGGTGGACATCAATCCGGATTGTTCGGAGTCCCACTTCAACCTGGGCTGGGCGCTTCTCGCCGGGGACGAGCTGGCCCAGGCCGAGACGACGCTCTCAGAGTCGGTGCGGCTCGATCCGGGCAACGTCGAGGGGCTGTATGCGCTCGCGCTTCTCCATCAGCGCACCGGAGGCTACGCCAGGGCCGTCTCCGAGCTGAAGCAGGCGATCGAGAAGAGGCCGGACGACGCGCGTCTCCACTATTACCTGGGAATGGCCTACAACAGCCAGGAAGCCGCCGACCAGGCGATCCTGGCGCTCGAGACCGCCGCGCGCCTCCGTCCGGATGATCCTCGGATCTATCGTCTCCTCGGCGTGGCCTTCGACAAGAAGGAGTTGCCCGCCCGCGCCCGCGAAGCCTATCGGCGGGCGGCGGCCCTGAGCGGCTGAACGATGCCCGGCCGCATCGGCCGTGCATTCGAGACGGCACGGCGGGAACGCCGCGGCGCGTTCATCCCCTTCCTTACCTCGGGATTTCCCGACCTCGTGGAGTCGGACCGACTCGCCCATGCTGCCTGCGAGGAGGGTGCCGACGTGCTCGAGCTCGGGGTCCCCTTTTCCGATCCGATCGCCGACGGACCGACGATCCAGCGGACGACCGAATCGGCGCTCCGCGCGGGCACGACCCTCGCGCACGTGCTCGGGCAGGCCATGAGACTACGGTCGCGGCACGAAACGCCGCTGGTGCTCATGTCCTATCTGAATCCAATCCTTCGTTACGGTACGAACCGCTTCACGGCGGACGCGGCCGCCGCCGGCGTGGACGGGCTCATCCTGGTCGATCTGCCCCCCGAGGAGGAGCCCGTGCTCTGGGAGCAAATGCGGGGCGCGGGCCTCGATACGATCGCGCTCTTGGCGCCCACGACCGAGGCCCGAAGGCTCGCTCAGGTCGTCGGGCGCGCGAGCGGCTTTCTCTACGTTGTGGCGCGTCTAGGCGTCACAGGGCGCGGCGGAGGCGACGCGGCGATCGACTCGATTCTCGAACGGTGCCGCGCGCTCTCTGCGCTTCCGAGGTGCCTCGGATTCGGAATGGATCTGGAGACGCCGGTCGAGCGCTATCGCGGGAAGGCGGAAGGGGTCGTCGTGGGGAGCTCTCTTCTGGAGGTCATTCTCGCCGCCCAGGATCCACGCTCCCGCGAGGAGGGCCTGCGGCGTTTCGCGCGAGCCTTCCGCGCCAAGCTACCGGGGCTCTACCCCGCCTGAGATCAGAGCCCCAGATTCGATAGTGTCCAGAGCGCGCGGTCCCCGCTCCGGTTCGTCGACGCCATGATCCGCTTTCCATCCGGCGACCACGTCGGATGACGGAGCTCGGCACCCGGTACGTCCTGCGCGATCACCGTGAGTCCCTGCGCTTCGCCCAACGGGCTCAAGATCCACACTCCCCATAGCCCCCCGCGGTTCGAGGACATGAGGATACTGGATCCATCCGGGCTCCATTTCGGACTCCGATCGACCTGGGGTCCGCCCGAGGGATTGCCCGAGGGCGCAACCGTGAGCTGGATGGGGAGCGTGTCGGTGAGGGACAGCCCCCAGATCTGGCTCGTGGCGTTCGGGCCCCGTACCGTGAAGCAAATCTGGTCGCCCGCGGGGTTCCAGTCAGGTTCCCCCACGCCCAACGAACCAGGTGTGAGGTAGATCTTCCCCAGCGGCACCGCCGTTGTGTCCGGAATCAAGGCCAGCCTCCCCGAGTCTGGGTTCGTTCCTTCCACGTAGACAATTCCCGGGCTCCCCGGTCTGGGCGCCGGCGTCCACTCCATGCCGGGAAACGCGGCCAGTCTTCGGGCGCCTCCCGTCCCGACATCGAGGTACCAGAGGTCCTCCGATCCGGCGAGGTCGGAGGAATAGGTGAGGAGCCCTTCGCGGACCCATCGCGGATTCCGGGCCCCCGCGGTGGGGCTCTCCGGCTCGATCTCGAGTCCGCTTCCATCCTCGAGCGCCACCGCGATGCGATCGAGGCCTTGGACGCGCACCTGGAACGCGATCGAATCCCCGCGCCAATCCGGCCAATCTGCCTCGGAGGCCCCGGGTGGCGTGATCCGATTCCATACCACTCCGCTGGGGGAAACGACCCGGCTCCCGTGGCGGTCGCATGCGTGAAGAGGAAGCAGCGTCAACGCGAGAAGCGCCGCGCGCGCGGCGCGGCCGGGTGCGATTCGGCTCACGGCTTCGATCGTAACAGGGCGCAAAACAACCGGCAACGAAGCCGGCTGGCTCGATCCGGCCTCAGCCAACGAGGATCGCGCGGGGCCGCCTCCGCGTGGGCATTCCGGGTTCAGAAGGTGGCCGCTCCTGCCGAAGAAAATTCAGGACGAGCCGAGCGGGACGCGCACGAGGCGCGACCCCCCGACCCGGCTTCAGCTGAAGCGCCTCCCCGGCAGGATGCCGGAGATTGACGAGGGCACGATGCTCCTCCTGACCCGAAAGCTTGGCGAAAACATCCGAATCGGAGACGACGTGAAGATCACGATCGTGGAGGTAAAGGGAAACCACGTGAAGCTCGGGATCGACGCGCCGCCGAGCGTGAAGGTTCACCGGGAGGAAATCTACGAAAGGATCCAAGAGGAAAATCGCCGGGCACAGGGCTTGAAGCCGGAGGGCCCAGACAGCACAGGGCCCGAAACGAAGTGAGTCAAACGTATGAGGAGAATCCCGCGGAGCTGGACCGGTGGCTCCGCCGGTGCGATGAGGTCCTGGCGCTGCTGGATTGCGCCTTGCGGGGGTGTCGCACCGGGAGCCATCCGGTCGTCCAGGAGTCGCTGCGCGAGTCGATGCAGTGCTTGGACCTCGCGAGCGAGGATGTCGCGGGCCGCGTGCTGGGAATTCTGGATTTCTGCATAACCGAGTCGGAGCAGGGGCGCTTCGACGAAGCCGCCGAAGTGCTCGCCGATTTGAAGGAGAGCTGGACCGAAGCGATCGCATCGATTCGGAGGGACCGCAACCGTGCTGCCAACTTCAATTGAAGCTCCGGAGACCGAGGCGTCGTCGCGGCTGACGGAAGTCAAGCGCCGCATCCGCGAACGGTATTACGACCGCCCCGAGGTTCGTCGCGCTTTGAGCCGTCTTATCCTGCGCAAGCTGGTGCAGGAAAACCCGGCAGGAAAGCGCGAACGCCCTGAATCCGCTTGACCGGGTCGAAAGGTCGCTGGTAAGAAGATGACCGGCCCTTTCAGGCTCTTGAATCCCCCGATGCGGAGCAAAACGCGGAGAACATGCCGGAAACCGGCTGGGAAGCTGCGGAGCTGCTTCAGCGCGCGGATCCGAACGCGAGGGCCCGCGCGGCGCAGAAGCTCCGATACGAGGATTTCGGCGCCGACCTGAACCGCGCTCTCGAGGATCGCGTCTTTGATCCGGACCCCGAAATCCGCGCTCTCGCCGTCAGCCTGATCCCTGATCTCCGGGAGCCTGTGTCGCCCGATCTCCTCTCCTCAGCCTTGCAAGATCCTTGTCCCGACGTCGTCGTCTCGGCCGCGGAAGCCTTCGCCATCCTGCGATTCCCGCGCGCCTCGGACATCCTATCGGAATGCCTTGCGATGAGACCCGATCTCACCGGGCCCTTGGCGCTCGCGCTCGCAAGGCTCGAGGATCCCGGCGCTGAAGATCTTCTGATCGACCGGCTGGAGCAGGAGGACCCCGCGGTCCGGATCGCCGTGCTGCGCACGCTGGGGGCATGCGGGACCGCGCGGTCGGTGCCAGGGCTGGTAAGCCTTCTCGGTTGCGGCAATCCTCCCGTGGAGGGGGAAGCGCTTGCCGCGCTCGTCCGCGTCCGTGAGCGCTCGCCCAATTCGGTCTTGAGGGGCGATCTGCCCGCGGACCTCCTGGATCGAGCCCTGCCGGTCCTCATGAAGTCCCGTGACAGGCACCCGCTCCTGACCGGAATCGCGCTGGTCGGATGGCTCAGGCCGCCCGAGGGGCCGGCGCTCCTCCTGGGGCTCCTTGAATCGCCCGACCGCCTCGTGCGTGAGCGGGCGCGGGAAGCGTTCGGCGCGGTCGCGGCCGGTGCCGAGCGCGTGGCGCTCGAGTCCATTGCCGGGATCGCGGACCGGGACCCGGCTGCCGCCGCCTCCGCGCTTGACCGGGTCGCGATCGCCCGGGAGGAGGAATCGCGCACGACATGCCTGAGCCTCACGCGACACCCCGACGCCAAGGTCCGCGAGCGCGCCGTAGCTCTCGCGGGCCGGTCCGGCGGGGCGGGAACGCCGGAGGCGCTGCTCTCGCTCGCGAAGGATCCGGTGGGTCATGTCCGCGCGCAAACGGCCGAGGCGCTCGGGATCCTCCGCTGGAAGGGGGCGGGACCCGCGCTCGAAGGGCTCTTGTCGGATCCCTTCCCGGACGTCAGGCAGGCGGCGCTCTCGGCTCTCGACACGCTTCGGGATCACGAGGTGGATCAGGAGCGCCTTTTCGAGTCCGCGCGGGGCGGTCCCGCGCGTGCCGCGGCGCTTCGCGCGTGTGACCCGCGCCGCGCGGGCGCTCCGTTTCTGAGCGCGATCTCCGATCCGGATTCCCAAGTGAGGTTGGCGGCCGCGGTAAGCCTGAACGAGCATGGCGTCTGGCTTGAAGAGGCCGCGGCGCTCCTCGCGGACGAGGATCCGCGCGTTCGAGCTCACGCGTTGCACGCGCGGCTCAAGGGGCCGGCAGCGCTCGGTCTCGAACCGCTCGCGGCGTTCCTACGGGACAGGGACAACGGGGTGCGGCAGACGTTCGCTATCGGGCTCGAGCGGTCGACGGGGGTCGAGCGCGCCGCCTGGCTGAGGAAGCTCCTCACCGATCCCTGCGCCGCGGTCGGGCGCGCCGCGGCCCGCGCGCTGGCGCACCATCATGATCCGCAGACGATCGGATCTTTGCTCGATGCCGTCTCGACCGGGCAGCTGCCTGTCGCGGCGCAGGCGATCGAATCGCTGGGGTCCCTCGGGGACTCCGAGGCGCTTCCCAGACTGCGCGCGGTCGCGCGGGGAGGCGATCCAGCGTTGAGGGATCTCGCGGCCCACGCCGTCCGACGGGTCGAGGAATCGCGCGCGTGAGGTCCCGGAGCGTGCTCCCGGCGAACGGCGAGGCCCCGGTGCCGACGCAACACGCCCTCGAGGCCGCGTGGAGCTTCCTCCGCCACGCGCCGTTCGGCGTCGTCGCGATCGACCGCGACGCGACGGTCCTCGCGATCAACCCCGCCGCGTCGAGGCTCCTCGGCTACGCCCCCGAGGAGGTGGAAGGTGATGCCGTCGCGCGCATCCTGCGCGCTCCGCGCGGTGAGTCGCACGTGCCGCCGGGGGCGTGCGCCGCGCCTGAGGAAGTGCGTGAGGTGGAGGTCGTCACCCGATCGGGAGATGTGCTTCCGGTGGGGCTCAGGCTCCTCCCCCTCGAGGCGTTGGACGGGTCGCTCCAAGGGACGATCGCGTTGTTCCAGGACTTGAGGGAGCATAAGGCGCTGGAGGAGCAGTGGCGCCGCCGCGACAGGCTGGCCTCCTTGGGGGCCCTAGCGGCCGGTGTCGCCCACGAGATCCGAAATCCGTTGGCGGGGATCGGCACCTCGGCCCAGGTGATGAAGCGGAGGCTCGAGGTCGGCGATCCGAGGGCGCAGTTCGTGGACCTGATCCTCGAGGAGGTCTCTCGGCTCGACCGAATCGTGACCGGGTTGCTCCAGTTCGCGCGACCGGCGGCACCGAAGCTCCAGCGTCAGTCGATTCTGCCCGCGGTCGAAAAAGCGCTCACCCTCGTCCACGAGGTCGCGGTGCGCCAAAACGTGCTCATCCGGGTCGATCGGGCGGACACCGTTCCCGAAGTCTACGTGGATCTGGATCAGGTTCTGCAGGTGATCCTGAACGTGCTCATGAATGCCCTCCAGGCCCTGGACAAGGGTGGAGAGCTGGAGGTTTGGGTGGGACCGGTCCGCAAGCGCCTCGCGGATCGCTCCTCGCTGGGCCGCCGCGCCGCCGATCGGCTCGGAGTACGGCGCCCGGCCCCGCTCCTCGATCTCGTCGAGATTAGAGTCAAGGACAACGGTCCGGGGATTCCGGCCGCCGTGGTGGCGCGCGTCTTCGATCCGTTCTACACGACCCGGACGCAGGGCACCGGGCTCGGTCTCAGCATCTGCCAGAGCATCATCCGGGAGCACGGAGGCTCCATCTCGATCGAAAGCGTGGTCGGGCAGGGGACCCAGGTGCTCATTGACCTACCCGTGGAGAAACGACATGGAGACAGGCGCAGTAACCCTCGCTAAGCAGACCTTCGGGATTTTGGTTGTGGACGACGAGAGAACGCTCCGCTACGCGCTCAGGGAGGGGCTCTCCGAGGAAGGGTATCGGGTCGAGACGGCGGGGGAGATCGCCGAGGCGCTGGCCCTCCTGGATCGGGAGGAGTTTCACCTGACCCTTCTCGACCAAAAGCTTCCGGACGGCAGCGGACTCGACCTCCTGAAGCAGCTGAAGTCGCGATACCCCGCGATGCAGGTCGTGATCATGACCGCGTTCGGTAAGTTCGAATCCGCGGTGGAAGCGACCAAGGCGGGCTGCTTCGATTACATCGGGAAGCCCTTCGAGCTCGATCACATGAAGCTCGTGATCAAGAACGCGCTCTCCCAGGTTCGCCTTTCCGAAGAAGTGACGCGCCTGCGGCATGCCGAGAGACGCCGCGCGGGCTCGACGCTCATCGTGGGTGGAAGCTCGAAGCTCGCGAAGATCTTCGAAACCATCCGGAAGGTGGCGACCACGGGGTCCTCGACCGTCCTTCTGCAGGGGGAGACGGGGGTCGGAAAGGAGCTCCTCGCGCGCGAGATTCACGATTTGGGCCCGACCCACGACGGCCCGTTCGTCGAAGTGAACTGCAGCGCCTTTCCCGAGAACCTCCTCGAGAGCGAGCTCTTCGGCTACGAGAAAGGCGCCTTCACCGACGCGAAACGGACCAAGAAGGGGCTCATGGAGCTCGCGAACGGGGGCACGCTCTTCCTGGATGAAATCGGCGAAATGAGCCTTGGGCTCCAATCGAAGCTCCTGCGCGCGCTCGAGATGAAGCGCTTTCGGCGCGTCATGGGCGTGAGCGACATCGTGATCGAAACCCGCGTGCTGGCCGCCACGAACCGTGACCTGAAGACCCTCGTCGTGCAGGAGAAATTCCGCGAGGACCTCTTCTTCCGTCTCGACGTGATCCGCATCGTCGTGCCGCCGCTTCGCGAGCGGCCGGAGGATATTCCGCCTCTCCTCGACCATTTCATAGGGCACTGGAACCGGGAGCTGGGGAGAAGCGTGAAGGGACCCACGGATCGCGCGCTCGAGCTGCTCCTCGCATACCGCTGGCCGGGGAACGTCCGCGAGCTCAGAAACGTGATCGAACGAGCGATCCTGCTCGAGAGCGACGAGTGGATCCTGCCCGAGCACCTCCCCGTCGAGATCGTGGGCGCCACCGGGGGCGGCGCCGCTGTGCTCGAGACCCGTCTCAAAGGCGAAGGGGGCGTTACGACGCTCGCCCAGGCCGAGCGTATCGCGATCGAGATGGCGCTTGGACAGGCGGGTGGCAACAAGACCAAGGCCGCGGAGTGGCTCGGCATCTCACGGCAGACGCTGCGGACGAAGCTCAAGGAGTACAGGATCGAGCCCGTCGCCGGACATGGCGGCTGAACGTAGCGGCGGCGACCTCACGCGCCGCCCGATGGCGGAACTGGAGAGGCGCGTCGGGGAGCTGTTCGGTCTCTCGCTCAAGGAGTGCGCCCCCGAGGGATTGGCGCAGCGGCTTCGATTCCGCATCCAGGACCGCGCCTTGGACGGTGCCGAAGCCTACGCGGAGTACCTGCTCTACTCGGACGACACCGTCGCGTGGGAGGATCTCGCGGAGACCTTGACCGCGAATGAGTCCCGCGTCTTTGGGGCGCCCGGCGATTTTGCGCCCCTCTTCGAGATCGGCGCCGATTCGCCTTGGTCGCGATACGCACGTCCCGGGGCGGGCCCGTTTCGCTGCCTGAGCGCCGCGTGCGGAACCGGCGAGGAGGCGTACTCGCTCGCGATCGCGCTCGCTGAAGGGCGCGCCCGGGCGCCCGCGTTCGAATTCGAGGTGATCGGCGCGGATCTCAGCGCGAGGGCGGTCGCGAGCGCGCGACGCGCGGCGTATCCACGCGCGCGCGCGGCCTCCCTTCCCCAGGAGATCCTGGAACGCTACTTCACGGAGCAGGACGGCGGGATCGTCGCGGAGTCGCTCCGGCCCAACGTCCGTTTCGCGAGGCTCAATCTGTGCGAGCCCGATTCCCTCCAGCCCCTCGGAACCTTCGACCTCATCCTGGCGCGTGATTTTCTCCCGGTCCTGACCTCGGATGGGCGACGGACGGCTTTGGCGAACCTCGCGCGCGCGCTCAAGCCCGGGGGAATCCTGCTCCTCGATCCCGGTGACTCCATCGGTGAATCGGATTTGGGCCTCACGCCCGTGCGGTGGGGAGACCGGTACGCGTACGAGAAACCCGATCCGGAGTCCCGGTCCGCGAGGGGTGGAGCGCCCGAGGAGGATCCCGACGCCGGCACCGCCCTCGTCGCGCACCGGTCGTCGCTCGTCCGCGCCTGGGTGCGAATCCTGCTCGAGCAGCGCGGCTTCGTGGTCGATGAGGCGCCGGACGGAATCCGGGTGCTCGAGCGGGTGGTGACCGGGCCGCCTCCCGGAGTCTATCTGCTGGAACGGACGCTTCCGCCGCAGGGCGGGCCCTGGGTCGCCGACCAGTTGGAGCGGCGGGGCGCGGCGCGTTCGGAGATTC
>WNFK01168640.1_pt3 | contig 51798 bp, 54 predicted proteins | sample 5400281 | NCBI WGS metagenome assembly WNFK01 (sample SAMN13153350, study PRJNA577476) | soil metagenome | isolation source: 20 cm soil on Douglas fir-dominated hillslope | place: USA:California | collected 2013-09-17
ATTGCGTTTCTTCCCATGGAGCTCCGCGACGCCACCGATACCACTGGCGCCAGCGTCCACCAGATCACCATGGGACTGGTACGCGAGGACGGCGAATGGAAGCTGCTCTCGCTTGGCTTGCTTCTCCTGGATCTTCCCGCGCTGGAAGTGGAATGGGATGCCTCCGAGATAGAAGGGACGGAACGAAGCGCCATCGAAGCTCTGAAGAAAGTTTCCGCCGCCGTCGAGACCTACCGCAACAAGTATTTGCGACTGCCCGCATCTCTGGGGAATCTGGGGCCGCCCCTCCACGGTGCGGCGAACGGTGAGGGTGCCGGGCTGCTCGATTCCGACCTCGCGAACGGAATGCAAAGCGGTTACGCCATTCGTTACGTGATTGTCGGCGCGAGCACCCTCGGTGCTCCGGCAAAATACGAGCTGGCTGCAACTCCACTGCAGTACGGGCGCACCGGACGCCGCTCGTTCTTCCGCGATTCGAACGGCGCCCTGCACGCCGCTGACCGGCGTGGCGCGGTCGGCAGCGAAGCAGACCGCAAAGTGGAGTAGAACCTCCTGAGAGGCATCCAGGTTTAACGAATAAGAGAATGATCCCAAGAATTCGCGCGCTTGGCCGCCAGCACAGCTTGAAAATCTGCGCTCAGCTCTTGTCGTTGCTCGGGCCTCGTTTGTGCTCCGCAAGACTTGGCGCTACTATCGTGCGATTCACTATGCTTCGCAGAGCGCCAGTGCGATTCCCTCTTCTCCTGCTCGCGCTTTCTCTGCTCGCCCCCGTTCCGGCGGCTGCCCAGTCACAAAACAATTTCACCTACGGGCCTCTTCCCGTCTTCGAGCTTCACAGCGGCTTCTGGATCAATCTTCATCACACGCTCTATTACGAAGCCAGATTGCGAACCACCGCCGGGTCGCGCGACAAAAGCGGCAAGACCTCCGGACCGGCTCTGAACAGCGTGCCGGATGCGAAAACCGCTCTCACATCCGCGGAACAGCACATCTGGGACGATGCCGTCGCCTATTACGCTGCGAACTACGCCCCTAAGGACTTGCTCTTTTCCACTGAGCTTATCCAGTTGAAAGATCAGCTCGGCGATTTCGAGGATTGCGATGAACTCTCCGGCAGGAAGCGAAAATTCTGCGACGCAGGCTTGCCCGCAAAGCTGACGCAGGTCTTGGAAGCCGCGGCGCCCGTCTACCGGGCGCATCTCTGGCCGGAGCATGATCGCGCCAACCGCCGCTGGATCATGCGCGTCGCCCCGCTCGTGCGCGAACAGGGCGTGGGCCTCTCGGAACGGCTTGCGCGTCGACCTCACGGGCTACGCCAACTGGACCGGTGCCTACACCACCGCCGATCCCTTGCGGGTCACGATCTCCAGCCTGGATTCACGCAATCAGGGCGCCGCTGCGCTCGAAGTCCTTTTCCACGAAGGTTCGCACGGTATCGCCGAGCCCGTGCAAGCCGCCATCATCCGCGAGTGCCGCCAGCGCGATAAAGCTATTCCGCGCGACCTTTGGCACGCTCTGGTTTTCTACACCACCGGTGAAGTTATCCGCCCGGTGCTTGGCACCTCTGGCGCAACTGCCGGCGACCAGGAAGACAGCGTCCCCGGCGGCGGCTACACACCCTACGCCGTGCGTGAAGGCCTCTATCAGCGTGGCTGGAGCGACTATTTCAAGTTACTGCAGAAATTCTGGCAACCTTACCTTGACGGCAACGCCTCCTTCGACGACGCCATCGCCCGCATGGTCTCTTCGCTTTAGCGGTCGCAATCCCATATTCTTCTTTTCCGTTGCTCTCCTTCCAATTGTTCGCCGGACACCAATATGCTAGGCTTTCCCTTGCAAGAAATCGCCCGGCCTAGCGCCACGCAAGCTCCTGCGACGCGCACGTTTTCTTCTGTTCGTCTCCGATAGACCCTCTCCTCTGCGGGAAAGTCTCTCTGGGAAGAACCAAAGCCAGGGCGAGGCAACCGCTTCGAGGTTGCGCATGGAATGACCTGGTCTTGCCGGTGTCGCACCGGAAAAGGAAATGGACACGCTCATGCCTGGCCAACAAACAGCTTCGAAGACCGAGAAAGAAACGGTCGAGATCAAGCTGGCGCATTCCCCGGATTCCGATGATGCCTTCATGTTTTATGCCCTCGCCACTCACAAGCTCTCCACGCCCGGTTTCAAGTACACGCACATCCTCTCGGATATCCAGTCGCTGAATGAGGCCGCGCTCACCGAAACCTACGACGTCACCGCCATCAGCTTTGCCGCCTACCCCGCTCTCCGGGACAAATACATTCTGCTCGATTGCGGCGCCAGTTTCGGCGAGGGCTATGGCCCTATCGTCGTTTCCAGCAAATCCCTAAAGCCGACCGAGCTTGCGGGGAAGCGCATCGCCGTGCCTGGGCTAAAGACCTCAGCCTACCTCACCCTCAAACTCTACGAGCTGAATTTTGAACCCGTTGTGATGCCCTTCGACAAAATCATCGACGCTGTTCAGAAGGAGGTGGTCGAAGCCGGCCTCCTCATTCATGAAGGACAGCTCTTCTTCCCCCAGATGGGGCTGCACCGGGTGCTCGATCTTGGCATTTGGTGGCAGGAGCAAACCGGCTTGCCCCTTCCGCTGGGCGGGAATGCCGTGCGCCGCGCACTCGGGCCGGAACTCGGCCGCCAAATCTCCAAGACGATCCGCGACAGCGTCTCCTACGGCCTCGAACACCGCGAAGAAGCTCTGAACTACGCCATGCAATTCGCCCGCGAAATGGACGCCGAACTAGCCGACAAGTTTGTTGGCATGTACGTGAACAAATGGACCTTGGGGTACGGCGAAAAGGGCAGGCAGGCCGTAAAAGAGCTGATCAAACGCGGCACCAAAGCTGGCCTGCTGCCAGGCCCGCCCACCGTCGAATTTTTGAGCGAAGAATAGCCCTGCGATTCTTCTCTCAACCCCTTGCGCTGGATCATTTCTCCCCAGGAGACCCTGCACGGGCTCGCCTTGACGCTTTTCTACGAATCACTTAGTGTCTTTTCTCTATGATGAGCACTCAAAAATCATCTTTGGTGCCCCTCTTCGTCTTGCTGGCCGCAACCTTGCTGCTGGCGCCCGGCGCAAGGGCACAAACAGCCGCAGCGCCCGGCAATCACCCCGAGGTGCCCAAATCTTGGCCGCATCAGGCGGTCCGCGCTCCTCACAGTATGGTCGCCACCGACGAGGAGCTTGGCTCCCAGGCCGGCGTGGAGATCCTCAAGCATGGCGGTAATGCCGTGGACGCTGCCGTTGCCGTGGCCTTTGCATTGGCCGTCGTCGAACCCGCGGCAGGCAACATCGGCGGCGGCGGCTTCATGCTGATTCGTCTTTCCGATGGCAAAACTACTTTCTTGGACTATCGCGAAACCGCTCCGGGCAAAGCCACCCGGGATATGTACATCGGCAAGGATGGAAAGCTGGAGGAGGAAGCTTCGGTCATTGGCTACAAGTCCGTCGCTGTCCCAGGAACCGTCGCCGGCCTCACTCTCGCGCTGAAGGCCTTTGGCTCGATGAAGCTCGCGGACGTTATGGCCCCAGCCATTCGCCTTGCTCAAAATGGCTTTCCGATCAGCAAGAGGCTCGCCCACGAATTCGAAGAAGAGCACGCCGCTCTGCAGCGCTTCGCCGTCAGCCGCCGGATCTTTTTGAACGACGGCAAAATGTTTCAGCCGGGAGATACGCTCCGTCAGCCAGAACTTGCCGCCACTCTCAAACGCATCGCCACGAACGGCGCGGCCGAGTTCTATAGCGGCGAAACCGCTCGCGCGCTTGTGGATGACATGTCGCGGCTAGGCGGTCTCATCACGCTCGAAGATCTCGCCAAGTACCAGCCGAAAATCCGCGAAGTTCTGCGCGCCAAGTACGATAGCAATGGCCACGCCTGGGAAGTCCTGACTTCTCCCCCGCCCAGCTCGGGCGGCGTCGCTATTATCGAAGCGCTAAACATGCTTCAAAGTGTTCCGCTCAAAGGCTGGGACGACGTCGAAAGCGTTCACATGGTTGCTGAAGTGATGCGCCGCGTCTTTGCGGATCGCGCCGCGTATCTGGCCGACCCCGACTATTCGAACGTTCCCGTCGCCGGCCTCACCGATCCCTGCTACGCCCGGGAAGTTTCCACCACCATCGATCCTCAGCACGCCTCGTCGAGCAAAGTTATCAAGGCCGGGAATCCGCACATCTGCGAGATTGCCGCGAGCAACGGAACCGCACCGCAGACCCTTGTGAGCCTGAGCGAAGGCTCGCACACCACCCATTTTTCCGTCGTGGATGCTGCCGGCAACGCCGTCGCCAGCACCTATACGCTCAACGACAGCTACGGCTCGCATGCCACCAGCTCCGCAGGCTTTCTTCTGAACGACGAGATGGATGACTTCACCACCCAGCCCGGCGTCCCGAACGCTCTCTTCGGCCTGATGCAATCCGATGCCAACGCCATCTCGCCGGGTGGGCCCAAGATTATTTCCGCGACGCTGTTGAGCGTAATCAATTGGATGCGTCTCGGCATGGAGCCCCAGGCCGCCATCAATGCGACGCGCTTCCACCACCAATGGCTGCCCGATCGCATTTTGATCGAGAGCACTTTTCCAGACGGCTTGGAGAGTGCCTTGAACGCTCGCGGCCACGCCACTCGTCGCGTCGGACACATGGGGATCGTCAACGCGATCGCCATTGATCCGGCTACCGGCGACCGGCTGGGCGCAGCCGACCCGCGCCACGACGGCGCCGCCGTGGGATACTAAGGGAAAGAGATTTTTCGACGAGATCATGCAGAGACTACTGTCAACATACCTGTTCGTGTCGCGAAAATTGACGCCTGAACTCCTGGAGCAAATTGCCGGGGCAGGCTTCCAGGGCGTCGAGATTTTTTGCTCGCGCAGCCACTTCGAATACTCGATGAGGCCCGAAATTCGCGCGATGGCGGACGCGCTCGAAGCGCACCATCTGCATCTCGTTTCGCTGCACGCCCCCACCAGCCGCGACCACAGCGCCATGCGCGAAAGCGGTATTCCGCTTTCAGTCTGCGAAGTCGAGCGCGTCCGCCGCGTCGAGGCCATGGACGAACTGAAGCGCGCCATCGACGTCGCCGATGATCTGCCCTACGCAAGGCTCGTGTTGCACATGGGCGGTTCGCGTGAAATGGCCGATCCACGCAAACGCGACGCGGCCTTCAGCACCCTGGAGCACCTCATCCTCCATGCGCACCACGCGGGCGTCACGATCTGCGTTGAAAACACCACCAGCGAGATGGGCGACCCCAGTTATCTCCGTGCCTTCGTCGACGAAACCCGTCTCACCGGCCTCCGCTTCAATTTTGATATCGGCCACGCGCACCTCGCCGAACTGCCGGAAGATGAGCGCCTCGAAAAAAGTTTCTCGCCGCTGCGCGATCTGGTCTCCTCTGTTCACCTCCACGACAATCACGGCGACAAGGACGAGCATCTCCCTCCCTACGAAGGCACCATCGACTGGCCCGCCGCCGTCAAAATCCTCCAGTCTGCGCCGCAAGCTAGTTTGCCGATTGTCCTGGAATTGAAGGAAAAGACTGGGCCGGAAGCGCCGGGCGCGGCGGAGCTGCTTGCCGCCGCCCGCAAGTCCCTGGATCGCTTTGAGTCAGCCTGGTCCGCTTAACTCCATTGATCGAGTCCCTAACAAGGAACTTCAAGACGTTTTTATGTGGCTTCGCCTCTGCCCTATATTGACTATTAATTTGACCATGGTCTATAATTTTGACCAGGTTCACCCATGGACGAGATCTCCATTTCCGAATTCAAAGCCAAGTGCCTGGCGTTGCTCGAGCAGGTCAATAAGACCAAGAGACCTCTCCGCATCACGCGCCACGGCAAACCCGTCGCAGAAGTGGTTCCTCCCACTGCCGTTGTAGATCGCGCGGCTTTAATGGGTTCAATGAGGGGCAAGATAGAAATTCTCGGCGACATTATCGCACCCGCCGGAGATGATGATGAGTGGGAGGTCCTGCGCGATTGAAGCTCCTGCTGGACACCCACATCTGGATTTGGTTCCTTCAGAAGCCAGAACAGATAGCCGCACGCACACTGCAGCGCTTGGCGGACCCGTCGAACGAACTTTGGCTTTCACCAATCAGCACCTGGGAAGCCCTGATGTTGCAACGCAAAGGGCGGATTCGATTGCCCGCAGACCTTTCTGAGTGGCTGAGCAAATCTACCGCGGGAATATTCGAAGCTCCGCTCACTCATGAAATCGCGCTCGCGTCTCAGCGACTCATGTTTCACGTAGATCCTGCCGACCGTTTCCTCGCCGCTACCGCCCAAGTTCTCGACCTAGTCCTAGTCACCGCCGACGAAAAACTCCTAGGACTACCAGGAATCAAGACGCTAGCCAACCGCTAGCGCTTGCGGGCCCATCATTCTTGGTGACGCAGATTCTCTGGTAAACTGTTCGTTTGGCATGACGCTGAAGAGCTTCACCATGACCACGATCACCATCGAGCAAGCAGGCGAGTACGACGGCCAGGAAGTCACTCTCAAGGGCTGGCTCTACAATCTTCGAGAATCCGGCAAATTGTTGTTTCCGATTTTTCGCGATGGAACAGGCATCATCCAAGGCGTTTGCGCGCTCAAGGAAAACCCTGAAGCGTTCGAATCGCTGAAGGGCCTCACCCAGGAATCGAGCGTCATTGTCACCGGCAAAATCCGCGCGGAAAAGCGCGCCCCCGGCGGCTACGAAATCGGTGTCACCAAAATCCAGATCGTCCAGAAAGTTTCGGAAAGCACGCCTTTTCCCATCCAGCTCAAAGAGCATGGCGTCGATTTCCTGCTCGATCAGCGCCATCTCTGGATTCGCACGCCGCGCCAGGCCGCCATACTCCGCATTCGCGCTGAAGCCATCCGGGCCGCGCGCGAATTCATGGACGGCCAGGGCTACACGCTCACCGACGCGCCCATGTTCACGCCCGCCGCCTGTGAAGGCACCTCCACCCTTTTCGAAGTCAACTATATCGACGATCAAAAAGCCTACCTGACGCAGAGCGGCCAGCTCTACGCCGAAGCCATCGCCATGGCTCTTGGCAAGGTCTACACCTTCGGCCCCACCTTTCGCGCCGAAAAATCCAAGACCCGCCGCCACCTCACCGAATTTTGGATGCTCGAGCCCGAAGCCGCTTACGTGGAATTCGAGGAAGCCATGTCCCTAGGCGAAGGCCTCGTCAGCGCCATCGTACAAGGCGTTCTGAAAAATAAATCGCGCGAGCTCGAAACCCTCAAGCGCGACACGTCCAAGCTCGAAAACGTGAAGCCCCCGTTCCCGCGCATCAGCTATGAAGAAGCCGTCGCAGTCCTCAACAAGAACGGCAATCCCGCCAAGTTCGGCGACGACTTCGGCGGCAACGAGGAGACCATCATCTCCAGCTCCTTCGATCGCCCCGTCCTGATCCACCACTACCCCACATCGATCAAAGCCTTTTACATGCAGCCGGACGCCCAGCGCCCCGAGTTCGCCCTCGCTTTCGATATGATCGCGCCGGAAGGCTACGGCGAAATCATCGGCGGCAGCCAGCGCATTCACGATTACGATTTGCTCCTGAAGCGCCTGCGCGAACACAACTTGCCCGAAGAGTCCTTCCAGTGGTATCTGGACCTGCGCCGCTACGGCAGCGTGCCGCATTCCGGCTTCGGAATGGGCCTCGAGCGTACGGTCGCCTGGATTTGCGGCACCGAACACATTCGCGAGGTCATCCCCTTCCCTCGCATGATTTATCGCGTGTATCCTTAGTGCGTGGTAATTCGGCGCTTTTCCAGCTGTTCCCGCAATCTGGAATTTTCATAGAGATTTGCCTGGCTCTCGTGCCTTGCTCCGCCGAAGCAACGGTCACTGTCTGTACGCTTCACCAGTCACGAGTCACCAGTCACGAGTCACGGAGCCTCGCATGGCCCAAAAAGTTCGCATCATCGGCGTCCCCATGGACCTCGGCCAGAGCCGCCGCGGCGTCGACATGGGCCCTTCCGCCCTTCGCGGCGCGGGCCTCCAGGCCAGCATCAAAAAGCTGGGCCTTCAGGTCGAAGACATCGGCAATCTTTCCGTCAAGCAACCGGAAGAGATGCCCGTCGGCGAAAAGCGCGCCAAGTATTTGCAAGAAATTGCTGAGACCTGCAGCGATGTCGCCGCCGCTGCCGAAAAATCCTTAATTGAAGGGTTTCTCCCGCTGGTTCTCGGCGGTGACCATTCCATCGCCGCAGGCGTGGCCGCCGGCGTCGCCAACCATTTCCGCAAGGAAAAAAAGCAAATCGGCTACCTCTGGCTGGACGCGCACGGCGACATGAACACCCCCGAATCCTCTCCCTCGGGAAACGTCCACGGCATGCCCCTCGCCGCCATCATGGGCTACGGCGCGCCCGAGCTCGTCGATCTTCTCGGATTCAAGCCCAAAGCCGAACCCGGCAACATCGTCATCGTTGGCGCTCGCGATCTCGACGCCCAGGAACGCAAAATCGTCAAAAAATCCGGCATCCACGTCTTCACCATGCGCGACATTGACGAGCGCGGCATGCGCGAAGTCATGTCCGACGCTCTCAAGTACGCCATGGACGACACCGCCGGCATCGCCGTCAGCCTCGATATGGACTTCGTCGATCCCGCCGACGCTCCCGGCGTCGGCACTCCCGTCCGCGGCGGCGTCACCTACCGCGAGGCCCATCTAGCCATGGAAATGATCGCCGACACCGAGTCCATGGTTTCCTTAGAAGTCGTCGAAATCAATCCCATCCTCGACGAACACAACCGCACCGCCCTCCTCGGCGTCGAACTCGTCCTCTCCGGCCTCGGCCAGAAAATCCTGTAAACAGTTTTAAGTCATCAGTCGTCAGTTAGAAATCCTACGAAAATACTGCCCCCGGCCACGACACGGATTCTTTCCCTGTTTCCCTCGAACTGCAGATTGTCAACTGTTAACCCGACTTCCGCGGCCGAAAGTCGATTTTTCACTTATTGGACAGACAAGTCTTCTCGTTTCAACAAAAGATTGGCGAAAGTCGTAGATAGTGACGAATGGATGTGATATGTGTATTGACATGAACGCAGTCGATGATATATGTAGTGTCCTGTGTACCTCCGAAAAACCATCAAGACTCACAAGGGCAAAACCTACACCAACTTCCTCCTCGTCGAGTCTCAACACACCCCCAAGGGTCCCCGTCAGCGCATCATTTGCTCGCTCGGCGCTCTGGCCCCAGCTCCCCGGGAGCAATGGCTGGACCTGGCGCACCGCCTGCAGGCCCGCTTGCAGGGTCAGAGTTCCTTTCCTCCCGCCGATGGACCGATCGAAACGTTGGTCAAAAAGGTCCGCCGCGGACGCCCCGCTCCTGCGGAAGAATCGCCCACTCCCGCCAGCGCCACGATCACCGTCGATCCCGAGCGTGTGACGATGGAAGAGCCACGGGAGGCCGGTACGGTTCATGTGGGCCATCAAATCTGGCAACAGTTAGGGCTGCGGGAAATCTTGCAGCGCGCAGGACTGTCAGACAGCGCCTGTCAGCTCAGTGAAGCGATGACCCTGAACCGTCTGATCTTTCCTCTCTCCGAGCATGCCATGCCGGATTGGATGCGACGTACCGCTGTGGCCGACATCTTGGGCGTGGATTTTTCCTCGCTGCACGACGATGCTTTGTACCGCAACTTGGACCGGCTATATCCGAACCGCGAGCGCATCGAAACGGAGTTGGCCGAACGCGAGAAGACGTTATTTCATCTCGACGACACCTTGTACCTGTACGATCTGACCTCGACTTACTTCGAGGGCCAAGCCGCAAGCAACCCGCAGGCGAAGCGCGGCTACTCGCGGGATAAGCGGCCCGATTGTAAGCAAGTGCTGGTAGGCCTAGTGCTGGACCGCGACGGTTTTCCCAAAGCGAATGAAGTCTTCGACGGCAACCGCCAGGACCGCACGACGGTAGGAGAGATGTTGGATAGTTTGCAGAAGCGCACCGGCCGGAAACCGGGGGCCACCGTGGTGGTGGATCGCGGTATGGCTTATGAGGAAGACTTGGCCGCGATTCGGGCGCGTGGATTTCACTATCTGGTGGCGGGCCGGCAGCCGGAGCGAAATGCGTGGCTCGGAGAGTTCGAGCAGAGCGACGACTGGGAAGAGGTGATCCGCGTGCCTTCGCCGCGCAATCCTGATCAGGAGAAATCCCAGGTGCGCATCAAGCGTCGACAGCAAGGGGAGGAGGTTTACCTTCTCTGCCTGAGTGAGGGACGCGAAGAGAAGGACCGGGCCATTCGGGAGAGCCACGAGCAACGGTTGAAGAAAGACTTGGGGAAACTGCAGGCGCGCATTGAGAAAGGCCAGTTGCAGGAGGAGAAACGAATTCACCAAGCGATCGGTCGGCTCCAGGAACGCTACCCGCGGGTGGCTCGCTACTACCGCATGGACTACCAAGCCGAGCGCAAAACGTTGACCTGGCAAGAGGACCGCGAGAAAAAAACCATCGCCGAAAAGCTGGACGGCGGCTATGTGCTGAAGACCGACCGGCAGGACCTGACCGCGGAGGAGATCTGGCGCACTTACATCTTACTCACGCGCGTGGAGGCCGCCTTCCGGGCGATGAAGAGTCCGTTGCTGGAGCGGCCCATCTTTCATCATTTGGAAAAGCGCACGCAGACGCATATCTTTCTCTGTGTCCTGGCCTACCATCTGCTAGTGGCCATCGAGAAGCACTTCCTGGATCGCGGTGTGCACACCTCTTGGTGGACCCTGCGCGAACAACTGAGCACGCACCAGGTCGTCACGGTGGTGTTGCCGACCAAAGAGGGAAAGGTGCTGAAGATTCGCAAGGGCACCACTCCGGAACCGATCCACCGAGAAATCTATGCGACGCTGCAGATACCGGCGGAGGTCATGAAGCCGGTCAAGACTTGGCATGAAGCCGCAACATAGTGACGGAATGAAATGACAACTCCTTGCAAACAAAACAGTTCGCTCCGACGAGCGCGGAAGTTAGGCTAGCCGCGCTTGCGATGCTGGACGCTGGTATTTATGCCGCGTCGGTTACGGAGCTCCGTCGTAGAGCCAGGAGCTAAGTCCCGGTAGGTTTCCGGACATCTCGCCCCCACTGACCACGAACCTCTTCGGCGGACGCTCCGGCGAACACGAAGTCTCCCTAGCCTCGGCCGCGTCCGTCATTCGCGGCCTCGACCCAGACAAGTACGAAGCCGTGCCCATCGGCATCAGCAAGGAGGGCCACTGGCTGGTCGGCGCTGGCGCGCAAAAAATGTTGCCCGAAGTGTTAAAGGGTGGACAGCGAGTCATGATGACCGCGGACCCCACCGACGCCGCCCTCGTGAAATTGGACGGCAGCGGAGGCGGCCAGCGCATCGATGTCGTTTTCCCCGTGATGCACGGCACCTTTGGCGAAGACGGAACCATCCAGGGCCTCCTCGATTTGGCCGGATTGCCTTTTGTCGGCGCCGGCGTCCTCGGCTCCGCCATCGGCATGGACAAGGACGTCGCCAAGCGCTTGCTTCAAGTCGCGAAAATCCCGGTTGTGCCTTGGATCACCGTCCATCGCCACGACTGGGAAAACAATCCAGAAGAAATTCAAGGCGCCGTCGAACTGAAATTCAGCTACCCCGTTTTCGTGAAACCCGCCACGCTCGGCTCTTCCGTCGGCATGACCAAAGTCCACTCGCGCGAGGAATTGGCGCCTGCGCTGAATCTAGCCTCCGAGTTCGCCATGAAAATTCTCGTGGAGGAGTCCGTTATCGCCCGTGAAATCGAAGTCTCCGTCCTCGGCAATCACAATCCGCAGGCGTCCGTCCCCGGAGAAATCGTCCCTCACCGTGAATTTTACGACTACACCGCAAAGTATTTAGAAGAAGGCACGCAGCTCCTGATTCCCGCCGAACTCAAGCCCGCGCAGGCAAAGAAAATCCAGGACTACGCGGTCGACGCGTTTCGGGCGCTCGAACTCAGCGGCATGGCCCGCGTGGATTTTTTTCTCGAGAAAAAAGGCGGCAAGATCTATCTCAACGAAGTGAACACCATCCCCGGTTTCACTTCCATCAGCATGTACCCAAAGCTCTGGGAAGCCAGCGGCATTCCCTTCCGCGAATTGATCGACAAACTAATCGCCCTGGCCCTCGAACAGCACGCCGAAAAAGCCCGCACCAAGTACCAGATCGAGCTCCCCGCCGGCTCCGCTGGCGCCCTCGACGCTTAATTCTGTATTCGGCCGGTCTCCGGTTTCCGGTTTCCCGTCTATACATCCACTGGCATCATGCTACTCGCCGCAATGCTGAAACCAGGTAATTCTCGTATTCAGCCAGGTCGAATCTACGGGGCCTTTGTCGTACGTGTCCCACTGTCAACTACGTTGGCGCTGGTTGTGCTGAAAAGATTGTAATAAATATGCGTTCCGTCGACGGTCGAGTTCCAGACGTCGACACCGTAATTCGTGCCTGTAATGGAGTTTCCTGAAATGAGCGTGTTTTGCATTGTTCCGGTATCGTTTTCCAGCCGGAATCCCAATGAGTTTGGCGTCCCGTCTCCGACCAAGACATTCCCGCTGTAGGAGTTGTTCGAACACACTGCGCCACTCGCTTGACACTGTTGGAAAATTGCGCCCGAACCCTGCCCCTTGGGGAAAACAAAAACGTTACCCGAGACAGTATTGTTGCTGACGATGCTGTTGGTTCCTCCTGCCGTCGTCAAGATCACACCCCATCCCGCGGCTGCCAGAGCGTTTCCACCTCCCCAGCCGTTGATCGTATTGCCGGTAAAGCTGATGCCATTCGATTGGTTTATCGCCACTGCAGCCGTATCGACAGAAGTCCAAGCCTGCCCAATCGTGGCGGAATTACCGACCACGGAGGTATTGGAGGAGGAAACTATCTCGTACGCTGCAATCATCGCCGTAAAGCTATTGGCATCAAATGTGTTGCCGGTTATAGACGATCCGGAGACACTGAATGAGTATCCCCCACTTCCACCGTTCTTGGTCAGCCGGCAGGTGTTGTTGCCGACAATGACCCGGCCAGGCGTCAGCCCGCCGAATGGCCCGATTTCGACGCAAAAGTTGTTTCCAGCCAGGATGGTATTGTTCACGACCTTTGTGCCACTCACGGATTCCGAGGCGACCGTAGAATGGAAGCCAATGGCATGTGCCCCAGGAGCACCATGAGATTCATCCACGTAGTTCCCGTCGACAGTTGTGTCGATTGTGTTTTTCTCCCCAAATATTCCGTCCGGGCCTCCGATCCCCGCCGTGATTCGATTGTTTCGAACAATGGCGTTGGATGTGCCGACCAGATAGATTGAGCCATTCCCTGCCTCAAAGCCCGATATGGTATTCCCTTCAATGTTGGGGTTGCTTGCGCCGTCGACGAAGATAGCCTGTGCGCCAGAGTTACCTCCGGGAGAAAAGCCGCAATTCTCCACGAACTCTGTCGTACCTAAAAGCTTTACCATCCAAAATCCGGCGCCGCCCGCCGTTAACGTCGCATGATTTTGGCACGTTAATTCAACACCAGTCCCTGTCAAGGTCAGGCCGGTAGTGAGAGTTTGATTGGAAGAAATGATGACAGACGTGTTACCAGAGCTGTTCGCTGCCGCTATTGCCGATTGCAGCGAGTAAGTATCTCCATCGACATGCAGCACCTTATGTGAACTTGAACGGTTGCAGGCGTCACCATCGTCACACGTTTGTGCATGCACTTCTGCTGCGAATCCTGAAAACAAACCTGCGAGTATCACCAAACATGCCTTTGTTAAGATAAGGCGAACGACAGGACTGCCCTGGGAAACCGTTGGTGTCGCAGTCGATTGCTTTGAAGTAGCGGGAATCAGGCCGAGATTGGAAGCGAAGAAAGCGAGTAAAGACTGGATTAGGGGTATAAGCACCCTTCAAATTTTACGCGCCGTCATAATTCGCGTCAAATTGGAGCTCCAACCAACAGATCGAATCGAAGTGTCGAACAGCAGTCATAACTGATGGAATCCGGCAGGAGTGAGAAGTCTTTGAATAATTGTTAGTCCACAAATGGAACGATTGGCATAGTCCGGCGGAGGCTGAGAACTATGGCGCGCTCCTCACGGCCCGGAACGTAGCCGCCACCACACTCCGCTTCCTTTTACGCAGACGCACGGAGTCTGTTAGGATTTTACCGTTGCTGCGCGGGTGTAGGGATAGCACCGCGACAACGGCAACTTTGATTCCGACGCTCGCGGGGCAGGAGACTACTGAATGTCACTTACAGATCCACCTGCCGATAAACCAGATAAATCCCGAGCCATGGCCTTCACCGTCGCGGCGCTTGCGCTGGTCGCGATTGTGGCGCTGTGGTACACGTTCCGCTACTACCCGGAAAAGCGGGCCGCGGAGCGTTTCTTTGACGCGCTCGTCGCGGACGACACCGCGAAGGCCTATCAACTTTGGAAGCCCGGTTTGAGCTACTCGATGAAGGATTTTTTCGCCGACTGGGGACCCCAGGGCTACTACGGCCCGGTAAAGAGCTACAAGGTTATCCATGCCAAAGCACCCAGCGGCTCGAACGCCGTTGCGGTCTCGGTGGAGATTAGTCCCTACTCGCCCATGCCGGACATTTCCGACACGGAAAAGAGCCGCAAGACGAGAGTGGTCGAAGTTTGGGTTTTAACGTCGGACAAATCGTTCAGCTTCCCGGTTCCCGGGTCCTAGCCATTTCCGCAAAAAGTACGTCCGCTGCGGCTACCGGCGGATGTCGTCGAGCGCGTGAAGAAGCTCCTGCGGGCTGACGCTAGCGGTCCCGAGTTTGCCGACGACGACGCCGGCGGCGGTGTTGGCAAGCATGGCAGCGTCGGCGAGCGGCGCCCCAGCCGCGACCGCAAGCGCCAGAACGCTGAGAACGGTGTCCCCGGCCCCGGTGACATCGAAGACCTGCCGACCCGTTGCCCCGCGCTCGATTCCCGGCTGGCCCACGCGCGCGTAGGTCACTTCAAAACTCGTCGCCGGAACGTGCAGATGGCGGGGCGAAGATTCGTCAAATACGCTCATCCCTTTTTCGCCGCGCGTGATCACCACCGCGCTGCAACCGAAATGCGCGAGCAGCGCGCGGCCGGCTTCTTCCACGGATTTCTCGTCGGCGACCGACCGCGTGACATAGAATCCCGCTTCCTTGGCATTGCAAACGATGGCCCGCGCGCCGCGATACGCGTATAGCCTGGATGTTTTCGGCTTTACGAAAACTGGAACGTGCAATTGGTGCGCCGCGCTCAGAACCCGGTCGGCGAAATCGTCGGTGATCAAGCCTTTGTCGTAGTCGGAAAGCACCAGCGCATCAAGTTTCTTAAGCGCTGTAAATAACAAGCGTAGAAGTTTTTCCTGCGTTTCGCTGCGTAGCGGCTCGCGGCGCTCGTGATCGACGCGAACCACCTGCTGGTGCCGCGCGATAATCCGCGTTTTCACAGTGGTGACTCGTTTCGAATCGGCGATGATGCCTTTGTCCTCGACGCTTGCGGCGCGAAAGCATTTTTGCAAGGCCCGCCCGGGCTCGTCATTGCCGATAACCCCGAACGCTTCCACGTGCGCGCCCAGCGTAGCGATATTTGCGGCCACGTTCCCCGCCCCGCCCAAGCACTCGCCCTGCTCGACGAAATCCACGACGGGAACGGCCGCTTCCGGCGAGAGCCGCGAGGCCGTGCCCCAAAGGTAGCGATCCAGCATGAGATCGCCGAGCACGCCGATGCGCTTGCCGCGCAGGCGCGGGATCCATCGTTTCACCCGGGGAACGGCATCGGCAATGTTGGTGGACATTCGCTCTCTTTGATTTCTCTGTTTCTCGATCGTCTATTCCTGAGCGATCTTCGCTTCTTCCGGCAGCATGTCCGGAATTTCATCGCGCACAAGATAGACGCGGCGGCACGAACTGCACTTCAGGCCCGAGCCGTCGCTTAGCAGTTCCACCCGCGTCTTGCAAACCGGACAGACCAGAATGTCGAGAGCGTATTTCGGTATCGCCATGATTGTCTCCGCCGAAGAGGTGTCGGCTTTCGAATGCGTGAATAGGCACTCTATCAAACGCCGTCGAGCATGAGCAACTGCGCGGAGGCGGCAGAACAGCGTGGTGCGCGGGGCGGAACGCGCATTTCGCTGGAATGTGGCCATCAAAACTTTTGTGCAAGAAAAGAGACCGAGACCAAAACTGACCCTCTGACCAGTAGTTTTTGGAACGGCAAGCGCAGTAAGCTGACGGCGATCGCTGGTTTGAATCCCTGCGTGTGGAGAGCAACGTGTATTGCGACCGCTGTGGACTGAACTTCCTGCCCAAACAGTCCGTCTGCACTCGCTGCAAAAGAGTGCCGACGCGGTACTGGTTCCAATTCATGAGTTTGGTGACGATTTTTGTGGCCGTGCTTTGCAACACGTTTCTCAGCCTGTTCCTTTTGCCGCGGCTGGCATTGGCGCACCACGGACGCGTTTTGTTTCGGGGATGGTACTGGTTCAACCAGCAGGCGGCCATGTATGGCTGGGTGCCGCTAGCGATCGGCTTGCTGGCCTGGGACTATTTCGTGTGGAAAGAAGCCCGGCCGAAGGTCAAAGGCTGGTTCACACGCAAATTGCTGACATTCTCGCTCGCCGCGGGCATAGCGCCGCTGCTGCCTTGGTGGATTCCGGCGGGCCAGCCTCCCTCTCAATTCTTCGATATGATCGGCCGGCATCAGGGCGTGCCCATCCTGCTCGCATGGGGCGTGGTGCTGGTCGTTACCATTCTTCTCTGCATTGATCCCGAATCGCGCGACTATCTCCTGGGCCACGGGAGAACCTTGAGCATTGTCAGCACGGGGATGCTGTTGCTAGTGCTGACGATGACCGTGGTCGGCTGGTCGCTGACGTACTGAACGAGTGGTTGCCGCCGCGAATTCCCTTCCTACTCCTCACGGAACCCATCATCTTTTGCTTCTTGCGCAGTGCAGCAGGCTGCTCCGATTCGACTTCCGGTCCACTGTGAATCAGGTGCCCGCGATGACGTCCTCGGAGGCATTCCAACGATGTCATCGCGGGCCTATTCCCCTTTTCACTTTCGATGGACAAGCTATACCTCCGACCCCTGCTTCGTCTGTGGAATTCTTCACACCGGTTAAACCAAGAGACGCAACGGCAAGACGACTTAGGAGGTGCGGAAAAACCTACCGCAGAAGTGCAGAGAAACAACTTCGAAGAGAGAAGAAGGCGGAGGCTGTGTCACGGCCCAAATTCGTATTGACGCATTAAGGGTCGTAAGTCATAGGATTCTACTTAAGATAGCTTTGGGGAGAAGTCTGTCAAAACGAGATAAGTCGAATCAACCTTCTCAACCAGCTTCCCGTTGGCTTCGGACTTGTCGCGAACACTCTGCCATTCGGGATCGTCACGGAAGGCCTGCCAGTTGGCGGCCGCGGCTTCTCGGCTCGGATGCGCGAGGATGTACACGAGAGTCTTGCCTTTGAGGGGTTCGTCGGTGGGCGTCCAGTACGCCACGTTTTTTATTCCATGCTTCTCGAAGAGCTTCGTGGTGTGTTCGCGAAAGCGCCGCAACAGGTCATCGAGTTTGCCCTCGTAAGCGTGATAGATACGGAGTTCGTAGACGGGTGTTGCGGGTTGTCCGGAGCCCGACTTCTCTTGACCCGAGGCAAGCCAGGCTGCTGTTGTTGGGAACAACACTGCTGCGGGAAGCGATTGAAGCAAGGTGCGTCTTTTCATGGCAGCGATTCTACCAGAGCTTTTGCGAGATGGGGAGAATTGGGGTACGACTTCACGGAATCGCTCCAGGCACCATTCGAAAGCTCCCTTCGGCTAATCCCCAACACGAAGGGCGCTTGCATAGGTAAATAAGTATTAATTCAGCAGCCAAGAGGAGTAGGATAGAAATCAGAAGGAGCGCTACCACTAGCAGTTGCTTGACACTCAGGATACCCGCGGGCCCCTCTTCAGGAAGCCAAGTTACGGTCAGGGCCAGTTCTTCTACCGGGCGCTTGCCAGCAGCAATTGATGGTGGAGGGCGCATTCCAGCAGGCTGAGAGGCCTGTTCGGACGCGAGCGGCCGGGCCGGTGAAGTATGCACGGCTACAGCACAGACTCCAGCGAAAGGAGGATCGTTCCTCTATCGCTGGCGTTGCTGGCGATTGCTTTGGCGTGGGTGACCTCGAAATCTCTCGCTACCGCCCACCTCTCACTACCTTGGTGGGCGGATGCTCCTTCCAGCATGGCTTTCTACGGCGTGCTCTACACACTTTTTGACAGGTACCTTTGGCGGAGCAGCCTTGTGCACAGATTGGGGCTGGTTCGAATCCCGAACCTGACCGGACGCTGGCACGGTTATCTGATCACCTCGTTTGACGGACATGTGAAGCGCCACGATCTGATGATCAACATTTTCCAGAGTTGGACGCAAATCGTCGTGTACCTCACCACGCCCACGTCCATCTCACGGAGTTGCGCGGCAGTGATTCAAGTAGATGACCCGGAAGGCGCTTCGTTGGTCTACCAGTATCAGAATCAGCCACTGGCGAACGCGAAGAAATCGATGCACATGCACTTTGGCACAGCGATGTTGAGAATGTCGAACGGCGGCTGCCTGGCCGGAGATTATTACGCGGGGCGCGACCGGCGAACCTTTGGCCGGATTTGCTGCAAGAGGGTAAGCACCCGGGCGTGGCCGAGTTGACGGCGACGAGCAAGGAGAGCATGGCGCGTTGGCTTCGGACTTTTCGCGCACCTGTCCCATCGGTCAGGATACTTCCAGGAGACACGTTTGCGCGGAAACCTTGCGGGGGAAAGACCTTCGCGTTTCAATGGAATTACTATGAGAAACACCAAAATACCGTTCCTTTTCGCGCTTTTGCTGATTTGTGGGTTCTCCGGGCCGTCCTTTGGCCAGCAACGAGTTTTCGATTGGCTCCCCGCCAATGATGAGAGCGTGCGGCTGGACCCCGCGAACTATCATCGCGGGCGGACGTATCACCCGGGTGCGAATGGCGGCAACATCCACGTGGTTATCAAGGCGCAAAAGCCCATAACCATTTTCCTGACCTCGGCTGAGGGATGGAACCAGGCGTTGCAATATCCCGAGGCCATCGTCAATCTGCAGCAACTGTGCACGCAAGAGCATGTGATGGAAGCCACGTACGTCTGCGACCTGCCGCCCGAGGCAATGACGCTGGTCATTCGTGACGAACGAAACAGCCCGGATGCGGCGGTCTTTGCCGGACTCGGCGCGGTGTTGAAGCCCGAAAGCAAGACGGATCAGGCAGTGGGAGTGGGGATCGCGACAATTATGACCGGGCAAGGCTCGGTCTCCCGCCGTTTCACTTCACCGAACGACGTTCACATCCAATACTACCGCTGGGACTGCGTGCAGAACTGCATTCAGCCCGAGTTTCAGTGGATTCGCCAGGTCAAAGAAAAATACGAGCTCACGTCGTTCCTGAAAGTTTATGGCGGGTTCACGCCGGACCATGACGGCGAGCAAGTGAGCATCAAAATTAAATCGCCGGTGCCGATGGTGGTGGCGATGGTGCCGTCGGAAATCGCCAACCAATTGCATGCGAAGCCGGAGATGTTCGAGTCCGCGCTGGAGAAAAACTCCTGCCAGCAGCGCGGCGTTCAGTCTTTGCAGTTCCAGTGCACCTTCAATGCAGGCGATGGCCCGCAATCGCTGATCGTTGTGCCGGAGTCCACGGCAAGCGTCCCGAATCATAAAAAAACGGAAATCGAGATGCAGGCCGTGAGATGCGTGGCCAATTGCGCGCTGCTCCAGAGCAAAAAGTAAAGAGATATAACCTCTATCTCTGACCGGTTCGCTCGAGATCCAGTTTGTATCTTGATTGAAAATCAAAATCCCCACATGCAAAGCGCGCATGGGCACCTGGCGCTTTGCCGTTCCTATTCGTCGTCCTCGCCGTGCGCCTCCACTGGGCCTCGCACTTCCCCGCCGGTGAACATGGCTGTGTGCAAATTTGCGTAGGCGTTGTGTGTGCGGATGGCACGGATTACATCGGCGAAACTGCCGTTCGGAGCGGGAGGAATCCCCTGCACGGCCGGCCCGACGATGTCCGCCGCGGTGATGGTGCCCGAGGCCATGCCTGCCGCCGTTTACCTTGGTGGGACCGAAGTGGATGTGGCTGGCCAGGGGCAGGGTCGTGAGGCCACTCCATTTCAGAGTGTAGGTAATCGTGGTTCCGTCCGAGCTGATGGTTCCGTGGAAATCCGCCGCTCCCTTGCTGTTGGTGGGTGGGACTTCGCCCAACCCAACCATGCGGGCGGAGATGATCGCTTCGTCATCGGTCTTCGCTTTGGTTGAGAAATTGCCGAACACAAGGACAGCTATGGCCGCTAGCGCGGCACTCATGCATAGTTTTTTCATTTTTTGCTCCTTTTCAGGCACCAAGAACACGCCGGACAGGCAGAGCGAGGGGTATTGCCGTCCCATCCGCTGAAGGATGAGTTTGCGTAAGGATATATCAGCGAGATGCAATGACTGTCAATCAGTTGTTGCTTGTCGAATCAGCTCGGGCGAGATCCCAGATGAAAGGGGTGCGCGAGAGCGGGCGACGGCGGCAGCGTCCTGGTGCTGGGCGTCGACGGCATAGTTGAGGCGGCGGATGCCGGTCGCGGATAGTTCTCAATCGAGACGCCAGGGAGAGCGCTCGGGCCAGTGGCGCAAGGCTTCAGTGGCCCAGGCGGTGGATTTATCCGTGTGACAGGACGTGCAGGGATTTGGGATTTTGTACTTGTCTGTCATGGCCGGGGAGATGAAAGCGAAAGTGTGAGCGCGGACTTTGACGTCAGCAAGGGTGGTCTCGATCTTCGGCATATGGCAGGAGATGCACTGGCTGCCGGGCGTGCCGGCCTTGTGATGGGTGTGCTGCTCGAGGGTAGCCGTGCGGGGGCCGTTGGGAGACATGGGGCCGTGGCAGTCGAGACAGAGTTTGTCAGCCGGCTTTCTTAGCTGAGCGTAGTTATCGGGTGCCATGAACATCATGGCAAGAGAAGCAGGTGATCCCTCGGCGGTACATTACGCTTTGAACGAAGTCATTCCCCTGCATGCGATTCTTATGAGCGGTGCCATCGGGGAAATGCGTGAAGGTCATTTCACCGAGGGTGTGGTCTTCGAGCTGCCAAAAATCGCGGAGGTTGAGTCCGGCGCGATAGCCAACCGGCCAGTCGTAATACTTCCCTTCAATGGGGCTCGTCAAAGGGCGTCCTTGTGAATGGCACTGGATGCAAGCGTCATTGGCTTCCACATAGTCCATGCGCGCGGGATTGAGAATATTGCCGCGCGAGGGATGGACGACGTGCTCGCTGCCAGGACCGTGGCAACGCTCGCAACCCACGTTCCACTCGACGACCTTCTTGGTGTGAATGTTGTAGTCGACGGAGTGGCAGCCATCACAGGTAGGACCGGTGGGTCGCTGCATGTTGTCGGCAGGATAAAAGGGTTCCCACCAGTCCGTTCCTTTGGCTACAAAGTAGGGACGCCAAACACGATTGGTCACGTCCCACTGCGCCGGCTCCGGAAAATAGTCATCGCCGATTTTTGTGAAGTAGCGCTGCTTCCAGACGCTCCCGTAGACGAGCGCCACTTGGTCCTTCGTAAATTTAGCGATGGGATCTGTGGCGAGATCGGGAATGATGGCCTCGGGATGCTCACGGGGATCGCGGACGACGTTGGCCATGGGCGTCTTCTTCCATCGCTCGTAGATTTGCTGGTGGCATTTTTCGCAAGCCTGCGAGCCCGTGTAGTGCGCGGAAGCGGCCGTCGCTTGCTGCGCCGATTTCTCGCCGGCTGATAGTTGGCGCAGGTCGCGGATGAAGAGAACGAGTTTCCAGCTATCGTTGTCCTGTTCTTCGTGCGAATGGCTCCAGGCAGGCATGCCCGTTAGTCGGACGCCGTTCTTGATGATGTAACGGATCTGGCCGTCGGTAAGATTCTGCGTTTGGGGCGAGCGCAAATCAGGCGGTTTGGGGTAGAGGCTCCGGCCGACTTGGGTCTGGCCGCTGCCGAGGTTGCCGTGGCAAGTCGCGCAGCGGTCGATGAAGCTGTCGCGGGCCTCATTGAGGATCTCCGGAGAGGCTTTCAAGGGATTGTTTTCATGGCGCGCGGCGGCGGGGATGGCCAGATTCCGGACGGTACGAGCGACGAGCTTTCCAGAGCGGATGGCTCGTCCAAGGTGCTGAAGCCGCGGCGAATCAACACGGCTCCATAGACGGCCGCAAGGACCGCAAGCGCGACAAGTACAAGAATAAGTTTTTTCCAGCGTTTCATGCTCATCGCCCTTCGGCTGCAGGCCGGTACCTGCCCACTTCTGTATAAACAAGCGAACCCCGCTAATTATTTCCCCAGTTGGATGCTAACTTTACAGCGGAGAGATTGTACTTGAACCAGCGGCCCAGGCTGCTGAAAGAGCGATAAGGGCTAGTGTAGTGTCCAGCAAATAGATGGACAAGCGAACCATGCTCTATGATGATGTGGTGGTGCCGCGACCCGCACCAGCCTTGGACCTTCCAGATGCTGACGGACAGCAACTACGACAGTGGCTGGCTGCCTTCGGCACACCGCAGCAGGTGGCCTTGCGAAGTCAGATTGTGCTGGCGGCCGCCGAAGGGCAATCCGACAATGCCATCGCCCAACGCTTGCAGGTGAATCGCAAGACGGTCACCCTGTGGCGGGCGCGCTTTGCGCAGGAGGGCCTGGATAGTTTGTGGGAAGTGGCGCCGGGACGAGGTCGCAAACCAACTTATGGGCCGGAGAAGATCCGGTCGATTGTGGATGCCACGCTCCGCAGCAAACCCAAGGGCATGACCCAGTGGAGTTGCCGGCTCATGGCCGCTCGCCAGGGAGTCAGCAAGTCCACCATCAACAATATCTGGCAGAGTCACAATTTGAAACCGCATCGAGTCAAAACCTTCAAGCTGTCGCGGGATGCGAAGTTTCTCGAGAAATTGACCGACGTCGTGGGCCTGTATGTGAATCCTCCACAACAGGCGATGGTGCTCTGCGTGGATGAAAAGAGCCAAATGCAAGCGCTGGATCGCACGCAACCGGGCCTGCCCTTGAAAAAAGGGCGTTGCGGAACCATGACCCATGACTATAAGCGGAACGGAACGACTTCTTTGTTTGCCGCTCTGGAAGTTTTGCAAGGACGGGTGATCGGACAGTGTTACGAACGACATCGCCACCAAGAGTTCCTGAAGTTTCTACGCCGCCTCGAGCAAGAGTTCCCGGGAGAGATTCCCTTGCATCTGGTGCTGGACAACTATGGCACCCACAAGCATCCCCGCGTCCAAGCCTGGATGAAGCGCCACCCTCGTTTTATCTCGCACTTTGTGCCCACCAGTTCCAGTTGGCTAAATCTGGTGGAGCGCTGGTTTGGCGAATTAACCAGCAAGCGAATCCGCCGCGGCTCCTTCGGCAGCGTGGAAGATCTCGAGAAGGCGATCACGGAGTTCCTGGCCGCCTGGAACGAGAACCCGAAGCCCTTTGTCTGGACTGCCACTGTGGAATCCATCGTAGCGAAGCTATCGCGCTGTCGGCAGAACTTGGAAACGATTCAGCCGGGTTGCACTCTACCGCGTCTGCGAAAGGCGAAACACTGAGTTGTCCAGTTATTTTTCGGACACTACACTAGAAGCCTCTTGAAGAACGGAACTGCCGAACGACCATGGCGGCGTCCTGGTGCTGGGCGTCGACGGCGTAGTTGAGGCGGCGGATGTCGGCGGCGGAGAGTTTGCCTGCGAGATCGGCGAGGGCGGCGCGAAGCTGGGGGAATCGGGCGAGCGTGGATTGGCGGACTATGGGGACGGCGTCGTATGGGGGGAAGTAATGGCGATCGTCTTCGAGGGCAACGAGGCCGAGGGAGTCGATGAGGCCGTCGGTGGAGTTCCCGGCGACGATGTCGACTTGACGATCGATGAGGGCGCGGTAGATGAGGCCGAGATCCATCACTTTGGGCTGCCCGGCGAAGTGTAGGCCGTAGCGATCAGACCAGCCACGGAAGCCGTCGGGTCGCTCGAGAAATTCGTAGCCTACGCCAGCGCGCCATTTGGGGGCGATGGGGGTGATATCGGAGATTTTTTGCAGATGGAGATTTTTGGCGTCGTCGCCGCGGATGACCATGGCGAAGGTGTTTTCAAAGCCGAGGGGCTCGGTGACTTCGAGGTGGAAGCGATCGGAGTAGAGCTGCTTGACGCGGTTATAGACGGCGGAGGAATCGCCTTGCGGTGATTCATTCAAGACGGCGGTGAGGGCGGTGCCGGTGTATTCGACGTAAAGGTCGAGCTCACCGGCCTGGAGTGCTTTGTGGACCAGGAGTGTGCCGCCGAGGTTGGTCTTGCGCTCGACGGGGATGCCGGTGCCGGCTTCGATGTGCTGGGCGATGAGCTCGGCGAGGATGACTTGCTCGGTGAAGAATTTGGAGCCGATGATGATTTTGGATTGAGGAGGTCGGTGGCAAGCGGAGAGGAAGTTAATGAGGTTAAGGAAATAAAGGAAGTAAAGGAAGTAAAGGAATCGCAGGCGAGCGCGAGGCATGTCAGGAGACCTTCAGTCTACGCTCGAGGAGGCCGAGCAGGAAATCGGCAAGGAGAGCGAGGAGTGCGGCGGGGATGGCGCCGGCGAGGATGAGGGCATCGCTGACCAAGGCGACACCGCGAAAGATGAAGGTGCCCAGGCCGCCGGCGCCGATGGCGGCGGCAATGGTGGCGACGCCGATGGTGATGATAGTAGCGGTGCGAATGCCGGCGAGAATGACGGCGAGCGCGAGCGGGAGACGGACGCGGAAGAGGATCTGCGAACGAGTCATGCCCATAGCCTCGGCGGATTCGAGGACGGCGGGATCGATGCCGGTCAGGCCGACGTAGGTGTTGCGTAGGATGGGGAGCAGCGCGTAGAGGACGAGCGCGACAATGGCGGTGCGCTTGCCGATGCCGCCGATGAACGGGATGGGAATCAGAAAGCCGAAGAGGGCGAGGCTGGGTATGGTTTGGAACACGCTGGCGACGCCCAGCGCGATGGTGCGCAAGGCGGGCCGTTGCACAATGAACATGCCGAGAGGGACGCCGATGAGAATGGCAATGATCATGGCGATGAGGACGAGCGCGAGGTGATCGAGGGTGGCGCCGAGAATTTCGGCGCGGTGATCGGCGAAGAAAGACCAAGTAGTCATTTGGGGGCTCATGCGTTGGCTCCCGGGGTCATGGCGAGAGATGAAGTGAAGGCGCGGACCTCGGCGTGGTCGACGCGAAGAAATTCCTGCGGCGTGGCACTGGCGACGATGCGGCCGGCTTGGAGCAGGACAATGCGCGAGGCGAGGAGCAGAGCTTCGCGCAAATCGTGAGTGACGAAGACGATGGTCTTGCCGAGGCGGCGGGCGAGGGCGCTGAATTCGCGCTGGAGCTCGGCGCGCGTAACGGGATCGAGTGCGCCGAAGGGCTCGTCCATGAGCAGGATGGGAGGATCGGCGGCGAGAGCGCGGGCGACGCCGACGCGTTGACGCTGGCCGCCGGAGAGTTCGCGGGGGCGGCGATGGGCGAATTCGCGCGGATCAAGGCCAACAAGCTTTCCAAAGTGGGAACAAGGGCGACGTTTTCCGCGACAGTGAAATGGGGGAAGAGGCCAGCGTCCTGAATGACGTAACCGATGCCGCGGCGGAGGCGGGTCGGGTCCCAATCGGCGGTCGAGCGATCCTGAACGAGGACTTCCCCTTTCGTGGGCAGCAGCATTCCATTCATTAACTTGAGAAGAGTGGTCTTGCCGCTGCCGCTGCGGCCGAGGAGAACAAGGGTTTCACCGTGAGGGATTTCTAAGGAGATGCCGGAAACGATTACGCGGGCAGGAATATCGTTTATGTGGAATGACACATCGCGAAACTCGATGGTTTTTATTGAAGAGAGCGATGGTTTCGTATTCATTTCGATTGACAGCAACGAATTCCGGAGGGAACATCTTAATGTACCTAGCCTCCCGACGCCGCATTTTTGGCGTATCCTTCGCGTGGAAGTTGCATCCAAGGGAAGGAGAAGAACGCAATGGGAGCTCTTGCTGCAGCTGTCCGCATCCGGCACGACCTTCACACCAGATTGCTTGACGCCCGCGCGCGCACGGACGAGGTATTCCGCGCAGTTCGCGAAGAGGCCCTCTACGACCGGCCCATTCCCGAGAGACACCGCATTATTTTCTACGTTGGGCATGTGGAGGCGTTTGACTGGAATCTGCTCGCGCAACGCGCATTCGGGTTGCAGTCTTTTCAGCGAACATTCGATCATCTGTTTGCGTTTGGCATTGACCCGGTGAATGGGGGATTGCCGTCGGATACGCCGGCGGATTGGCCGTCGCACGAAGAAGTCCAGCGATACAACCGGCGTCTGCGCGATGAGCTGGATCACGCGATCGAGCATGCCCTGGCGCGGCCGAGGGAAGGCCATCCGCAGCTAATCTCAATGCTTGAAGTGGCGATTGAACACCGGCTGATGCATGCGGAGACGCTCGCGTACATGCTGCACCGGCTGCCGAGCGCCAGGAAGGTTGGCGGTCCCGAGCGAGGAGCGTGGAAAACGCTCCGAGTGAAGTCGCATCTGGTGGAAATCCCGGCTGGAACCGTAACGCTGGGACTGGAGCGCGCTCACGGGGATGAATTCGGGTGGGACAACGAATATGGCGCGCATGAAGCCGAGGTGAGCGAGTTTGCCATCGACAACCACGACGTGACGAACCACGAATTTCTGCGGTTTATGCAGGCGGGGGGTTACGAGAACCGTTCTCTTTGGACTGAGGAAGCCTGGGCCTGGAAAGCCAAGGAAGGCGTCGAGCATCTGATGTTCTGGAGGCGCGAGGGCAACCTCTGGATTTATCGCACAATGTTTGACGAGATACGCTTGCCGCAGGAATGCCCGGTATACGTGAGCCACGCCGAGGCCACCGCGTATGCGAAGTGGCTGGGGCGCAAACTGCCGACCGAAGCGCAGTTTCATCGCGCCGCATATGGAACGCCCGACGGCGCCCGCGAGCGCACCTATCCGTGGGGTGAGGAGGCGCCGAGCGGGTCCAGGGGAAATTTCGATTTCAAATCGTGGGACCCCTCGCCGGTGGGCGTGCATCCGGCGGGAGCGAGCGCTTTTGGCGTGCACGATCTTGTCGGGAACGGGTGGGAGTGGACGCGGACAGAATTCGCGCCGTTTCCGGGGTTTACGCCGATGCCATTCTATCCAAGCTATTCCGCAAATTTTTTCGACGGCAAGCACTACGTGATGAAGGGTGGCTCGCCGCGCACCGCAGCGTGCATGCTGCGACGGTCGTTCCGAAATTGGTTCCAACCGCATTATCCATACGTCTACGCAACGTTCCGTTGCGTCGAGGACTAATCAAACCCAACTCCGGGAGACTCCATGGCAACGCCTGCACTGTCACTATCCCTCCGGCACGTGTCTGCATTCGCTGCGGACGTGCGCGAGAGCCTCACCAAACCTGGACAGAGAGAGCTTCCTTCAAAGTATTTGTACGACGAAGTGGGCTCGGCGCTGTTCGAGACGATTTGCGTCTTGCCGGAGTACGGGCTCACGCGCGCCGACGCGCGGCTGCTGGAAAAGTATGCGGGAGAAATAGTGGGCAGGTTGCCGTCGCCGATTCAGGTGGCCGAGCTCGGAAGCGGCTCGGGAAAAAAAACGCGTTGGATCCTGGAAGCGCTCTCGCGGCGGCAAAAGACGTACTACTACCCCATCGAGATTTCGCCTTCGGCGCTGGCCGCGTTGTCGAAAGAACTCGGGCAAATCGATATGGTCAGCATCGTCGGCCATGAGCAGCCGTATTTGGAGGGATTGCGCACCGTCGCCGAAGGGCGCGGAGAGCGGGACCATTTGCTCGTGTTGTTTCTGGGGAGCACGATCGGAAATTTCGATCGCGATGCGGGCGATACATTTCTGCGGGAGATGAGAGCGATTCTGCAAACTGGAGACGCGTTGCTGCTCGGCACAGACCTGGAAAAAAGCATTGAGCTTCAGTTGCTGGCTTACGACGATCCTGCGGGCGTGACGGCGGCGTTCAATCTGAATTTGCTGGCGCGGATCAATCGAGAGCTGGGCGCGGATTTTGATTTGAGCTGCTTCCGGCACCAAGCACGCTGGAACAGAGTGGAACGGCGGATCGAGATGCATCTGCGTTCCACGTGCCGGCAAACGGTGCACGTTCCGGCCGCCAATCTGCGGTTCATGCTAGAGGAAGACGAAACGATTTGGACGGAAAGCTCGCACAAGTACCGAGCCGAAGAAATTCCAGAGATGGCCGCGCGCACGGGATTCCGCTGCGATGGCCAGTGGATCGACCGCGAATGGCCCTTCGCGCAAAACCTGCTGATTGCAGGATAAAGTGCGAAGTGACTGGTGACTAGTTATTCGCAACGCCGACAAGGTCGGGGCAGGCCGGTGACTGGCTGCCCCCGGCTTGGGCCCGCTCTTCGCTATCCGGGCAGGCGTCAAGGTTGAGACTGTGGGGGTACCCCACCCCTGTTTTTTTTGGGTCGAAGAGTGCGCAATCCCATGAAAAGAAACGAGTTGTTATTTTCGCAGGTGCAAAAAAGTGCAAAAGAGTGCGCAAGAATTTGAAAAGACAGGGGATAGGGATAGGAAATAGGGAATAGTGGCTCCGAAGAGTCGGCACTCCCCTACCCCCCATCAATGATGCATGAATATCAAAACAAAAGACCTACGAAATGAGCATCTTGCAAATGATTGATTCTAATGGGCATGTTTTCGGTTGAGCAAGTAGAGCCAACGCGAAAAAGTGGTCTCAAAAAGACCAAAGCGGCAGAAGGCTGCCGCACTTGAATCAGAGTTTTCTATAGCATGAGTTATACCATGGAATAGCGGATAGGCAAGAAGCACTTTGGTACCGCCAGGGTGTTTGTGTAAATTCGAGCAGGGGTTTTCCTTCCCAGGAGCTGTTGAGGTGAGAGATGACCCCGAAGGGGCCATGACTCACTCGTATCGCAACGCCTGTGTTGGCGCAATCCGGGATGCTCTTCGCGCGGGCACGTAGGCCGCCAGCATGGTCACCAGAAACAGCGACGGCACGACGATGACATAGGCCAGGATGTCTACGCCGCCGGCATTGAACAGCATGGAATTCATGAGCTGCTCGAGGGCGAAACCCATCGCCAGCCCGATCACCGTTCCCATCCCGACCAGCACGATGCCCTTGCCCATCACCAGGCGCAGCACGTCCGAGCTTGCCGCGCCGAGGGCTATGCGTATACCGATCTCGCGGGTTCTGCGGCTCACGTTGTACGCCACCAATCCATACAAACCGGCGATAGCCAGCACGAGGCCCACCACGCCCATGGTACCGACCAGCTTCATCGCAATTCGTGGCCCTTCCACGGCCTGGTTCAGGTAGTAATCCTCGTAAGACATGGTATGCAACATCGGCAGGTTCGGATCGAGGGTACGAACAACGTCCTTCACGGGCTGAATCAATTGCAGCGGATCGCCGCTCGAACGCAACATCAAGACCATTCGCGGGACAGGATGCTGGGCCAGCGGCATATACACGAAATCCATCGGTTTTTCGATGGACCCTTGATACTTGATGGTCTGCGCGACACCTACAATCTCCACCAGCGTCCCGGCGCGGCTCTCGAGGCGGATGCGCTTGCCCACCGCATCGCCTCCCGGCCAATAGTGTTTCGCGAACTGCTCATTGACCACGGCCACACGCGGGGCATCCGCGGTATCGGAGGCCAAGAAGCTGCGGACCCGCAGAATCGGAATCCCCATGGTCTCGAAATACCCTTCATCGACGGTGTCCATTGTCGAGTTGAAGTTTTCGCGATCCCGCGGCATCTGAAGACCGTCCGGCACGAAGGCGATGCCGTCAAAGTCGTCTATCCCGAGGGGAATGTTCTGGGTGAGAGCCTCGCTCTGAACTCCGGGCGCTACCCGGACGCGTTCGGCCAGCAGCTTGTAGAATTGTTGCGTTTGAGCTGCGTTGTACCGCACCAGACGCGGATCGAAGGCGGTCATCAGCAGATGATCCTTCGCGAAGCTAGTGCCCTCCAGCAAAGTATTCTGAAAACCCCGGACCATCAGGAAAGACGCCGTTAGCAGCATCAGGGACGTGGAAACCTGCGCGACCACCAACATATTCCGGCCCCACAGGCGTTTGCGACCAGGCACGTCAACGTCGGCCGACTTGAGTGCGTTCACCAGGTCCACGCGGGTGCTCTGCAGCGCCGGCGCCAGGCCGCAAAGGAGCGCGCTCAAGGCGGACAACGCGAGGCTTGCAAGAAGTGCGCGCGTGTCCATCCGGAACGGGATCGAGAATGGCAAGTCGGTCATAAATATTACATTCTGAAAACTCTGAAACCACTGCACGACGCCGTACCCGATGGCGATCCCGGCCAATCCACCCAAGGACGCGAGAATCAGGCTTTCCGTCAACAGCAGCCGGATGAGCCGGAAACGCCCGGCGCCAATCGCTAACCGTACGGCGATTTCGCGCGTTCGCGCGCGGGCGCGGCTGAGAAGCAGTCCCGCAACGTTGGTGCAAGCCACCAGCAGGACTGCCAGCGCGAGGATCACAAAGATCACGCCGAATTTCCAATTAACGTCTTCTCGAGTACGCGTTTCGAACTGGGTGTATACCGCCGCACCGCGGCTGCGATTGACCTTGGGATACTCGCTCTCGAAGTTTTGCGCGAGCACGGCGAGTTCATTCCGCGCCTGCTGGAGCGTTGTGCCCGGTTTCAAGCGCGCCTTTACAATCAACTCGCGATCGTCGCGGTCCTCGAAAAAATTCTTCTGGAGGTTGGTCGAAAACACCCGCGCCATCGCCAGCGGCATGTAGAAGTCGGGATGCCCGAATACAAGCATCCCCGGGAAGGTTTCGGGAGCCACGCCAATCACCGTGAAATCCGTGCCGTTCAGGCGAATCGTCTTGCCGAGGACGCCCGGGTCGCTCGCGAATTCGTGCTTCCAGAAGTCCGGCCCGAGCACCACCACGGCATTGCGGCCGGGCACCTGATCTTCGTCCTCCCGAAAACCGCGCCCCAACCGGAAACCATCATCCCGCCCCGGACTCGTGGCGTGGCTCCGGGTTCGGCACTGAAGCCGACAGCCTCCATACCTGCGTTGGCGATGACGCCGTCGTAGCTCTTCGTTTTGCCACGAATGTCCAGGTATTCGCGATAGGAGAAATCGTCGAGGTTACTATCGTGTGTAGTGCTCGCCAGAGTGACGATGTCGCTCGAATGCGGCACGGGGTAGGGCCTAAAAATCAGCGCGTCGACCATACTGAAAGTCGCCGAGGTCATCCCGATACCCAGCGCGAGCGTGATCACCACGAACGCGGTAAGTCCGGACGTGCGGCTCAGGCTCCGGACCGCGAAGCGCGCGTCGTTGAAGAAATCCGTCAACCAATGAATGCGTCGCATGTCTCTCATTTCCTCTTTCCGTTGTTCCAGTCCGTCCATCGCGCGCATCGCGGCATAGCGCGCCTCTTTTGGGGAAAGCCCATTGGCGATGCCTTCCGCGATTTTGTGCTCCAAGTGGAACTGCAGCTCCTCGTCGAGCTCCCGCTCCACCCGGCGGGCGAGCAGAATAGACCTCAGCCGCAACCGCGCCGTGAACCACCAGTGTTCCATCCGCATAACTTCTCCTAACCCTCTGAAAACTGGATGACGCGCGAGATGGCCGAGGACAGCCGCTGCCAGTTCGCCGCCTCCGATTCGAGTTGCTTTTTGCCCAGGCGGGTGAGCGAATAAAACTTCGCGCGCCGGTTATTCTCCGTCTGCTTCCACTCGGCCGTGATCCAGCCTTCCTGCTCCAACTTGTGCAAAGCAGGGTAAAGGGAGCCTTCGCTGACCTGCAGCACGTCTCCGGAGATGGATTTCAGGCGGAGACTGATGGCCCAGCCGTGCAAAGGCTCCAGCGCGAGGATTTTCAAGAGGAGCAGATCAAGGGTGCCTTGGACGAGGTCGTTCGGTTTGCTCATATCGGTTTCCGAGATGAGTATATAGGAGCTTCTCTCGGTAAGCAAGGGGAAGCTGCTGATTGATGCATCGCGCTATGCTCGGCCAAATTTTCGCTTTGCAGTTTGTGCCGGGCATCGGATGCCGTAGCTGCCTTCGATCCCGAAGACGTCGGCAGCTAGGCTCCAGGTGGCTCTGAATCGCGTACAGCAGGCGTATAATAAAAGAGGATCGATCGCCCGAGAGGCTCTCATGACTATCGAACAACAAGTCCTCGAAAAACTGCGCGATTTGCCTCCCGAAAAGCAAAAGGAAGTATTGAACTTTGTGGACTCTCTGAAGAAAAAAGACGGCCCGAAGAAGCCGCGCCGCAGCCTGCTGGGTTTATGGGCAGACCTGAACATACATATCACAGAAGAAGATATCGCCGAGGCCCGCCGCGAAATGTGGGGCAACTTCCCGCGTGACATCAAGCTATGAGCGCGGTGTTGGATACTCACACTGTCCTCTGGTATTTGGAAAACTCACAGGAATTGTCAGGGGTTGCCCGGACAACGATTGAAGACGCTGTCCGCGATGCTCGCGACGCGCACGTATCAGCGATATCCCTCATCGAAACGGTTTACCTAGTGGAAAGGCGGAGGCTTCCACTTGCCGCTCTGGAGCGTCTCCGCTCGGCCCTCACTGATCCAAACTCAGGACTGTTCATCGCCCCCGTGGACGGCGAGGTAGCCGACACGCTCCCGAATATTCCTCGCGACATTGTTCCCGACATGCCCGACCCTATCATCGCCGCAACGGCCCTCCACCCCGGTCTTCCGCTCGTAACCCGCGACCGCCGCCTCCAAGCCGACGGAATCCAAACAATTTGGTAGGCTCCACACATGCTGGACGATGACGAAACGATTTGGACAGAAAGCTCGCACAAGCTGATACTCGGTTATGGGCATTTGAGTCTCATATTCCATTCAAGTGCCATGCGGAGAATCAGAAGGCTTCGATGCGCCAGACGAGGCGGGTGGACCAGGACTTCTGGGTGGTGAGGCCGGGGCGCCAGAGGGCAAGAATTTGCGAGCCCTGGTAGACGCGCTCGAAACCTCCCTCGGATTCCGAAACGGTTTCGATCGGGGCAACCCAGAATTCCTCTGCTGCCGGAGCGTGCAAAGCGATGCGGACGCGCTGCCAGCCGTCTTCCATGCGCAGGATGGGGCCGGGCAGCGAGCCGCTGAAGCGAAGATTTTCCTTGCCAGTGGACGTCTCGAAGAAGCGGTCAGGCTCCGCCGGGGCGAGAAGATTGATGACCGATTCGATGCCGATAGCGACGGGCTTTTCGAGAGGTTCCTTGAGCTTCAGGCTGATCTCGCAGGCGACTTCACAACCATGGGGCGCGGGACCGAACGAATACTGCTTGATGAGCAGCACCTTCGGCGCCGATGCTTCCGTCTTGCCGTGCGGCAAGAGGGCGTCCGCGCGGAAGAGCTCGGCGTCGTGAGGAGCCGAGCTTTTCACGGTGAAGGCGCCGCCCGCGAATCCGGCGTCTTCGCGCAGCTCCAGAGCTTCGTAATCAGCATGGGTGCGCGACGGATCGAAGATCATGACGCGGAAGGCGTGGCGAGACCAGCGGTCGTAGCGAAGATACCGCTCCAGGCCGGGCTCTTTCACGCGGGTCTGTTCGTGGATGCTCGCGACGGCGCCGGTGGCGGTCTTTCCAGCGGCTTCGCGCAAGCGAGTGTGATAGGCCTCAGGGCGGCGCAGGATGGAGTTGACGAGCGTGGCGGCCACGGGGCGAAAATCGAGCGCGGCGATGGTGCCGCCGTCACTGGGCTTCAAAAGCACCTGAGATTCGGGAGAGGTAAAGAGCAACTCGTTGGCGCCGTCGGCGTCGTAGTCCAAAAGTTCGACACGAGCGAGGAGCGCGCCGGGAGTCTGCCGGTCAGCGATGGCCTCGGCGCGAATAAGATTGCGCCAGGGATCGGTGCGGAGATGCGGAGCATATATTCCGCCAAAAATGCCGTGCCAATAAGCGTCGTTGCACTGGGCGCGCAAGAGCAGATCGCGCGCTTGCAGCAATTCATCGGCGGACTTTGAACCGTCGTGCCGCACGGGCGCGGCGGCGATGCGCGCGGAAACGTGCAGCATTTTCTTGTGCAACAGATTGGATTCAGGGTATTTGCGAAAAAAGCCGCGCCAGGAACCGCCGCGAAGGAAGGAGAGAACTTCCGGGCGCGCGCTGAACTCTTTCAGCACCTCGTGATAGCGCTGCCGGACGCGCGTCGGGAGCGCCCACTCCATCATTTCCGTGTACGAAGCGGTTGGCAGATCGGCGCGGCCGAGAGGCGTGTGAGTTGCCAGATAATCGCCGGGCGTAGAAACTTGCAACCAATCCGAGTTTTCCTCGAGGGCGGTAAAAAAATCGGAGAGCCAATCGTCCTTGTAACAGTGGTCATACGTTCCGGGCCAGACGCCGAACTTTTCCATGTCATCGCCCATGGCGGCCACGCCGCCGGGGTGGACACTGGCAGCGTCGCGCAGATAAGCGATGACGTCTCCGACTTTGCCGAAGGGAATGAGATAGCGCAGAGCTTTCTGCCCGGGGTAAAGCCACACTGTCCGGCCACGGTCTTCGGCGATGTAGGCGCCAAAGAGTTCTTCCGGTTCGAAGCCCGCGGAAAGGAAATGTATGTCATCGACAAGCGTGTAAGCGACGTTTGCGGCGGCGAGAGCGGTGGGAAGCTGCGGTTCCCAAACGCGCTCGGCAAGCCAGGCGCCGGACGGAAGCCGGCCGAAGTGTTTCTCGAGATAAGCGGCCAGGCGAGTGATCTGTTCGCGCTGATCTTCGGGCGGAATCGAGACCAGGATCGGTTCGTAGAAGCCGCCACCCACGAGTTCCACCTGGCCGCCTTGGACCAGTCTTTTCAAGCGAACGAAATACTCAGGCCGGTGTTCCTCGATCCAGGTGAGAAGCGGCCCGGAATAGTGGAGGCCGAGACGGACTCCCGGATGCTTCTCGAGGTGCTCAATGAATGGAAGATAGGATGTGTCGTACGACTTTTCGAGGACATGCTCGAAATTGCCGCAGGGCTGGTGCGCGTGAATGAGCAGAGTGAGATGGAATTTCTGCGGCATGGGGACAGTCTCTTCTCTCTAACATCATAACCCGCCATGCGAATTTGTGAATTCCGGTCGCGTGGGAAATGGGCGAATTGCGTACTTCGATTGGATGCGGGGCGCGCGCACATGGGCGCGAGTACGCGGTTCTTTTACGGGGCGGTGTGCTTTAGCACCCAATCGGAGGCGGCATTCAGAGCCTCCGGGGCCATGGTCTCGAGAATGCTGCCGTATTCGGTGGGGGAGCCCGTTGGAGAGTGCTGGAACAGGTGGTTTAAGCCAGGTAATTCGGCGGTTTGAAAATCCTTGTTGCCGCCGTCTTGCAGGGCTTTCTGGATTTTAGCGAGATTCTCCTTCGGCGCGACTTGAAGATCCTTCTCACCATTGAGGGCGAGGACCGGACACACCGTCTTTTGTAAAGTGGGGACGGGGTCATAGTCGAGGGAGAACCGGAACCACGGCGAGACCATCAGACGGACTTGCGATTGCAAGGCGGCCGGCGGGAGCGATGCGCTCATGCCGCTGTTCTCCACGAGGTCGCTCAGCTTTGCTTGCAAAGTTGCAGTGTCCTTCTCCTGACGAACGAGCGCGTAGGTCTGCTTGTTGAATTCGCGCGTTTTAGCGATCTGTTCGTCGTCCACGCCCGCTGTCTTCAGGATAAGCTCGGACTGAAGCAACAGAGTGTCTTCACCGTTGAGGCCGGGCCCCGCGAGAAGAACGATCCAGGCAACATCGCTGGAATGCGCGGCAACCAGTGGGGCGATCACACCGCCTTCGCCGTGGCCAATGAGGCCGGTTTTCTTTGGGTCAACTTCCTTGCGGGTTTTCAGGTAAACGAGCGCGGCTTCGGCGTCGCCGGCAAAATCCTCCGTGGTCGCGTTCGCGTAGTCGCCGGTGGACTTGCCGATTCCCCGTTTATCGAAGCGAAGAACGGCAATGCCCTTTCGCGTCAGGTGGTCCGCCAACACGAGAAAAGGGCGATGTCCAACGATAGATTCATCGCGATCGTGCGGCCCGGAATCACTGAGAAGAACGGCGGCAGGAAACGGCCCCGGCGCGCGCGGAAGAGTGAGCGTGCCTGCGAGTGAGATCTTCGCTTTTCCGTTCGGGAAGGCGATTTCTTCTTCCTTATACGGATAAGGTTTCACAGGATTCTGAGGGCGGACTAGTTCAAGAAGCTGGTCCGAGCGCCGAAAATCCAGTTTCTGCTCGACGTTGTTTTGCGTCCAGCTTCCGGTGATAGCCGTTTTTGCGGCGTTGAGCGTGCCGTCATAAACGCCGCTCACGACTGGAATTTCAAAATGAAAGCTGGCGTCTTTCTGGATCACGTGGATGGCGGGCAGTCCGCTAACTCCCTGGTCGGGACTATCGAGGGCAGCGACGAGCTGCTTCTGATCGTCATGCGAGACGTGCAATTGCAGGCGCAGGCGCATGCCGTTGCCTTCCAATGCGCCTTGCCACACTCCTTCGGCGCTCGCGATGGCATCGGAAGGCTTCTTTGCGCGGGTTCCCGCGGCCTGGCGATGAAAAACAAGCGGCAGGCTCACGCTGCCCTGCGTCCAGTCACCTTCGATGCTGCCGTGATCCGCCGCAAACTTTCCTTCATAGGAAGCGCCGACGGAACCGATGTCGAAATGGAGAGTGGAGTCTTTCTGGGTAAGAGAGGTCACTTCAATACCGTACACGCCTTGATCCAGGCTATCGATGGTGGCTTTGAAGGAGCCGTCTTCCGCCTTTGAAACATGCAGGACGAGATGGAGGACCGCTTCGCCCGCTTGGAGCGAACCGGCCCAGTGGCCTTCCAGCGTGGAGGAACTCCGCTGCAGTTGCGGTTTGTGAACGGCCGTAGTCTGGGCCGAAGCAGTCGAAAAAACAGCGAGGCTAAAAAAGGTAGTGGCTAAGGCCAGGCTCCAGTTAGCAGGCTTCACGCAAAACCTCCACGCGCCACATTCAGGATGGTAGATGATTCCTCGCCCAAAAGAGTTGGCATTACGCCCGGGGCCGAATCGCACGGATTAAGGATTGGATGTGTCTCAATGCTCGAATTTTTGGGGCCAGCATAGAAAAAAAGCGGCACGCCGGAGCGTGCCGCCTAAAACGAAAAAGCCGGGTGCTTTCTAGAGCAGCGGCTACTTCCCCTGTTTTGCATACCAATCGGCGTTGATTGGCGTGAAACTATTCCACTTTTCCGGCAAATCCTCGAGTGCAAAAATAGCCGTCACCGGGCAGACCGGGACGCACGCTCCGCAATCGATGCATTCCGTGGGATGGATATACAGTTGCGTTTCGCTCTCGAAATTCGCTTCATCCTTGCGCGGATGAATGCAGTCCACCGGGCAGACATCCACACACGCGGTGTCTTTTGTGCCGATGCAGGGCTCGGCAATCACATAAGCCATTAAGGGTCTCCTTTGTCCGGACAGCGGGCTGGCGCAAAAATTCCTTATACCACGCGGCTGCCCGGAGCGACAAGCACCTAGAAGAATTGTACGCGGTAGGAAGGAGTTTCTCAACCGGCGGGGGTGCGGATAGAATGAGGCCTGAAGGAATGACCATGAAAATCCAGACCGGTTTTGCAATACTTTGTTTGCTGGCCGCGGCGACTGCTTTGTCCGCACCGCAGGCATCGAAGACCGCGGGGCTCCGCGATCCGGAACTCCTCGACGCGCAGGCTTATCGGAAATTGCTAGTGCAATACCACGGAAAGCCGCTGCTCGTGACGTTTTGGGCGACCTGGTGCGAACCCTGCCGCGACGAGTACCCCATGCTGAATAAATTGGCGAAGCAATACGCGCCGCAGGGATTGAAGGTCGTGGGCGTGAGCATGGATGATGACGGGGATTTGATCCTGATGCGGCGTTTTCTGGCCCGATACAAACCGATTTTTCCCAACTACAGAAAAAGGGCGGGTGATGAGGAGCTGTTCCGACAGGGGGTACTGCCGGCGTGGAACGGAGTCCTTCCGGCTTCGTTCTGGTACGCGAAAGACGGCCGGCAGATTGGGCATGTGTTCGGCGAGGGCACGCGGGACACTTATGAGGCGGCGATCCGCACGCTGCTTAATTCGGGCTCCAATTAGGGCCAATCGCCGATATCGAACATCAAACTTCTGGTTGTAGTGGAAACTTTTGCGGAGGTTGCTGATGCTCAACATCAAGGGCAATCGCATCACCTATTTTGGCCACAGCACGTTTTCGCTGACGACACCTTCGGGCCAGGTTGCCTTGATTGACCCTTGGGTGATGACGAATCCCTTCTGCCCGGAGGCGCTGAAGAAAGTGGCGCGGCTGGATACCATTTTCCTGACTCACGCGCATACCGATCACATGGGAGATCTTCTGGCTTTGGCCAAACAGCACAAACCGAAAATCGCGGCAATTTTTGAGACCTGTCTGTGGATTGGGAGCAAGGGATTCGAACAAGAGACCTGCCCGATGGGCAAGGGCGGCTCGCAGAGAATCGGTGATTTTGATAACGGGGTGCGGCACTACGGCGGCGAGCCCGCAGGATACATCATCCGCATGCCCGGCGGATTCAAGGTGTACCACGCGGGAGATACGTCGCTCTTCGGCGACATGAAATTAATCGGCGAGGTTTACAAGCCGGACCTCGCGATGCTGCCGATTGGCGATCGCTTCACGATGGGGCCTCGCGAAGCGTCGTATGCGATCCGTCTGCTCGGCGTGAAGCATGTAGTGCCGATGCACTACGCAACGTTTCCCTTCCTAACAGGTACGGCGGAAGAATTGCGAAAAGAGACGAAGAAAATCAAAGGGCTGAAAATTCACGCGCTGAAGCCGGGAGAGAAACTATGATTCGCAGCGAGAATCTGCGCAGCGGCTACATTCAGGACGACGTCGAGGAATATCTTTACGAACTGCTGCCGGAGCGTGATGACGTCGTCAAGGAGATCGAAGACTACGCCGCGCAAAATCGCGTTCCGATCATCGGGCCGGCGGTGGCGCGAATGCTGGCGCTCTTCGTGCGGGTTGCCGGCGCAAAGCGGATTTTCGAGATGGGCTCAGCCATCGGGTACTCCACGATCTGGCTGGCGCGCGCGGGGGGGCCGAAGGCAAAGGTGATTTATACGGATGGCGACCCGGAGAAAGCGTGCCGCGCGAAGGATTATTTTCGCCGGGCGGGCGTGGCCAAACGGATCGAGGTGAGAGTTGGCGACGCGCTTGAATTGCTGAAGAAGACGCCAGGCAAGTTCGATTTGATTTTCAACGATATCGACAAGTCCCGAAGCTGCGCCGCGGCGGCTTGTTCATCACCGACAATACGCTGTGGTCGGGGAAGGCGGCGCGGCCGGCGGCGCCGGATGACGTCCATACGCGTGGCATACAAGAATTTAACCGGCTGGTCTACGCTTCGAAGGAGCTCTACCCCGTCTTGATCCCGCTGCGCGACGGCGTCACCGTCTGCCGGAAGCAATAGCGCGGAAACAGCCTTACGAACGGAAAAAATTTCGGACGAGGAAGCCGAGGTTTGCCGGACGTTCGGCGAGCCGCCTCATGAAATAGGGAAACCAGTCGCGGCCGAACGGGATGTAGATGCGGACGCGATAGCCATCCTTGACGAGCCGGCGCTGCAGATCGGTGCGCACCCCGAACAACATCTGAAATTCGAAATCGTCCTTGGAAATCTGCTTCGCCGCAGCGTGGCGAATGGTCGCGGCAATCACGCGCGGATCGTGAGTGGCGATACCGTGATAGAAGCCGCTGGACAGCAGCATCTGCATCAGCCGGACGAAATTGGCATCCACATCGGCTTTCCGTGGAAACGCAACCTCCTCGGATTCCTTGTACGCGCCCTTGCACAGACGGATGCGGCAACCGTACGCCAATAGATCCAAGACGTCGGTTTCACTGCGGTACAGATAGGATTGAATGACCGTGCCGACGGCGGGATTCCGCGCACGAACGCGTTTGACGAGGTCGATGGTGCGCTGCGTGTAGAGAGACCCCTCCATGTCGATGCGCAGAAAATTATCAAAGCCCGCGGCACGCTCCACGATGGAGCGCACCAGGCCTTCGCAAAATTCAATGTTGATATCGAGGCCGAGTTGCGTGAGCTTGCCGGAAACGTTGGCGTGCAGCCCTTCCTGGGCGATGCGTTCAAAAATCTCGAGATAGGCATCGCGGGAGCGTTGCGCGTCAGAAATAGTGGCAACATTTTCGCCGAGATAATCGAGGCTGGCGTGCATGCCCTCGTTATTGCACTCGCGCGCGGCGGCGACGGCTTCATCCAGCGTCTCACCGGCGACGAATCGGCCAGCCATGCGGCGCGTTGTGCCGTTGGAAGTGACCCAATTGGCGAAGCCTTTGCTTGCGGAAAGCTTGAGCAGCGTCGACCGGAGCATGCGGGATTTATTATGGCAGCCTGGAAAGACTGAAACTAGTGCTTGTGCTCTTCCAGAAACTTTTCCGCATCAATGGCGGCCATGCAGCCGGAACCCGCGGCCGTGACCGCCTGGCGGTAGCGATGGTCCTGCACATCGCCGGCGATGAAAACACCGGGAATCGAGGTCAGGCTGCCGTGCTTGGCGAGCAGGTAGCCGTTGGAATCCATTTCGAGTTTTCCCTTGAAGACGATGGTGTTCGGATCGTGGCCGATGGCGACGAATACGCCGTCGAGCGCAATGTCGCGCGTTTCCTTGGTCTGCGGATTGCGCAGACTCACGCCTTCCACGTGACCTTCGGGAGCATGAATATCCTCCACGGTGAAAGGCGTGACGAATTCGACTTTCGCGTTGGCCCTGGCGCGGTCGATCATGATCTTGGAAGCCGCCGCCGATCACCGCGATGGGTTTGTCGCGGAAAAAATAACCGTCGCAAGTCGCGCAGGTGGAAACGCCGCGGCCGATCAATTCTTTTTCACCCTTCAGCCCCAGCAAACGCGCCGATGCGCCCGCGGCGACGATCAGAGCTTTCGTTTCATAGGTATCTTTTCCGGCGATAATTCGAAACGGGCGTTCGCTGACGTCGACTTCGTTTACAGCCCCGGCTTTGAATTCCGCTCCGAATTTCTTTGCCTGCTTGCGCATATTTTCGATGAGCTCCGGCCCCATAATGCCATCGGGGAAACCGGGATAATTCTCAACGTGCGTGGTGAGGGAGAGCTGGCCGCCGGGCTCGTGCCCGTCAAGGACCAGCGGTTTCAGGTTGGCGCGCGCAGCGTAAATCGCAGCAGTGAGACCGGCGCAGCCGCTGCCGATGATGAGGACGTTGTACATTTGGAATTTCTCCACCTATTAGATTCAGCACTGCGCCTGCGCGATACAACGCAGTCCGGTATTGTAGCATTCCCTCCCCCGCGACTCGGAATGCGGGCGGCCAAATTGGAGAGGCTTTTTCCCGCGGGAGGCATTGACCGGCACGAACGGCTATCGCTATAGTCCAAAGAAACATCAGGTTGCCCAAGGAGAAAGTCACAATGGATCTGCGCTACCCCATTGGAAAATTTGAGATGCCCGCGCAAGTGACGCCGGCTCGGCGCCAGCAGGCGATCGACGAGATTGCGGCTACTCCGGCCAAAATGCGCGCTGCGGTGAAAGGCCTGAACGACGCGCATCTCGACACACCGTACCGCGAAGGCGGCTGGACGGTGCGCCAGGTCGTGCATCACGTTCCGGACAGCCACTTGAATGCCTACGTCCGATTAAAGCTGGCGCTCACCGAGAATAAGCCAACAATTAAGCCCTACAACGAAGCTGCCTGGGCCGAACTGGCCGATTCAACGGCCCCGATCGAAGTTTCGCAGACGCTCCTGGATTCGGTACACACCCGCTGGGACCGGCTGTGGCGTTCGTTGAAGCCCGAACATTTTGCAAGAGTCCTCATCCACCCGGAACATGGCGAGCGTACCGTTGACTGGCTGCTGTTTATCTACGAGTGGCACGGGAAGCATCACACCGCGCACGTCACGGAGCTTCGCAAGAAAAAGGGCTGGTAAGAACCACGAAGAGAGCCTCGATCTTGCGCCTTACTTTGTCACTCCTTCCGATCGGGAGAAAGGTTTCCGGCCGCAGTGATGTGGCGCGCGACGCTCTGGCTCGTGTACGATGATGCGGTACACAAGGAGAGCGCATGAGCCGACCGGCAGGAACCTACGCTATTTTTGAAACTTCACAGGGAAACATTGTGGTGCGCTTGCTCGAAAACGAAGCGCCGAAGACAGTTGCGAATTTCATCGGACTTGCCGAAGGCACCAAGGAATTCACGAACGAAAAGACCGGCCAGAAGGAAAAGAAGCCTTTCTACGACGGATTGATCTTCCATCGCGTGATTCCGCAATTCATGATTCAGGGCGGCTGCCCGCAGGGCAGCGGGATGGGCGGGCCTGGCTACAAGTTTGCGGACGAATTTCATCCTTCGCTGAAGCATTCGAAGGCCGGAAAGCTCTCCATGGCCAACTCCGGGCCGGGAACCAACGGGAGCCAGTTCTTTCTTACCGTCGCGGCGACACCGTGGCTGGACAACAAGCACACCATCTTTGGCGAAATCGTCGAGGGCCAGGACGTGGCCGACAAAATCTCGAATGTGCCACGCGATTCGAACGACCGCCCGAAAACACCGGTGTCCATCAAGAAGCTTCGCATCGAACGCGTCGCTTAAGCGGACGCCATGGCAATGCTCACGCCCGAGCGATTGCTGAGATTCACGATCGAATTGATCTTCGTCTTGCTCGGCTTTCTGGTGATCTGGCTGGGATTGGCACGGCGCATTTACGTGGACCGGCACAGTACCGCCTGGTTGATTCTCAGCGTGGCACTGATCTTGTGGGGCTTGCGCGCGCTCTACAAGCCGGGCCAGTGGTGGTTGCGCTGGCAGAACTGGACGCGGGGGCTTTCGTTGTCGCTTTTGGGCGTCCTAATGCTGGTGATATCGCGCGTGCCGTTTGCCTGGGTAGGTCCGATGCTGGCGGCCGGCGGTGGCCTGCTCGTACTGCGCGGTATGATTGGGGCGTTCGTGATCTTCCGGCCCCGCTAAAGAAGCGTCTTCCGAGAGGGCGCGGCGGCAGATCCCGGTTCGGCCGTCTTCTCGTCTTTCTTTCTCTTCTGCTTCGACTATAATCCCCGCAACAGGCAGCCCTACCAGTGTTTGGGAATCGGCCCAGGGCCGTCGTTTCCCTTCATCAAAGAACAAAGGAGGAAGACCGTGCTCAAGGAATTCAAAGTGTTTGCCATGCGGGGCAATATTGTGGACTTGGCGGTCGGCGTGATTATCGGTGTAGCCTTCGGAAAGATTGTCGCGTCACTAGTAGAAGACGTGATCATGCCGCCGATCGGCAAGCTGCTCGGCAACGTCGATTTTTCAGGTTTGTTCATCAACCTAGGCAGCAGACATTTCGATTCGATTGCGGCGGCCAAGGCAGCAACCCCGCCACAGCCGACGCTGAACTACGGGATCTTCATCAATAACGTGATCACTTTTCTGATCGTGGCGTTTTCCGTGTTCCTGATCGTACAGCTGCTGAACCGCTGGACCAAGAAGCCGGAAGCCCCCACGACGAAAGATTGCCCGCAGTGCGCGATGGCAATTCCGCTGGCGGCGAAGCGCTGCGGTCACTGCACGACGCAGCTCGCATGAGGCAGTGAATCGCGGTCAATGATTGGTGATTGATTCCTGGCCGGGAGAACTGTAGCGGGGATAACGACATTCGACGCTCAAGAAAACATTAAGAACTAAAGGCTAAAAACTAAGAACTGAACACCGGTATGCTTAGGTCTTCGGAACTTTCTTCTTTTGGTTGGCTTCGAGATGCGCGCGCAAACGGTTGACCACGTCGTCTTCTTGTCCTTCCTCCATCTCTTTTTTTACTTCTTCCAGCGCGAAGTGAACGACGTCGTGATGGTGTATTTCCAGCGGCGCCACCGCGTCACTGAAACGCAGCCACAGCCGGTGCAGAAGATTGACCTCGTTGGCGGTCAGATTTGGCGCATGCGGCCCGAGGACTTTGTAAAGCTTGTCCCCGTTGGGTAAATGGATTTCCAGATTGAATTGCGGCTTCTGATCTCCAAGTTTTTCCCAGGCTTCACCGATCTGCCGCGCTTGCTCCTCGTTCGATTCCTTTGTCGAACGCCCCACAACAATCGTGCTGGATTGCAGCGAAGTCGCGGCACGCAGGATGCCGTCCCACAAATCGTTTGCGGCGACGACGGCAAGGCGGATGGACTTGCCTCGTTTTTCGGCCATGGAAAGCGCTTGTGAGAAGAGTTGTTGCTCGATGCTGCCGAAAAGCTGATCGGCCTCGAGTTCGTTTTCGCCCGAAGCCGAGCGGCGCAAGAGCCGGACGTGGAGCACGACAACATCGCGGCGCCCGGGCTTAATGCGGTCCAGCACGTTTCCGAGATGATAGAGCGCGTAGTGGTTGCTGATGGGGACCAGGATGTTGCCCGGGCGCGCACCCACGGCCTCGGGAGTCAATTCCGATTCCAACTCTAGATTGAACTGATCCATCTCGACGTGAGCTGCGCCGCCGCGTCTGCCCCGGCGTTCGGAAATCGTGAACACGATGTAGAGCAGAACGGAAAAGACTCCGCCAGCCATCGTGGCGATGGGCTTGGTGAACAGGTTGACGACCGCGATCAAGAACAGCGTCAAGGTGATCAAACCAAGCCCCACGGGAATCTGCACGCCACGGAACGTGAAATTCAGCGGAACCTGGAATTCCCGCTCCCCGGGGCTCGTGTAACGGAGAACGAAAACCGCGAGGCCGTTCATCGCGAAACTCCAGATCACTCCGAAAGCGTAGAGGTTTGCGAGAAATGTGACGTTGCCGCGACTGATGATGATGGTGACGATCTGCAAAGCCACGACGATATTGATGATGCGATAGCTCGTCCCGAACCGCCGGTGCGGCTGCCGGAACCATGCGCTGAGCACGCCGTCTTCAGAAACGCGGTTCAGCACGCCGTTCGAGCCCACGATGGCCGTATTCACCGCGCCCGCCAGGATCAAGGTGCCCACCACAACCACAAAGCCGTGGAATATCAGGCGGGCGAAAAGTGGTCCTTCCAGGTTCATCGCCAGCCCGCCGATCAGGTTTTCGAGGAAGTGCTGGCGGACGTCGTCCGGAATAATCATCACGGCAAAGAAGGAGACCAAAGAGGTAAAGACCAAGCTGTAGATAAATATGACCAGACCGGCCTTTTTCAGGTTGGGGAGCTTTGGGCTTTCGATTTCGCGATAGACCTGCGCGAGCGATTCCTCGCCGCTCATCGCCAGGACGGAGTGGCCGAGGGCGATGAAGATGGCAATGATCCCGAACATGTGAGGAAGGCTGCTGCGCGCGAGCCAGCCGAGGGCGCTGCTGGTCAGCCTGAGGTTGCGGGGGTGGGGCCACGGAGGCAGCGCGGAATGGCGCACCGCCACCGTATAGACGCACCCCCTTGGTGTTCTGCCACCAGAAATAAAGGGTGACAACGATGGCAAAGCTCGCGGCGATGAAACTGGCTGTTCCGGAAGAGAGCGGGCCACTCACGTGAAAATACTGCAGAAGGTCTTTGATCAATCCCGCGAGATACTGGCCTGCCGCAACGCCGCTGATCGGCCCCGTGAGGATGTAGTCAAACATGAGCGCGGAAACGCTGAATTTCGCGAGCGTCCCGCCGAGGGACATCTTCACGGCTCGATACACGCCGCCGCGCACGAACATGCTGCAGCTTTCCACGTAAACTGCCCGCACGGCGTACGAAAACAGCATGATGGCAAGGATGAACCACGGCGCAGTCTTGCCGATGTAGCCTTCCGCTTCGCCGCCGGCATAATACGCCGAGGAGGCGAGGTCGTTCAGCACGATGGCCGCCGCCCGCCAGAACGAAATGAAGGTCAGGAGGGCCGTTGTGGCGACGATGACACGCGGAATACCGTTGCCGCGGCTGCCTGCGGCGGCAGGGCTATGGGGAGTGCTGCTCATGTATGGGTTTCGTTAAATCGCAGATTGAAATGCTCGCATTTTTGAGGCACTAAGTCTAGCTGGTCATCCTGGCGGATGGCCAAAATGCTCTAGCCCGCAGAAGCGCGGAAGGCTTTGGCGCATTCGGCGCAGGGGCAGATGTTGCGGAGATGGTCGTAGCTGTAGATCCCGGTAGAGTGGCCGTCGGTGAAGCTGATCTGAATCGCGTAGTTGCCCACCTGCGTGGCGGCCTGGGCGCGCGGCTTGGGCTTGAACATAGGCAGCGCGGGAGACGATAGGAACGCCGGAGCTGCCTCGCCGAGCGACGCCTTCTTCTCGCGCGCGTCGTTGCAGGTGGCGCAGGGGCATTCCTCGCGCAAATAAGCAAATTCGTAGTGGCTCGCGTGGCCGTCGGCCCAGGTGACATCCACGCCCGTGCCGTTCGAAACGTGAATCTTAACACTCGTTGGTTTTTTTCGCGGGTCGAGAGGAGTCGGCATGGTTCGGGTGCGCGATCAGCACTTGGACTTGCCGTTGCAGCAGTCGCCCGGCGGGATCGGATTCCCGTGCGGGCAGGTCTTGGGGTGCCCGAGGAACGTGCAGATGCGCTGGTCTAGCTCCGGGCTGATGATGTGTTCGAATTTGCAGGCTTGCGTGCGCGCCTCGGAATCGTCGATGGAAAAAGTGTCCTTGAAGAGGCGCTCGGCCAAGCGGTGACGCCGGACAATGTCGCGCGCGCGCTGGCTGCCCACGGAAGTGAGCTGCACTTCCCCGTTTTGCATTTGCACCAAGCGCAGATCGGACATGCGCGAAAGAACTCGCGCGGCGGGCTCGTCGGTTACTACCGGCAGTCGCCCCGATGGACCAGTGGCATGGAGGCGCTCCGCTTGAGCCGGCTTCCCTTCCTCGCCGCAGATCCAAATCTGCTCGAGGAGATGATCAAAGCGAATTTCGTCGTCGCTGGAAATGGGTGTGCAACAGTCCGCCGTGTCGGCGAGAGGACAAGCTAGGGGATGGCCCGGACCATGCTGCGCCGTGTCAAAGTGCAGGTGGCCGTGAGCAAGCTCGATGCGACGGTCAGCCTGACGCGCGATATCCGGGTCGTGCGTCACCATCAGGATGGTGTGGCCAGCGTTGTGCAGTTCGCGAAAAATCTGGATGACGATTGTTTCGTTGGCTTCGTCGAGATTGCCAGTGGGCTCGTCGGCGAGAATGATCTTCGGCTGATTAATCAGCGCGCGCGCGATGGCCACGCGCTGCTGCTCGCCGCCGGAGAGTTGCGCGGGGAGATGCGTCAGGCGGTCGCCAAGGCCTACGCGCTTCAGCGATTCTTCAGCCTGCTTTTCGTCGGTGACGCTATGGAAATACTGCGCCAGCATTACATTTTCAAGCGCCGTGAGATACGGCACGAGGTGGAATTGCTGGAAGACGAAGCCGACTTTCTCCGCGCGGTAACGCACCAGCTGGTTTTCGCTGAGTTTCGAAAGATCGACGCCGTCAACGACCACGTGGCCGGAGGTGAGCGTGTCCAGGAGAATATTGATGAGCGTGGTTTTTCCAGAACCGGAGGGGCCCATGAGCGCGACCCATTCGCCGGTGTTCACATCGAAGCTGACGCCGCCGAGCGCACGCAGCGTGCCGTACTGCTTGATCAAGTCTTCGATGACCACTTGCTTCGCCGCGATTTGCGGCGGCGCTGGAGCGAGGGTACTCACGCTTCACCCCTGAAAACCGATGCCGGGCGGATGCTGGCCAGCCGCCGCAGCGGATACGCGCTCAAGATGGCAACGATTATCGTCAGCGCCACTGCTACAGGATACACAATCAGCCGCGGCCGCGCCGCCACGCCAAAAACCGCTTTGCCCAATCCGATCGACAGAAAAATCCCCACCGCCCCGCCAATCATTCCTCCTGCCAGGCCAAGCAACGCGGCCTCCGCAAGGAAAAGCCGCAGCACGCGGCGCACCGACCCACCGATGGCCTTCATCAAGCCGACGTCGTTCTTCCGCTCCATCGCCACATTGGTCATCGCCGCCATCACGCACAGCCCAGTGAGCACCAGCACGATCGCCACCGTCGCCGTCAACAACCCGCTGATGAGGTTATAAATCCTCGCTTCGCCTTCGGTGAACTGCCGCACGGTGCGGACGTCGGCGTCAGGGAATCGAGATCGAAGATCGTTTAGATAGTGCTCGATCTGAGCCGGGCCGCCGGGCACGACTGCCTGAATCAAGCTGACTTGCTGCGGCAGCCCAGCGAGATGCTGAACTGTTTTCATTGGCAAGAAAATCTGACTGTCCTCAGCGCCTCCAAAACCCCTGATCTGCGAAATGACGCAACTGTGTCCAGTCTCCCCCGCCTTCAATTTCAAGACCCCAGAGACGTGAAGATGAAATTGCGAAGCGACTTTCTGCCCGATTTCGCAAGTTTCGGCATCAAGAATAACCACATTGTCCCCTTCGATTACCTGATAGGGGACTACTTGCTTTAGATCGTCGGCGAGAAAACGATAGCCTGCAATGACCGCAGGTGCAGCCCCGAGCCGGGAGCTGTCCTTTCCTTCGCCACTGAAAGCGGTGACCTCTGCAATGGCATAGAGAAACGCTGCCCTGGGAATCGAGCTGCCGGAAGTTTGGTTTGGAAAGCGGTCTAACAGAGTTTCAGAAATGGTCGCGGAGCCTGATGCGTGGCCAGAATCAGGTGGCGCGATGATAATGTTTGCTCCGAAAGTGCGGAATTCGGAAGTGAGACGGCGCTTGGCGTCAACTTCGAGATTGAGGAGAGCGGCTGTGACGGCAGCGCCTGCGCCAAGGGCGAGCAACATGACAAAAAGGCGGCCGGGATTGGCGCCGAAGAGGCGTCTGATGATGCGCCAGAACATGGCTCGATTACTTGTGCGATGAGTGGCCATCACTCGCCTCGCAAGATGGGCGCCGGTTTATATCGCGAAGCGCGGCGCAGCGGGATCGCGCTGCCAAGAAGCGTGACGCCAGTGGCGAGCGCGATAATCACCAGGAAAACGATAAGGGACGGTTCGGGAGCCGCGCCAAAGATTCCTTCTCCAAGAAGGCGCGCCAGAATTATCCCGAGCGCGTAACCGGCTCCCCCGCCTACGAAAGCGAGCAAAAGTTGTTCTGCCGCAAGCAGGAAGCCCACTGTACCGGAGCCCGCACCGAGTGCCTTCATCAAGCCAATCTCTGTGCGCCGCTCAATCACCGAAGCCGCCGAGGAGGCCCCTACGGCTAATGCGGCGGCAAGCAGCGCCGCTCCCGTGACCAGCCACAACAGCATGCGAACGCGAGTAAGAATCGCCCCTTCGCCTTCCGCCACGCGGCGGACTACGCGAACCTCGGCGCCGGGCAATACTTGCTTAATCGAATAGGCAATGGAGGAAACATACGGACTGCAGGACCAGCGCTCAAATTCCTTGGCTTTCATCGTCTTCGGATCCCGCCGCGCAAAGTCGTCCTCCGGCTTCGTCAGCGCACTTACATACAACTTGCGGTACTGCCCGGATTTTCCTATGTATTGCTGCACGATCGAGAGTGAGGTGACGACCGCATCGTCTTCCGAGGAGCCGCTTGTAAAGATTCCCGTGACTTTTAGGGAGAGCCCATCTGACGTCGAAGTTGAGAGGTACAATGGGCTGCCGATAATCACGCCATGCCTTTCAGCGAACGCCTTCCCCACAATGCATTGCCCTGCTCCATCCTCAAACCACGAACCCTCTACCCGCCACCAGGGACTTGTCTGTTGCAACCCGGTGATGAAATTTCCGCCGTCGGGCAGGGCAACAGGATGGTTCGACCACGTTCCGATCAAGACCGCGTCACCATTCGCTGCGGGCTTAACAAAGGTAGCTGATGCCGGTGACCAGCGAGGAGTGGATGATGAAACCTTGACTTCGAGAACGGGCGAAAAACCAATGACATTGTTATGCCAGAAAATGGTCTTGAGCTTGCCGAGGTCGGCTTCGGGCAGGTAAGCGCCGGAATTGACGGGGCGGTAGTCCACACCGCCAATTTCGAGCGGAAGCGAGTCCGCTTGCGGCGTCACGAGGAGATTCGCGCCCAAGCTGCGGAATTCTTTCGCCAGACGGTCGCCGACATCGAGCGCCACACTCAGCGCGGCGGTGGCTACAGCCATGCCGAGGGCCAGCGCCGCCCCGGTCAGGAACTTGTGGCGTGGACGGCGTCCAAAAGAATCGGCAACGAGTCTCAAAAACATAATTGTGCGAAACTCTTCTGTTTTTCCGTGCTCAGTATTTAGTTTTCAGTGAATTATTTTGGTAATTGTTTCTTATTTTTTTCTCCGCACTGAAAACTGACCGCCGACAACTGAGAACTTTTCGCTTCTTGGAGGCTGTTCCGGTCCCCCAGCCGCGCCATGTCCTATTGAGGAATCTCCTTAGTAGCCTGCACAAGGGCGGAAACATCCATCACCAGATCACCGCCATCGGTGCGCGATGGCACGCCGATGGGATTACAACCGCCCTGATCCCCGACCGACGGCACGTAAATCGCAGAGCCGCAGTGCCGGCAAACGACATTCTGCCCGTCCTGGCGATAGCCTTCTGCGCCGCAAATCCGGCAAGCGTCCAAAGCTGTTCCGTAGCCATTCGGCTTCTTGATAATCAGGAACCGCAGCGACTGATTGCCGGCGGTGATGGTGTAAAGGTGCAGGCTTCCGTCCTGTACTTCAGTCAACGGAATGCGCACTTCGTTGCGCACGGCAATAACCGCCCGCGCAGAGGGCGGCGCGGAGTTCGCACGCGCATAAATAAAGTCCGCGGTCAGCACCAGGATCACCACCAGGCACGCGCCAGCCGCCGCGATCATCCAGCGCCGCTGGCGGCGATTCTGCGATTCGTGCAATCTCTTCTCCGCTTCACCAGTGATTTCCTTCGCGGCTGCCGCATGCGATGCCGACTGCCATTCGCGCAGGATCAACAGAGTGGCCGCGCCAAAAATAAACACAAAGAAGAAAAGCTCGTTGCGAACAATCGGCCCGATAAGCGCCATCTCCGCCTTGCTCGAAGGCAGCCAGCGCGCCTCGCTCAACTCATGCAAACCCGTAAGCGCCAGCTGAAACGCCACGAGCATCAAGATGACGCTCGTCGCTGCAAAGAAACGGTGCAACGGAATGCGTAAGGTGCCTTTGAAAAAAAACAGCCCCACCGCGACGGCCGCCGCAATCCCCACAATCGTTCCGATCCAGGTCTGCAAGCCCTCACTCGAAAGCTCCACGGCGCGCAGTATCAGCGCCAGCTCCGCCCCCTCGCGGAGGACCATCAGGAAAACGAAAAGGAAGACGCCCCAGCCCGCCGCACTCCCGGCGCGCTCGGCATAAGCCTCCACTTTTTGTTCGATTTCTTTTTTCAGGTGGCGCGCAACGCGATTCATCCATACGATCATCGTAATAACGAAGACCGAAGCGATGAGGAGCATGAGCCCCTCAAAACCGTCTTCGCTGATGCGCCAGCGTTCCAGCGCCACTGCGACTCCCAAGCTGAGCGCGGCCGCCGCCGCTACGCCGTACCAGACGAAACGTGCCAAGTGCCCGCGGCCCGTGCGGGAAAGATAGACGAGGATAATGCCGACGACGAGAGACGCTTCAACGCCTTCACGAAGTGCGATAAGAAATGCCGATAGCACAAAAACTCCAGTTGTGAATCATTTGCAACTACAAATTAAGTCTACCGCACCGGTGGACTTACGTCAACCGGACCAGCTTGGTCCTATTTGCTATCCCAGCTTAGGTTATCCTGTTTGATGCTCATGCGCACCATCCGCCTAGGCACCTCCTTGCTCTTGTCGTTACTGTTTTGCGCGCAGGT
>WNFK01111034.1_pt5 | contig 51014 bp, 42 predicted proteins | sample 5400281 | NCBI WGS metagenome assembly WNFK01 (sample SAMN13153350, study PRJNA577476) | soil metagenome | isolation source: 20 cm soil on Douglas fir-dominated hillslope | place: USA:California | collected 2013-09-17
CTTGGCCACGCCCATCAGCGGCACGCGCAGGCGGCGCGTCCGCGGCTTGCGTAACCGCCACAGCAATTTGACGAAGTTGAACGGGAACAGCTCACCGTTCAGATCGGCAGTAAGCTCGTTGATGTCGGGGATGGTCAGCATGAAGGCGACCGGCTCGCCGTCGATCTCGGCGATGCGGACCAGTTCATCGAAGATGATCGGTTTTAATTTCTTGCCGGCATAAGCGATCTCCGCCTCGGTCAGCGGGACATAGCCCCAATTGGCCGACCAGGCGTCGTTGAGCAGGTTGAGGATAAGGCGCGCTTCCTCGTTGAATTTCGACTTGTCGACCATGCGGATGCGGATGCGCGGATTGCGCTCGCCCATCGCGATCAGCCGGTCGATCTTGGGATCTGCCCAATGCGTAATGTCGAGCTCGTAGGTCAGGAGGTCTTTGGCCTTGCCGTAGCCGGCGGCCTCGATCCAGGCTTGGTATTCGGGCCGGTGATGGCCCATCATCGCGGTCGGCGGTTCAGCGAAACCTTCGATTTCGAGCCCGGGCTCGTCCCAGATCGACAGACTGATCGGCCCTAGCGCACGGGTCATTTTCTGGGCGCGAAGCCACTCCTCGGCGGTCTTGATCAATGCTGTGGCGGCCTCGCCGTCGAGCACCTCGAACATGCCCCATTGGCCGGTGCCGGCGCCCATGTGCTCCTGAACCAGGTCGTCGACCTGGGCGCTGATCCGCCCGACCACCTTGCCGCCGCGCTCCGCCAGCCACAGCTGGGCCCGAGCATGCTCGAACCACGGGTTCTTGCCGGGCGTGATCAGGCCGTGAACTTCGTCCTTGAGGGGCGGGACCCAGGCGGGGTCGTTTTTGTAGACGTCCCAGGCGAAGTCGACGAAGGCCTTGCGGTCTTTTTTTGTCTCGACCGGGCGGATGGTGATGGGTGCCGTGCTCATGGGCGAGCGCTAGCGTCTGCCTGCGTTCAGCGCCAGTGAAGCCTACAAACGCCACGATCACGCCACTATCTGATGGCAACAGGATGCCTCAGCAAAGCCCTATGACCGATACCGCGACCCTTTCGCGCAACGCGACCGACGCTGCCCCGCAGCGCGCACCGGCGCGCGGCAAGGACGACGCGACGATGCTCAAGGCCGCGGCCAATCTGACCCGCGACCTCAACGCCCCCAATTCACGCATCTATTGGGCCGACATGCTTGGCTCGGCGCTGGTCGGCTATGCCGCGCTGTTCGCGACCATGGCGCTCAACTGGCCGCTGGCTCTCGCGACTGGTCTGGTCGCCGTACTCGCGCTCTACCGCGCCGGATCGTTCATCCACGAGCTGACGCACATCAAGAAGGGCGCGGTTCGCGGCTTCCGTTTCGTCTGGAATTTGCTCGTCGGCGTTCCGCTGCTGGTGCCGAGCTTCATGTACGAAGGAGTCCACAACCAGCATCACGCCAAGACCTATTACGGCACGGTCGATGACCCTGAGTATCTGCCGCTGGCCCTGATGCACCCATGGACTTTGCCGTTGTTCCTGATCGTCGCCGCGCTGGCCCCGATCGGCATGTTGATTCGCTTCGCCATTCTCGCGCCGCTGTCGCTATTTTCGAGGAAGCTCCGCGCCACGGTGGTCGGCAAATTTTCGGGCCTGCAGATCAACCCGAAGTTCGTCCGCCCGTCGCCCGAAGGCGAATTCGCGCGCGACTGGGCGTGGCAGGAGGCGGCGTGCAGCGTCTGGACGGTCGCTTTGCTCGCCATGGTCGCGACGGGCGTTGTCCCGCTGCGCGATTTCCTCATTTTCCTCGGCGTTGCGTCGGGCGTGATGTTTCTCAACCAGGTGCGCACCTTGGTCGCGCATCTGTGGGAAAATGACGGTGAGCCGATGAGCGTCACCGCGCAGTTCCTCGACAGTGTCAACGTGCCGCCGCCGGCCACCCTGCCGATGATCTGGGCGCCGGTCGGCCTGCGCTACCACGCGCTCCACCATCTGCTTCCGGGGCTGCCCTATCATGCGCTGGGCGAGGCGCATCGCCGCCTGATCAAGGAGCTCGACGCGCAGTCGATCTATCATGCGTCGAGCCACCGCGGCCTCTCGCCGCTGGTCGTGCGCCTTGCCGCGAGCACCTGGCGCGACCGTTAGCGGCGGCAGGGATATTTCTTCTGGAGGACGCGGATCATCGCGTCCTTGAGGGTCATGTGCGAACGCTCCGCGGCCGGAATCGCGTCGAGCCCGTCGATGAATTCGAAGCTGCCGAGCTGCGCCCGGGCCTTGGGCGAACAATAGAGGCTCGGCTTGTCTGCCCGTTCGGCGGCGATGCGATCGTTGCCGATCGACTGGCCAACGGCGGTCGCTTCGACTTTCAACCGGCCATAGTCGCTGTCGAAAAAGGCCAATGGCCCCTTCGCCTTCAGGCGGTGCGCGCGATCGAGGAAATTCTGGGCCGAGCCGAGCGGGGCGGCGATCGCCGGCGTGGTGACGGAGAGGGCGAGCGCGAGCAGCACAATGTTACGCATAAGAAAGCCACTCCACGGTGAGCGCCGCAGAGGGACTCCTGCGCTTGAACCGCTGGTGAACTAGGCCCCGGCCGTCGCCGGGCCGCCGATCGCGCCGCCCTTGGGCCTTTTGGCCTTCGGGATCGATGAGCCTGCCGCCGGGATCGCCGGGCCGCTGAAACCGCCGCGGTCGATCGTTCCGCCTTCGAGCACCGTCTTGATCTCGTCGCCCGACAGCGTCTCATATTCGAGCAGGCCCTTGGCGAGCGTCTCAAGTTCGTCGCGGTGCTTTTCGAGCAAATGCTTGGCGCGCTCGTAGCCATCTTCGACGATGCGGCGGATTTCCTTGTCGATCGCCTGCGCGGTTTCGTTCGACATGTTGCGCTGGCGGTTGACCGAATAGCCGAGGAACACTTCCTCGTCGGCGTCGGCATATTGCAGCGGCCCGAGCAGATCCGACATGCCCCAGCGGGTGACCATGTCGCGCGCGAGGCCGGTCGCGTAGCTGATGTCCGACGACGCGCCGGACGACACCTTGTCGTAGCCGAAGATGACTTCCTCGGCGACGCGGCCGCCCATCGAGACCGCGAGGTTCGCGAACATCTTGTCGCGGTGATAGCTGTAATTGTCGCGTTCCGGCAGCCGCATGACCATACCCAGAGCGCGACCGCGCGGGATGATCGTCGCTTTGTGGATCGGGTCGGATGCCGGCTCGTGCAGCGCGACGATCGCATGCCCCGCCTCATGATAGGCAGTCATCCGTTTCTCGTCCTCGGTCATGACCATCGACCGACGCTCGGTCCCCATCATGACCTTGTCCTTGGCCTCCTCGAACTCCTTCATGGCGACCAGACGCTTCCCACGGCGAGCAGCGAGCAGGGCCGCCTCATTGACGAGGTTGGCAAGGTCGGCGCCGGAAAAGCCCGGGGTGCCGCGGGCGATCACGCGCGGATCGACATCGGGCGCCAGTGGCACCTTCTTCATGTGGACGCCGAGAATCTGCTCGCGTCCGTCGATGTCCGGGCGCGGCACGACGACCTGGCGGTCAAAGCGGCCGGGCCGTAGCAGCGCCGGATCGAGCACGTCGGGCCGGTTGGTCGCGGCGATGATGATGATGCCCTCATTGGCCTCGAATCCGTCCATCTCGACCAGCAATTGGTTGAGCGTCTGTTCGCGCTCGTCATTGCCGTTGCCGAGGCCCGCGCCGCGATGGCGTCCGACGGCGTCGATCTCGTCGATGAACACGATGCACGGGGCCGATTTCTTGGCCTGGTCGAACATATCGCGGACGCGGCTGGCGCCGACGCCGACGAACATCTCGACGAAATCGGAACCGGAAATGGTGAAGAACGGAACGCCGGCCTCACCCGCGATGGCGCGGGCGAGCAGGGTCTTGCCAGTGCCGGGAGGACCGACCAGCAGCGCACCCTTGGGGATCTTGCCGCCGAGCCGGGCGAACTTACCCGGGTCCTTCAGATATTCGACGATTTCCTGAAGCTCTTCGCGCGCTTCGTCGATGCCGGCGACGTCGGAAAAGGTCACCCGGCCCTGCTTTTCGGTCAGCATCCGCGCGCGGCTCTTGCCGAAGCCCATCGCTCCGGAACCGGCGTTCTTCTGCATCTGGCGGATGATGAAAAAGCCGACGCCGAAGATCAGCAAAAGCGGCAACGAGTTGTACAGCATATAGACCCAGATGCTGCTGGTTTCCTCGGCCTTGACCTGAACCGCGACGCCCTTCGCAATCATCTTGTCGGCGATGTTCGCCCCGACCGGCGCGACGGTGTGGAAATCTTCGCCGCCGCCGAGCTTGCCGGTGATCGCCGAATTGCCGGTCGTCCCGGTCGCCATCGTCGCCGAGCGGACATTGCCGCCGTCGACTTGCTTGACGAAGTCCGAATAGGCCATCGCCTGACCGGCGGTGCTGCGCGGTCCGCCACCGATCATCTGGACGAACAGGACGAGCGCAAAAATGATGCCGACCCAGATCAGCAGGCTCTTGGTCCACGGGTTGCCGGGCTTCTTCTCTTTGTCGTCCATCTCTCGTCTTTCAGGCGCCGAACGTCGTCGCGTCTAAAATAGGCGCATGCGCTCCAATAACAATGCGCTGCTTGGAGTGAGATGAACGAACATCGCTGCGTCAGACCGGCTCGGCCGGGTGGCTATTCAGCCCATTCGAAGGCCGAGCGGTCTTCGAGCTCCTTCAGGCGATCGAGGAAAATTCCCGCGAGCTGCATGCGCCGCGCGCGCGCGGCCTGAGTGACCGCGCGGTTGGCGGCGACAATCTCATCATTCGCCCGCCGCCGATAATATCGAACGTCCGATTCCACTCGCTTCTCCCCGGTTGAAGCAGCGGACTCCCCGAGTCGCTGAGCCCATGTTTAACGTATGTTATCGAGAGGTCGAGTCCGGTGCAGGGCCGAAACGAACGCGCTACGGTCAGGCCTTGCGCGCGGGCGCTTTGCTAAACCGCCATTCCTTCCCGCCCGCGCACAACACACCTCGAAGCGTAGCCGTCCGGCCCGCCTCGAGCGCTTCGATGATCGAAGCGAGCTCGCGGCCGCGCAACGCCTCGCCCAACCCCTCGTGCGCCAGCGCGGTCACGGCACGGGCCACGATCCGACGCACGATTTCAGCCGGTGCTCCGGACGGGCGATAAGCGATCCGCCGATCCTCCGCGGTTACGGTGCGATCCCATTCCTGCGCGGCCGCCCAGCCAATCGTATCATCGGCGGAAGCCAAATAAGCGGCGCTGCGTCCTACGGCCTCGGCATCGAGCCACTCCGCTTCACCCAAAGCGTTGCGGATCCGAATCCGTTCATATCGCGCGTCCTCGTTGCCCGGATCGGCGGTGGGGGTGAGCCCGGCGGCGGCGCAAATCGCTCCGAGCTCGGCGCGGCGCCAGCCGAGCAACGGCCGCAGCAGCGGAATTGCGCTGCGTGGCACGTATGCACTCGGCCGCATGGCGGCGAGACCGCGCACGCCCGATCCACGGTTGAGCCGCATTACCAGAGTCTCCGCCTGATCGTTGGCCTGGTGCGCAGTCACCAGGGCATCGAGCGCGCGGTCGGATACCCAGTCCGCGAGCAGGCCGTAACGGGCTGAGCGGGCGCGTTCCTGGATGGCGGCGACCGGCTTTTCGACCCAGCTGACGGTCAAGATTGCGTGCGGCACGCCGAGTTGCCGACACACGCCCGCGACCATTTTCGCTTCGGACGGACTTTCGGGCCTGAGCGCATGGTCGACGCTCGCCGCTTCGATTGCGCCCGGCCGCGCCGCCGCGGCGAGGATCAGCAATGCAAGGCTGTCGGGACCGCCCGACACGGCAATCCCCAGGCGCTGCCCCGGCGCACTCAGGGCATCGAGATTGCGTTCAAATCGCGCGACGAGGGTGGGCTCGGGAACCATCCCGTGCCCACTAGCACATCAGTTGCACTTCGCCTCGGACTCGGCGGCGGTCACCTGCTTCTGGAGGTCGGGGCGAACCTTCGATCCGTAGACCGAATCGAGCTCCGCATAGGCTTTGCACGCCTGGCCCGGCTGGCCGAGCTTCATCAGCGACTGGCCGAGATAATAGAGGCTGTCGGGCGCGCGCTCGCCTTTCGAATTGCTCCGGTAATTGGCCAGGAAGGCCTCGGCGGCGCCGCGCGCATCGCCCTTGTCGAGCAGCGAGCGGCCGATGAGGTTCTTCGCGTAACTGACCCGGCGGTGCTTCGGATAGGCCGAATTGAACGCGCGCAACGCAGCGATCGCCTCGTCATATTTGCCTGCATCCCAGAGACGAAATCCCGCGGTGTAGGCATCTTCGCCGGCGTCGGTTGCCGATGCTGCATCGGCGGCTGCGGCTTTGGGTTCGACGGTGTCGGGCTTCGGCTTCGTCGTCGGCTTCGCAAGCGTCGTGACGGGCTCGACGGTCGTCGCCGTCGGGACGGACGCGGCGGCATCGCCAACCCGCTGTTCTAGCGTTGCGATGCGCTGCTCCTGATCGGTGCGCAGCTTGGCGAGGTCGGCTTCGAGCGATTGCTGGCGATGGCCGTTTTCTTCCGACTGGCGGAGAATGTCGCTCATTTGCCGCTCGAGCGCGTCGAGGCGCTGATCGAGCGTCGCGACCGACGATTGCGTGGCCGCCGGCTCGTCCGAAAATCCGGCGGTCGCGGCCGGGCGGCCGCGCGGGAAAACCTGCCGCTGCACTTCCTGGACCTGGCGCTCGAGCCGCTCGAGCCGTTGTTCGGGCGTCGGCGGCTGACGCTGGGCGAGTGCCGGGGCAGGGATTAGTGTCAGGCTCACGGATGCAGCCATCGCGGCAAGGACGTGCTTGGATGTCAACGAACTTTCCTCAACCCTTGATGTGATCCGATGGTGCGCCGCGGCGCCTTGCCCGGCGATGAATCCCTATTCGCCCGCGGCATTGTTGGTCGGAGCTGGTGCCGGATCGGCCGCAGGCGGCGATGCCGACGGAACGGGCAGAGCCGTCCGCGGCGGCGGTGGTGCGGTACTCGCGCGCGGCCTTGCCGCCGGAGCGACCGCTTGCGGAGCTGGTGCCGGTGGTTGTCCGGCCTTGAGCAGATCCGCCGGAAGCAGGCTGACATCGTTGATCGTCGTCGCCGCCGGACCGATCGCCGGCGCCACATTGCCGCCGACCGTGACTCGAAGGGCTTCGGCCTTGCCGGTCTTGAGCACGGGCGCGGCGGCCGTCGGCGGGACGGCGTAGCTCTGCCCTGGCTGAAGCGTCCCAGCGAACAGGGTCGTTCCGCCTTTTTCGGAAACCTGCAGCCATACCGGCTCGATCGCGGTCAGGACGACCGGCTGCTGCGCCGGTGTTGCCGCGGGCGGCGGAGCGCTTGGCTGCGCTGGCGCAGGGGCTGCCGCGGCCGGCGTGTTGGTCGTCGTCTCATCGGGCTCGAGCGAGCGCTTGTTGAGCCAGGTCATCAGCATGATCAGAAGGAGGACCGCCGCAATCGCTCCGAAGACCAGGGCTTTGGGCATGGTCCGGGCCGGGTCGGCCGGCTCGAACACCTCCGGCGACATCATTGTCTGGGGCCGCGAGCCGCCGATCTCGGTGCGCAGCTGGTCGGCGATGTCGACGCGGTCGAGGCCGACGCTCGTGGCATAGCTGCGGGCAAAGCCGATGGTGTAGGTCGGCGCCGGAAGCTTGTCCCATTCGGATCTCTCGATGCTTTCGAGATGGCGCTGCGGGATTCGGGTCTGGGCCGCGATATCCTCAAGGCTCATCTTTTTCTCTTCGCGCGCGGCGCGCAGGCGCTCGCCAACTGATGGACCGTCCGTTTCGACCAGTTCCTCGTCCATCGCCCTGCTTTCAGATCCGCCGTGAAAGATCACTGTTTGAAGGCTGGCGCGGCACTGTCAACCGTCGATGCTAGCCAATCACGACGCAGTGGCGCCGCGCCCAGTCGGTGAGCGCCTTGCGCATGTCCCGGGGCGGACGGGCAAGCAACTGCTCGAGCCGGCTTCTCGCGGCCGCCGCGTCGAGGGACCGAACCATCGCCTTGACCGGGCCGACGGCGGCCGGAGTGATCGAAAAGTTCTCCGCGCCAATTCCGATCAGCGCCATCGCTTCGATTGGGCGTCCCGCCATTTCGCCGCAGATTCGCGCCGGCACACCTGCCGCGCGGGCCGCATCGAGTACGCGCTTGAGGAAGCGTAGGATCGCCGGGCTGAGCCAATCGTAGCGTTGGGCGAGCCGCGGGTCGGAACGGTCGGCCGCAAACAGGAACTGGGTCAGATCGTTGGTTCCGATCGAGATGAAATCGAGCCGCGGCAGTAGCTGATCGAGCATTTCGGCGAGGCTCGGCACTTCGAGCATGGCGCCGTATTCGATTTTGCTTGGCAGCTTGCGATGGGCCTTCCGCGCCCATTCGACCTGTTCTTCGAACAAGGTGCGGGCTTCTTCATATTCCCATGGTTCGGAGATCATCGGGAACATCACGCGCAGGACCTTGCCGCCCGACGCCTCGATCAGGGCTCGCGCCTGCGCCTTCATCAGGGTCGAGCGATCGAGCGAGAGCCTGAGCGCGCGCCATCCCATGGCAGGATTCTCGGCCTGGTCATGGACGTCGGCGAGATATGGCAGAGCCTTGTCGCCGCCGATGTCCACGGTGCGAAATACGACCGGGCGGTTGCCGGCCGATTCGAGGACCTTGGTGTACAGCCGGTGCTGGCGTTCGCGGCCCGGCAGGGTTGCCGAAACGAGGAACTGAAACTCGGTGCGGAACAGGCCGATGCCGTCGGCGCCGGTCATCGGCAAAGCGGCGGCGTCTTCGGCCAGCCCGGCGTTGACCATCACGCTGACCTTGAGCCCGTCCTTGGTGACCGCAGGCAGCGACTTGGCCGCGGCGAACTCGGCGTGCCGCTTCTGGCTCATCGTCATCCGATGGTCGAAGCTTTGCAGCAACGGGCGCGTGGGCCGGATGATGATGCTGCCGTTGTCGCCGTCGACAAGGATCGGCTCGCCTTCCTCGACGCTGTGGCGGATGTCGTTGAGGCGTCCGATCACCGGCACGCCGATCGCCCGCGCGACGATCACCATGTGTGACGTGAGCGAGCCTTCCTCGAGCAGCACGCCCTTCAATCGTCGGCGATCGTATTCGAGCAGCTCGGCCGGCCCGAGGTTGCGGGCGATCAGGACGGTATCATGGGCCAGGCCGGTTTGCGCCGCGGTACCCATCCTGCCCGAGACGATCCGCAGCAGCCGGTTCGACAAATCCTCAAGGTCGTGCATCCGCTCCTGCAGGAGGGAATCGTCGATGTCGCGCATCCGTGCGCGCATTCGTTGCTGGACGCGCTCGATCGCCGCCTCGGCTGTAAGGCCGCTGTCGATCGCCTCGTTGATCCGCCGCGACCAGCCCTCGTCGTAGGCGAACATGCGATAGGTCTCGAGGATTTCCTGATGCTCACCGGCGGTGCCGAACTCCGCCTCCTTGGTCATGGCGTCGATCTGCTCGCGCATCCGGCGGAATGCGCCATAAACCCGCTCGCGCTCGGCCTCGGTGTCCTCCGCCACGGTATGTTCGACCACCACCCGCGGCTCGTGGAACACCGCCTGACCCTTGGCCATGCCAGCGACCAGCTTGAGCCCCGACAGCCGCAGCGGACCGGCACTGCGCATCCGCCCGCGCCGGGCGCCGTCAACCAGCCGCGCCGCGGCGATCATTTCCGACAGGACCATGGCGACGGTCTGCAGCGCCTCGATCTCGACGTCCTCGTACCGCCGCGGCTCGGCATGCTGGACGGCGAGCACCCCGATCGGGCTTTCGAGCCGGACGATCGGCACGCCGGCAAAGCTGTGGAATCGCTCCTCGCCGGTCTCGGGCCGGTAGATGAAGGCGGGGTGCTCGGCGGCCTCGGCGAGGTTGAGGATACGGCCTTCCGAAGCGATCGTTCCGACCAGGCCTTCGCCCATCCGGAGGCGCGTCACGTGGACCGCTTCCTGCCTCAGGCCGTGGGTTGCGAACAGCTCGAGCTTGTTGTCGCGCAGCAGATAGATCGAGCAGACCTCGCTCTCCATCTTGGCGGCGATCAGGTCGACGACCTTGGTGAGCTTGGCCTGGACCGAGCCGCGCGCCGCCATCACCTCATGGAGACCGGTCAGGATCTCGCGGGCGGAAATTGAGGCGGACGCAGGCATGGCCGAGCCGCTATCAGATGCGCGGCGTCGATGCCACGTGAGAGGCTGTCAGGCGCGTGTTTGTTGCGGGTGGAAGGCGGACGTTAGTCTTCCGCTGAGTCGTCCGCCGGATAACGCGCGTTGACGATGCCCCAAACGACGCTGAGGAGCAGCCCCGCCCAGGCCAACATCGCGTACGGCGTCTGGAAGCCGGTCAGGACAATGGTCAGAATGCCGAAGAAACCGAGCACGTACGAACCTGGAGGCGAACCCTTTCCGGCGAGTTCGTATGCAATCCAGTCTCGGATTCGCATGAAGCCCAATTCCTCCGTGGTCTTGAACTGATTGCGCCGGCCTCTTGCGGCCAGCAGCGCCAAGGCCAGGAAAGCGACGGTGATCGCCAGCCCGTTGGCCAGCCAGACAGGCGCCTCGCTCCACGCACCCAGGAGCGCGGCGCCGAAAACGAATCCCACGATTGCCGGTGCCCGCTTCGAAAGTATGTCGAGGAAGGTCCGGACTCGCACCGAAGGAATCTCTATCCCCGGCTTTCGAGCGCGGCGGCGGCCTCGTCGACCAGTTCCTTGATAATCGCGGCGACCGGCTCCTCGCGGCTGACCATGCCGACTGACTGTCCGGCCATCACCGAGCCGCTCTCGACGTCGCCGTCGATCACCGCCCGGCGCAGCGCGCCGGCCCAATAATGCTCGATCTGGAGCTGGGCCTCGGCCATTTCGATCGCGCCCTCGTCGAGCTTCTGAGCGACCTCGCGCTGCTTGGCGGCGAAATTGACCATCTCCTGGTTCTTGAGCGCGCGGACCGGGATGACCGGCAGGCGCGGGTCGATCTGGACGGAGGGGATCGCGTCGCGGGCGGACGCGCGCAGGAACGCCTTCTTGAAATTGGGGTGGGCGATGCATTCGTGAGCGCAGACGAAACGCGTGCCGAGCTGGACCCCGACCGCGCCCATTTCGAGATAGGCCGCGATCGCCTCGCCGCGGCCGATGCCGCCGGCGACGAATACCGGGATATCCTTCGCCACTACGGGCAAGATTTCCTGCGCCAGGACGGAGGTCGAAACCGGGCCGATGTGTCCACCGGCTTCCATGCCCTCGATCACCAAAGCGTCGGCCCCCGAACGAATCAGCTTCTTTGCCAGCGCGAGCGCGGGGGCGAAGCAGACCAGCTTGGAGCCGTTGCCCTTGATCCGCTCGATCGCACCGCCGGGCGGGAGTCCGCCAGCGAGAACGACATGGGTGACGCCGTGTTTCGCGCAGACGTCGATCAGTTCGGACAGTTGCGGATGCATGGTGATGAGGTTCACGCCGAACGGCCGATCGGTCCGAGCCTTGGTCTCGGCGATCTCGGTATCGAGCAGATCGGGCCCCATCGCTCCGCACGCGATCACGCCGAACCCGCCGGCGTCGGAGATGGCGGAGACCAGATGGCGCTCGGAGATCCAGCTCATCGCGCCGCCGAGGATCGCGACATCGCAGCCGAGGAACTCGGTGCCGCGGTGCATCAACTCCTTGAGGCGTAGGCGGCCGGCGGAATTTTCCGCCTTCACGGAGGAGGGCAGGGTCGGGGCGAGCTCGTTCATAGGGCGGTGTCTCTAGCGGACACATCACCCCATCCCAACCCCTCCTTTGGGTTCAGGCCACGACGTCCGCGTCGAGCCCGAAAGCGGTGTGAAGTACGCGCACCGCCAGATCGAGCTGGTCTTCGGCGATCAGCGCGCTCACCTTGATCTCGCTCGATGACACCGCGAGCAGGTTGATCTGCCGCTCAGCCAGCACCTCGAACATCTTGGCCGCGAGTTGGGGGTTGGAGCGAATGCCGACGCCAACGATGCTGACCTTGGCGACCGCATCGTCGGTCACCAGCTGGTCGTAACCGATCGCATCCCTGAGTTTCTCGATCACCGCCATGGCCTGGGACAGGCTTGCGCGCGGAATCGTGAAGGTGAGGTCGCTCGAACCGGTATTGGGAGTCGCGGCGTGGACGATCATGTCGACCTGGATTCCGCTTGCGGCGAGCGGGCTGATCACTTGCGCGACCATGCCCGGCGCATCGGCGATGCCGGTCAGCGTCACCCGCGCTTCGTTCTTGTCCGCTGCGATCCCCGCGATGAGGTTTCGTTCCATATGTTCCCCCGAAAGCTCGGCGACGATATCCGTGCCGGGCTGGTCCTCGAATGCCGATAATACGCGCAGCGGCAGATTCTCGCGCATCGCCAATCCGACCGAGCGCACCTGCAGCACCTTGGCCCCGACTCCGGCGAGCTCGAGCATTTCCTCGAACGTCACCTGTGCCAGCTTGCGTGCCTTGGGCACGATGCGCGGGTCGGTGGTGTAGACCCCGTCGACGTCGGTGTAGATGTCGCAGCGGTCGGCCTTCACCCCGGCGGCGATGGCGACCGCCGACGTGTCCGATCCGCCACGGCCGAGCGTCGCCACCCGGCCATCTTCGGACACCCCCTGGAAGCCAGGAATGACCGCGACCGTCCCGCCTTTCAGCGCCTCGTCGAGCGTCGCGCTCTCGACCGTTTCGACCCGGGCGTTGCCGTGCACGCCCGACGCCCTGACCAGCTGCCAGCCCATGAAGCTGCGCGCGGTCAGGCCCATGCCCTGGAGGGTCATTGCCAGCAGCCCGGCGGTCACCTGCTCGCCCGACGCAACCACCACATCATATTCCGTCGGGTCATGCAGCGCGGCGGCCTCGCGGCACAATTGCACCAGCCGATCGGTCTCGCCGGCCATGGCCGAGACCACGACGAGGACCTCGTTGCCGGCTTCGGCCTCGCGCTTGACTCGCCCGGCGACGTGGCGGATGCGCTCGATCCCCGCCATCGACGTTCCGCCGAATTTCATGACGATGCGGGGCATTCGGCTCCTTGGGCTAAAGGCGGCGTCCTGTTAGGGGTGGCGCATGGTCCAGACAAGCATTCTGCCTGAGGAAGCCGAGCGGTTCGGCAGGCTCGCCGCCGATTGGTGGGACCCGGCCGGCGCGTCGGCGATGCTGCACAAGCTCAATCCGGTGAGGCTGCGCTACATCCGCGACCAGATCGACCGGCATTGGCAGTGCGACGAGTGCAGCCGCCGGCCGCTTGAGGGCAAGACGGCGATGGATGTGGGCTGCGGCGCCGGACTCCTGTCGGAATCGCTGGCGCGTCTTGGGGCTAAGGTGACTGGCATCGACGCGGCTCCGGAAGTCATCGCCGTCGCGCGTGACCACGCCACAGGGATGGGGCTGGAAATCGATTATCGCGCCGCGGATGTGCTCGATGTCGAAGGGCAGTTCGACCTGATCACTTGCATGGAAGTGATCGAGCATGTCGCCGAGCCCCAGGCGTTCATTACGGCGCTTGCCAAGCGGCTCGCGTCGAACGGCTTGCTGATCCTGTCGACGCCGAACGCGACCGGCTGGTCGAAGCTGTTGATGATCACGCTCGGCGAAGGGCTCGGCCAGATCCCCAGGGGTACCCACGATTTCGACAAATTCATTGCGCCCGACGGAATGAAGCAACTGCTCGCCAAGGCGGGTCTCGACCGTGTTGACGTCGAGGGCATCGCCTGGTCGCCGACGCGCGGGCTGCATTTGAGCGAGGATGTGCGCCTCAATTATCTGGTCGCCGCAAAACACGCCTAGCTTGACGACGAACCGTGCATTTTTGTAGACGAAGCGAGTGTGGTTTGACGGCGCTTCTCACAAAATGCTCAGGGTTCGCTCATGACGGTCATCGACTGTCTGCCGCAGACTTCATCCCTCGACAGACAGGGAGAATATGATCGTGGTTAGATTAGACGGCGAACGCACCCCGGGTTTCAAGCTTTTGCTGACGATCATCGTCGGCTTCGTCCTCAGCATTCCGCTCTTTTCGGTTTATCTGCTGGCCTATGACCGCGAGTCCCAATCGCGCGAGGCGGCGAGCTCGATCACCGCCGGCTGGGGCGGACCGCAGCGGATGACCGGACCAGTGCTCGTCATTCCCTACAAGGCGACCACGACCCAAACCGAATTGCAGAACGGGCAAAGCGTGACCCGCACCAACGAGGTCACGCGCGAGCTGACCCTGGCGCCCGAGATGGTCGGCCTGTCGACGGAGGTTCGTCCCGAGGTGCGCAAGCGGTCGATATACGAAGCCGTGGTCTACGACGCGCATGTTAAGGGCGACGCGCGCTTCGCCTTTCCGCCCGACCTCGCCCAGACCGGTGTGAAACTCGAGCAAATGGATTTGAGCCGCGCCGAATTGCGCTTTGGCCTGAGCGATCCGCGCGGCCTCGGCGCCAACCCTTTAGTCTCGGCCGAAGGCCGCCCGCTCCGGCTTCAGCCCGGCGGCGGTAGCAGCGGCAATGGTCGCGGGTTCTTCGCCTGGGTGGATGCGGCGGCGCTCCCGACGCAACCGCTCGCGGTGAGGTTCGAATATGATTTCCGCGGCAATGCTTCGCTCAGCCTCGCGCCCGACGCCGGAGAGACCCGCTGGGCGCTGCAATCGGCATGGCCCCATCCAAGCTTCGGCGGAAGTTTCCTGCCCAATGGCCGAAAGGTCGGCGCGACGGGATTCAACGCCGAGTACCGCGTCGGCAACCTCGCGCTCGGCCGATCGTTGGTCAGCACCGCCGACATCGGAGAATCGTCCGCCGCACCCAGCGGCGATCCGACGGCCGAAGCGCCCGACGGCACGCAATTGGCGCAAGTCGACCTGATCCAGCCGGTCGACCTTTATTCGCAGGTCAACCGCGCGACCAAATACGGCTTCCTGTTCATCGGCTTCACCTTCCTCGCCTTGCTGATGTTCGACGTTATCGGTGGCGTGCGCGTGTCGGCGGTCGAATATCTGCTGATGGGCGCGGCTTTGGTGCTGTTCTTCGTCCTATTGCTCGCCTTTGCCGAGGTGATCGGCTTTACCCCGGCCTACATCCTCGCATCGGCGGCGATCGCCGGCCTCAATACCGCTTATTCGGCCGCGGTCCTCGGCAGCTGGCGACGCGCGGCTTTCATCGGCGCTTTGCTGATCGGGCTCTATGCCGTGCTCTACATCCTGCTCAGCCTTGAAGCCTTCTCGCTGATCATCGGTTCGCTGCTGCTCTTCGTGGCGCTGGCCGGGGTGATGTATGCGACCCGGCGCATCGACTGGGGCGCGAGGCGCGAACCGGCGGAAGCGGCGTGACGCTGTAATCGAATATCGCTAGGCGGGGCCGCATATGAACGATGCAGTCCCGCCTAAACGCATTTTCCCAACGTCGAAGGTCGACGCCCAGGCCGCGAGCCACGTCCCATCGACCCCGCAGACTGCGAGCGATTCCTACAAGCTCGCCTTCCAGGACACCGAATTCCTGCTGCGCGAGGATCTTCGCCCGGTCCGCTTCCAGCTCGAGCTGCTGAAGCCCGAGTTGCTGCTCAATGAAGCGAACATCGGCTCGACCTTCGTCTTCTATGGCTCGGCGCGAATTCCCGCGCCGGACATGGCCGACGCGCTGGTTGCCGCGGCCACCAATGATGAGCAGCGCGCGATTGCCGAGCGGTTGAAGGCCAAATCGAAATATTATGACGTCGCCCACGATCTTGCCCGGCTCGCCAGCCGCTGCGGCGACGACGACGAAGGCAAGAAGCATTTCGTGGTGTGCTCGGGCGGCGGCCCATCGATCATGGAAGCCGCGAACCGCGGCGCGGCGGAGGAAGGCCGCGAGTCAATCGCGCTGAACATCGTGCTCCCGCACGAGCAGATGCCGAACCCCTATGTCACGCCGGACCTCAGCTTCCAATTCCACTATTTCGCGCTGCGCAAGATGCACTTCCTGCTGCGCGCCCGCGCGGTTGCGGTATTCCCGGGCGGGTTCGGCACGTTCGACGAGATGTTCGAGCTGCTGACCCTGATCCAGACCGGCAAGGTGAGGCCGCTGCCGATCCTGCTGTTCGGTCGCGATTTCTGGAGCCGGATGGTCAATTTCGAGGGACTGGCCGAGGAAGGCGTGATTGCGCCCCACGACCTCGACCTCATCCACTGGTGCGAGGATGCGCGGGAAGGCTGGGACTTCGTCCAGACCTTCTACGAGCACCATCCAGACGCGCCCCCACTCCAGCAGTCAGGACCGCCGGAGTAGGTCGAAAGGTTAGGGCTTTTTCGCCGCGGCGGCTGCCGGCTGAGCGGCGTTCGAGGTCGCCACGGCTGGAGCAGCTGCGTTGCCTTCGGCCTTGGCGCCGTTGGCGGGAGCTTCACCGGGCTTCGCCGCGGCCTCGGCGGGAGCAGCCGGCAGCGGCTCCGGTGCATCGCTGTGCTGGTTCAGGAACGCGATCACATTGGCGCGATCCTGCGGATTGCCGAGACCGGCGAAGGTCATCTTGGTGCCGGGCGCGAACGCCTTCGGGCTGGTCAGCCACTGGGCGAGATTGTCCCAGTTCCAGGTCCCGCCCTTCTTGGCGAGTACATCGGAGAAGGCAAACCCTTTGCCCTGTCCGATCGGTTCGCCGAGCACGCCCCACAGGTTCGGGCCGAGCTGGTTCGGGCCGCCCTTTTCCGCATTGTGGCAGGCGGCGCATTTCTTGAACACGTCCGCGCCCTTGGCCGGATCGGCCTTGGCCAGATAGGCCTCGATCGGCAGTTCGGCGGCCGCGCCGCCGGCATCGCCTTCCTGCGCAACACCCTCGATCGGATAGCCCATCTTCTCGGGCCGCTCGCTGTGGAAGATTTCGCCGGCGACGATCGACGAGCCGAGCGCGACAATACCCGCGAACAGCACCCAGCCGGCGATGGTGTTAAAGCGATCGTCCATGGCGTTTCCCTGTGGTCTCGGAGCCGAGAAGATTGGATTTGCGCCGCCTCTTAAGGGTGAGTTCGGGGTTCTTCAAGCGGCAGCGCGGGTCTCGTTGTCGGCGCTGATGGCGAGCTCGGCGGCGCGACGGTAGAGCGTCGGCAATCCGGCATGGGCGAGGCTGTCGAGCGATTGCCACCAGCCTTCGCCAGCCGGCTCGGCAGCGCGCTCGATGCGCAGCTCCAATGCGAAATGGGTGAAGGTGTGGCGGACGACGCCGATCGTGGCGGGCCCGGCCGGCGCGGCTTCGTCCGACCATTCGGGTCCAGGCAAAGCGGCCATCCCGCCAAGCAGGCCCTTGGCCGGCCGCCGAACGAGCCAGACGTGGCCATCGCGCTCGATCCAATAAGCGACACCGTATCGGTGCGGGCGCGATCGCTTGGGCTTCGCGGTGGGGAAGGATTCCGGGCTGCCCGAGGCATAAGCCGCGCAATCGCTGGCTAGCGGACATTGGCCGCACAACGGCCCTTTTGGCCGGCAGATCGCCGCGCCGAGGTCCATCATCGCCTGGGCGAAGTCGCCCGGTCGATCGGCCGGGGTTATTGCCAGCATCAGATCGCGCAGCTCGACCGCGGACGGGGTAGCAATCGCATGGAGCCGAGAAACCACGCGAGCGACGTTGGTGTCGACCACGGGGGCATGTTCTCCGAACGCGATCGCGGCGATGGCGGCCGCGGTGTAGTCGCCCAGGCCCGGCAGCGAGCGAAGCTCGGCAGCGGTCTTCGGGAACCCCCCACGTCGCGCGACTTCGCGAGCGCAGGCGATGAGGTTGCGGGCCCGCGCATAATAACCGAGCCCGGCCCATTCGGAGAGAATGTCCTCGTCCTTCGCAGCCGCGAGCGTCGCAATCACCGGCCAGCGCGCGACGAACCTCTCGAATCGCGGAATCACCGCCGCGACGGTGGTCTGCTGCAACATGACCTCGCTCAGCCACACGCGATACGGATCGGGTGGCGATTCGCCGGGCGCGGCGCGCCATGGCAGCCGCCGGAAGTTATCCACATAATGTTTGAGCAGGCGTTCGGCGATATTGGCGGTCACCGGGTCGCTATGGCATGCTCGATCGCGATGACGAAACGAAAGACGGGACCGGAAGACGCGCCGAGGAGTTGTCGCGCGCGCTCGGCCGGCGACCTCCTCGGCGAGGTCGGCGGGCAGTCGTTCCGGCGCTTCGGTTTCGTTCAGAGCTCGATCGTCAGCCGCTGGCCTGAGATTGTCGGCGAGCGCTACGCCAAGGTCTCGTCGCCCGAATCGATCCGTTTCCCGACCGGGCGCAAGGGCGGCGGCTCGCTCACCCTGCTGGTCGAGGGCGCCCACGCCCCGTTGATCCAGCATCTGGCGCCGATCATCATCGAACGGGTCAACCGCTTCTTCGGTTACCAGGCGGTCGACCGCGTGAATTTCAAGCAGGGCAAGCCGGCGGCGGCCCCGCCACGGCCGAAGCGCCCGGACCTGCGGCCGGTACCCAAAGAACTTGGCGCGGGCTTGCGCGAGATTGCCGACCCCGAGCTTCGCGCGTGCCTGGAGTCGCTTGCGTCGCAAATTGTCGCTAGTAGCGGCCCGCCGTCGCTTGGCAGCGCCGACGACGCACCCCTTCCCGAGATCATCCGGAGCAATGATCGATGAAACTTTCCAACTATCTCGTCTGTGTCGCCGCCGTTGCCGCGCTGAGCGCGTGCAATTCCAAACAGGAAAATGCAGCGAGTAACGAACCGCTCAACCTGACGCCGGTCGCGCCGCCCAAGGGCGGCGACTGGACCCAGACGGTCTCGCTGACCCCGGACGGCGGCATGCTGATGGGCAATCCGGACGCCAAGGTGAAGCTGATCGAATATGGCTCGCTCACCTGTCCGCACTGCCGGGAGTTCGACGAGAAAGGCGCCGAGCCGCTCATGAACACTTATGTGAAGAGCGGGCAGGTCAGCTGGGAATTCCGCAATTACGTCCGCGACGCCTTCGACCTGGCGGCGACGTTGATCGCGCGCTGCAACGGCCCCAGCGGCTTCTTCCCGATGGCCCGAGCGCTGTACAAGGATCAACCCAATTGGGAGGGCAAGCTCCAGACCATCCCACAGCCACAGCTGGAAGCGCTTCAGACCATGCCGAGCGCTCAGATCCCGGCGACGGCGGCGCGCCTTGCCGGTTTGCAGGACTGGGCGGTCGCACGCGGCCTGACGACCACCAAGAGCGCGGCGTGCCTGGCTGATACCAATGCCGTGAACAAATTGGTCGAAATGAACGCCAACGCGACCCAGCAATATCCGGACTTCCCCGGCACGCCGACTTTCATTCTCAACGGCAAGTTGGTGGACAAAACGGCGACCTGGGAGGCGCTCGAACCCAAGCTGCGGGAGGCGCTGCGTTGAAGCTCGCCGCCGCGCTCCTGATCCTCGGCTCGGCCGTGGCTCTTCCAGCCGACGCGGCGCCGTTGCGCAAGGCAGCGGCCACCACCGATTGGACGCGCGTTGTCGTCAAGACCCCGGCGGGCGGGTACCGGATGGGGAATGCCAAGGCGAAAGTGACGCTGGTCGAATATGGCTCGATGACCTGCCCGCACTGCCGCGCCTTCGACGGCGAGGGCGGGGATGCGCTGATCCGCAATTATGTGAAGACCGGGAAGGTCAGCTACGAATTCCGCAACTACGTCCGTGATCCCTACGATCTCGGCGCAGCGCTGATCGCCCGGTGTAACGGCGCCAGGAGCTTCTTCGCGCTCACCCGGGCGCTGTTCAAGGATCAGTCGAAGTGGGTTGAGAAAGCTCAGTCGACACCGCCGGACCGGCTGGAAGCGATGAAGGATCTTCCGACGAATCGCCTGTTCCTCGAAGCGGCGAAGCTTGCCGGACTCCCGCAATGGGCGGCGGCTCACGGTGTCCCCGCTGCGAAGAGCGGGCAATGCCTGACGAACCAAAAGGAAATCGAGCGCCTGGTTGCAATGAACAAGGCGGCGACCGACCAATATCCGGACTTCCCCGGCACCCCGACCTTCATTCTCAACGGCAAGATGCTGGAGCAGCCGGGGACCTGGGAGGCGCTCGAGCCCAAGCTTCGCGCTGAACTCGGCGACTAACGAAGGGGTGGGGGGCAGATCTTGAGGATCCGGCGGCTCAAGCTCAGCGGGTTCAAGAGCTTCATCGAACCGGCGGACTTGCGCGTCGAACCCGGCCTGACCGGTATCGTCGGACCCAATGGCTGCGGCAAATCGAACCTGCTCGAAGCGATCCGCTGGGTGATGGGCGAGGCCAGCCCGAAGTCGCTGCGCGGCGGCGGGATGGACGACGTGATTTTCGCCGGCACCGCGTCGCGCCCGCCGCGCGATTTCGCCGAAGTGTCTATCCTGCTTGATCGGACCGCCGACGACGACAATGCGCCGCGCGAAAGCGAAGTCACGCGGCGGATCGAGCGCGGCGCCGGATCAGCCTATCGGATCGACGGCCGCGACGTCCGCGCGAAGGATGTCTCTCTGCTGTTCGCCGACGCCGCTACCGGGGCCCATTCGCCGTCCTTGGTCAGCCAGGGCAAGGTCGGGTCGATCATCTCGGCCAAGCCGGTCGAGCGGCGGCAGCTGCTCGAAGAAGCCGCCGGAATTTCCGGACTGCATGTGCGGCGCAAGGACGCCGAACAGAAGCTGAGGGCGACCGAAGCCAATCTGACTCGCTTGAGCGAGATCCTGTCCGATCAGGAGCAGCGCGCGGCGCAGCTGAGACGGCAGGCGCGCGCCGCCGAACGCTATCGCAAGCTGAGCGACGAGATTCGGTCGGTCGAGGCCAAGCTGCTGCACGCGCGGTGGGTCGAAGCAGAGCGCGCGGCCGAGGCCGCGAACGCCGATGCGCGGGCCGCCGAAGCGGATGTCGAGACGATTCAGCGCGCAATGGCCGAGGCGCAGCAAGCGCAGGAGGCGGCGAACCAGCTGCTGACCGAGCGCCGCAACGCGCTCGCCGCGGCGCGCGACGCAGGGCACGACCTCGCCCATCAGCTGGCCACGGCGCGGGCGCGGCGCGACACGGTTGCTCGGCGGCTGGAAGAACTCGACCGGCTCGACGCCGCGCTCGAATCGGACGTCGCGCGCGAGAAAGCGCTGCACGGCGACGCCGCAGCAGCCATCGCGCAGCTTGAAGAAGAGCGTTCGACGATCGAGCAGCGGCTCGACGATGCCGAAGCGCAGGGCGGCCGGATCGTGGCTGAGCTCAATTCGGCGGAAGCGATGTCGCGCGAGGCCGAGGCGGCGCTTGCCGAACTGCTCGCGCGGCAAGCCGCGATGCGGGCCGAGCGCCGCGTTGCCGAGGCCGCGCTTGAGGCCGCGCAGGCTCAGCTCGCTCGAATGGGGCAGGAAGGCGACAAGCTCGCCCAGCACATCGCCATGCTCGGCGACGGCAGTGAACAAACTGCTGCGCGCGACGAAGCGGCGGCGAAAGCCAAGGCGGCGGCGGCGGCGCTCGAACAAGCGGAAGCTAAGCGCCAGACGGCCGAGGATGGCCGCGCTGTCGCAGCCGAGCAGCGCGACTCCGCCGAAAGCACATTATCGTCGGCCCGAGCCGCGCTTTCGGCCGCAAGGTCGGAGCATGACGCGCTCGCCCGGGCGCTCGAACATGGCGACGGTTCGGCCATCGCCAGCCTCGCCGCCGAACCCGGTTACGAGCGCGCGCTGGCCGCCGCGCTCGGCGAAGACGCCGACGCTGCAATCGGCCAGGATGGGGCGCGGCGCTGGCAAGGCAGCAAAGGATTGCCGGGCGATCCGGCACTTCCAGCGGGGGTCGAGCGGCTCGCCGACCATGTCACCGCGCCGCCGGAGTTGGCGCGCCGTCTGCGGCAGATTGCGGTCGCCAGGGAGGATTCGGGCCAGCCGCTAGCGGTCGGGCAACGCTTGGTCATGCTCGATGGCCGCTTGCGCCGATGGGACGGATTCGTCGCGGAAGGCTCGGGGGCAGCGGCCGCCGAGCGACTGCTGCGCGCGAATCGGCACGCCGAGCTGGCGCGCGATATTCCGGGGCTCGAACAAGCGGCGGATGGAGCGCTCAAGGGCCGCGACTCCGCGCTCGCCGAAATGGAAGCCTGCCGCGCTCGTGCCGAGGAGGCACGCCATCAGGCGCTGGCCGCCGAGCGTGACGCGCGTGACGCCGCGCGAGCCGGGGATACTGCCGTCGCCGTGCTCGAACGGATTGAAGCGCAGCGGGTCGAGCTCGAGCAGCGCCGGGAGGATTTGAAACCGGTCGTGGATGCGTCGCGCGAGGCCGTCGCGGCGGCCGAACGTTCGCTCGCCGCGCTGCCCGATCCCGATAGCCTCGAACGCGATGTCGACTCCGCGCGCGCGACGGCGGCGAGTGCGGCAACCGGGGTCGCCGACAAACGGGCAGAAGCCGCGACCCGGGCGCGCGAGACCGCCGCCGACCGCGAGCGTCACAGCACCGCCGGTCGCGAGCAATCGGAATGGCGCCGCCGCCAAACCGACGCCGAACGCCGGCTCGCCGAGGGGATCGAGCGGCAGAAAGGCCAGGCGGCCGAACGGACCGAACTCGAGACGCAGCCAGCCGAACTCGACGGCCAGATCGCCGAATTGGAGCGGTCGAATTCCGATAGCCAGGTTAAGGTCGCCGAGGCATTAGCCGCCGAAGCGGAGGCGGAGCGTGCTCTGGCCGCCGCTGCGCATGAGGTGACGTCGGCGGGCGAGCGGTTCGCCGATGCCCGCGAGCGGCGCGCCGGAGCGCTGGCCCGGGCCGAGGGTCAGCGCGAGCGGAGCGCGGAATTCGCCAAGAGCTGCGTCGAAAAATTCGAATGTGTGCCCCAGCGCCTGCCCGAACAACTCGGGTTCGACCCGAACGAGAATCGCAATGCCGACGCTGAATCCGCGGCGCTGGAGCGGCTGACCGCCGAGCGTGAACGGATCGGTCCGGTCAACCTCGTCGCCGAGCGCGAACTCGCCGAGCTCGACGAAACCCGCACCCAGGGCGCGGCCGAGGCCGAGGAACTGACCCAGGCGATCTATCGCCTGCGCGGCTCGATCGGCAATTTGAACCGCGAGGGCCGGGTTCGGTTGCTCGATGCCTATGAGAAGGTTGACGGCCATTTCCGGCGGCTGTTCACGACCTTGTTCGATGGCGGCCAGGCGCATCTCGAACTCGTCGAGAGCGACGATCCGCTCGAGGCCGGGCTCGAAATCATGGCCCAGCCGCCGGGCAAGCGTTTGTCGACTCTGACTTTGCTGTCGGGCGGCGAGCAGGCGCTGACCGCGATTGCTCTGATCTTCGCTTTGTTCCTGACCAATCCAGCGCCGATCTGCGTGCTCGACGAGGTCGACGCGCCGCTCGATGACGCCAATGTCGAGCGCTTCTGCGAACTGCTCCATTGCATGACGCAGGAGACGGATACGCGCTATCTGATCGTCACCCACAATGCCGTGACGATGAGCCGGATGGACCGCCTCTACGGCGTGACCATGATCGAGAAGGGCATCAGCCGGTTGGTTTCGGTCGACCTTGGCGCGGCGGAGACGCTACTAGCCGCGGAATGACCGCCCGCTTCGTTCCGCCGCACCCGCCGCGACAATCCAAGCCGGTCCATTCCTTGCGCGGGCTGTTCGGCGAACGGGCGCGGACGGCGGTCTACGGCTGGTCGGAACTGGCGTTCGACACCTGGCACATCAAGCGCAACGTGCTCGGCCACACCGTTCACGTCGTCCTGAAGCCCGAATGGATTGAGCGCGTGCTGCTCGACAATGCCGCCAATTACGAAAAGCCGCGGCTGGTGAAGCGCATCCTCGATCCGACCATCGGTCGTGGGCTGCTCAGCTCGGATGGCGAGCTGTGGCGGGCGCAGCGCAAGATCGTCGCCGCGAGCTTCACGCCGCCGGCGGTCGATGCGCTGGTGCCCGTGTTCGCCGGCGTGGGTCGCGCGATGGCGGAGGCGTGGGAATCCGGCACGCGCGACATGGCGGTCGAAGCGACAACCGCGACCATGACCGTCATCGCCCAGGCATTGTTCAGCGGCGACTCTCGTCTCACCAGCCGCGAGGCGATGGATCATATCACGGCGGCGATGGAGGGCGTCGGTGAGGCCCGCATCCAGGTGCTGCTCGGCCTGCCGCTGGTGCCGATCGGGCCACGCGGCCGCCGCGGCCATCGTGGCATCCGGTTCCTCCGGCAGACGTTGGATGCAATCGTCCGGGAGCGGCTTGACGGCGATGCACCCGACGATTTTGTCACGGGCATGATCCGCGCTTTGCTCGATCGCTTCCCGCGCGACGAAGCGATCGAACTCGCGGTCGATAATGCGGCGACCTTTTATCTCGCCGGCCACGAGACGACGGCCAATACGACGGCATGGACGCTGTATCTACTGTCCGAGCAGCCCGAGCTGCAGGAACGGGCCGCAGTGGAGGCGGCGACCGCTTTGGCTTCGGCGGGGGTCGACGCCGATCTTCACGATCGCCTGCCGCTGCTGCGTTCGATCCTCGAAGAAAGCCTGCGCCTTTATCCGCCGGTGCCGCGCTTCGATCGCGAGGCGGTCGTCGCGGACAAGCTCGGCGAGCATGACATCCAGCCCGGTGATCTCGTGTCGATCTGGCCCTGGATCGTCCACCGTCACAAGCGTCTGTGGGAGGACCCCGACGCGTTCATCCCGGATCGCTTCGCTGCCGGCGCGAAGTCCGATCGCCATCGCTTCCAATACTTGCCGTTCGGGGCAGGGCCGAGGACCTGCGTCGGCGCCAGGCTGGCCATGGCCGAGGCACTGACCATCCTCGCCATTTGGCTCGGCCGCTGGAGGTTCGCTCCCGTTCCCGGGCGCGAGGTGCAGGTGTCGGGCATGGTCACCTTGCGACCGAAAGGGGGCCTGCCTCTGCTTATTTCTTCGCGATGACCGGAATGCTATTGCGAATGACTATCATTAACACTAGACCCCTTGGAGCAATCCAAAGGGGCAACGATGAATCGCCTGTGCAAGCTTTCGTTCGCCGCAGCCGTGTTGTGCGGGTCTGCCCCTAGCCTTGCCGCAGACGCGTCGGGCGATGGCACGGACGGCGCCGATCAGCGCGAGATCGTCGTCACGGGACAGCGTGTCGAATATGGCGTGCGCAAGACCAGTACGGCGACCAAGACCGCGACCGACATCAGGAATATCCCGCAGGCGCTGACCGTCATCACCAGCGGACAGATCGCCGATCAGCAGCTGCGCTCGGTCGCCGATCTGCTCAACTTCGTCCCCGGCGCCTCCTACGGCAGCGGCGAAGGCAATCGGGACCAGATCGTGCTGCGGGGCAATTCGAGCACCGCCGACTTCTTCGTCGATGGCGTTCGCGACGACGTCCAGTTCTTCCGCGATTTCTACAATGTCGACCGGGTCGAAGTGCTCAAGGGCCCCAATGCGATGATCTTTGGTCGCGGCGGCGGCGGCGGGATCGTCAATCGCGTGCTCAAGCGCCCCAGCCTCAACCCCTCGCGCCAGGCGACGGCGTCGGGCGACGGCTTCGGCGGGTTCCGGCTGATCGGCGACGTCGACCAGCCGTTCGGTGAAAATTTCGGGGTCCGGCTCAACGCCATGTACGAGGATGGCGACAGCTTCCGCCGCCACGTCGATCTCAAGCGCTACGGCATCAACCCGACGGGCGCGCTCCTGATCGGTCCCGATACGCGCGTCGATTTCGGCTACGAATATTTCCACGATCGGCGCACCGCCGACCGCGGCGTCCCGGCCAATGGCGACGAGCCGCTCAAGGGTTTCAGCCGGACCTTCTTCGGCGATCCCGACATCAGCTTCGCCCGGGTCAACGCCAATGTCGCGACCCTCGCGGTCGAGCACCAGTTCGCCGAGGGGCTGACGCTGCGCAACCGCACGATGTTCGGCGACTACAAGAAATTCTACCAGAACGTCTTCGCCAACAGCTTCAACCCCGCGACCGACCTCGTCGCGCTCGCCGGCTACAACAATCTCAACAATCGCCGAAACCTGTTCAGCCAGACTGACCTGATTTGGGAGAACCGTCTCGCCGGTATCGACCAGACCCTGTTGTTCGGATTTGAGGTCGGACGCGAGAAATCCCGCAACTTCCGCACCACGGCCAGTTTCCCCGGCGGCAATCTAGTCCCGGTCTCGGACCCGACCATCGACACCGGCGCGGTCTTCGCGCCCATCGCCAGCGACGCAAATAACCGCGTCAAGGCGACGGTCGCCGCCGCTTATATCCAGGATCAGATCAAGCCGGCGTCATGGCTCGAGATCGTTGCCGGCCTGCGCTTCGATAACTTCAAGGTCGACGTCAACGACCTCCGCGCAATCGGCGGAGGCGCGTTCGGCCGCCGCGACAATTTGTGGTCGCCGCGGCTGGGCCTAGTCCTGAAGCCGGCGCACAATCTGTCGATCTATGCGAACGACAGTCGCTCCTATCTCCCGCAGTCCGGCGACCAGTTCAGCGGCCTCACCGACGTCACCGAGGGCCTCAAGCCCGAGCGGTTCGACAATTATGAGGTCGGCGCGAAGTGGGAGATTCTCGACGGCCTGCTCGCCACCGCCGCCGTCTACCAGCTCGATCGCAGCAACACCCGCGCGATCGATCCGAACGACCAGACGCACACGATTCTGACCGGTAAGCAGCGCAGCCGCGGTCTCGAACTCGGGCTCGAGCGCAGCGTCACCAGCCGCTGGCTGATGTCGGCCGGATACACGCTCCAGAAGGCCGAGATCACCGAACGCACGACCGCGTGCAATCCGGATGCGGCCAAGTGCGAGGTTCCGCTCGTGCCGCGCCACAGCTTCGCACTGTGGAATCGCTACGATGTCACGAAGCAGTTCGGCGCGGGGCTCGGCGTCATCGCCCGCTCGAAATCCTACACGACGATCAGCAATACGGTGAAGCTGCCGGCCTACGCGCGCGTCGACGGAGCGCTGTATTACAAGCTGCCGCGCGGGGTCGAAGCGCAGGTCAATTTCGAGAATATTCTCGGCGCGCATTACTTCCCGACGGCCAACGCCGACAACAATATCGCGCCCGGCGCACCTCGCACGATCAAGGCGACGGTCGGCTACCGGTTCTGACTTTCTGCAAACGACCCAAGCGGCTCGACGGTGCGCGCTTGCCGCATGCGGTGCACCTCCCTAGGTCGCGACCATGACCCGCTTCGCCCTGCGCTCCGCCGCCTCGCTGCTTCCGCTCCTCTTGGTCGCCGCCGCACCGCCGCCTCCGGTGACGCCGATGACCCCGGACGTCGTCGCCAGCTACGATCCCGTCCTGCCCGAGGCCGATTACATCAAGCGCGTGGCGATGGTGCCGATGCGCGACGGGACCAAGCTCTACACCGTCATCGTGATGAAGAAGGGCGCGGCGAACGCGCCGATCCTGTTGTCGCGCACGCCCTATGACGCGAAGGGTTCGGCCAGCCGGACGCCGAGCCAGCGCGGCGTCGACATCCTGCCGGTCATGGACAAGGAATTCTTCGAGGACGGTTACATCATTGTCCACCAGGACATCCGCGGGCTCCATAATTCCGAAGGGCAGTTCGTGATGAACCGGCCGATCGCCGGCCCGCTCAACCCGACCGGCATTGACGAGAGCACCGACGCCTATGACGCCATCGATTGGCTGGTGAAGAACGTGCCCGAAGCCAACGGCAAGGTTGGCACCATCGGTTCGTCCTACCTGGGCTTTCTCACCCTCACGTCGGAGATCAACCCGCATCCGGCGCTTAAAGCTGCCGTGCCGCAGAGCCCGATGGTCGACGGCTGGATGGGCGACGATTGGTTCCACAACGGCGCCTTCCGGGTCAGCGCGTTCGACTTCGCGGTGTCGCAAAGCACGGCCAAGGCCGAAGGCAACGGTCTCGCGTTCGGGACAGGCGACGATTACACTCGCTACCTCGAAGCGGGCTCGATGGGCGATTACGCCCGCCGCCTCAACATCACCAACTACCCGTTCGTTCAGAAGCTGATGCAGAATCCGGCCTACAGCGAATTCTGGTCGGGCCAGGCGGTCGACAAATGGCTGGCCGCGCGCCCGCTGACGGTCCCAACGCTGATCGAGGTCGGACAATGGGACCAGGAGGACAGCTACGGCGGACCTGCGGTCTACAAGGCGCTGAAGGACAAATATGAGGGGAGCGGGCTGCTCCACCTGGCGATCGGGCCGTGGCGGCACTCCGGCGCTAATCACTACGGCTACGATCTCGGCGCGCTGACCTTCACCGGCGATACCGCCCAGGAGTGGCGGGTCAAATATGTGAAGCCCTTCTTCGATCATTATCTGAACGGCGCGCCCGATCCGCAGACGCCCAACGTCCTGACCTATGCGACCGGCGTCAACCGCTGGGAGGAAAGCCCGCGCTGGCCGATGGGCACGCCGACGCCTTTGTTCCTGACCGCCGGCAACGGCGCCAGTTTCGACCGTCCGGCAAGCGGCGGCCACGACGATTATGTTTCCGACCCGGCCAAGCCGGTGCCGTTCATCCCACGGCCGATCAACATGGGCGCGGACGATCAGTGGAAGCCGTGGCTGGTGCGCGATCAGCGCTTCGTCTCGGACCGCACCGATGTGCTGTCCTACACAAGCGGTCCGCTGACCAAGGCGGTGCACATCATGGGCCCACCCCAGGTCGACCTGTTCGCCGCGACCAGCGGCACCGACAGCGATTGGGTGGTCAAGCTGATCGACATCTATCCCAACGAGGCCCCGGAAGGAGCGGACCAGGGCGGCAAGCCGGACATGTCGGGCTATGAGCTCCCGGTCGGCATCGAGATCTTCCGCGGCCGCTACGTCGACAGCTTCGCCAAGCCGCGCGCGCTCAAGGCCGGCAAGGCCGAGTATTATCGCTTCGGCCTGCCCAATGTGAACCACGTCTTCCTGCCCGGGCACCGGATCATGGTGCAGGTCCAGTCGAGCCTGTTTCCGCTCTACGACCGCAACCCGCAGAGCTTCGTTCCGAACATCTTCTACGCGCGGCCCGGCGATTATCGGAAGGCGACGCAAAGCATCTTCTACGGCGGCCCGAACGCGAGCGCGGTGCTGCTGCCGATCGTCCCCTAGCCGAGTGCGGCGGCCTGCTCGCGGGAGCCAGCGCCGCTCATGCGCTTGCCGAGGACGATCTTGAAAGCCACGAAGGCGACCAGCCCGAATGCGGCGCTGGCGACGTGGATCAGCCAGAAGGTCGTGGTCGGCAGGCTCGAATAGAGGCCGCCGACATATCCGACGACCGCGTTCGCGATGAAGAACGAGAGATAATAGAGGCCGATCGCCGTCGCCGTGATCTGTTTCGGGGCGATCTTCGAGAACAGGGCGAGGCTGATCGGCAGCACGTGGGCAAACCCGATGCTGTTGCAAAGCTCGAATAGCATTGGCCAGAACAGACTGATCTTGCCGCCCGCGGGCTGGGTGAGCGCGGCCATGAACAGGCACAGACCGCCGGCAATCGTGAACACGCTGCCGATGATCATCTTCGTGATTTCGTCGGGCTCGCGGCGGGTGAGGCTCCACCACTTCCAGAAGGCGGCGACGGCAACGAGCATGGTGAAGCTGACCGCCGCGTCGACGGTGATCAGCCAGCTGCTTGTGTTGTTGAGGAGGGCCAGGTCGAACTGCTGGTCGCCCCAGGTGAGGTAGGCATTGAAAATCTGCTGGTTGGTCAGCAGCGACACCGCCAGCACCGGGATCAGGATCATGAGGTAGAGCACACTGAGCCAGTCGTCTCGGCCGAGCTTCTCACGCCGGGCCGAATCGGCGACTTGGCGGGGAGCAACTTCGGCCGGCAGCCAACGTCGACCGGATAGGTAAATGAATAGTCCAATCACCATCACCACGCCCGCGCAGCCGAAGCCGTAATGCCAGCCGACTTTCTGGCCTAGCGTGCCCGAGATCAACGGCGCGACGATCACGCTGACGTTGATGAAGATGTAGAAGATCTGGAACGCCATCGCGCGGCGGAGGTCGTTCGGGCCGTAGAGCGAGCCGACCTGGGTTGCGATATTGCCCTTGAACGCACCGACACCGAGCAGCAGCGCCAGCAGGGCCAACAGGAACGCCGGCTGGATCGCCATGAGGAAATGGCCGATGGCCATCAACACCCCGCCGACAATCAACGTCCTGTTCCGGCCAAGCCATCGGTCGGCGATGATTCCGCCAAAGATCGGCGTCAGGTAGACGAGCGCGGTGTACGTGCCGAAGATCGCCGAGGCGAGCGGTTGGCCTGAGATGCCATGGTAGACGTTCTGCTGCAACCACTGCAGGCCGACGACATGCTCCATCCGCCCCGGCAAGAGCAGGTAATTGACCATGTAGAGCACCAGCAGCGTCTGCATGGAATAATAAGAGAAGCGCTCGCAGGCCTCAGTGAAGCCGAGGTAGCCGAGCCCCTTGGGGTGGCCGAGGAAGGCGCGGTCGTGGCGGTCGCCTTGTTCGAAATCGGGCGTGGCGTCGGCAACCGTCATCGTCTGGATTCCTTGTTGTGGCGCGCCTCTAAGCCTTCGCCGCGGCGGCCGGTTCCAATGCGCGGGTCAGCGGGCGGTTGAGAATCAAGACGATCAGGGCGCCGGCGAAGCCGAGCCCGGCGTCGAGCGTCCAAAATGCGGCCGGGCTCATCTCATCGTAGAAGCTGCCGACCCAACCCATCAGCAGGCTGGCGAGGAACAGTGACAGGAAGGCGACGCCCATCATCGTCGAATTGATCTTGGCCGGCGCGGCTTGCGAGATCAGCGCGAGCAGGACCGGCCAGTAATAGAGGAATGCGACGCCCATCCCGGCGAAACCCATCAGCGGCCAAATCACCGAAACCTTGCCGTCCGGTCCCGCCAGCAGGCAGCCGGCAACGAACACCAAAGCCGACGCGCCGGTGATCGCCGACCCGATGCCCATCTTGGCGATGCTTGCCGGTTCGCGCCGGCGGCGGGCCTGCCACGCCCACAAGGCGACCAGCGGCGGCACGGCGACGATGCTCGCGAAGCTGTCGACCGAATTGAACCACGCCGTCGGCACCGTCCCGAACGGTGAGGCGAGGCTGACGTGGCCGTCGATCCAGATCAGCCCGATGTTCCAGATCATCGAATAGGCGACCTGCGGCAGGATCGCGAAGCCGATGACCGCGACCAACAGCCAGGTGCGGCGCTTTTCATCGGCCGTCAGCGGCGGCAGCTCCGCCTTGCCCGACCGGCGTATGCGTCCGTCCGGAAGGTACCGCTGGCCGGCGAGGTAAGTGAGGAGGGCGATGATCATCAGCACGCCCGCCAGGCCAAAGCCGGCGTGCCAGCCATAGACCGCCGCGACCGCGCCGCAACCGAGCGGCCCCATCACCGAGCCGACATTGATCCCGGCCGAGAAAATCGTGAAGCCCTGCGTCCGCCGCGATTCCTCGTCGCGCGGATAGAGCTGGCCGACCTGCGCCGAGATATTGCCCTTAAGGCATCCCGACCCGAGGATCAGCAGCGCCAGCGCGAACAGGAAGCTCTGGTCGAACGACATGGCGATGTGGCCCGCGCTCATCAGCAACGCGCCGAGGACCACGGTCGTTCGCGTGCCCAGCCAGCGATCGGCAATCATTCCGCCGAATAGCGGCGTGAAATAGACCAGGCCGCCGTACCAGCCGTAAATCAGCGATGCGAAAGCGAGGTTCGACATCGGTCCGCGGGTCTCGAACAGATGGCGGAGCGGTCCGAGCCCGAGCACGTGCTCGGCGTGACCCGGGAGCAGCAGCTGTTGGACCATGTACAGCGACAGCAGCGCGGTCATTCCATAATAGGAAAAACGCTCCCATGCTTCGGTGAAGGCGAGATATGCGAGGCCGCGCGGATGGCCGAGGAATGCGTGATCGTCAGGCGCCGCCGGTGCGCCGAGAGTCGTTGCGGCAGTAGACATAAACGCCGCCCTCCCTCGACTGCGAAAATAAGTCTCGTTCTTATTGTTCCGGAGCCGTGGTCTGGTCCGCCTGCTCGTTCCGCTCCCGGCGGGCCTGGTTGATCACCTGGGTCAGGCAGCCGGTGTAGCCGCCGGGTCCGACCGGCGAGCAGCTGAATGTCCCAGTCGACCCGACCGTCTCGAACTGGCGGGCCTTGTTGGCCCACGCTTCCCGGGTCTGGCGCGGGCCGCCGCTGCGCAGCTTCTCCGGAATCCGATAGCGCTCCGCTTCCGGCTTGCGGGCGCAAATCACGACCTTGTCGTCGGTTGAACGCGGGCAGGGATCGGTGCCGTATACGATGATTTCGCTGATGGCGTTGTCCGATTGCGCGACCGCGGGCATCGGCAACGCGGTCAGGCCGCCGGCCAATACCGCGGCGCCCGCGAGGGTGATCGTCAGCCTGGTCATCGTCTTGGTCCTTCCACTGCCCTTGTAGCGGGCGAGGTCGCCCTTCGGTTCCTCAAATGCGCTTCGACAGCTCAATTGCAACCCTGCATCCAGCACGGATCGCCGCAGTCAGGATCGGATAGCCCACCGCTTCCGCAGCGCCCGCCGCCCGGGCGGTGTCGCGGTGTTCGAGTTCCTCGGCGCGAAATTCCGCGATATCGGCTGCGAGCTCCGGATCGTCGTCGCCAAGCTCATCGAGCTGCTGCTGGTAGTGGCGGTCGATTTCGGTCTCGACCGCATCGGTGCAGGCCAGCGCCGCCTTCTCCGACATCAGCGCGGTTGCCGCGCCGAGCGCGAATCCGGCGACATTCCAAAATGGCTGGAGCGCAGTCGGGCGCACCCGCCGCTCGGCGACCAGTTCATCGAACCGCTTGAGGTGCCGCTGCTCCTGCGCCGCCATCCGTGCGATCAGCTTGGCTTCGGGGCTGTTGCTGCGGAGCACCGCGAGCTGGCCCGCATATATCCGGGTCGCGCCATATTCGCCGGCCTGGTCGACGCGCAGCATCGACTCCCGATCCGCCTTGCGGTCGCCGGGGCGCCAGCCGGTCATCGGCGCCAATCCTTGAGTGTCAGCCATGAAATCACGGCCGCTCCACCGAGCGACAGGATCGCGTTCCAGCCGGCCATCGAGATGCCGAGGAACGACCATTGCACTTGGTCGCAGCGGATCAACGGCGCCGCGACGATGGATTTGAGCAGATCGGCCGTGGTCGCCCCGGACGCGGTGGAGGTGCAGGTGGTAAAGCCCTCGAAAATCTTGAGCTCGACCCCGGCGTGATAGAATCCGATCGCGCCTGAAGCCGCAATCGCCAGCGCGGCGAGCAGGATCAGCATCCGCGACCGTTGCGAGATCGCGGGCGCGGTGAAGGCGAGGGCCGCCGGCGCCAGCGCGGCCAGATGCGCGTAGCGCTGCCACCAGCACATCTCGCACGGGTAGAGACCGCCGAAATATTGCGAGCCGAACGCCCCGGCGAGCAGCGCCGCCGGGAGCAGCAGTGCGATCAGCCGGGCGGTGGCCGCGCTCGCCAATGGCGGCGCGGTCTTTGGAGCTTCGGCAACTGCCTCGTTCATGCCGGCCTTAGCGCCCTTTCTTCGCAATCGACGTGGTCGGGGCCAGGGGGGCAGTGATCCGCTTGATCGTGTTCAGCGCATAATAGAGCTGGAAGTCCTTGATGCCCTTCTTCTCCAGCTCGGCCGAAGTTGCCGAAAAGCGCGGATCGGTCGTGTTGTCGCTCTCGAGCAATTTGTCGTCGACCTTGGCCTGGTTGAGCAGATGCCGGCGAAGATCGGCCTCGCGGGTCACCGGCCGGTCCTTGTAATCGGGGTCCGACAATTGCGGGACGGCAATGTCCGGATCGATCCCACCTTCCTGCACCGAATGACCCGACGGCGTATAGTAGCGCGCCGTCGTCAGCCGCAGCGCCGTGCGATCGGCGAGCATGGCGATCGACTGGACCGAACCCTTGCCGAAGGTGCGCTCGCCCAGCACCAGCGCGCGCCGGTGATCCTGCAGCGCGCCGGCGACGATTTCCGACGCGGAAGCGCTGCCGACGTCGGTCAGCACGACCACCGGCAGGCCGTGAGTCATGTCGCCGGGCTTGGCGTAATAACGCTGGATATCGTCCTTATCGCGACCGCGCTGCGAGACGATTTCGCCGCTGTCAAGGAAGGCGTCGCTGACCTGGATGGCCTCGTCGAGCGAGCCGCCCGGGTTCGAGCGCAGGTCGACGACATAGCCGAGCGGTTTGCCGCCGGTGGCCTTGTCGATCGCTGCGATCGCCGCTTCGGTCGCTTCGCCCGTGCCGGCCGCGAACTGGTTGATGTTGATGTAGCCGATGCCTTCCTTGATCTCCCACTTCACCGGGCGGACCTTGATGTCCTCGCGCACCAAAGTGAGGTCGAACGGCTTGTCGCGGCCCTTGCGTACGAGAGTCAGCTTGATCGGGCTGCCGGGCTTGCCGCGCATCTTTTCGACCGCTTCGTCGAGCGTGAATCCATAGATCAGCTCGCCGTTGATGTGGGTGATGTAATCGCCGGCCTTGATGCCGGCTTTCCACGCCGGCGTATCCTCGGTCGGGGCAATCACCTTGACGGTGCCGTCTTCCATTCCGACCGACAGGCCGAGGCCGCCGTAGCTGCCCTCGATCAGGGTCTTGAGCGCGTCATATTCGGCGCCCTCGGCGTAGCTCGAATGTGGATCGAGCGACGACAGCATGCCGTCGATCGCGCCCTTGATCAGCGTATGATCGTCGACCGGCACAACGTAGTGCTGCTTGACCTGCTGATAGACGCTCATGAACTTCTCGAGCTCTTGGTAATTGGTCGTGTCCGCGGCGGCGAAGGAGCTGGCGGTGACGGGCACGAGCGCGAGCGCGCTGACCAGCGCAACAGGCGGCAGAAGCTTACGAATTGGGTTCATTGGGAATCGTCCTATTTCGGCGACCACGCGTTTACCTGCCTTTACCGCCATTTGACAGGGTTTGAGATGAACCTGCGATGAGAGCGGGCGACACGCGGCGCCCATTTTGGGACAGTTCGACCTCGATCGGCCCAAGCGCGCGGCCAAGCGGGTCGCCAAGCGTGACTCGGTCGCCCGCCTTGAGCGGCGAAGCGACTCCGACAATGAGGCTCATCCAGCCCTTGCCGTGGTCGATGATCACGACCCCGTCGTGGCTTCGGAACGGCCCGGAGAACCGCACGATGCCCGACGCCGGAACGGTGAGAATTACCCCACGGCTCGTGGCCAGCGTCAGGCCGCGCGAACGCACGCCATGCGCGTTGACCGAACCCAGGCCCTCGGTCACGGCGGCGCTCCCGGGCAATTGGTAGGGCAAAGGCGGAGTGCCTCGTCCGTCGGGCGCGAGCGGGCGCACCGGGGCCGGGTCGCTGTCCGCAAGCTCGCTCGCGATCGCGAAAGCGGCGCGGCTGCCCGCTTCGGAACCGCGCAATTGTTCGATGTCCTCGCCGGCCGCGAGCGCGACATCGCCTGTGGCAAGCGCCTGTCCCCGCGCGGACTCGAACGATTTCAGCGCCTGCGCTTCCAGCGATGCGAATTGCTCGCGCCGTGCGACGAGATTTTCTCGGCTGCGCTGCAGCTCCTGTTTGGCCGCCAGCGCATCGCTCTCGAGCCGGCGCCCCCGGGCAAGCTGGCCCGACAGTGCCGCGGTGCGGCTGCGGATCACCGGCAGTGTAGAATCGAGCAGCACCCGGACCTTCACCAGATCGTCGGTGCTGCCGCGGTCGGCGATGGCGAGCAGTGGCGGGCGCCGCGCCATCATCGCCAGTCCCGACAGCAGCGAGGCGATCGGCTGTTGCTCGCGTCGTAGCTGCGCGCTTTGCCGTTCGGCCGCCGTCGAGGTGATTCGTAACAAAGCATCGGCAGCCGAAATGCGGGCCTCGGCGGCTTCGATCGCATTCGCGGCGGCGGCCTCGCGCGCCTGGAGCCGGGCGGCTTCGCTTTGCGCGCCGCTGGCGATCCGCTCAAGCCGCCTGGTCTCGGCGTCGGCCGTCGCCTGCTCGGTGCGCGCTCGCTTCAACGCGGCGTCCAGCGGTTCCGCGGGGGTAGGCACGGGTGCGCTCGCCGCCAGCAGCAGCGGCGCGAACAGCAGCAAGGGCGCGAGGCGCGTCACGCGCTAACCTTCGCGATGATAGGGGTGGTTCGCAAGGATTGATGTGGCGCGGAACAATTGCTCGGCGAGCATCGCCCGCGCCAGCAAGTGCGGCCAGGTTGCCGGCCCGAACGACAGCAGCAGGTCGGCGCTCGTCCGCTGTTCCTCATCATGCCCGTCGGCCGCGCCGATCAGAAAGCGCACTTCGCGCTTGCCGCCGTCGCGCCACCGCTCGAGCTGTTTCGCCAGGTCACCCGACGACATCGCCCGGCCACGCTCATCGAGGACCACGGTTGCGAGGTTCTCGGGCGAGACTGGCAGCTTGCCGCCACGGTCGGGCAGCTCGGTGACCCTGGTCGGCCATGGGACGCGTTTCAGATAGCGGTCGACCAGCTCGGCTTCGGGCGTCCGGCCGATCTTGCCGCGGGCGACGATGTGCAGCAGCACTATTGTGCGGTGAGGGCGCCCGAAAGCGGCCAGGTCAGGACCCGGGCGAAGCCGTCGTAAATCGCCCGTGCCGCCTCGGCAATGGTCCGCGGCCGGTTGGTGCCTCCGCGCGCGAACACCGCAACCGCGATCCGCCGCCCATCGGGCAGAGTGATGAAGCCGACGTCGTCGGTCAGGCCATTGAGCGTGCCAGTCTTGTGTTCGACCGGCGTGCCCAGGGGCAACAGCGCCTTCATCCGGTTCTTGCCGGTTTCGCACTGCGCCATCAGGTCGAGCAGGTAATTGCGGCTCTGCGGTTTGATAATTTCGGCGCGATAGATGCGCCGCAGCAGTTCAACCATCGCTTGCGGCGTGCTCGAGTCGCGGCGGTCCCACAGGTCGCGCCTGTCGCTCAGCAATTGCGCGATCGTCCGGTCGACCCGCAATCCGGTGATCCCGTTCTGCTGCAGCCAATCGTGCAGCGGCCGCGGGCCGCCGAGGTCTTTCAGCAGCATGTCGGTCGCGCGATTGTCGCTGTGGATCAGCATGCGCCCCATCAGGCTGCGCGCCGACTGCCCGCTGATCGTGTCGTCGAGCGAGCGCTGGCCATGATCGACCTGCGACAGATAGAGCGCGGCGACCGCGACCTTGACCGTGCTCGCCATCGGGAACGGTGTGTTGCCCTGAATGCTGACGGTTTCGCCGGTGCGAAGATCGAGCGCGGCGATGCCAACGTCGGCGCTTCCGCCGCCGACCATCGACTGCAATTGCTGTTCAAGGCTGATGAGACCTGGGCTCGAGGCCGCGGTCGCCGGTTGCGCGGCAAACGCAAGGAACGACAGCAGGATAGCCCAAAATCGCATATGCCTCACCCGCTAGCGGTCGCGCTGGCGCCGGATTCGTCGCCAAACGCCCACATTCGCTCCAAATTGTAAAAACTTCTTACTTCGGGGCGAAAAATATGGACGATCACGTCGTCGGCGTCGATCAAAACCCAATCCGCCGCGGACAATCCTTCGATCCGCACGTTCTTCTTGAGCTGTTGCTTGATGCGGTCGGCGAGCTTGGTCGCCATCGACGCGACCTGCCGCGTCGAGCGGCCCGACGCGATCACCATATGATCGGCGATGTTCGACTTGCCAGTCAGCGGGATGGTCACGACGTCGACGGCCTGGTCGTCGTCGAGCGATTGCAGCACGAGGCGGTGAAGTTCCTGCACGTCGACGGGGGAGCCGGTCTCAGCGGGACGTTCGGTCAAGGGGTCTCCTGACGGACAATGGCAGGGTCAAATGGGGGACGCGGCTGGCGCGCACAGGTTCCCGACGATGCCAATTTGGGTCGCGCGCACGGATGGCGGTTGCGGACGTGGGGTCTCGCGGCAGGCGAAGCAGGACGATCGCCGGTGCACTCCACTCCGTCCAACATTTCGCCTGGTTCGGGGGCCGGACGAACCTCCCAAGCCAGCCCATCGCGCGCACCGCGAGGGCAGGGTGATCATAGCCGGGCCGGGGAATCACCGCAATCGGCACTTCGCGGGCTAACCCCCTCCAATCGCGCCATTTGTGAAAATTTGGCAGGGTGTCGCTTCCAAGCAACCAAATGAAGCGGTGCTCCGGGTGGCGGCGCTTGAGCAGACGGACCGTGTCGATCGTGTAACGCGTGCGCTCCCGCTGCTCGAAATCGCTGACGCGGATTCGCGCCCCGCGCGCCATCCGTTTGGCCGAGGCAAACCGCGCTTCGAAGCTCGCCATGTCCTTGGCGCCTTCCTTCAGCGGATTGCCGGGCGACACCAGCCACCATACCTCGTCGAGCCCCAGCGCGCGCATCGCGCCGAGGCTGATCGCCCGATGCGCGTTATGCGCCGGGTTGAACGATCCGCCGAGGAGACCGATGCGGGCCATGCTCACCCGCTAGCATGAGCGATCAAGCCCGCATAATGTCGCCGCGAAGGGGGTGCGCATGGTTGGAGAGTTCGAAGCTTTGGGCGACGCGGTGATCGGGGCCGTCGTCGGCCGCGCGGTCGAGCCCAAGGCCGGCGAAGGCGATGACGGTCATACGCACGAGGAGAATTGCCTCAACTGCGGCACCGAGCTCACCGGCAATTACTGCCACGCCTGCGGGCAACATGCGCATGTCCATCGGACGCTCGGCGCGTTCTTCCACGATTTTCTCCACGGCGTTCTGCATTTCGAAGGCAAGATCTGGCGCACCCTGCCGCTCCTCGCGTGGAAGCCGGGCGAGCTCACGCGCCGCTATGTCGACGGCCAGCGCGCCAGCTTCGTTTCGCCGATTGCGCTGTTCCTGTTCTGCGTGTTCCTGATGTTCGCGGTGGTCAGCATGCTGGGCGGCGTCGGCGAATTCTCGCCCGAGGCGAAGAAGGACATGGCCAGCGAACTGGCCGCGGACAAACGGAAGCTCGCCACGCTGCAGCAACAGCGGGACGGGCTGAGCGGGCCGGCCGCCGCCAAGCTCGACCAGAAAATCGCCGATCAAAAGGTCGAGATCACTGCGGTCGAAGCAGTATCGCGAGGCGAAATCAGTTCGAAGGCGATCGACATCGACCCGTCGGGCCTCGCGCCCTCGCTGTCGGATGCGGTTAAGAAGGCGCGAAAGAATCCCGAGCTGGTCGCCTACAAGCTCAAGACCAACGCCTATAAGTTCAGCTGGCTGATCATTCCGCTGTCGGTACCGTTCGTGTGGCTGCTGTTCCCGTTCAGCCGCCGCTTCCGGCTCTACGATCACACGATTTTCGTCACTTATTCTCTATGTTTCATGACCTTGCTGGTGGTCGCGGGCATCCTCTTCCAGTCGGTCGGCCTGACGTCGATTGCAGGCTTGCTGTGGCTGCTTCCGCCGTTTCACATGTACCGGCAGCTTAAGGGCGCATACGGCCTCAGCCGGCGTGGCGCGATCTGGCGCACGATCCTTTTAACGATGTTCGCGCTGATCGTCGTCAGCCTGTTCGCCGCGCTGCTGGTGGGCATGGGGACGTTCGAGTGATCTAGAGACTGGGTTCGAGTTCGTCCAAAAATGCATCGATCGCCGCTACCGCTTCCGGCTCGCTGAGATCGGGTGCGTGGCCCACCCCCGGGACGACGGCGGACTTCATATTCGGCGCCGCGGCGTGCATTTTCTGGAGCGCCTCGGCTGACAGCAGGTCGCTCTTCGCGCCGCGGATCACGAGCAGCGGCTTTTGCGCCAGCGCCGCGAACAGCGGCCACATGTTGAATTCCGGCGCTGGCGCATCGCTCTTGAACGGTTGCGCGATTGCCTGGTCGTAGTCGAACACGATCTCGCCATTTTCCTCGCGGCAATTGCGCTGCGCCATCCGCAGCCAATCGTCGTGCCCATAGCCTTCGAACGCGTGGCGATTGTTCGCCGCGACAGTCTCCGCCGCCTCGTCCCAGCTGTTGAAGCGGACGGCCTTGCCGACATAGGTTTTGATGCGGTCGACGCCGGCGTTGTCGATCTCCGGTCCGATGTCGTTGAGGATCGCCGCCGCAACCCGCTGCGGCGCCATGACCGCCATCAGCATCGTCACCAGCCCGCCAAGGGAGGTGCCGACAAAGATCGCTTGATCGATTGCCAATTGGTCCATCAGCTCGATCACGTCATGCGTATAAGTCGGCGGCAGGTAGCGTCCCGGGACCGGATCGTATTCGCTCATCCCGCGACCGCGGAAGTCGGGCGCAATGACGCGGAAACGCGGCGAATAGCGCTCCGCGAGATCGGCAAAGTCCTTCGCGTTGCGGGTCAGGCCCGGGAGGCAAAGGATAGGCAGCTTGTCGGCGCTTCCCGCATAATCGCGGTAGTGGAGCTTCAGCCCGTCGCGGACTGTGAAATATCGGTCCTCGAAACGCGATGCGGCGGCGGCGTCGTTCATGCGCCGAGGCCCTTGCGCAGCAGACGGCTGGTTACCTTGGCGATCTGTTCGGCATCGGCACTCGACCACACCTCGAATTTCAATCCCAGGAACACGTTCGCTCCCATCGATGCCCAGGCGAGGATGTCGAGATCCCGGTCGGAAAGTTCCTGCGCGATCTCGCCCTTGTCGCGCGCCGCCTTGAACCGCGCGGCGATGCGAGTCGCGGTCGTTTCATAATGCTCGCGATAGGCGGCCGGTTCGACGAACTCGGCCTCGTCGATGATCCGGTACACGTCGCGATGCTCGCGGGCGAAATTGAGGAACGATTCGAGCGCGCGGCGTTCGCCGTCGAGCGCGTCGGTCGCGCCCTTGAACGCCGGCGCGACATGGTCGCGGACCTGCGCCGACATGTCGCGCACCAGGGCCTGGAACACCGCCTCCTTGGAATTGAAATACGTGTAGAAAGTTCCGAGCGCGACTCCGGCGCGCTGGGTGATCGCGACGATCGAACTGTCCGAAAATCCGCGTTGGCCGAATTCGTCGCGGGCCGCGTCGAGGATCTTGCGCAAAGTGCGTTCGCCGCGCGCGGTGCGGGGCGCCTTGCCGTCGCTCGCCGGGCTGCTCTGCACCACTGTGTCCACAATTTCCCCCATTGCGCGGCGATAGCTTTCTAGCGCAAATATTCGCAAGTTGAAAGCTGGTTCAACTTTCATTATGACTGTTTGCTGACGGCTGGCCATATGAGGGGTGCCGGTCAGGGGGAGAATCAAACATGCGCGCTTTTCACGCCCGCGCCGCGTTGCTCGGCACCGCTGCCGCCGCGGCATTTATCGCCACTCCGGCAATCGCTCAGACTGCCACGCAGGCGCCGCCGCCGGCCGCTGCGGCCAATGATCAGACGCAGGATAGCGCGACGGGTCAGATCGTCATCACCGCCCGCCGCACCGAGGAAAAACTGCAGCGCGTCCCAGCCTCGGTTTCGGCGTTCAATGCGCGGGCTCTCGATCGCATCCAGGCGCAGGACGCGACCGGACTCCAGGGCGCGGTGCCGAACCTCAACATCGTTGCGGGCCGGGGCTCGTCGAACGCAACCAACATCTTCATCCGCGGTATCGGCCAGCCCGATGCATTGCAGACGTTCGATCCGGCGGTCGGCGTCTATGTCGACGACGTCTATCTGTCGCGCATTCGCGGCAGCCAGCTCGATCTGCTCGATCTTGACCGGATCGAGGTTCTGCGCGGGCCGCAGGGAACGCTCTACGGCAAGAACACCATCGGTGGCGCGATCAAGTTCGTGACCCGGCGGCCAGACGACACGCTGCGCGCCAGTGGGTCGATCGCGGCCGGAAGCTATAACCAGCTCGAGGGCAAGGGTGCGCTGTCGGGACCGATTTCTCGCGGTTTCGACATTGGCGTTTCGGTCCTCGGGTCACGCCGCGACGGGTTCGTCGAGGATTCCGCCGACGATCGCGAATATAACAACAAGAAGACGTTTGCCGGCCGTGCGGCGGTCGCACTCAATCCAACGTCCAAGGTCCGCGTCGATCTGACGGCGGACTATCAGCAGGATGACGCTCACCTCAACGTCGGCCGTCCGGTCAACAACCTGGTGACCTTTTCCGGTGGCACGCTCGTTGTCACCGATCCGGTCGGTTCGGGCCCCTATCACTGGAAAGGCCGGACGACTCCCGGTCTCCCGAACTCGACCAAGCTCAAGCATTACGGCTTTGCCGGGACGGTCGCCGTTGATCTGACGGATGCGCTGACGCTGAAGTCGATCACCGCTTACCGCAATCTCAAGACCGATGATTTCGTCGACATCGACGCGACCCAATATGAGGTCGGTGACGTGTTCGTCGGCGTCAGGCAGAACCAGCTCAGTCAGGAATTCCAGGGCACCTACACGTCGTCAAAGTTCAATGCGGTCGCGGGTCTCTACTACCTCAAAGAGAACGTCGGCTCGCACCAGGAAGCCTATGCCGACGATCTGCTCGGCCCCGCCTTCCTCAACAGCGGCTTCCTGCGGACAGTCGACGACAAGCTGCATACCAGGAGCTACGCAGCCTACGCGAACGCGAGCTACGAGATCATCCCCACGGTCCGGCTGTCGGCGGGCATCCGCTACACCAAGGAAACGAAGGACTACGACCGGACGACCAGCACCTTCTTCTCGCTGCTGCCGGCCTTCAACGCGACCTTCGGGTTCGCCCCGCCCAAGGGAAAGTGGCACGACACCTCACCGATGGCGAGCCTCGACTGGCAGGTGACGCCGTCGACGATGCTCTACGCGCGCGTCGCCAAGGGCTTCAAATCGGGCGGGTTCAACGGTCGCGCCAATACGGTCGGCGAAGCGACCAAATATGATCCGGAGACGGTCTGGTCCTATGAGGCCGGCTTTAAGACCACACTCGCCAATCAGCTTCGCCTGAACGGCGCGGTGTTCGACAACGAATATAAGGACTTCCAGGCTCGCGTTTCCGGTCTTGATACCGATCCGATCACGGGCCTCCCGGCGCCCAAACTCTCCGTCCTCAACGCAGGTAAGCTGCGGATCCGCGGCGCCGAGCTGGAGGCGGCCTGGACGCCTACGACCGGGCTGCTGATCGATGGTCAGCTCGGCTATCTCGATGCCAAATATAAGGTGTTCGACGACGCGCGATTCATCGCCTTTGGTGGCAGCCGTGCCTTCCAGACGCCGGCCTTCGCACCCAAGTGGACGCTACGCATGGGCGCGCAATATGCCGTCGATCTCGGCTCAACCGGGTCAATTACGCTCGGCGGGCAGAACCGCTATCGTTCGCGCCAGGCGCTCGCGGTCGATAACACGCTCGTCAACACGAACACCAAGGTCGAGGGCCTGTTCCAGAACGGCTATTGGGTGCACGACGCCCGCCTCGTGTGGGAGGACGCGTCGAAGAAATATTCGATCGGGCTGTACGGCTACAATCTGACCAAGAAGGCGTACAAAACCGACGCCCAGGAATTCTCCAGCGTCGGCAATATCCGCACGGTTTATTACGGCGCACCGCGCACCGTCACCCTGCGGTTGACAGCGCGCTACTAAGTCATGCGCGGCGGCGGGGCTTGCTGGTCCGCCGCCGCCGTGTCAGCCTTGCACCGATGACGCCCGCCCAACCCACGTTGACTGTGCCGCGGGCGCGCGCGGTTCTCGCGCTCCTGCTGCTCGCCTACATCTTTAATTTCCTCGACCGCCAGATCCTCGGCATCCTTGGACCGTCGATCAAGGCAGAACTCCACCTCAGCGACACCGAGTTCGGGGCGATCGGCGGGCTGGCTTTTGCGCTGCTCTATGCGGTGCTCGGCGTGCCGCTCGCCTATTTGGCCGATCGCACCAGCCGCAGCGCGGTCGTCGCCGGCTCGCTCGCGGTGTGGAGTGGGTTTACCGCGCTGTGCGGGGTCGCCACCGGATATTGGCAGCTGTTCCTGTTCCGTCTCGGCGTCGGCGTCGGCGAAGCCGGCGGGGTCGCGCCGTCCTATGCGCTCATCGCCGATTACTTTCCGCCCGACCGCCGTGCCCGCGCCCTCGCGATCTTTTCGCTTGGCGTTCCGATCGGACTTGGCGGCGGGTCGTTCATCGGCGCCTACCTCGCGGCGTGGTTCGGTTGGCGGCCGGCCTTTGTGATCATGGGGATCGCGGGAATCCTGCTCGCACCCGTCATCAAATATGCCGTTCGCGACTTGCCGCGCCCCGAACCCGCCGCCGATCGCGCGCCGTTGTTGCAGGTGTTCCCGATGGTCGCCCGCAAGCCAACCTTCTGGCTGATGGCGTTCGCCGCATCGATGAGTTCGCTGTGTGGTTACGGACTCGCGGTATGGACGCCTTCCGTCCTCATCCGCAGCTACCACCTCGACCTCATCTCTACCGGCAATTTCCTCGCCTCGCTGTTGATCATCGGCGGCTGCACCGGCGTGTTCATGGGCGGCTGGCTCGCCGATCGCCTCGGGGCGAGGGACAAGGGCTGGTATGCGAAGCTGCCGACGATCGCCTGGCTGATCACCGCGCCGACCTTTGCGCTCGGCCTGATGGCGCCAAGCCTGTGGCTCGCCTGGCCGCTGCTGCTGATCCCCAACGCGCTCAACATCCTGTGGCTCGGCCCGATAACCACGGCGGTCCAGCACCTCGTTCCGCAACCGATGCGCGCCACCGCCTCGGCCAGCTTCCTGTTCATCAACAATCTCATCGGCCTCGGCGTCGGACCGCTGTTGATCGGCGGCATTTCCGACGCGCTGAAGTCCACCTACGGCGCCGAATCCCTGCGCTATGCGGCGGTCGGCTGCACCGCTTTCTATCTGATCGCGGCCTTGGTCATGCTGTTCGCGATCAAGCGCCTGCGCACCGACTGGGTCGACGGCTAGTCTTGACTTTCAACGCCCTATCCGCTTGAGAGCGGCACGTCCGGCGGGCCTCAGGCTCGCCGTTGTTATTTGGGATAATGGCGGCTCCCCGAAGTCCGCCTGGCCGGAGCTACCTGACACGGGCTCCCGACGAACGGAGACGACCCATGCGCCATCGTGTTGGCCATCGTAAACTTCAGCGGACATCGAGCCACCGCGCCGCATTGTTCCGCAACATGTCCGCCGCGCTCATCAAGCACGAGCAGATCACCACCACGCTCGCAAAAGCGAAGGAGCTTCGCCCCTATGTCGAGAAGCTGGTGACGCTGGCCAAAAAGGGCGGCCTGTCGAACCGCCGTCTTGCCCAGTCGCGGCTGATGGATGAAGCGCAGCTCGCCAAATTGTTTGACGTCATCGCGGCCCGCTACGCAGCTCGCAGCGGCGGCTACACCCGGGTGGTCAAGGCCGGCATCCGCGCCTCCGACGCAGCCCCGATTGCAATCATCGAATTCGTCGACCGCGACGTGTCCGCCAAGGGCCAGGACTCCGGTCCGGTGATGGTCGAGGACGAACTCGAAACGGCCTGAGCGCTTCAAAGCCACCTGCAAAAAGGGCCGCGGAGCGTTTCCGCGGCCCTTTCGCATTCGGGCGAACAGACGAGCCCGGCCTTCCCGCTAGAAGCTGATGCCGTCGATATGGACAGCGAAGTTCGCGAACGTCGCAGCGGCGCCCCCGAAAACGTCATTGTCGTAGTCGGAGATCTGCACCGAGAAGTCGAAGTCCTGCGACGGGACATTGACGTTGTTGAAGATATTGAATCCGCCGATATCGTAGCTTCCCGACACGTTCTGGACGCGCGCAAGGTCGTGGGCTTCCTGAGTGCCGAACTCGATCGTGTAGTTCGCCTTCAGGTTGCTGACGATCACGCTGTAGTCGTCATCGGCAGTGCCCGCGCCGTTGGGATTGTCGAGGACAAACTGAATGCCGACCAGTGAGTCGGAGCTACCGCCGGCAAGTGCACCGCCATTCGATGCCCCGGCATCCAGGTTCGTCCGGTATTCGACGACGTTTCCGTTCGCATCGAAAATCTTGAGACTGATGATTTTTCCCTCGTCGCCACCCGCGGTCGGATTCAGGGCGAAAGCCTTCGATTCCGCGTCCGTGTCGATGTTGCCCGGGTTGATGTCATAGGCGGTAATGTGCGTCGCCGGGCCGGGCCTCTTGGCAGTCCCGGCGCCGGAAGTCTGGACGATTTCAACTGATGCCCTGGTGGCTTCGTTCGTATCGTTGAACTTGATCGTGTCGGCGTCGTCGGCTGTCGTCTGGGTCAGTCCCAGACCACCGACTGATGTGGGCAGAGGATTGTCGACATAGGCGAAGAAGGCGCCTTCATTGGGAGAGTCGAAGGCTTGGTTGCCGTTGCCGATGGTCACCGGCCCGCCGCCCTTGGACGTGTTTACCGTACCGCTAATGTTGGTCATCGTCCCGTCGGGGTTGAGGTCGGGGTTGGACGGGAAGACCAGCAATCCGCCCTTGGCCAGGTCCGCCTTGTCGGACGCAATGACTCCCATGAAGTTCTGGCCCGACGGCAAGTCGGTGAAGTCGAAGGTTTCCTGGCTGATCGGCGGCGGCTGCAGCACCGTGAAGGTGTAGGCGCCGGCGCCCGTCTGATCGAGCGCCAGCTCATAGACCGCAGTGGCCGAGTTTTGGTTGGCGGCGACCGAGGTCGAATAATAGGTGACCTTGGTCCCGTCGGCCGAAAGCACGCCGTCCAGGTCCGCATAGACCGTATGCGGCTCGTCCCACGACGTGATTGTATACTCCTTCACCCCTGCCTGGCTCAGGTTGTTCACATTGGTGATGACGTCCGCGTTCACGGCGCCGTTCAGGCTGTGGGTGATGAAGGCGTCGTCGACGAAGTTGATCGCTCCGCCCTGGATCTGCGCGGTGATCGTCGGCGAATCATCCTTGAAGACCAGCTGGGCGCCGATGTTGAGCGGCGTCGAGGCGCTGTCGCCGTCCTTGTCGTGGGCGGTCGCGGTGAGGACCACCAGGCCGGCCGAGGATAAAGTCGTCGACTGGTCCGTACCACTATTCGGGAGGTGGACCACGGCCCGCTTCCCGTCGAGCGTGACCACGCCGGCGGAATCGACGCTGGCTTCGAACACGATGTCGCCTGTCGCGGCATCGAGTGCGCTGGTCCCCTCGCGACCGACGATCTTGCCCGACTCCAGGAACAGGAACACGGCATTGCCCGTCGCCGTATCGACGAGGCCGCTGTCGCCGCCTGGCGTCGACAACGCGTAAGTGACCGGCGCCGCCGCCGGTCCGTCCGTCCCATACACGGGAGAGAATTGCGCCGCGAAGCTGTCGCTGTCGTTTGCCGCAAGGTTGCTCTCGTCGACCGTCGGGCTCGGCGCACCGGTGATCGATGCCGTGATCGTTGGGCCATCGTCCTCGACGATCAAATTGCCGCCAACGCCCTGGTGACTCGCAAGCCCCTGAGTCAGGTCGATGCGGCCGACGTCGAACTGGCCGGCTTCGTCGACCATCGTGAAGCGGTTGAACGTGGCACCGCCGGCCGAGGTCCAACTGACCGTATATTCACCGAGCACCCCATTCACGTCGATGTTGTTGCCGGTGATCGTCACCTGGATGTTGGCGGTACCGTTGCCGGATGTATGCCCGCTCACGGTCGCGCCGCTGCCGCGGAGAGGGCCGGCTCCATCCGGGTCGGCCCCGGCGACCCAGGTTGCGACGATATTGCCGTCGTCATCCTTGACGGTGACGGTTGCCACGTTGACCGGCGTGTCGTCGTCGAAGGCGCCGTGCGGCTCTGTTCCGATATAGTTGAACCCCACCTCAGGCGTCGTCCCGCCACCGGCGGTGAACAGATTGATGTCGAAACTCTTGGCAGAATTGCCTTGCGACTGGGACACGAAGATCCCGGCGCCGGTGACGTTTATGTAGCCGGTATAGTTGAGGCCTTCCGCCGCGGGACCGGTGTGATCGACAATATAGTCGCTCTGGATACCGCCGTTGGCGGAGCTCAAGCTATCGAGACCGGTCACCAGAGTGAACACGCCGGTCTCGCCCACGTTGTCGAACAGCTGGTTGTTGAGACCGATCGTCGTTCCCGTGCCGCCCTGGCTTACGGCGATCTTGTTGGAACTGCCGTCTATCTTGCCCGCGCCATCGACGTCGAGGCTGTAGCCAGAGACCACGACCGCGCCTGCATTGGAGCCGACCGCGCACCACAAGCATCCGCCAGATTTCAGCGCATCGAAATTGAAGGATTGCGATCCGGCGGCACTGACCTGCAGCACATTGGTGAAGTTGAGCTGGTCGTCGGGATCGCTTCCGTTCGGGTGGCTGAGCGGTTCGAAGGTGACCATCTGGACCTGGGCGGTGAGATGGTCGGCCGCGTCATCCTTGAGGTAGAAGGCGGCGACGATCCGGCCTGCGCCGGCGGTGGCGCTGGTGGTCGCGATGCAGAAATCGCCGTTCGACCAGAGATAAACACTCTGTCCATCGAGCGTCTGCATGCCAGCGACCTGGTCGCCATCGAGCGCGTTGCCAGCGGAGTTCGAGAAGAACAGGTCGGAGACCGCCTCGCCCGCGCTGGCGGTGACCTTGACGAAATCGGCCGAACTCGATGCTCCGTCGTTCGTCCCGGCGAAGATCTTCTGTGCATCCGACAGCGTGAAGCTGGTGAACATCGTGCCGTTCAGAAAGGCGTTGAACGCCGTCTGGAAGCCACCAAGGGAACCACCGACCGGATTGGTCAGAGTGACGTCGGCCTCATTGCCGTCGTCGGTTGAGATTAGCGTCTGAACGCCCGCACTTTCATCGTCGAGCAGCGACTGGATTCCGGCTGCTAAGCGGTCGTTGTCGATGGAAATGCTGATGGACATGGGTGATCTCCTTGTGGCGTGCAGCACCCATCCCCGCCGGGGCGAGACCTCGGCGGGTGAGTTCTGCGGCCAATTGGCTCGGTTTCATTGCCTCGCCGTCGGCAGCCGAATTGGGTGAAAATCCCGCGGCAGCGCGCCGCTGCCTGCTCAGCTCGGAAGAGCCGCTCAGCGAGTCAGATTCAGATTACGGACCTAATATCATTGCGCAGATTCCCTCGCGGGTTCTTGGCAGGTCAGGTCACTTCGAAATGATCGGCCTGTCGAATATACATCGACTGGAGCACTTGAGATGTCCAAGAGGGGTAGAGTCCCGGAATTTCTCTTCGGCATTACCGCTCGAAGCAAGCCATGTGACTCCGATTCGAGCGTTTGTAAATCGTTAATCGTTTATAGATTAACGCAAGATAAACATTTAGAAGCAGTCGGTTACGCCAGTTATACTGGATCACTCTTTCCCGATCGAAACTGAGAGATTTCGACAATCCTCGAGCGCAAATCCGCCGGTGATGCCGTTCTGGCCGTTCGTCGAACGCCCGCTTGAGGAACAAGCGGCGCCACTGCTAGCCAGTAGGGCTTTTTGTTAGGGGTGGAGAGTTTGATGCGTCGGAGTTTGCTTGGTGCTGCCTTATTTTCGACTGTCCTCACGATGACCGCGCCGGATGCAGCCGCGGCACAAGCGGCCGGCGCGACGGCAATGACGTACCCGCAAACCAGGCGCGCCGATCTGGTCGAACCCCTGTTCGGCGCTCAGGTCGCCGACCCCTATCGCTGGCTGGAAAACGACGTCCGCAACGACGCCGAAGTGCGCGCCTGGGTCGATGCACAGAATAAGGTCACCAGCGCATTTCTCGCCACCTTGCCGGGCCGCGAGACGCTCGAGAAGCGGATCACCCAGCTCTACGATTACGAGCGCTTTGCCGCCCCGGAAAAGAAGGGCGGGCGCTATTTCTACACGCATAACAGCGGGCTTCAGAACCAGTCGGTGCTGTTCGTTCGCGAAAGTGTCGGCGGCGCGGGACGCGTCCTGATCGATCCCAATCCCTGGTCGAAAGACGGGGCCACCGCGCTCGCCGAATGGACTCCGAGCGACGACGGCAAGCTGCTCGCTTACGCCATCCAGGACGGTGGCACCGACTGGCGCACGGTCAAAGTCATGAATGTCGCGACCGGCAAGATCATGTCCGACGAGCTCAAGTGGCTAAAATATGGCGGCAACGTCAGCTGGGCGAAGGACGGTCGCGGCTTCTATTATTCGCGTTATCCCGCGCCCGCGGCCAAGGCGACGTTCCAGAACGCCACCCTCGATCACCGCGTCTATTTTCACAAACTTGGCACCGCGCAGGCGGCCGATCGGCTGGTCTATGCGACGCCCGCTAATCCCAAGCTCAGCCATTATGCGCAGGTGAGCGATGATGGCCGCTGGCTGGTCATTTCGACGAGCCTGGCGGGCGACGAGAATGACGTCCACGTCATCGATCTGCGCAAGCCGGGGTCGAAACCGGTCGCCCTTTTCACCGGCCTCAAAAACCAGTGGAACTTCATCGGCAACGAAGCCAGCCGCCTGCTCTTTTCAACCGACAAGGATGCGCCGCTCAAACGGGTCGCAGCTGTACAAATCGGACGCGCGAACGGAACGCCGGTCACGGTTATTCCCGAGAGCAAGGATGCACTTGATGGTGTCAGCCTGATCGGGGGCAAGCTGATCGCCAGCTACCTGGTCGATGCGAAAAGCGAGGTGCGGGTTTATGGCCTCGATGGCCGGCAGCTGTCCACGATTGGACTGCCCGGCATCGGCACGGTGGGCGGTTTCAACGGCAAGGATTCCGATCCGGAGACCTTCTTTTCGTTCACCAGCTTCAACCGCCCGACGACCGTCTATCGCTACGATGCGTCGACGGGCCAGGCGAGCGAGTGGGCGGCGCCCAAGCTGACCTTCGATCCCGATACGATTACGGTCGATCAACGCTTCTACACATCGAAGGACGGCACCCGCGTGCCGATGTTCATCGTCCATCGCAAGGACGTGACCGGTCCCGCGCCGACCGTGCTTTACGGTTATGGCGGGTTCAACATCTCGCTGACCCCGAGCTTCTCGGCGACGCGTTTGGCATGGCTTGAAAAAGGCGGTGTTTATGCCGTCGCCAACCTTCGCGGCGGTGCCGAATATGGCAACGCCTGGCACGATGCCGGCCGCCTTGCCCATAAGCGGAATGTGTTCGACGACTTCATCGCCGCCGGCGAATATCTGAAGGCGCAACATATCACCTCGCCGCATGGCCTGGCGATCAATGGCGGCTCGAACGGCGGGCTTTTGATCGGCGCCGTGGTCAACCAGCGCCCCGATTTGTTCGATGCAGCGAGCCCGGCCGTCGGCGTGATGGACATGCTGCGCTTCGACCGCTTCACCGCCGGGCGCTATTGGGTCGACGATTATGGCTTTCCCGATAAGGAAGCCGATTTCCGGACGCTGCTGACTTACTCGCCCTACCACAACCTCAAGAGCGGCGTGCATTATCCGCCGGTGCTGGTGACCACCGCCGACACCGACGATCGCGTCGTCCCCGGCCACAGCTTCAAATATATTTCGGCGCTCCAGGCGGACGATCCGAACGGCGCTCCGCA